>Ga0126306_10000520_pt1 | contig 18162 bp, 20 predicted proteins | sample Plot27_FD_92592 | JGI IMG/M metagenome (GOLD analysis project Ga0126306, IMG submission 92592) | Serpentine soil microbial communities from UC McLaughlin Reserve, CA, USA - Plot27 | ecosystem: Environmental > Terrestrial > Soil > Grasslands | place: USA: UC McLaughlin Reserve, Lake County...
GTCGATCAGCGAGATGAACTCGTCCTGGTCGAGGTGGTCCGGAAGCGGGAGCTGGAGCAGGATGCCGTCCACGCGGTCGTCCGCGTTCAGCGACCGGATCAGGTCGGCGAGCTGTTCAGGGGAAATCTCGCCACCCGGCTCGTGGTGGAACGACTCGATCCCCACCTCCGCGGAGTCCTCGCGCTTCATGCGCACGTAGACCGCGGACGCTGGGTCGTCGCCAACCAGGATCGTCGCGAGCCCCGGCCTGCGGTCCATCGCCTCGACCTCGCGCCTGACCTCCTCGCGCACCTTCGCCGCAACAGCCTTGCCGTCGATGATCTCGGCCATGGGCGCGGCAGCCTATCCAGCTGCGCGGCTTCCGCTTCGCGCGCGACCGCTAGCGGCGCTTCAGCGGCGCGTAGTCGGCCATGAGCTTGCGCTCGGAGCGGTCGCCTGCGAAGCGCACAACCACGAGCCCGCCCGGCTCGATGCCCACCACGACGCCGTCGCCGAACTGCGCGTGCACGACGTCGTCGCCGAGCGCAAAGGAGGCACGGCCACCGCCTCCTGCGGCCGGCTCGGGTGCCGATGCGCCGCCACCCCAGGTCGCGGCCGCGGCCGGGCCGGTCGGCGCATCCTCGTCGCGGTCGGTGAACTCGACCGGGATCTCGTCGATGAAGCGGCTGCGCAGGTTCCAGTCGCGCCCGCCGAAGAGCATGCGCGTGCGTGCGTGGGTGAGATAGAGCTCGCGCTTCGCCCGCGTGATCCCGACGTAGGCGAGCCGGCGCTCCTCCTCGAGGTCGCCCGCCTCGATCGACCGCATGTGCGGGAAGACGCCGTCCTCGAGGCCGATGATGAAGACGATCCCGAACTCGAGGCCCTTCGCGTTGTGGAGGGTCATCAGTGTGACGATCCCCTCGTCGTCGCGCAGGTTGTCCTGCTCGGAGAACAGCGCGAGCTGCTGGAGGAACTCCTCCACCGAGCCCTCCTCGGCGGTTGCGTCGTACTCGCGCGCCACGCCCACGAGCTCCTCGAGGTTCTCGAGGCGACCCTGCGCCTCGATCGTGCGCTCCGCCTGGAGCGCCTCGGTGTAGCCGGTCTCCTCGAGCGTCTCCGCGAGCAGGTCGCCCACGCCGGCGCCGCCCTCCACGCGCTCGCGCAGGCGCTCCAGCACGGACATGAACCGTCCCACTGCCTTGACCGCCGCCGGGGCGAGGCCGGGAACCGACTCGGGCTCCGCCGCCACCTCCCAGATCGGCTCGCCGATCGTGTTCGCGTAGCCGACCAGCCGGCCCTGGGAGGTCGCCCCGATGCCGCGCCGCGGCGAGTTGACCGCGCGCCCGAAGGCCACCGTGTCGGCCGGGTTCACCAGCAGGGTCAGGTACGCGAGCGCGTCCTTGATCTCGGCGCGCTCGTAGAAGCGCGTGCCGCCGATCACCTGGTAGCCGACGCCGTAGCGCACCAGCATGTCCTCCAGCACGCGGCTCTGGGCGTTGGTCCGGTAGAAGACCGCGATCTCGTCGCGCGAGGCGCCCTGGTCCACGAGCCGCTCGATCTCGGACACGACGAAACGCGCCTCGGCGTGCTCATCCTCGAGCTCGCGCACGTGAACGGGATCGCCGTCGCCCAGCTCGGACCAGAGGAACTTGTCCTTGCGCTGCCGGTTGTTGCCGATCACGGCGTTGGAGGCGTTCAGGATCGTCTGCGTGGAGCGGTAGTTCTGCTCGAGCTTGACGACAAGCGCGTCGGGGTGGTCCCTCTCGAAGCCGAGGATGTTCTCGATGTCCGCGCCCCTGAAGCGGTAGATCGACTGATCATCGTCGCCAATGACGAAGAGGTTCCGGTGCTCCTCCGTGAGCAGCTGGAGCCAGCGGTACTGCGCGCGGTTCGTGTCCTGGTACTCGTCGACCAGGACGTGGCGGAAGGAGCGGCGGTAGCGGTCGCGCACGTCCTCGTAGAGCTCGAAGAGGTTCACCGCGCGGAAGAGGAGGTCGTCGAAGTCCATCGCGTTGGCCGCGTGGAGGCGCTTCTCGTAGAGGTCGTAGACGTCGGCCGCGGTCTGCTCGAAGAAGGTGGAGACCTTGAGGCGGTAGGCCTCGGCGTCGAGGAGGGCGTTCTTCGTGTCGGAGATCTGGCGCCGGATGCCGCGCGGGGCGAAGCGCTTCGGGTCGATGCCGAGCTCGTCGATGCACGCCTTCACAAGCCGCAGCGAGTCCTGCTCGTCGTAGATCGTGAAGCCACGCGTGTAGCCGAGCTTCTCCGCCTCGGCCCGCAGGATCCGGGCGCACGCCGAGTGGAAGGTCATCACCCACATTGCCCGGGCGCGGTTGCCCACGAGCTGTTCGACACGCTCGCGCATCTCCTGCGCCGCCTTGTTGGTGAAGGTGATCGCGAGGATCTCCCCCGGCCGCGCCTGGCCGCTGCCGACCAGGTGGGCGATCCGGTGTGTGAGCACGCGGGTCTTGCCCGAACCCGCGCCGGCGAGGATGAGCAGGGGCCCTTCGCCGTGCAGAACGGCTTCGCGCTGGGGCTCGTTCAGCCCCTCGAGCAGCGCCTCGCTGGCAGTGACTCCCACCGATCCGAGGATAGAGCCGGGTCCGGCTCGCTAGAGGTCTCGGCGCGCGAAGGCCGCCCGCGCCGCCGCGCCGACGAGAGCCAGGTACGCAAGGGCCCAGAGCCACAGCGCGGGTCCAGCGTCCTGTGCCCCGCCGAACGGGCCCAGGCGCACGATCACGCCTGTGACCCCACCGGTTTCCTGCGTCAGCGCGTGCAGCCCCGCCTGGTAGAGCGCCTCGAACGGCAGCACCCAAGACGACACCCTCGCCACATCCTCGAGCGTCTGAACCGCCAGCGCGTCGCCGATCTGGCCGAGGAGGCCCGCCGCGAGTCCCGCGCCGAAGATCATGAAGACCGCGATGCCATTCGCGGTCGAGGAGAGGAACACCGAGCCGAGCAGCGACAGCGCCGCGATTACCAGCACGGCGAGCACAAGAGCGGCGCCGGGGGCGACCGGGTCGTCGGGCCACCAGTCGCCCGTGGTGCCTGTAATCACCATCGCGGCCACGTAGACGGCCGTCACGTACGCCACGCACACGAGCCCGGCACCGACGTAGCGCCCCAGCAGCAGGCTCGTCCTTCCCACCGGTCGGACGACGATCGGCTGCAGCAGGCCGCGCTCGGCGTCGCCGCGAATTGCGCCGAGCGTGAGGAACACGCCGAGCACGGCGCCGAGGAAGAGGATGGTGAACATCGCGAGGCCGAAGAGCGTCGAGCCCGCGAGCACGCGGTCGTCCAGCTGGTCGTCCGCCGCGAGGCTGTTCACTTCATCGAAGGTCACCGCCGTCCCGAGCGCGTACAGCGCGAGGAATCCGACGGTGAGCACGAGCACCTCGAGGATCACACGCCTGCGCACCGCCTCGCGCAGGGCATAGCGGGCCACGATCAGCGCCCCGCTCATGCGGCCCCGACCGCCTCGAGGTAGGCGTCCTCCAGCGTGGACGCCAGCAGGCTCACGCCGTAGACCTGCTGGCCACTCGACACCAGCTCCGCGACGATCCGCGGCACGTCGTCTCGCCTCGCCTCGGGGAAGCTGCGCACTCCATCGCCAGTCTCTACCTCCACCCCACGCGGCCGCGCGAGCTCGGCGGGCGTCCCGCGCGTGACGATCCGCCCGCCGACGAGAATGGCCACGCGGTCGCACACGAGCTCGACCTCGCTCAGGAGGTGCGAGCTGAGCACCACCGCCACCTCGCGGCTGCGAAGCTCGCGCAGAAGGTCGCGCACCACGCGTCGGCCGACAGGGTCGAGCGCGCTTGTCGGCTCGTCGAGCATCAGCAGGCGTGGCGAGCCCACCAGCGCCTGGGCGATGCCGAGCCGCTGCTGCATGCCCTTCGACATCGCCCCGACCTTCACGGCGCGGGCGTCCTCGAGACCGACCAGCTCGAGTAGCTCCGCACGCTCGACGGCGCCGCCATCGGAGCCGGCGAGATCCTGGTGCAGAGCAATCAGCTCGTCGGCGGTCAGCCAGTCGGGGAAGCGGAACAGCTCGGCGAGATAGCCGATGGCTGCTCGCGCGGGCGCCGAGCCGGCCGGGGCTCCCTGGACCTCCGCTCGGCCTCCGGTTGCACCGACCAGGCCGCAGGCGATCTTCGTCAGGGTCGACTTGCCCGCCCCGTTAGGCCCCAGCAGGCCGAGCAGTTCGCCGCGCCCGACCTCCAGGTCCACCCCGCCGAGTGCGACCGTGGCGCCGTAGCGCTTCTCGAGCGAGTCGCAGGAGAGGACGGTCGGCACGGGGCGCAGTGTAGGAAGCTGCCCGGGTGCTGCTTACAGATCAGGTCCGCGAGGCGTGCCGCTCGATTGCCGAGAGCGCCCGCTTCGTGTCGATCGACCTGGGCCGGGCCGGCGAGTTGGAGCCGGGGCCACCGCCGGAGCTCGACGCCGAGCGTCACTACCTCGAGGGGAGCCGGGAGGACGTGGGTGACTACATGCTCGCTCTCGACACGATCAACTTCGGGTCGGGGTGGTTCCCCACGCTTCGGAAGCGACCGGGCTGCTCGGGGTATTTCACGGTGGCGGCTTCGTTGGCCGACCGCTGGCGCTTCGATGGGCCGTGGTCTGCTGCCGAACTACGGGCATTGAAGGCGGCGGACGTTGCTGCTGTGCTCGGCCAGGAGCCGGATCATGAGTTGATGGGGCTGTATGCCGAGGCGTTGGGGGACCTTGGCCGCTTCCTCGGTGCTCGCCGTGCGCTCGATCTCGTCCGCGACGCCGGCGGGTCGGCGGAGCGCTTGGCGTCGATGCTCGCCGCCGGGATGCCTTTCTTCGACGACCGCGGGTTCTGGAAGCGCGCCCAGATCGTGCCGAACGACCTGGCGCTCGCGGGCGTGGCCGAGTTCTCCGACCTCGACCGCCTCACGATCTTCGCCGACAACCTGGTTCCGCACGTGCTGCGTGTGGACGGCGTGCTGCGCTACGACCCCGCCCTGGCGGCGCGCATCGACGCCGGCGAGCTGCTGCCGCCCGGCGAGGAGGAGCAGGAGATCCGAGCGTGCGCTGTGCACGCGTGCGAGCTGATCGCCGCGCGCACCGGGATGCCGCCGCGCGAGATCGACACGGCGCTCTGGAACAAAGGCCAGGCACCGAGGTACAAGGCGATGCCGCGCCACCGCACCCGCACGGTCTTCTACTGAGTCGAGTGTCGAGTTACTCGGCCATAGCCAGAGTAAGTCGACACTCGATGCTGTGGCGAGGCGCTAGCCGCCGGTCGAGTCCGGGCCGCCGCGGTGCTTCAGGGGGCGGACCTCGGTGCCGCCTGGCTTGCGGCCGGTCTGCTCGGCCACGAGCTCCTCGAGCTCGTTCAGGCGGTTGGCGAGGCCCCTGATCGCGTCGGCCACCGGGTCGGGGAGGTGGACCCAGTCGGCGTCGGGCCCCTCGGGCTTCTTGCCGTCCACTCGCACGGGGTGACCCGGGTTGCCGACCACGGTGGAGTTCGGCGGCACGTCGTGGATCACCACAGAGTTCGCGCCGATCTTGGCGCGCTCGCCGATCTCGATCGGCCCGAGCAGGGCCGCGCCGGCGCCGATCATCACCTCGTTGCCGACCGTTGGGTGGCGCTTGCCGCGCGCGAAGCCGGTGCCGCCGAGGGTCACGCCCTGGTAGATCGTCACGTCGTCGCCCACCTCGGCCGTCTCGCCGATCACCACGCCGGCGCCATGGTCGATGAACAGCGCGCGGCCGATCTGGGCGGCCGGGTGGATCTCGATCCCGGTGAGCACCTTGGTGACGTTGGCCAACATCCGGGGGACGAGCGGCATGCCGGCCTCGTGCAGGGCGTGCGATATGCGGTGCGAGAGCAGCGCCTGGACGCCGCCCATCGTGAGCAGGATCTCCGCGCGGCCGACGCTGCGCGCTGCGGGGTCGCGCTCCTGGGCGGCCGCCAGGTCCTCGCGCACCTCGCGCGCTACGCGGGCGAATGTGGGCAGTCCGAACATCAGGGAGCGAAGAACGGGGTGCTGATGTAGCGATCGCCCGAGTCGGGCAGGATCGCGACGATCCGCTTGCCGCGCATCTCCGGCCGCGAGCCCACCTGCACCGCCGCCCAGACGGCCGCGCCCGCCGAGATGCCCGCGTTCACGCCCTCGCGCCGCGCGCAGAGGCGTGCCGTCTCGATGGCGTCCTCGTCCTCCACGGGCAGGATCTCGTCGATCACGTCGCGGTTGAGGACGTCGGGGACGAAGCCCGGGCCGATCCCGTCGATCTTGTGCGGACCCGGCTTCCCGCCCGAGAGAACCGGGGACGCCGCCGGCTCGACCGCCACCACGTGCAGCCCCGGGTGGCGCTCCTTGAGGCGCTCGCCGCAGCCGGTGATCGTCCCGCCGGTGCCCACCGAGGCCACGAGCACGTCGAGCTTGCCGTCGGTGTCGCGCCAGATCTCCTCTGCGGTCGTGCGCCGGTGGATCTCCGGGTTGGCGGGGTTCGAGAACTGGTTCGGGACGTAGCAGTTACCGCGCTCGCGGCAGATCCGCTTCGCCTCCTCGATCGCCTCGTTCATCCCGCCCATCGACTCCACCCACATGACCTCCGCCCCGTACAGGCGCAGCAGCTTCTCCCGCTCCCGGCTCATGCCCTGCGGCATCGTGATCACGAGGTCATAGCCCTTTGCCGCGCACACGAAGGCGAGGGCGATTCCGGTGTTGCCCGACGTGGACTCGACGATCGTGTTCCGGCCGGGCTCGATGCGCCCCTCGGCCTCCGCCGCTTCGATCATCGCCACGCCGATCCGGTCCTTCACGCTGCCGGCCGGGTTGTACGCCTCGAGCTTCGCGATCAGCTCGGCGTCGCAGTCAGGCGCCACCCGCGTGAGCCGCACCGTCGGCGTGTTCCCGATCAGGTCAGCGAGGTTGTCAGGGATCGCCCGAGTGGGCGGGGAGACGCTCATCCCCGCCGAGAGTACCGGGCTATTCCCGTCGCTCGACCGAATCGCCGATCAGCCAGAACATCGGCGGCCAGAGTCCCACGAACAGCGCGCGCCGCTCGGCGTTGCCGCGCTCCTCCTGGTCCACGGTCTTCGCGCGGATCCAGAGCGCCACGCAGAGCCAGACGCTCGCAAGCGAGACGAGGTGGAGGTGCCATCCACGCACTCCGGCGCGCTGCAATCCTTTGCTTAGCATTGAATCGGGATACCCGCCCGTCCCTCGGGTATGCAGAAACGTCGTGCGCCGCCCGACGCTCACCCGCCGCCTGGCCACCGCCGCCCGCTGGCCGGTGGGCGTGGCGCTGACGTCGTGGCGGTATCTGTGGCGCACGACGCCTCTGTATCGCGACGAGGTGCACGGATCCTGGCCCGAGGATGCTCCTCCCCCGCTCGCCGACGCGGTCGATCGTGAGGACGTGCAGTGGCTGCGCGACGGAGCCGGCCCACACTTTCACCGGCATTACAGCGTTCGCATATGGGGCGCGCGCGTCTCGGCGGAGGAGCTGGCCGAGCAGGTCATGGCGGACCCTGATCGGGCCGCGCCGAGTGAGTTCGCCACCTTCCAGAAGCTCCGCGGCGACGATGGCACCCTACGCGTGAATGACGAGTTCGTGGTCCGGATGCCCGGGCCATGGGACGGCCCGGTGCGCGTGGCCAGCACCACGCCACGGTCGTTTCGACTCGTGACCCTGGCGGGGCACCTCGAGGCGGGCCAGATCGAGTTCCGTGCCTCGAATGGCGAGCTGCTCGAATTCCACATCGAGTCGTGGGCGCGCAGCGGCGACCGCCTGTCGGAGCTGCTGTACGACCGCCTGCGCATCTCCAAGGAGGTCCAATTCCACATGTGGACGTCGTTCCTCGAGCGGGTGGTCAAGCTCTCGGGCGGGAAGCGCGCCGGCGGGCTCCGCATCCACACCCGCAAGGTCGCGGATGTGCCCGCTGACGGCTGAGGCCACGCAACGGGCGCTCGACGAACTTCAGGACAGGCCGCTCAACTTCGACCCAGCCGAGCGCCCCACCTGGACGGCCGACGCGGGCTGGCGCATCGACGACTACTGCCAGCCGTTGCCAGGGGAAGCGCCCGGTCAGCCGCAGCCGGGCGGGCCCTGGGCGAGAGCGCGCCAGCTGCTGCGCAACTACGAGTTCGCCGATCCGCGCGTCGTGCGAGCGATCTACGACCCGGGCGGCCCGCTCGAGGGCCGCAACATGCTGCTCGAGGTGCATTTCTGGGGTCTGACGTTCCGGTTAGGCGTGCGGGTGAGCGGTGTGACCGACGAGGTCCGCCGCGTCGAGGCTCGAGAGGTCCGCGTCTGGGGCTGGAGCTACGCGACTCTCCAGGGGCATTTCGAAACAGGTCAGATGGACTACGAGGTGTGGAAGTGGCTGGACACGGGCGCGGTGGAGTTCCAGATCCACGTCGTCTCGCGCGCGAGCCGGACCGGGAACCCGATCATCCGGTTGGGCTTACGGCTCTTCGGCCGCCGCGAGCAGGTCCGGTTCGCCAAGCGCGCCTGTGAGCGGATGGCCTCGCTGGTGGGCGGGGCGGACGAGCAGGGCAGGCCCGGCGAGAGCTGAGCTTTGTTTGCCCCCGGAGGCGCCGGGCACCGGGGGAGTTGGGGTCGGCGGCGGAGCGAACGCGACGGGCCTCCCCCAGGACTTGGCACGAAGCAGCGGCAGAGGCGGGGACCAAACGTGCTCACCCCCGGGGCTTCGAAAGCAATCAACCCAAAAGGAGCACATCTTGGCCACCACAGGTGCCACTGGCAGCACCCGCGTCGACACGCCGCGGGCCACCGGGATCCGCGCCCGCATCGCGGAGCGCAATCACGAGACGAAGGCCAGCTTCAAGACGACGGAGTTCTGGGCGATGGTCGTGCTCGTCGTGTCGATCCTCCTCAGCGCCGCGCTGATCAAGGGCGGCGACAACGGCACGGACGAGTTCATCGCCAAGCAGGCGTGGCTCTACGTGTCGATCCTGGGCGCGGGCTACTTCATCTCCCGCGGCCTCGCGAAGTCGGGCAGCTACGAGCCCGACTCCGACTACAACCCGGTTGATCTCAGCGAGCGCAGCCGGGATCGTAGGGACGACCGCTAGACCCGCTCGACCAGAGCTGCAGCCGGGCGGCGCGTTGCCGCCCGGCTGTTCTCTACTCGCAGAAGGCGATCCCGGGCACGCCGATGATCGTCGTCTTGTGCGTCAGGGTGCTCACGCCGAATGTGATCCGTCCGCCGCTCGGCCGCCTCGGCGTCCTGACCAGCGTGAGCTGGAAGACCTGGTCCGTGCTGTGGTCGACCTTGGCGTTCGGGAACTTCGCCTTGATCGCGGCGATGGTCGCGCCGATGCCGACTCCCCGCGCCTTCGCGCCCCCGAGGATGTTGATGGTGGTGACCCTGCGGGGGTTCTTGAGCGTGTAGGTCACGCTCCCCTTGAGCGGCGCGCGCAGCCGTGCGGAGCGCGTGTTCGGGCCACCCAGCTCGCAGCCCGGGCCGATCGGGCCGACCTTCCCCCGCGCGCGCAGGTCCTGGTGGGTGTCGCCGAGGTGGACGCCGTCGACGCGCGTGGGCGTGATGACCGCGGCAGCGGAATCGCGGGCTGCCGGCGGGGAGGCGATCGCGACGGCCGCGACGGCAACGAGGGCGGCGGGAACGAGCAGAAGCACGAGGCGGAAAGGGCTCATGCGCGCACCGTACTCGGAGCGGGCGTGGGACAAACGTCCGCGGCGGCTTCCGTGCACCTTCGGCGCGCCGAACCTCTCGGATCGCCACGCTTCCCTGCTGGCGACACTCCCCCTCGGGCGCGATACTGGGCGGGCCATGTCCGAGGACAACGTGGAAATCGTGCGAGCGTCGTGGGAGGCATGGAGCCGTGGCGACATGGACGCGCTCTTCGAGTTCTACGACCCGGAGGTCGAGTGGGACATGTCGCACTCCTACGTGCCGGACATGGGCGTCTTTCACGGCCATGACGGCGTGCGGGCGTTCTTTCGTGAGTGGCGCGCCTTCTTCGCCGAGTACTACGCCGAGCCGGAGCAATTCGTCGGCGTGGACGACAGCGTGGTGGTCCGGGTCAGGCAGGGAGGCCGCGGCAGGTCCAGCACAGTCGGCGTCGAGATGCCGGCCTACTGGCAGGTCTACAGGCTTCGTGACGGTCGAGCGCTGCGTGTCGAGATCTACCGGGACGAAACCGAGGCCCTCGAAGCCGTCGGTCTGCGGGATGGTCCGAGCCATCAAGTTGCTCGCCGTGACCACAGACGCGATACTCGATAGTCATGCTTTCGAACGACGCGGAGCGGATCCGCACCATCTACGGGATCGATTGGACCGCCGTGGACGCCCGCACGCGCGGGTTGGCGGCGGCCGCCGAGCTGATGTCGCCGGACGTCAAGGCTCGGATCTCGCCCGAGGTGGGAGACCGCGTCCTGGACGGGATTGGCGACTTCGCCACCTTCGTGGAGGGCCTCGAGGAGGACTTCTCGGAGTTCCGGTACGACGTGGAGGCCGCGGAGGAGACCGCGCCGGGAGAGGTCGTCCTTACCGGAGTCATCCACGCCCGTGGCAGGCACAGCCGAATGCCGCTCAGCGCTCCCTTCAGTCACTCCTGGAGCTTCGTCGACGGGCGGGCCGTCCGCGTGCAGGCGAGCCTGAACCGTCAGCCGGGCTTCAGCGCTAGCCGGCCGGTGTAGTCGATTCGCTGGAGTAGGACCGGCTCGACGGTGGCGAGAAACTCATCGACCGCCCGACGTGCGCCCTGCCAGTGCCCGTAGTCGTCGATGATCAGTACGCCACCTGGACTCAGTCGTGGCCACAGGTGCCGCAACTCGTGCCGAGTGGACTCGTACCAGTCCGTGTCGATGCGGAGGATGCTGATCTCCTCGGGAGCGACCGTCGGAATGGTGTCCTCGACCCTGCCCTCGACGAAATGCAGGTGGTCGCTCGGGTACCCGGTCATGGCGAGGTTGGCCCTGACCTCGTCAAGCCCCGCTACGGCGCGCGTGTGCTCCCCGGCGGCGTCGGTCCGCTTGAGCAGGTCCGTGGCGTGCTGCCCGATGAGCGAGCGGTCGACGTCGCCGGGCGGCGGCATCCCCTCGAACGTGTCGTAGAGCCAGACACACCGCTTCCGATCGCCGAGGGAATCCAGCGTCAGCGCAGCCAGCATCGAGCTGCCGCCCCGCCACACGCCGCACTCGACCAGGTCCCCCGAAATAGCGGCCGCGTGAACGTGACGGACAGCCTGATAGAGGGCGTACATGCGCTCGATCGACGTCATCGTCGCCGGCGCGCAGCGCTCGTAGAGTGCGATGAACTCAGGCTCGAGGAGGTCGGCGTACCGCTCTTCCGGCGACCGTCGCCGCAGCTCCCAGCCGCGGCGGGCGAGAACACGCCTGATGAAGTGCGAGAGCATGTGGAGGGACCGTATCCGGGTATCGGCCCGCAGCCTCTAGATAGCGTGCCGCGGCTGTCTGTTTGACAGGCGCGGGCCGCTCAGCAATGGTGGGTTGGTGTGACTCGTCGGGGTCGAGCGCAGCTCCTGATCGCAGCCCTTGTGGCGTTGGCGTGCGCGCTATCGGCGGGCGCGCCGGCCCGCGCGGATGCGGCCAGCCCCTTCCACCGGCTGCTATTCGTGCCATTTGAGGGGCAGTTGTGGAGCGACGGTGTGCGGTTCGCCTTCGTCACAGATAAGCCTGTTGGGTCGCCGCTCGTGTTCGACACGCTGCGCGGGCGACGCTTCCGGCTGACGCCTCCGGTGCCCGGCTGCCGCTACGGCGGCAGCGGCGGCGGCCTCACTCTGTGGCACTGCCCTCCCCCGCGTCAGACGCTGATCAGCAATCTCGCGAGCGGGCGCAGCCGCGAGCCGGTTGGGATTGAGCGGGTCGACCGGATGACCACCGAGTACTCCTTCTGCCGGCCGTACGGCATCGGGCGGCACTGGCTGGAACTTGACTGCGGCGGCAGTCTCGGCCCGCGGTCCGACCCCTTCTACCTCAACCATCGCACCGGCGCCCTGGCCCAGCATCCCAGCGGTCTGTACTACGAGCACCCGTTGATCGACCTCGACTACGCCGGTCTCGTCCACGATCGCTGCGCCGCGCTGGGGCCCTCGCTGGAGCGGAGCGATCCTGACGTCTACATCGCCGTCTACAGGCCGCCGCTCGCGCTCGAGTATTCCGTAAAGCTGGAATCCGGGGAAACTGACGAACTCCGCCTCCGCCGCTGCGGTCAGAAGCGCGCCGAGCTCCTGAGCCGCTGCCCCGACTACGTCTGCGTTACGCCTCAGCTCGGCGGCCGCTACGTCACCTGGGGCGAGGATGAGCGCGTGTTCGCCTACCTGCCCCGAATCCGCCGCCGGGTGCTGGTGGGCCGCCCGCCCGCCGAGCTACGCGGCTACGCGGGCAAGCTCAGCGTCGCGCACACCTGCACCCGCGTCTTCGCCCGATGGTCGCTCGACCTCTACGTCGCGCGCTTCAAGCCGCGTGCGGGGGCACCGCGCTGCCAGGCAGCCAAGTGAAGAACGCCCCGGCCCGGCGAAACGTCCGTGTTGGGACCTAAGCTGGGGCTTCGGTGTGGCCGACTCTGTCGAGCAACTGGCCTACGATGAAGCCGTCCGCGGCCTTGAGTCACAGCGGGCGTCGTTAGACGCGCTGCGAACCAGGACTGGAACGCTGGTGGCAGCAGCAGCGTTGGTAACGACATTCATTGGCGGTCGCGCGCTCAGGGGGGAGAACTCGGCCTGGACGACCGTGGCGATCGTCGCGTTCGTCGCCGTGGTCGCCTCCAGCTTCCTTGTGCTCCTGCCCTGGAAACTCCATTTCGCGCTGCCGCCGGCCCAGCTCATCGTGGATTACGTTGATCCCGACCCGCAAGCGGAACCGACAACGATGCTGCGCGATCTCGCGCTTCACCATGGCACAACCGTCAGCAACAACCGCCGCAAGCAAGAGAGGTTGTTCTGGGCCTTCCGGTGCGCGATCATCCTGCTCGGACTCGAAGTCATTTCCTGGCTCATCGAATTGGAGAAGAACGGGTGAGCTCTGCCGAGGATTCCGAGCAGCCCCCCTCCCCACAGCCGAGGCCGACGAGACCGTATCCGGGAGTAGCGGATATGCATCGCGTGGAGGAGCCCACCGCCGCAGCCCCACCCGCGCGGTTGCTGCGTCGCCGTAACACTGCATGGATCGGCTTGATCGTCGTGATCGTCGGAATCGTCCTGATGATCGTCTGGAGCTTCTGGATCGGGCTGATAGTCGCCCTGGTCGGTTTACTCGCCTTCGCCGGTTTCGTGCGAGGCAGGTACTGACAGCCCTCGAAGCCGTGGGGCTGCGGGAGTAGATCACGGGGTAGCGGCAACGGTTCGCGAATCCCGCCCCCTCCCGCGGGACGGTGTGGTCCGCCGCAAGGAAGGCTGGAGCCGGTTTGCGGAGATGTGGCGCGAGGCGTGGGAGGACATCACGGTCAGGGTCGAGCGAATCGAAGACTTGGATGACCGCGTCGTCGCCCTTGCTTATCTTCGACGGCAGAGAAGGCGGGCGCCCTTGAGCCCGACCCCGACGAGCTGCCCACCGTCACCGCCACACCCGCCGTGGCCGCCAAAACGCTTCCCCCGGGCACGACGGACCCGTAAGGGTGGCGAGCTTCCCGGCATGAACAACGCTTCGGCATCCGGCATCGCCGCGTTTCCCGGCGAGGAGGACCAGCCCTGCAAGAAGGAGAAGGCCCCGCACGCGCAGGGCCTTTTCGGACAGTCTGCTCGGCGGGTCTACTCGTCGCAGACAACGACGGCGATGGGGCTGCCGCCGCCCCCGCCAACGCCGCCGCCGGCGCCGCCGCCCCCGCCACCTCCCGGGGGTATGCCTTCGCCGCCGCCGCAGCCGCCGCCGCCGACGCCCGAACCGCCGCCGAAGCCCAGGCTAAAACCCGGTTCGTGGATGCCAAAGCCGCCGCCGCCGCCGCCGGCGCCCGAACCGCCGCCGCCGCCAGCGAACGCCGCTCCGGGGGCAGCCGCCAGGGCGAGCGCCCCGATCGTGGCCACGAGCGCCGTGATCCGCTGTGCCTTCATCCGTGTGACCTCCTTAATTCCGTACTGGAAGGCTCCAATGCCTTCCAACGATCGAAGAATGAGCCCGCCCGGTAAACGTTCGGCTGCAAGCGGCAGCATCCGGCGAATCGGCGTTGCGGTGCAATTGCGGTGCAGTCGAGACGCCATTCCGAGGTGCCCCAGGGGGCCCGCCAGGGATCGACTTACCTTCGTATAACGTCCGAAAAAACCCGGGCATCGCAATCCCGCCGATGCGGGTGCCGCTGGCCGAACGGGATGGGCCGCAATAGTCGCCGGGCGCGGCGGCCGGCGACTCGATAAGGGGAACTCACGCGGGGCGTGCGCGTCACTTGAGCGGCACACGGGGACCCCCCACGAGTCGCAGATGCGTGCGACGGCCAGGCGTCAGCAGTCGATGTAAGCGATTGGACCGCGAAGCTAGACGCCGGGCGGTACCTCGATGTTCTCCCGCACTATTATCGCCCAGCTTCCGGGCGTGTCCTCCGGCTCGATCTCGCCCGAGTCGCGGTTCCTCGTCCAGAGCGCGAAGGCTCGCGAACGCTGCTCGTTGGCGTAGTCATCCCAGTAGTCCACGACCAGCTTCGTGTCCGGACGGGTCCCTTCAAGGCGCACGTCGAGAACGCGCTTCTGCCAGCGAGCCAGGTTCGGGGCCGAGTGGGTCAAGAGCTGCCTTACCGCGGTCAGCGTATCCTGCTCATAGGCTTCGCCGCCGGGCTCAGAACTGTCTCTTGGACCAGCCTTCATACAGCGTGCGCGCCGACGCCCAAAATCGCGTCACCGGAGCAGGATGCCGAGCCGGCCGTCACATCAACGTAGTGCGCCGACGACGGCCTGGCCGTGCGCAGGCTCCGCCCGGCGTCTCGGATTTTACCCGCCCAGCGCCCAGGTCATGATCGGCCCTCCGATCGACTCGGGGTCGTCCTCGGGCGTGAACTCAGGACTCCAGATTGCGAATCGGGATGTCTGCCGGGTTGGATCGGTGGATGTGCTGTGTTCGACCACGACCTCTGTGTCCGGGTACTCCCTTCCAGTGCGACCCGGTGAAAGACCTGGGGGCCCGTAACTCTCTGTTGCCGAGCCATTGCCTGACGACGGCGAGGACCTCTCGCTCGAGGTGAGCGTGGTCGTCTATCACGTGCCGATCCTGGAACTGTCCGTACGACGTGATGATCTCCCTCGCCTTCGCCCATCCGGGAGCTTCGTCGGAACGACGACGCGTCGCGTGCAGACGGCTCCGCCAACGCCGGCGTATTCCGGATCGTCGTAGATGTATGTCGTGCCGAATTGCTCGACAGGAGGCAGATTCAACGCGGTGCTGGTGGTGAGCTGGTCCGCCGCTCCCTACCCATGCTTGGCCGCGACCTTGCGATAACCCCCAACTCGCCCAAGTAAGCGCTGGCGAGCGACTCCGCCCAGCGCTGAGGAAGGTGTCGACGCCGCTCTCCTTGCTACCTGGGAGGGTTCCAGTCTGGATCGGTCATTCGCATCTTTCGAACGACGTCAGGGCTGGACAGGACCATATGCCCCCACGCCTCGGAAGCGTCCGCGTATCGGTGCCGCCACTCCGCCATCGCCGCGGGTTCGGGGTTTGTCCCCAGTTCTGCCCGGGCTCTTGCGGCCTCAGGAAATCTGGCCGCCCACTCGGCGCTGGTCCGGGGAAGCTCCGGCGTATCTGGTCTCTCGCTCACGGCATCACAGCCCCGAACGACGTGATGATGCCGCGTCGCGCGGGCTCTCCGGGCCATTGGCCGCGCTCGACACGGACCACGCGGACGCACGGTACTCCGTTCCGTGGAGGCATGGCTGCAATGTAGAGGTAAGGCTCAAGTGCATTCTCCGGTCTGTCGCGTAGTAGAACTCTGGCACGGCGAGAGTGCTGGCCGTGTCGCTGCGATCCTGGGCTTCCCAGCCGTGCTTGGCGGCGATGTGGCGCTCCCCCCAGTTGGCGGCGATGTCGCCCTTCCAGAGGTCGACAAGACCTTCGGCAGCGAAAAACGATGCTGGATCTCCAGGCGTAAACGGCCCATAAGCCCCCGGTGGCTCGTAGCGGGTTGCGCTCGGCTCACAGTCTCTGCTCTGGCTCTCATCCTGCGAGTAGAGGGCGTCGGGCCGCCACGCGGTGTCGACTCAAACTACCTCGCCTTTGCGAACTCGTGTCCCGGCAGTTGGAGAAGTGGTGAGGACATCACCGGCCCAGCTGTCACCAGGTGTCTGAGTCAAAACCTGGCGAGATGGGACCAGATCGAGTGCATCGAGACGTACTTCGTACGACGACACGGTCTCGTGCGCGTTCGGAGTGGGGAGCACTCGTGGCATATCGGCGTCGTCGGGGTTTGTTCTGATGACGACCGGCTCGTCGACGTAGACCTCGGTGCCATGCCCGGGCCGGGTTTCGAGTACGGCGGCGGCTGGCTTGGTGACGTCCGCGGCTTCGAAGCTCGCGATCTCGCGGGTGAGCGTGCCGGTGAAGCCGGCGTCTCGGAACCGCTGAACGCACACGGGGAAGGTCGTGCCGTCGCAGTCGGGAACGTTTGTCGTCGTTCGATACGGATTGCGGACCAGGTCGGGCCGGATCAGCGAGCCGATGTAGTCGCGGATGTGCTGGGCGATCGCCGGCGGCAGCCCGTTGAGGTATTGCGCCAGGTTTTGGGGCCAGCCGGAGTCGTACGGGATCGAGTAGCTGTCGCCCAAGGGCCTGTTCGGAATGCTCGGATCGTCGGTCTGCGGGCGCAGGGCGGTGAAACCGGGATGGACCGTCACTCCGCGCCGAACGGTGTGGTAGTCGTAGCCGTCCGGAGGCGCGACGGCGATTTCTGTGGTAACACGCCGCGTTCTCCGTCCCGATCGTGCGCAGCGTTGGCCCCACTGGGGCGGGTTGGCGTGGTAGCAGTGGTAGGCGGGATTCCAGGGCTCGCCCCAGATCTCGTTCGGATAGATGTACATGAACTCGCGTAGGTTCCAGCCCACCAACTCCGTGTAGCAGTAGGAGCCGGGCGCGCCCCAGCAGCCGCCCGCGGTAGGCGCCCCGACGCCGATGTTGTGCCATTGCGGGGTTTGCGTCGTGGGATTGAGGTGTCATCGCGGGAGAACAGCCAACAGCCGGCGGTGATAAACGACGAGCAGACCTCGTACGCGGTGACCGCGGAACCGACGATCGGGATCACGCTAGAGAGCCGCGGCAGAAAACGGCCAGTTAGACCGCCCTTGAACGTCTTCAGGTCCTCCGCGGCCTGAGCCGCGACGGGCGTCGGCGAGGGCTGCTGAGTCGGAACCAGATTCCACTCTGTGTCTGGTCGCAGGCCCGTAGTTGCGCAGCCACTGCTGGGCCTGCGAGGAGAGCGACTGCCCGTCGGCGTTGAGCACAACGTGGGCCTCCTGGCCAGTCACATAGGCGACCGCAGTGCTAGCCGTTCCCAGTGACAAACAAATGGCCATGCAGACAATCCACCCGGCTGCTCGGCGAACATCGAGCGCGCGTAGGAGCCTGGGGTGGCGTGGTTCTGGTTCGGCGAACCGGGGCAACGACAGCACCACATGTACCTCACGATTTAGGCCAGGGGAGAGACGGGAGCGAGAGGGTGCGGCATGAACTAGTAGTCGACTCCGTAGAACGCGTGCGCGTCGTGAAACGCCGTGTAGCAGTCTGCGATGAGGTCGACCGCGAGGTCCTGCGACACGTTGCTCCCGTCAACCCACGCCCTGCGTGCTAAGTCAACAGCGTCGTTAAAGACATCCAGAGGGGCCTGAGGCGGGCCGCCCCAACGACGAACCCGAACGGCCGAGCGCACAACGTCGCGTGACCACGGCCCCAACCTCCTGTCGCTGACGATCAGCGGGCTAGTCCGACCCCCTACCCGTTCCCCCGGCTGAGCCGTAATGGTCGTATAGCTGGCCACCTGGAGAGCGTTCAGCTGGCGCGGAAGCCCGACGTCCATGTCGACAACCCACCCGGCGTGCTTCGGCGCCACGGGCCAACCTCTGGCCAAGAACGACCCAAAGCTGACATTGCTCTCTTGGCACTCGTCGAACATCCGGTTCGTCGCCAAACGATGTCCGAGGTCGGCCTCCACCGCGTCAGAACACCGTCGCGAAACGGCTTTGCGAGTTCTTTCGCGACACCCTGAGGCGACACGATCCGGATAGCACGAAGAAA
>Ga0126306_10000521_pt1 | contig 18136 bp, 20 predicted proteins | sample Plot27_FD_92592 | JGI IMG/M metagenome (GOLD analysis project Ga0126306, IMG submission 92592) | Serpentine soil microbial communities from UC McLaughlin Reserve, CA, USA - Plot27 | ecosystem: Environmental > Terrestrial > Soil > Grasslands | place: USA: UC McLaughlin Reserve, Lake County...
ATCATGCTTGGGGACAAGTCCTGGCTCTTCAATTTGCTCGCGATCGAGCTGGCGATAATGGGCGTGGCCTCCGTCGCCTACTGCCTGCACAAGATCCGGTTCGCAGCGAAGCCCATGCCCACTCTGCGCAATATGACGATGGGCTCTTTGTGGTTCATGGGCCTGTTCAGCTTCCTGAACGTGATCCCGACCGACATGAACCTGGTGCCCCAGATCGGGTGGGTGTTCTTCGAGGGGGAAGAGACGAGGATACCGCTCGGGGCAATGTACCCCTGGAAGTACGTCGGGCTCATAGGGCTGATGCTGGTGGGCGTCTTCGCGCTGGCGCTCTACCTTAAGGCCGCTGCCAGAGGCTTCCACTGGGGGCGGGCCAGCCGGTGGAGCCAGTACGCGCTTATCGCCACCGCCGTGACGGTGCTCGCTACCATGGCCACGATGGGCTACACCAGGGAGACGGCCCGCAGGGGCGCCGAACCGGGGTACCTGATCAACGGCTGCATAACGCTGGAGCAGAAAATAGTCGCCGCTGGCTGTCCCGAAGCACCCGAAAAAACCATCGAAAGGGGTACCTTCTGATGGCGATGTGGGAGCTGGTGTTGCTGTTCCCTCCGCTGGCGAGGTTCTTTATCGGCCTCCTCCTGGTCGTGGGCATCGTGACCAGCGAGGCGCTATTCGCTCTCTTTATATACACGAAGTACTACGGCAAGGAGTGAAGAGCTATCGGCTTTTGGCCGACAGCCGTCCTCGTCCTACTCTTCTTCGCCGTGCTCGGCGGTCTACTCATCGTCGCCATCTTCGGCGCTAGAAGAAGGGAGAGAGGCGTGTTCCCGGCGAGGGCGCTCTGCGTGGTCGGGATGAGCTTCGCCGTGGTGGGGGTGTTCTTCGTCTCCGTAGCGACCGATATCCTTGGCATGGTCCTGGGGGCGGTGGGGTACTTCCTGGGGGCCCGCGTCTTCGGGGCCGTGGTAGTCATCCTTTCCATCGCCACGCTCCTCATCGGGCTCCTGGTGGGTCCGGCCGCGCTACCGGGCTCCTACGACCAGCCGACACACGGGACCGAACGTCCTGCTTCGGACTGATCCACCACGCTCCTGGTCGGTTTTTCGGCTTCGGGGTCGGGGGTAAAGAGCAGCAAAGGTTCAGACGGCTTACAGAAGGAGAAGAGATGCCCATTGCCGATACGCGGGAGTTGCTCCTGCACGAGTTGCGCGAGCTCTACGATGCTGAGAACCGCTTTCTTGAGGGGCAGGTGCAGATGGTTCACAGGGCCACGGACTCAGAGCTCCAGAGGTCCATCGAGAACCACATCTACCAGACCCGCCAGCACATCCGTAACCTGGAGCGGTTCTTCGGTGAGCTCGGCCAGGAACCCCGGCGAGAGACGAGCGAGGCGGCAGAAGGGCTGGTGAGCGAAGCCCGGCTGGGTCTCGAAGAGGCCAGGAGCGACGCGCTACGCGATTGCGCGATCAACGCAGCGATCATCAAGGTCGAGCACCTGGAGATAGCTAGCTACCGGGGCCTGCTCACCGGGGCGCGGCTGATGATGGGGCAGTCCTTGGCCGTTGATGAGCTGCTCCAGACGAATCTCCGGCAAGAGGAGGAGACGGCTCGCACGGGCGAGCAGAGTGCCGGGGAACTGCTTCAGAAAGCCATGCAGGCGGAGCAGCCGGAGGCGGAAGGGCTGATAGACAAGGTAAAGAAGCGTCTCCCTAATCGTCTTCGACCGTGAGCGTGCCCTTCATGCCCTCCTCTTTGTGGTGGTCTACCGGGCAGGAGATCTCGTAGGTACCAGGGCCGAGATGCACCTTGAACTCCGGGGCGCTCTCGCCAGGAGGCAGATCTTCGGTCCTCACCGATCCCTCCCCGTAATTGAGCTTCGCGCCGCCTGTGCTCGTGATCTCGAAGGCGTGGGCGACATCGTCGGCGACGTTCCTGACCCGGAAGGCGTAAGTTCCTGGCTGGTTCAAGGTGATCTCGCTCGGCTCCAGCCTGTGGGCGCCGGTCAGATCCACCTCGACAGTATCCAGAGGTTTGCGATACTCCACTTCAGTGTAGCCGCCACAGCCGGCTCCGATCAGGGAGACCACAAGCAGACAACTTAGGACCACGAGCTTGGCCCTCACGAATCCGCCTCCTCCACCCCACAACGGAGCTGATCGCTGCAAGCTAGAATCCCAGATCCACGTACTTCTCTTCGCGCACGATTGGGTCAGTATCTCCGAGCCGGGCTATCAAGCCCTCGGCGTCAGGCAGGACACCGAAGTTGACCTTCCCTTCTCTGGTCTCGCCGGGTTGGAGTAGACCCAGCTCGTTGAACAGTATGTTGTACTTGGGCAGCACGAAGGAGGAGTTGCGGTCCGCCTCGGGCAGGTACTCGGTCCCCGCCGCGTCGTAGAGGGCGATCGTCTCATCGGTGAGTGTGACAGGTCGATCGGAGACGTTCTCGACGGTGAAATTCAGGCGCACGAAGCTGTCGCGTATGGTCTCTGGAGGGAAGGTGTACTTGCTTACCGCATCCTTCGGGTAGGCGTCGGTCACGGTCCAAGACAGGTCTCCGGCTTTTACGGTTGCCCCGACGGAGGCCGCTTGCTCGGCTCGCCGGTTCGTGACCTCTGTCTTGGCCTCTTGTCCCGCGGAGACGCTGGCTCCCACGGGGGCTTTCGGGCCAAAGAATCCGAAGGTCGCGAGCATCCCGAGCGCTATGGCGGCGAACAACCCGATGATCCCCAACATGCCGGCGGCGTTTCTCATCACAGCTTCGCCCGCCCCTCGTTGAGGCCGGTGAAGTCCCCCGCGAGCGCTCCTGGATGCGTACCTACGAACGAGATGCTCCCTTGCTCCTGCTTTTCAGGAGGAGGCGGCTGATACTCGCCTTTGCCGACCACAGCGACCAAGAACGTGACGACTATAAGCAGCATGACGATCAGGATCAGGTACGCCATACGCTCCCGCATGTCGCTCTCCTCGTTACAGACATCAGCGGCAGTCATTCTACTAGAACCGATGTGACTGGGAGCCGGACGACTACGTGTAGGCAGTTCGGCGCGTGACGACGCGCTCTCTCCGGCGCTTCTCGTCCATGATCGTCAGACCGCTCCTGCGATGGCTCGGGTGGTTCGGTAGTATAAGGGTTGCATAAAAGAATACCGGCCGGTCACGGGTCCCCGAAAGACGGCTCAGGACTCGCCCGGCGCACAAAGGGAGTGGGCGAAGTGAGCGGTAACACGTTCCTGCTGATGGTCATTTTGATAATGATACTGCTCTTCTGCCTGATCTCCCTCGGTCCCCTCATCTTCTTCTAGGCTCGCAGGCCGAAGCACAATCAACCGGAGGGTATCTCCCTGCGAGACACTTACCGAACCTTTACACACCCTTTACCGAAACTGGAGAAAGCTGTAATAGCATCCAGTGAGGATGAGCCAAGCCGAAACAATTTCAGGGCGATCGAGGTTCAGCACGGCGGGATGGCCTTCTGAGTAGCCGACAAGATGCTGGCCGAAGAGGCCGCCATGCCTTCGGAGGGCAGGCGATAGGCCCTTGCGGTCTCGATCGGGGCTCTCCTCTTCATCTACTTCCTCGTGTCCGGGATCAAGGAGCGCGGCTTGGAAGAGAACCACCGCCCGAAAGTGAAGCTCAATCGGGCACCGAAAAGGAGGATCGCGACTTGAGCAACCCGAGCAGGAAGAAACCGCGGTGAGCGTGCCGATCGGACACAAGAGGTGGGCCATCGCCGAGGGTTACATCCCCGGCTGGTCCAACGGTCCTGAGCCACAGTTCACCAGTCATGAGACGGCGTGCTTGCTAAACACCTCCGATGAGGAGGCTAACGTCGAGATCACCGTCTACTTCGAGGACAGAGAGCCCACAGGGCCTTACAGAATGACCGTTCCGGCCAGGCGCACCTTGCACGTGCGCTTCAACGAGCATACGAACCCCGAGCCGGTACCCACAGACACAGACTACGCTAGCGTGATCGAATCGGACGTGCCCATCGTTGTGCAGCACACGCGGCTGGACTCGCGCCAGGCCGAGAACGCGCTGCTCTCGACGATAGCTTATGCGAGCAAGAAGTAGAGGGTAGAAGAGAGAAAGGCCCGCGCCTAAGAGTGCTGGCGCTCGGGCAAGAACGTCGAACGCGAACAGAAAGGAAGGACCATCGTGGCAAAGAACACCGCGCAGTTCATGCTGGAGCGTCTGAGTGAGTGGGGAATAAAGCGTATCTACGGCTACCCCGGCGACGGCATCAACGGGCTCTTGGGCGCTTTCCACGAGGTTGGAGATAAGATCGAGTTTACCCAGACGGCCCACGAGGAGATAGCCTCGTTTGCGGCCTGCGCCCACGCCAAGTTCACCGGGGAGGTCGGGGTGTGCATGGCGACAAGCGGACCGGGTGCGATACATCTCCTCAACGGTCTCTACGACGCCAAGCTCGACCACCAGCCCGTCGTGGCAATAGTGGGCCAGCAGAAGCGAATGGGTCTTGGAGGTCACTTCCAACAGGAGGTAGACCTGATCAGCCTCTACAAGGACGTGGCGAGCCAGTACGTTCACGTCTGCATGGTCCCTTCTCAAGCGGCGCACCTGATCGACCGCGCCATCCGCATCGCCGAGAGTACCCGCTCAGTGACCTGCATCATCGTCCCCGACGACGTGGCGGGGATGGACCATGAAGATCCGCCCCGCGCCCACGGCGCGACGTTCTCCGGGGAGGGGATGCCCAACCTGCCGCGCGTGGTCCCGCAGAACGAAGATATCAGGCGTGCCGCCGAGGTCCTTAATGAAGGCCAGAAGGTAGCCATGCTTATCGGGGCCGGCGCCTACGGCGCCAAAGAGGAAGTAAAGGAGGTCGCCGACATCCTTGGGTGCGGGATCGCTAAAGCCCTCAACGGCCGGGCCGTGCTGCCTGACGATCTGCCTTACGTCACGGGGGCGATAGGGCTACTCGGCACCAAGCCCTCGAACGATATGATCGAGAACTGCGACACGTTCTTCATGGTCGGATCGAGCTTCCCCTACTCAGAGTGGCTGCCCGAGCCGGGCCAGGCCAGGGGTGTCCAGATCGACATAGATGGCACCTTGATCGGCATCCGCTACCCGATGGAGGCCAACCTCATCGGCGACGCCAAGGAGACGCTGCAGGCGCTCATCCCGCACCTCTCGCGCAAAGAGGATCGCTCCTGGCAAAACGACATAGAGGAAAACGTCTCCCGGTGGTGGGAGATCCTGGAGGACAGGGCGATGGAGGACGCCGAGCCCCTCAACCCCCAGAGGGTCTTCCACGAGCTCTCCTCCCGGCTGCCGAAGCATTGCATAACTACCGGGGATTCGGGCTCGGCCACCAACTGGTGGGCGCGGCATCTCAAGCTCAGGGAGGGCATGATGGCGGCGCTCTCGGGCAACCTGGCATCCATGTGCCCGGGTGTCCCGTACGCCCTGGCGGCCAAGTTCGCCTATCCGGACAGGCCGGTCATCGCCTGTGTGGGCGACGGGGCGATGCAGATGATCGGCAACAACACGCTCATAGACGTCGCCAAGTACTGGCAGCGCTGGAGCGATCCGCGCCTGATCGTGCTCGTCCTAAACAACCAGGACCTCAACCAGGTTACCTGGGAGCAGCGTGTGCTGGCCGGCGACCCCAAGCTCCAGGCCTCCCAGAACATCCCCGACTTCCCCTTCGCCCGCTACGGCGAGATGCTCGGGTTCAAGGGCATAAGGGTGGACAATCCTGATGACGTGGCGGGAGCGTGGGACGAGGCGCTCGCCTCCGACCGTCCCGTCGTCTACGAGGCCGTAACGGACCCCGAGATACCGCCGCTGCCGCCGCACATTCGCTTCGAGCAGGCCCAGGGCATGGCCTCCGCGCTCGCGAAGGGCGACCCGAGTGAGATCCGGATCGCCTGGAACTCGCTGCGCGGCAAGCTGGAAGAGTTCACCAACCGCTAGGACGCCAAGGTGGGCGAGAGGATCTCCGTCGAGAGGATCGAAGTCTCCGCTTACACGGTGCCTACCGACTCCCCGGAGGCGGACGGCACCCTCCAGTGGGACTCGACGACGCTGGTGCTCGTCGAGGCGATCGGCGGAGGAAAACGCGGCCTCGGCTACACCTACGGCGACCTCTCCGTCGGAAAGTTCATAGAGTCAAAGCTCGCCGAGACGGTGCGTGGCGAAGACGCCATGAGCCCGCCGGCGGCGTGGTCGGCGATGCAAGGCGCGATCCGCAACGCCGGCCGTCCCGGCGTGGGCGCGATGGCCGTCTCGGCGGTCGACATCGCCCTCTGGGACCTGAAGGCGAAGCTCCTGGAGGTCCCGCTCGCCGACGCGCTCCCGCGCTTTCACGACGCCGTGCCGATCTACGGCAACGGCGGGTTCACCTCCTACTCGCTCGATAGGCTCCGGGAGCAACTCGGCGGCTGGGTCTCCGAGGGGATCCCCCGCGTCAAAATGAAGGTCGGGCGCGAGGCCGAGAAGGACCTGGAGAGGGTCGGGGCCGTCAGGGAGGCTATCGGCGAGGGCACCGAGCTGCTGGTCGACGCCAACGGCGCCTATACGCGAAAGCAGGCCCTCTACTGGGCCGAACGCTTCGCTGAGGAAGGGATCACCTACCTCGAAGAGCCCGTTAGCTCGGAGGACCGTGAGGGCTTGCGCCTCCTGCGCGACCGGGGCCCCGGTGGCCTCGCCATCGTCGCGGGTGAGTACGAGTGGACCCTCCCACAGCTCGCCGACCTGGCCGGATGCGTGGACATCCTCCAGGCCGACGTGACCCGCTGCGCCGGGATCACGAACCTGCTGCGGGTCGATGGGATCTGCAAGGGGCGCCAGATCCCCTTCTCCGCCCACTGCGCGTCCTCCGTCTCGGCGCACGCCTGCTGCGCGGTGGAGACGCTCGCGCACCTCGAATACTTCCACGACCACGTGCGCGTCGAAGGCATGCTCTTCGACGGTGCCCTGGACCCCGAGGCCGGCCATCTGCGTCCCGACCCTTCGCGGCCCGGTCTGGGCCTCGAGCCGAAGCGTGCCGACGTTGAAGAGTATTCCGCATAGAGACACCCTTGTAAGGAGAAGATCATGCGACAACTCGTGAACATGGGGCGATCATCTCGCCCCCGCAACGGCTCCCTTGACGTCAGGGAGTTGGAGAGGGAGCTGAAGGAGAAGGTTCGCGGCGAGGTGCGCTTCGACGAGGGCTACCGCGCCGCTTACTCGACCGACAGCTCCAACTATCGCCAGGCGCCGCTCGGTGTCGTGGTTCCCCTCGATGTCGAGGACGTGGTGTCCGCGATGAGTGCTTGCCGGCGTCACGGGGCTCCGGTGTCCCCGGCCGGTTGCAGAACCAGCCTGGCCGGCCAGATGACCAACGAGGTGGTGATAATCGACGCCTCCCGCAACCTGCGCGAGGTCTTAGAAGTGGACCCCGAAAAGAGGATCGCGCGCGTGCAGCCGGGTGTGATCCGAGACCATCTCGCCAAGCCGCTGGAGACAGAGTACGGCCTCTCCTTCCCACCCGACACCTCCACCCACGCCTTCGCCACCTTCGGGGGCATGATCGGCAACAACGCCTGCGGTGCCCATTCCGTGATGTCAGGAAGAATCTCGGACAACGTCGAAGACATGGAGATCTTGCTCTATGACGGCACCAGGATGCGGGTGGGTTCCACGGGAGAGGAAGAGCTCGAGCGTATCATCGCCGAGGGCGGCAGAAAAGGTGAGATCTACGCGCGGCTCAAGGAGCTGCGCGACCGCTACGCGGACTTCATCCGGGAGCGCTACCCTGACATCCCCCGCCGGGTCTCGGGCTACAACCTGGATGAGCTCTTACCCGAGAAGGGCTTCAACGTCGCCCGCGCGCTGGTCGGTACCGAGGGCACCTGCTCGTTCGTGCTGGAGGCGAAGGTCAAGCTCACCCTGTGGCCACCGGCGCGCTCGCTCCTGGTGCTCGGATACCCCTCGATCTTCGAGGCCGCCGACCACGTGCCCGAGGTGATGTCCTACGCTCCGATGGCCTGTGAGGCCATAGACAGGGAGCTCATAGACGACATGCTCCGGCAGGGCATACACGAGGGCGAGATCCCTATGCTCCCCGATGGCGACGGCTGGCTGATGGTCGAGTTCGGCGGCGACACGCGCGAAGAGAGCGACGGCCGTGCCCGGGAGGTGATGCAGGCGCTGGGGCAGGACGAGACCACACCTTCGATGCGGCTCTTCGACGATGTGGCCGAGGAGCAGAAGCTATGGGAGATACGTGAATCGGGGCTGGGAGCCAGCGCCTATCCCCCCGGAAGCGCCGACCACTACGAGGGCTGGGAGGACACGGCGGTCCCGCCCGGAAAGCTTGGAGACTACCTCAGGGACTTCCAAGCTCTGCTCGATCGTTACGGTTACGACACGCCGAAGTACGGGCACTTCGGCCAGGGTTTGGTACACTGCCGCATCAACTTCGACCTCAAGACCGCCGAGGGATTGCGGCACTGGCATGCGTTCCTGGATGAGGCCGCCGACCTCGTCGTCTGCCACGGCGGCTCTTTCTCCGGCGAGCACGGCGACGGCCAGTCGAAAGCCGAGTTTCTCACCAAGATGTACGGTGAAGAATTAGTTCGGGCCTTCGGGCAGTTCAAGGAGATCTGGGACCCAGACGGCAAGATGAACCCCGGCAAGGTCGTAAACCCCTACCGCCACACCGACAACCTCAAGCTCGGCGCCGAGTACAATCCGCCGCACCCGAAAACCCACTTCGCCTACCCCCAGGATAACGGCAACTTCGCCCACGTCACGATGCGCTGCGTGGGAGCCGGGCTGTGCCGCGACACAGAGAGCGGCACGATGTGCCCGAGCTACATGGTGACGCTCGACGAGAAACACACCACCCGCGGTCGCGCCCGCATCCTGCACGAGATGCTCCGCGGCGAGATCATAAAGGACGGCTTCAAGAGCCAGGAGGTCTTCGACGCCCTCGACCTCTGCCTCTCCTGTAAGGGCTGCAAGGGCGATTGCCCGGTTCAGGTAGACATGGCCACCTACAAGGCCGAGTTCCTCTCCAGGTTCTACAAGGGCAAGCTCAGGCCCCGCTACGCCTATACGATGGGCCTCATAATGCTTCACGCCCGCCTCGCCCAGTACGTTCCCCGTCTGGCGAACCTGGTGACCCATACCCCTGTCTTGAAGGAGTTGGTCCAGAAGGCCGGCGGCATAGCGACACAGCGCGAGATGCCGCCCTTCGCCCACCAGACCTTCAAGGCTTGGTTCGAGGAGCGCGGCGAAAAGAATCAGGACGCCCCGCCGGTCGTCCTCTTCCCCGACACCTTCAACAACTACCTGCATCCAGAGACGGCCAAAGCCGCGGTCCTAGTCCTGGAGGTGGCTGGCTACCGGGTGATCGTGCCCAGGGAGGCCCTGTGCTGCGGGTGTCCGCTCTTCGACTACGGGATGCTCGACACGGCCCGGAAGTTCTTCGACCATCTCGCGGAAACCCTCGCCCCCTACGTGCGTGAGGGCGTCAAGGTGGTCGGTCTGGAGCCGAGCTGCGTCGCCGCCTTCCGGGACGAGTTACCGAACATGATGCCCCACGACGAGGACGCCAAGCGCCTCGTAAAGAACACCCTCACGCTCGCGGAGTTCCTCGTAAACGAGGCCGAAAACTACGAGCCGCCGCGTCTGGAGCGCAAGGCCATCGTCCACCGCCACTGCCATCAGTACGCGACGGCAGGGTACGCCGCCGAGCAGGAGCTCTACGAGAAGATGGGCCTCGACTACGAGGTGCTCGACTCGGGCTGCTGTGGCCTTGCGGGCTCGTGGGGCTTCGAGAAGGACAAGTACGAGCTCTCGATGAAGATCGGGGAGAGGCGGCTGCTGCCTAGCGCCCGCGCGGCCGGGGCCGAGACGATCCTGCTTGCCGACGGCTTCTCGTGCAAGACGCAGATAGAGCACGGCACGGATCGTCGGGCCCTGCATACCGCGCAGGTCATGAAGATGGCCCTGGATCACGGGTGCGGGGGGACCCCGCGCGGCGAGCATCCAGAAGATCGCTACCGCGACGCTGCGCTCGACTCTCCAAGCCCGGATGTGAAGACGGGGATGATCGCAATCGGGGTATTGGCGGGCGGCGCCCTGGCCTGGACCCTCAAAAGGAGATTCGCATGGACTCGAAGTTGATCCACGAGGGGGGAGGCGAGAAGACCTTCGCGCTCGTGTTCGACACGGGTGACGAGGTCGTCTCGGAGATAACGAACTTTGCCAAGGAGAACGCCCTCGATGCCGCGACCCTCACAGCGATAGGCGCATTCTGCGACGCGACGCTCGGGTACTTCGACATCGAGAAGAAAGAGTACGAGAAGATACCGGTCCAGGAGCAGGTGGAGGTGCTCTCCCTGATCGCGGACATCGCGCTCAACGAAGGCGAGCCGGAGCTGCACGCCCACGTGGTACTCGGCAGGCGCGACGGTACGACCAGGGGCGGGCACCTCTTGGAGGCCCACGTGCGGCCGACGCTGGAGGTCGTGCTAACCGAGTCGCCGGATCATCTGAAGAAGAAAACCGACGAGGAGACCGGACTCGCCCTAATAAACATAGACCGGAACCGGTGAAAAGAGCGTCATGTAACGGGTGAACACTCGGCTCAGGGTAGCCGGGGTGAGCGTACTGGCGGCGGTCGTCACCAATGGAGGACCGGCAGCATCTGGCGCGTGCGAGAGAACCAGAGAAAAGGAGTGAAGGCTCATGGAGGCTGACAAAACGGAAGTGGTAGTGATCACCGGCGCGTCGGCCGGCGCAGGCCGGGCGACGGCGAGGGAGTTCGGAAGGCACGGGGCAGGTTACCTTCGAGTTCTCCGCGCCCGTCGAGAGCCCGGGCGGCGCCGTCCTCTCGGAGCTGCCCTACTTCGAGAAGGGGCTGCCCTTCCTCGAGCCGGGGGGGAGGTTGGCTGTTACTGGGGCTCCATGCCGGCGCTCGTGGCGCTGCTCGAGAAGAAGGGGCTTGAGGACGGCATCAGGGTGACCACCAGATTCAAGGACTTGGCCGGCGAATCCTACGAGAGCCAATGGACCCTAAACCCCCTCCTCTTCGACGGTGCTCCCATAGAGACTTCCCGGGGGATGGACGACCTAATGAAGGCCGTGGAGAAGATCCCCGAAGCATCTACGGGGCTTGATGGTAGGGAAACCAGCGGCGAAGGTGGTGGCAATGGCCCTACCTGAGCCACCGCGAACCCTTCTCTGGAAGGGCCACGAACTTTACCCTGCGCGTACCCGCGATCGGAGGATCGCGGCGGCCTTGCTACTCTTATCCGTCATCTTACTCTTGACAGCGGGCTGCGGAGGCTACAGCTCGCAGGCCGGAAAGTACCTGACCGAGGCGAGATCCCAGGTGCTCGGATCCGCCTATGCGTTGGAGCATTTCGGTGATGGCGAGGTCAGCGGTCCCTTTCTCCGGGCGAGCTTGGAGCAGTACGCCATCGCCATGAAGAGCACCGCCCGAAGCATAAGCAGCCTCGAGCCCCCGCCTGATGCCAGAGAGGAGCATCGGCAAGAGGTCGAGACCGTATCTCGGGCGCGAAGTCTCGTGCAACAGGCGGGGCACAGGGGGATCGCTCTCAAAAGGGCGAAGGAACTCGCGCAGAAGCTCCGTAGTATCACTCAGGAGCTGAAAGAACCTTGAGGAAGTACCTCAGCGTGACGCTCGGCATCCTCACGGCCATCGGAGGCTACGTGGACGTCGGCGCGATAGCCACCGCCGGGGAAGCGGGCTCGAAGTACGGGTTCGGGCTGATCTGGGCGATGCTTCTTGGCACCGTGTGCATCATCTTCCTTATAGAGATGGTGGGACGCATGTCTGCGATGAACGACAAGACCTACATGGATATCCTCAGGGAGAAGTTCGGGATAAAGTTTGCCCTACTTCCCCTCGCCTCGGAGCTCATAGCGAACTTCCTGCTCCTGGCGGCCGAGATCGGCGGGGCGGCCTTCGCCCTCTACCTCCTGACAGGCATCCCGTTCCAGATCTGGACGGCTGCAGTGGCCTTGTCGCTGTGGCTCTTGCTCTGGCGGGGGAGTTTCTCCCTCATCGAGGACGGGACGAGCATCCTGGGCCTCGTGACGCTGTGCTTCCTGGTCGCTTCGTTCACGCTGGGAACCCCGTGGAACGCGGCCGCCAAAGGGGTGGTGCTTCCCAGCATCGGTAGCGGGAGCCCCGTCGACTACTTCTACATAGCGGCGGGCATCCTGGGTGCCATCATCTCGCCCTACCTGCTGTTCTTCTACTCCTCGGGTAGCCGGGAAGAGGGTTGGACCCGGAAGATGATCCGCTCCAACCGCATCATAGCGGTAGTGGGGATGGGGTTCGGCTCCGTCTCGGCGATCTCGATCATCCTCGTGAGCGCGGTCGCCTTGAAACCCCTGGGCATCCAGGTCGGCCAGCTCCAGACGGTGGCGCTCGGGCTCGTCAAGGCGTTCGGGATCTGGGGGGTCTACCTCTTCGCCGCCACCCTCTTCATCTGTTGTTTCGGGGCGGCCACCGAGATAGCGCTCGCCCTCTCGTTCGAGGTGACCCAGATCATGGGCTGGAAGTACGGGGAAGACAGGAAGCCCAGGGACGCGGCCGTATTCAACCTGATCTTCCTGGTGTACATCGTGGGGAGCACGCTGCTCATAGGACTCACGGGGATGGATCCGCTCCAGCTTACGATCTTCTCTGTGATATTCACTGCCCTCGTACTGCCAGCGGTCGTCGTGCCCTTTCTTGCCGTCATGAACGACCCGACCTACCTAAAGGATCAGATCAACGGCCCTTTCTCCAACGTCGCCGTGCTGCTGATCGTCCTGCTGACGTTCGTCCTCAGCGCGGTCTCCATACCGCTCACCATACTTACCGGAGGAGGCTAACCATGAAAGACGAACTCCTGTTGATGCGCGATATCGTAGACTGCCAGCTCATAGATTCCGACGGAGAGCGGGTGACGAAGGTTGCGGGCGTGGAAGCGGATTTGCGGGAAGGTGGCCGTCCCGTAGTCAGGGCGCTACTGGTTGGGCCGGAGCCCCTGGCGCGCAGAACCGGGCCTCGGATCGGGCGGCTGGTGGAACACATCACCGGCGGCAATAGAGAGGTGCGCATACCCTGGGAGCAGGTGCTTAACGCCGGCCCCGACGTAGATCTTGACGTACCAGCATCGGCCACCGGGGCCACCCGCGTCGAGGACTGGGTCAGGGAGAAGATCATCGGCAAGATACCGGGGTCGAGATGAGGGGGCGCTTCCAGCTCGACTTGCTCGTGGGGCGGCGGGTGTACGACTACGAAGGACGTAAGCTCGGGCGGGTGGACGAGATCCGGCTGGTTCGAGAAGGCAACCGCTACGAGGTCGAGGGTTTGCTGATCGGTGTGAACGGTCTAGCAGAGCGCCTCGGAGTGGCTGGACCTCTGGAGCGAGCCGAGAAGCGGCTTAACCTCCGGACTTGGCACACGGAGGACCACATCATCTACTGGGAGCAAATCGATTCCCTCGACGAGAAGGCTGTCCGCTTGGCCGTATCCCGTTCGGAGGTACAGACCGTCCCGCCGGACGAACCTTCTCGCGGGAACGGGTAGCACTAGGTCGGTGGCTAGAACAAGTCGCAGTCTCTCGCGACAGCCGCGGCTGGCGGCGGTCGGGCGCCTGGCTTTAGAGGTCGGCGAACTTGTAGCCCGCGCCGCGCACGGTCTGGACGTAGAGGGGATTCTTGGGATCGGGCTCTATCTTCTTGCGGATGTGCTGGACGTGGACGTCGGCCGCCCGCGCCTCGCCGAAGAACTCCCCGTTCCAGAGGTGGCGCATGATCTGCTCGCGGCTGTAGACTCGCCCTGGGTGGGAGGCTAGCAGCGAAAGCACGTCGAACTCCTTGGCCGTCAGCTCCACCGGATCGCCGTCGGCGAATACCTGCCGGCCGAAGAGGTCCATCTGGAGGCCGGGAAACTCCAGCCTGCTTTGGTCTCGTGGCGTGGCCTTCGAATCCAGGCGTCTCCTCCTGAGGTGCGCCCGCACGCGGCTTACCAGCTCGCGCGGCCTGAACGGCTTGGTGATGTAGTCGTCAGCACCGACCTCCAAGCCCACCACGACGCTCGTCTCGTCGTCGCGGGCGGTCAGCATCACGACCGGCGCGTCGGTCGAAGGGGAGTCGCCGTTCCTGAGCTCCTGGCAGACGGAGATGCCGTCCATCCCCGGCAGCATCACGTCCAAGACGACGAGGTCGAAGGGCCTCCCGGCGCGCAAACTCTCCAGCGCCTTCTCCCCATCGGAGGCGGTCTGCGTCTGCAGGCCTTCGCGCGAGAGCGCGTGCTCGACCACGTCTCTAACGGCGGGGTCGTCTTCCACTATCAGTATCCTAGTCACCAGAAACCTCCGGTAAGCGTATCTCGACTACGGTCCCCTTCCCCTTCTGGGATTCTAGATGGATCTCTCCCCCCATCCTCTCGACCAGCTCCTTGCAGATGGGCAATCCCAGCCCGAAGCCCTCCGAGTCGCTCCCCCGGTAGAAACGCTCGAACAGGTAGGGTACGTCCTCCTCGCTTATGCCGGCACCCTCGTCCTCCACGGCGATACGGGACCCTTCGGCCCGCAAGGTGACGTGCCCACCCTTCTCCGAGTGCTTGAGGGCGTTGCTCACGAGCACGAGTAGTGCCTGCTCGAGCCACTCTTCGTCGGCCCTCACGCCTCCCCCTTCGCCCTCGACCGAGAGGTCCAACCACGAGCTGTCGGCGAGCGGGCCCATACGTTCGGCGACCCTCGATGCCACGTCGAGGATCTCGACCTCACCGATGTCGGGATCCCTGCGATCCCAGCCGGTTTGGGCCAGCTGCAGCAGCGTCTCCGAGAGGTGCTGCATCCTCTCCGCCTCGGAACGGATGTGCTTCAGGAAGCGCTCCCGGACCCCCGCGTCGTCGTCTTTTTCGGTGAGCAGCAAATCCGCGGCGCCGAGGATCGCTGTGATGGGCGTCTTCAGCTCGTGGGCGGCGTTGGCCAAAAAGCGTTGCTGGTTTGCCTCCAGGCGTCGGGATTCCGATAGGTCCCTGACGACGATCAGCACGCCGCCCTTGTGCTCGTCGAAGGCGGGCATGTGCTCGAGGTTGATCTGGAAGAATGTCTGCGCGCCCCGCACCCGCGCCTCGACGCACTCGTTATCGTTTGCGCAACGGGCGACGGCGTCCGGAAGGTCGAAGTCCTCCCAGGGGTCCGGCAACTCCTGGAGCTGCCAGACGTCGTGCACCCTCTCTGGCGTCATGCCGAGCAGCCTCCTCGCCGCGGGGTTGGCGAACATCACCTTCCCCTTGAGGTTCGTCGCGAGCACGCCCTCCCCGAGGTTCTCCAAGATCGCGTCGAGGGTCTGTTTGCTCTCCTCGAGCCGGCCGAAGGAGTCTTGAAACCTGGCGGTCATCGCGTTGAAGGACCTGGCGAGGTCGCCGAGTTCGTCGTCGTAGCCCGGCTCTATGCGGGAGGAGAAATCCCCCTGCTCTATCGCCTTGGCCGCCAGGTTGAGCCGTTCGACCCTCCTGCTGAGGAGCGTGGCGACGAGCAGCATCAGGCCGCCCCCGACCACGGCGGCTATTGCCGCGGCCTCCACGTTGCTGCGCGAGAAGATCTCGAGCACCGTCGACTCGCTGTTGCCCGAGACGAATGCGACCCCGCCACGCAGCTGACCGTCTCGCACGACCGGCACGGTGGCGACCTGGCGGTCATCGATGCTTTCGGTGATACGCTCCCCGCGGGACGCAGCCCCGAGGACCCTGTCCGGAAGCGGGGGCGCGTCTCCCTTACCTGCTCGAACGACAACGTCACTCTGGCGGTTCACCAGGACCACCTCCCCGCCCGAGGTATCGGCGGCGGATTTAGCGGCCTGAGCGGCTTCGTCGGGACTCGCCTTTTCGATGGCCGTCGCCGCGGCCGCCGCCTGGGCCAGCGCGTGATCCTGCGTGTATTGGCCTAGTCGGGCCTTCGCCGCCTGTAGCCCGTACAGCAATATTGTGCCTATCGAGAGCAGCACGATGAACACCGCCACCGCCGGCATCCATACACGAAACCTGAGCCCCATGACCGTCCACTCTATACCCCGAGGGTCCAATCGGCCAACTCGGAAACCGGTCGGATCGTGCCATTCGTGGCCGAGAACGCGTCTCTTTACCGAATCTTTACCGAACCCTAACGGGGCCGTCACGTAATGCTAAGAGCCGCGGGAGATGATTGGATTGTAGGAGGAACGGGATAGAGCGAGAGGTCGATCGTGAGCGCAGGCGGGAACATCAGGTGGGAAGGCGTGGCTTTGGGCTGGCTCGTCGCCCTCCCAGCAGGGTTGTTGCTCGGTCCGCTCTTGCGCGGTGCCTACGATACCCTGACCGGATTCGCCGTCACAACGGGGAAGCTGACCTCGGGACTCGTGATCGTCTCCCTCGTGTCGGGGTTCCTCGCCTACCTCTTCGGCGGTTATGTGGCGGGCAGGTTCGTCCGGCGCGCAGGCGGCCTGCACGGCGCCATGACGGCGATCCTCGGCGCGGCTATCGGGGCGGTCCTGAGCGCGTTCGGCGTGGCCGTCTCCGGTGGGGTTCTCGTCGCCCTGATCGGGCTCGGCTTCGGCGGGGTTACCGTGTCGAGTGCCATCGCCCTGTTCCTGGCCTACCTGTTCGGCGGCTACGTCGGCGGCAAACTCGGTGAGCCACCGGAGCCGGCCGTGCGACGGACGAAGCTGTAGGCCGCATCGGACGAACGCTACACCGCGGGCTCGTGTTGCGCATTCTTAACCAAAGCCTTACGGTGCGCTAACCGCGGTCGCGTCCGGGGGTGCTAAGCTCGACCGAGCGATGGTGGGCAAACCGGAAGGAGGCCCAGGGCATGGCAGGGGAACCGGGTACCGGCACAAGCGAGACGCACGGGCGCTACCACGCCGAGTACGTGAGAGAAATCTCCGACGAACCCCAGAGCCAACTGCAGGCGTTGCTCGACGAGAAGGACGCCAGGGAGTGGCACCTGGTCGGGGTCGTGGGTGGTTTGCCGAGCGGGGGCATTATCTTCATCTGGGACACCGAGAGGCCCAGTTTCGGTAGGAGCTCCCGTTAGCGCAGCAAGCAGCGACGTGCTTTAGTGAATAGACAGGCGGACCCTTGACGGGAACATGCGGCCGCATCGTTGGGGAGCCGTGTCCCACTACACCTCCCGCGCTCGACGACTAGGCTTGACGACTCGGCAACCGGTAGGACCGCCATCGACTTATACCCGAACATTGGTGTTTCTCGGTCTACAACCCCTCAGGCAATAGCACGACGTACTCTCCTAATGACTTCCGGCCCATTGCGCTGATAGCACTGAAACGCGTTCCTCCTCACTTGTCGCTCAGGAGTGTGCCCAGAGCGTACTGCAACCGTACTGCAACCCGGCCGGCACGCACCAGTACGCAATGGACACTCGGCTATCTTCGATGCGCCGAAAACCCCATAGATAAGCCTATTCATCGGACGCACTAGGACGGGCTAGAACTCCCGTCAGCAAACTCGTAATGAGCAGGGGCAAGCGGTTCGAGTCCGCTCGTCGCCTCTCTGTTTTGCCTTTATCTAAGCTGGATACTCACTAAAGGCAAACTCCCAATTGTCTGCTGGGGCTTTGTACACCAACGTGGGGAATGCGTTAGCGGGCATATCTTCATGACTCATTCCCGCGGAAGTTATACTGCACCCACGTGCGTACCAGGTGCGTAATCACCATACGCGAGTACGACTTAGCAAATAGAGCATAGACAGGGAGAGCTGTGGGAATCGAGCGCACCGAATACTACGCTCGCCAAGCTGCCGCCCGCAAGCTTGCCCAGGAGCGTGGCTTCTCCGCCCTCGTTACCTGGTCTCGCGGGGGTTCGACCCAAGATCACTACGCCGACGTATACTACCTCACCGGCTTCTACACTCACCAACCCTTCATACCCGATGAGCCAGGGCGCTGGCGTGCGCATGGCCACACCGCCCTGGTACTCTCCGTCGACGGACCGGGAACTCTGCTGCTGGACATGACCGAGCTGCAGGACCCCAAGCCGGCTGCTGATCGTGTTCGCTACACCGAGGACTTGGTCGAATCGCTCATAGCGACTGTGGCGGAGACGGTTCCCCCCGGCACCGACGTTGCGCTGGTGGGTGGCGAGG
>Ga0126306_10000522_pt1 | contig 18134 bp, 19 predicted proteins | sample Plot27_FD_92592 | JGI IMG/M metagenome (GOLD analysis project Ga0126306, IMG submission 92592) | Serpentine soil microbial communities from UC McLaughlin Reserve, CA, USA - Plot27 | ecosystem: Environmental > Terrestrial > Soil > Grasslands | place: USA: UC McLaughlin Reserve, Lake County...
AGGGCGGCCCGCAGCGCCGCGACGCCGAGGTCGGAGAGGCCCTCGCCGATGTTCCCAAGCTCGGGCAGGACGACTATGAGGGGCACCACCGCAAGGTCCTGCACGATCAGCATCCCCAAGATGACGCGGCTCGAGAGGGTGCCCATCACGCCCTGCTCGGAGAGCGACTTGAGCACGACGGCGGTGCTCGAGAGCGAGAGCAGTGCCCCGAACCACACAGCCTCCTGCCACCCGAAGCCGAGCAACCGCCCCAACCCGTATCCGAAGGCTATGGTGAGTACCATCTGGACCGCCGTCCCAACGAGCGCGACGCGCCTGACAGGAGCCAGCTCGTCGAGCGAGAAATGCAGCCCGATCGTGAACAGGAGCAGCGCCACCCCGATCTCCGCGAGCAGCTCGATGTCGTGGACCGAGCTTACGGTAGGGCCACCGGTGTTGGGACCGACCACGATGCCGGCCAGGATGTAGCCGAGGATCAGGGGCAGCCCGAGCCGCTGGGCGACGAGCCCGCCGAGAAGGGCCGCCACCAGTATGAGCGCTATGTCGCCCGCGATGCCCACGCGCCCCTACACTACCTTACTCACGTGGCTTCTAGGGGTACTCGAGCACCCCCGTATGCATCGTCATCTTCCAAGCGCCGCCGACCTTCGAGTACACCTTGCACACCCGCCCCTTCCAGCGGGCCTCGACGCCTTCAGGGTCCCGCCACACGGTGTCTATGTCCACGACGGCGAACGCCCCGTCGCCCTCCTTCGAGACCTCGATCTTCCGGATCTGCCGCTCGTTGCGGACGAGCTCGTGCGTCTCGAAGAGCTCCCGCCAGCTCCTCCCCCACCTCTCGGTATCGTACCTGCCCCACTCCAGGACCCACTCCATCAGGTCGTGGGACCGTGGGGTCTTCGGCCAGGGCCAGATCATGTCCGGGTGGAACACGGTGAGCAAGAGGTCCACGTCCCGGGTCTCCCATGCCCTCGTCTCCCGGTCGACGATCTCCGCTATCTCGGCTCTCGCGCCGCCTACGCTAGTCCGCGCCCACGCTAGTCCGGGGCAAAACCCTTCCTTCGCAGCTCCTCCAGGGCATCCTCGCTCTTCTTCAGGTGCCCGAGGCTCATCCCTGGAGTATGTGCGATGCTTTGGTGAACTGGACCTCCGAGTACTCCACCACCTGCCAGCGGTTGCCCCACGGGTCGAGGAAGTCCAGTCCTCTCCCCGGCAGGATCTCGACGTCCAACTCCTTGAGCGCCCGCCTCACCACCCGCTTGTCGTCTACTACCATCCCGACGTGGCGGTGCTGGTCGCGAGGCTGCTCTCGTCCCTCCGAGAGGGCGATGAACTGGTCCCCGGCGTCGATGAACGCCATGCCGGCGCCGCGCCCGCGCAGCTTCACCTCGAAGAGGTGCCCGTAGAACTCGAGGGCCTCCTCGATGTCGCCGACCTCGAGGGCGACGTGGTTGAACCCGATCAATCTTGCGCCCGACGCCATGTCCACATTATCCCCGGCTTCTAGACCCGTCGCCACGACGCCTCCGGGGAGCGTAACACTATCGGAACACTATCGGGGCAGGACCGACTCGGCCATGGCCTCCAGGGCGTCAGTGTCATCCGTCTCGAGCCACTGCAGCATCACCCGCTCGACGCCAGCCTCCTCCAGGCGCCCGAGCTGCTCAGCGACCTCCGGTCCGGTGCCGACGATAACGCCCCGCGAGCGCAGCTCGTCCGCAGGTTGGCCCGCGAGCTTGCGCTCGACGTCGGCGGTGGTGCGCCCGAAGACGGCGCGCGTCATCAGCGTCCGGCGCACCTGCTCTGGTGGGCGGCCCGCCTCCTGCAATATCTCGTCGAGGCGGGCGCTCAGCGCGGCGAAGCGGTCCGCGGTCACGAGGAAGGCATTCCACTCGTCGGCGTAGCGGGCCGCCAGGGGGAGCGTCCGCTTCGGGCCGTTGCCGCCGATGACGAGGGGCGGGCCGCCGGGTCGCGGGGACCGGGGCATCAGCACGGCGTCGCGCACCCGGTAGAACTCGCCGTCGAAAGAGACCGGCCCGTCGTTCCGGAGCAGCCGCCTAACGACCTCGAGACCCTCTTTAAAGCGAGCGAAACGGCGGTCGGTGTCGAGCAGGTCGAAGCCGAACATCTCGTGCTCGCGCTCCTGCCAACCGGCGCCTATGCCGAGCTGCAGGCGGCCGCTGGCGAGGTTGTCCACGGCCGAGGCTTGCCAGGCGGTGATGACCGGGTGTCTGAAGGAGACCGGCGAGACGAGGGGACCGAACTCTATGCGGGTAGTGTTGTCCGCCAGCCAGGTTAGCGAGGACCACAGCTCCACGGCGTCCTGGACGGGACCGGTCGGGTTCGTGAAATGGTCCGAGCGGTAGAGCCCGGCGTAGCCTGCGTCCTCGACCGTGCGCGCCAGCCGCTGCCAGCGTCCCCAGCCTGCCCCATCCTGGCCCTCGATCATGATCGCGACTTCGGGCACCGCAGTCCTTTCCTGGCTAGACGGCAACGGCGCCCATCGTAGCGTCGAGCGGTTATCGAGGCAACAATCCCTCGGTCGATCCGCGGGCGGCTCCGAGCGGCGTTCCCGTATAATCCGCGGACGAGTCTTCGGAGAGGTAGCCCATGACTTCGAGGGTCAGGAAGATCACCCTGCGACGCACCCCCTGCCACGGACCCTACCCGGCCTACGAGGTAACGGTCCGGGGGACGGGAGCGGTGGAGTATTTCGGGGAAGCCCACGTCGATAAAGCGGGCGCGCACCGGTGGAAGATATCCCGGAGAAGGCTGCAACGTCTGGCAGAGGCCTTCGAGAGGGCAGGCTACTCTCGCCTGGCGGATCGCTACACGAACCGCGAGTTCACCGACGCCCCGGGCTGCCTGACCTCGATCGAGTACGAAGACGGAAGCTCCAAGAGCATCGACCATTACCATGGAGACCCGACCGCCCCGGACGCGCTTACGGAGCTGGAAGACGAGATCGACCGTATCGTCGGCGTCGAGAGATACACGGAGCCGGACTTCCCGTACCCGCCAAAAGGTGACCGCGCTTACGCGCCAACCTACCTGCTCACCTGGAACCCGGAGAAGGCTTACAAGTGGGAAGACCTGCGAGACTGCATATACGACGTCAGAGATCACGGTTTCTACGCGACCTCGTGGAGCTGCGGCCGCAACCGGAGGATGACCGCCGGCGACCGCGTGTTCATGATGCGCCAGGGGCACGGGAGCGGGGAGCGGCGAGGCATCTTCGCTTCCGGTTGGGCCACGTCGGACGTCTACCAGCAAGAGCACTGGGACGAGGCTGAGGCGAGGAAGGGCAAGTTGGCCCTTTACGTCCCCATTCGTTTGGACGTTCTGCTCGACTCCGATTCCGAGCCGATGCTTCCGCGTTCCGTTCTAAGAGAGGACCCTCTGGCAGGAGGACCCTGGGACGCGCGAACCGGCGGCTATTCGATCCCCGACGAGATAGCCGACGAGCTCGAAAGAGCGTGGGCACGCCTGTTGGCCTCGAAGGGCATAGTGCAGCTCCACACCTGTAGAGTCCCCGCACGTCCTTAAGGGAGCTACAGCTCCCTCGGCAGATAGGTCGGACGCGACTTCTCGAAGGCTTCCAGCTCGGCTTCGTGGGTGAGCGTCAGGCCGATGTCGTCGAGGCCGTTCAAGAGCCGGTAGCGGACGAAGTTGTCGAAGGAGAAGGGCTCCTCGAAGCCGGGGCCCTTCACGACGCGTCCTTCGAGGTCGACGGAGATCTCGGCCTCCGGGTCCTCGAGAACGATCTCCAGAAGCTTCCCGACCGACTCCTCGGGCAACTCGACGGCCAGGAGTCCTATCTTGGCGCAGTTGTTCTTGAATATGTCGGCGAAGGAGGGGGCGATGACCGCGCCGAAGCCGTAGTCCTGTATGGCCCACGGCGCGTGCTCCCGGCTCGAGCCGCTGCCGAAGTTTTTTCCGGCGAGCAGCACGACGGCGCCGTCGTGCTCGGGTTTGTTTATTACGAAGTCAGGGTCCTCGCGCCACGCGGAGAAGAGGAACTGGCCGAAGCCCGTGCGCTCGATGCGCTTGAGGGCGTCGCTAGGGATGATCTGATCCGTATCCACGTCGTCCCAGCCGAGCGGCAACGCCTTACCCTCGACCATCTTTACGGGCTCCACTAGCTCACCTCCACGGGGACGCCGAGCTCTGACGGCGAGGCGAAGCGGCCCATGACCGCCGTCGCCGCTGCAACGGCGGGGCTCACGAGGTGCGTGCGTCCGCCCTTGCCCTGACGCCCCTCGAAGTTGCGGTTGCTGGTCGAGGCGCAGCGCTCGCCGGGCTGCAGGATGTCCGGGTTCATGCCCAGACACATCGAGCAGCCCGCGTTGCGCCATTCGAAACCAGCGCTCGTGAAGACCTCGTCGAGGCCCTCCTCTTCGGCCTGCTTCTTCACCCTCATCGAGCCGGGGACGACGAGGGCGCGGATGCCTTCCTTGACCTTCTGCCCCTCGAGGACGCGGGCCGCAGCCCTCAGATCCTCGATGCGGGCGTTGGTGCAGGAGCCGAGGAAGACGGTGTCCACCTCGATCTCCCTTACCGAGGTCCCCGGCTTCAGCTCCATGTACTTGAGGGCCCGCTCGTGGCCGTCGTTCTCGGGCTCGGGGACCTCCCCGTCGAGGGGGACCGTCTGCGCCGGCGTCGTCCCCCACGAGACGTAGGGGACGAGATCCTCGGCCCGGATGACGACCTCTTTGTCGAAGGTCGCGCCCTCATCCGTCGGCAGAACCGTCCACTCCTCGACCGCTTTCTCCCAGTCTTCGCCCTTCGGGGCGTACTCCCTACCTTCGAGGTACTCGAAGGTGGTCTCGTCTGGGGCGATGAGGCCCGCGCGGGCGCCGCCCTCGATGGACATGTTGCAGACGGTCATGCGGCCCTCCATCGAGAGCGAGCGCACCGCCTCGCCCCTGTACTCGATGACGTGTCCGACCCCGCCGCCGGTCCCGATGCGGTTCAGGATGCCGAGCATGAGGTCCTTGGCGGTGACGTCGGCGGGCAGCTTCCCCTCGACCGTGACGGCCATCGTCTTCGGACTGCTCTGCAGGAGCGTCTGCGTCGCGAGGACGTGCTCGACCTCGCTCGTGCCGATGCCAAACGCGAGGGCACCGAAGGCGCCGTGGGTGGCAGTGTGAGAGTCGCCGCAGACGATCACGAGCCCTGGCTGCGTGAGGCCCATCTCAGGCCCGATGATGTGCACGATGCCCTGGCCTATCGAACCCCACGAATGGAGCTGCAAGCCGAACTCATCGCAGTTCTCCCGCAAAGCCTCCATCTGCTTGGCGGAGACCTCGTCCCTGATCGGGAGCCCTATCTCCGTCGTCGGGACGTTGTGGTCCATCGTCGCGAGCGTGAGGTCAGGACGGCGCACCTTGCGGCCCGCGAGGCGCAATCCCTCGAAGGCTTGAGGTGAGGTCACCTCGTGCACAAGGTGGAGGTCTACGTAGAGGAGATCCGGCTCCCCCTCGGCCTCCCGCACCACGTGCCGGTCCCACACCTTCTCTACGAGCGTCTTGGGTTTATCCATCGCTTTCCCTTCCTTTGTCAGCGTTCTCTCGCCCCTTGCGGCCGCCGTAGACCGCGAACCTGTGGTCCTTGTAAGCGCATCGGACCACCCCGAAACCGGCCTCGACAAGCCACCCCAGTTGCGCCCGCAGGGTGGTGTTCCTGTCCGCCCTCATGCGAGAGAGCGCCGCGTCGAGATCCCCCTCGGACACGCCCGCTTCGCGCACCCGCCGCAGCCACCACTCGCGGTAGCTCGTCTCCTCTTCCGGCGTCTCGCCCTGCACCTGGTCGGCGTTGACGAAGTAGCCGCCCTCCGCGAGGGCGTCGTGGATCCTCTCGAACAGTTCCTTTTTGTCGCCGTGCGTGAGGTGGTGGATCGAGAGCGCCGACACGACGAGGTCGTACCCCCGGGGCAACGGCTTGCGCGCGTAGTCCATGTTGCGGAACTCGAAGCGCCCGTTACCGTCCGACAAGCGCCGCCGGGCAACCCGCAACATCTCCACCGAGAGGTCCACGAGCGTTACCTGCGCGCGCGGAAACCTCTCGGCGACTATCGAGCTCAGGAGCCCCGTCCCGGCCCCCAGGTCGAGCACCCGGATCTCCGCGTCCCGCCCGAAAGGCACGCTCTGTAGCGCGGCCCCGTAGAAGCCGTCGAGGCCTGGAACAAGCTGCCGCCGCGCTCGATCGTAGCCAGCCGCCGCCTCATCGAACATGGCCTCAACGCTCAATACTCGACCTCACGCCTTCTCTGCAAGCGTCTTCGGGTTTTCCATGCTGCCTCCTTCTGAACGGTCAGTGTATTTTATAGAAGCGTCGGAGCTAGGTTCGGCTCGTCCTCGGCGAAGCGGGAGGGGCGCAGCGGATGCGCGTCGAGCGTGCTCGCGGCCCCGTCGACGATGATCTCCGCAAGCAGCTGGCCGAGCGCCGGGGCGTGCATCACCCCGTGGCCCGAGGAGCCGTTGGCCAGGTAAAGGTTCTCCGTCTCAGGCGCCCTCCCGAGCAGCGCGTGACCGTCGGGGGACATCTCGTAGAGGCCGGCCCAGCACTTCTCGCGGTCGATGGAGGCGTCTTTTAGGCACGGCACACGCTGCCGTGCCGTCTCGACGACCGACCCGAGCCAGGCCTCCTCGACGCTCCCTTCTAAGGGGTCGGCGACGTCGGGCTTGTCGGGCAGCAGGAGCATCACCCGACCGTCGCGGACGCGCAGGTGGAACCCGTCTTCTACGAAGACGGTCATCGGCATGTCCTCGGGCAGTGCTTCGAAGGGATGGGTGATCGCCACCTGCCTGCGCAGTGGCTCGACGGGCAGCTCGAGCCCCGCTTCGCGTGCCACCGGAGCCGCCCACGCCCCCGCGGCGTTGACGACCGAGCCGGAGGCGACGTCCCCGCTCCTGGTGCGCACAGCGGAGATCCTCCCCGGACCGTCGAACTCGAAGCCCTCGCACCCCGCGCCGTACTCGAAGCCTACCCCGAGCCGCTCGGCGGCCTCGACGTAGCCGCGCAGGATCTCCATCGGCTGGATGAAGCCGTCGGTCCGGCAGAACACGCCCCCCACGAGCCCGTCCGCACGTACCGCCGGGTTGATACCCTTGACGTCGGACGGCCCGACCTCCCTGGCCTCCCCGAGACCAGCCTCCGTCTGGATCTCCCGCGCCTCCCGCAACGCGGCGAACTGGGCCTCGTCGTCCGCGAGAAAGAGGTAACCGCACGGGCGATAGCCAGGGTCCACCTCGAGCTCCTCCTCGAAGCGCAGCAGCTTGTCGCGCGCGAGCAGCGAGAGCCGCACGTTCGTCTCGGAGCCGAACTGTGCGCGGAACCCGCCAGTAGCTTTTCCGGTGCTGCCTCGTCCTGGCGCCCGGTTACGCTCGAGCACGAGCACGGGGCCGCATCCCTTCTGCGCGAGGTGGTAGGCGACGCTGGCCCCGATCACGCCCGCGCCGATGACGACGACCTCAGCAGACCTCACGTGGCCCCCGTCCGGGCCGCGAGGATGTTCAGCCGGACGTAGTCCACGACGAGCAACCCATCCTCCGCGAGCCGCGCGGCCACCGCCGTAGAGAGCGCATCCCTCTCCCCCTCCGGCAGGACCGCTACGTGCTGCCTCAATACCACCGTCTTGAGGAAGCGGGCCAGCTCTCCCACCGAACCGAACCGCGTGGGCTCCTGGTGCAGCCAGGTCTCGACTTCTTCGAACCCGGCGGCCTCCAGGCGGGCCCTCGTGGTCTCGGGGTCCGCGAAGTTCCAGGCCCCTTCCCAGCCGGCGAAGGCGTCCTTGAAGCGGGCCTCGCCCATCACCCCTTCCGTGGCCGCCATCGTCCGGGCTATATTCCCCTTACCGCCGCACTGGGCCACCAGCCGGCCCCCCGGTTTGAGAGCCCGCGCGAGCCGCTCGAAGAGACGTTCGTGGTCCAGGACCCAATGGAACGTGGCGGTCGAGAAGACCACGTCCACAAGCTCCCCGACCTCCAGCTCGCGGAGATCCTGCCTCTCGACCCGCACCCGCCCGTCCCCCGCGAAACGCCTCCTCGCCGCCTCGACCATCGCCTCGGATGCATCCACCGCCAGGACCGTCCCACGGGGCAGGTGCCGCAAGAGTAGCTCCGTCACCCTTCCCGTCCCGCACCCCGCGTCAACGACGGCCTCGTCCCCCTTCAGACCATAACGCTCCAGGAAGACGCCCAGGAAGTCCGCGCCCCAGACGGTCTGGGGCGCGGAGACGGCCTCGTACTCGGCGGCGTCCCATTCGAGCGTCAAACCATTCCACCCTTCTTGCTTTATCTCATTATGTGAGACACAATGTTCTGCTATATGGACAGTATAGATGGATCTCGGTTGGAGGGCAAGGGCGTCGTCGTGAGCGGGGTGGGGGTTCTGGACAAGGCAGTCGTGATCCTCTCCTTTCTCTCCGAGGAGGGCCCGGCGACGCTGGCTGAGGTGGTGGTTGGGACTGGGTTATCGCGGCCGACGGCGCACCGGCTGTTGTCGGCGCTGGAGGCGCACCGCCTGGTGGGGCGGGGCGGCGGGCGGTACTCCCCCGGCGTGCGGCTCTCCCTGTGGGGCGGCAGGGCGGTGAGCCTGGCCCTCATCGAGGTGGGGCGGTCCGCGCTAGTGGCGTTGAGGGACGAGACCGGGGAGAGCGCGCAGCTCTACGTGAGGGAGGGGGATCTTCGAGTGTGCGTCGCCTCCGTCGAGCGGGCGAGCGGGGGCTTGAGGGACACGGTCCCGGTCGGCGCCGTGCTGCCGCTGGACCGCGGGTCCGGAGGCAAGGTGCTCCTCGCGTGGGCGGAGGGTGGGGAACGCCTCTCGGGGGAGAAGGCGGCGGAGCTCGACGAGGTGAGAAGGCGCGGGTGGGCGGAGAGCGTCGCCGAGCGCGAGGCCGGGGTGGCGAGCGTGAGCGCGCCGGTCTTCGGGGGCGGCGAGACCTTGAGGGCAGCGGTGTGCGCGAGCGGCCCGGTCTCGCGCCTCGGGGAGCATCCGGGCGAGCGGTTGGCGGGGCCGGTCGTGGCCGCCGCGCGCGAGATAGAGGAGGCTCTCCGAAGAGGGTAGCAAACACCCCTGCACCCTTTCACTATCCGGTCGCGCCCGCTAGCTCGCCAGTCTCTCGTCCCAGTCAACGTGGTAGCCGTACATCCATGCGAGGGATCTCTCGCCGCTGCTGGCGACACGCCTGAGGATCACGGGCAGCGTGAGGTCACGCAGCACCCGGACGATGGGTCCGGCGGCTTTGCCGCTGCTGGACCGCGCTCCCTGCGCGACGACGCGTTCCACGCGCTCGCGGCGGAGCTGCTCGTAGGCAGCGAACGCCTGCGGGATGTTCGGCAGGTCGCGCAGGCATTTGGCGAGCACGATGGCGTCCTCAATAGCCATTGAGGCGCCCTGCCCGGAGGAGGGCGAGGTGGCGTGCGCAGCGTCGCCCATGATGACCATCGGCCCCCTGTGCCAGGTCGGCACCGACGGCATATCGTATTGATTGGTGCCGGCCAGCTCGCCGGCGGTGGCGCGAATGATCTCCACGGCCGGGGTAGCGTCATCGGCGAACAGCCCGATCAGCCGCCGTTTCCACTGCTCGGTGGTGGCCGACAGTTCTGCCCTGGTGGGTTCTCTGGCGCTGGGCGGGTTGGCGAACCACCAGATCTCGCCGGAGGGGCTGACAGTGTAGCCGAAGAACGCGCGCTTGCCCCAGATCATCGCGTAGATGCCCGGCTTGGTGTCGACCGAAGCGTCGCGGGCAAATCCGCCGATGTTGCCCAGACCAGTGTAGCGGGGCCCGGGCGCGGCCGGGTCGATGATCCGGCGGGTGCGCGAATGGATCCCATCCGCGCCGATGAGCAGATCGCCGGCAGCCTCGGTGCCATCTTCGAACCGGGCGATGACACCTTCGTCCGGCGTGATCTCGGCGTCAACCAGTCGCCTGTTATGTTCGATACGGATGCCGCGGCGGATCGCCTCGTCGTGCAGCACCCGGTACAGGTCGACGCGCTTGATGGTGTGGGTGACCGTGCCGTCCGGTAGCGTTCCGCCGATGGGGACCTCACCGAGGCGCTTGCCGGTGCCACTGAAGAACTCGATGCTCCTGGTGGGGAAGCCGGCGGCCAGCACCGGCTCGTGGGCGCCGAGCGAGCGCAGGGCGTCCAGGCCGTTGACGGCGACGGTGAGGAACGCGCCAGCGTCGAGGCCCGCCTCGGTATCGTAGGCCTCGTAGACGATCGCGTCGATGCGGGCGCGCTGCAGCGCCATAGCGGTCACCAGGCCGGCGATGCCTCCACCGATGATGAGAGCCTTACGTTCGGCCATAGTCTCGTTGCTCATGCGTTTTCCTGTGGTTTGGGCGCGAACACCCTCCACAGCAAGTCCGTGAGCGCCCAGATCAGGAACGTGGCCGGGTTGCGGCCTATGGGCCGGACCCTGGTGTTCTGGAACGCGGCGAGACGCCATTCGCCGCTCTCGCGTGTGGCGACGAGCGTCTGGATCGAGTCTCGCTCCGGCGAGGTGCGGGTTTTGCCCCGCATCACGGTGGAGCCCACAGCGTGCATCACGGCCACGTCGGGGTTGGGAAACCGCACATCTCTGACCTCCCCCACGAGGTGCGTCCCCTTCATCCACCTGTCGAAGAGCTCCTGGTGGGATGTTTCGATCTCCCCCCGCCCCTTGAAGCGCGTTCCGTCGAAGGCGACGAGGTCGCCGTCCTCCGTGAAGACGGCGGCGAAAGCGGCGCCGCTGCCCATGTTCCAGCCGTTCAGCAACCGCCGGTACAGGTCGCGGACTGCCGCCTCGTCGGCGGAGTAGTTCGCTTCCCTCTCACCGCTGTCGTGTCGGGTAGTCATGTGTCGAGCTCCTTTCTTGAAAGCGAGGGCGGACATCTCCCTCCAACTGGGGTCCCGCTTGCGAAGCTCGACCTGCTATCCTTGGGTGCGCACGCCTCGGGTTGCAGGTTTCGCCGCGCGAGACCGATTGCTCGGGGATCGCGACCCCCGGCAAGGTGTGGCAGCACCACGCCGGGGGTCTTTTTGCTTCACGTCATTCGCCATCCTCCTCTTCCCGCCTCACGCCGCCCGCGGCGTTCTGCGAGTGGAAGCTCTCCCACTCTTCCAGGCCGCCAAAAGTTCCCGCCTCGATCTCGCGAACGAGCTCGCGAACCCAACCCAGCTCGGCCTCCCGCAGCACCAGCTCGTGCTCGTTCTCGATGAGGAAGAGCCTGGCCACGCCTTGCCGCTCCGCCACGGCGTCCATGCCGGAGCGCATCTCCTCGACCTCCCCTTCGAGACGGCGTGCTCTCTCCCTGAGCAGCGCGACGGCCTCATCGGGCGGGAGAGCCGCCAGGAAGGAGAGCCCGGCGGCGAACTGCGTGTACTCCTTCGCCGGGACGCTCAAGAGCTCGCGGAGCCAGTCGAGGAACTCGACATGCCCCTCGTCGGTCAGCCCGTAGACGGTCCGCTCCGGACGCCGGCCCTCGCGGACCGTCTCCAGTGGTGAGATCAATAGCTCCCGCTGCAGCGCCTCCACCACCGAGTACAGCGAGCTGTACCTGAGCCTGATGGCCTCGTGCTTGGCACGCTCACGCATCACGGAGACCATCTCATAAGGGTGCATCGGCCGCTCGTAGAGGAGCGCCATCACTGCCAGCGCCAGTGGATTCGACAACTTCCTCTTCGACACCGTGACCAATCTCCTAGTCGAACTCGTTTAGTCTAGTGCGACTATATACGGGGACAGGGGTCTTGTCAAGAGGGTTCGGCGCCGGGGCGTCAGGCGAGGCGGCGGGCGAACATCCTTCGGAGGCCCGGCTCTCCCGAGCCGTCCGTGACGGCCTTCTCGAAAGTTATCTTCGCGCTCCTTCCGTCGAGCTCCAGGGTCGCGACGTGGTTCTCGAACCAGGGACGGTCGTGGGTCAGGCGCCAGGTCAGCTCGGGGGCTCTAATGCCGGCGAGGCGGGAGAGGAGGCGTCCGGCGAGCGCGGTGGGCTTCGTCCAGGCGAGGTTCTGGAGGCGGGATTTCTCGCCGGGGAGAGCGTTGCGCAGAGGGGAGCAAACCGCCTGGTGGAGCCGGCTCCCTACGTTCGTTCCGTCGAATGACGCTTCGGCGAGGTAGCCGTGGTGGACGTCGCCGGAGAGGACGGTTATGGAGGACGGGGGGTCTCCCTTTTCCCCGGCCGCGAGGCGCCGGATCAGGCCGGTCAGCGCGACGAACGAGTAGTGGAACGAGGCCCACTGGTCTAGGTCCTGGGAGCGCCGGATCCTCTCCCCCACCCCCTTCGCCCGTTCGCTCCAGGCGCCCGCGCAGACCGCCTCGTTCCAGGCCTGCAGGTGGTGCATACCGTGGCCGAGGAGGACCGGCAGGGAGGTACCGAAGAGGAGGTGGTCGAAGCCGCCGGCAGCTTTGTCCTCGATCCAGGCCCACTCCCCGGCGTCGATCATCGAGCGGCGTCCCTCTTCCAACACCCTTCCGCCGCGGGAGTCCATCACGATAAGGCGCACGTTGCCGAAGTCGCGGTGGAAGCTCCAGCGGGCACCCTCGGAGGTTCGGTGGGCGCGGTAGGCGAACTCGCGCAGCAGCGGCCATGCGTCCTCGGAGCGCCGGGTCTCCTCGAAGAGGGTGTTCGCCGAGAGCTCCTCCGGAGAGAGGTTGCCGAGGTGCTGGTAAACCCAGTAAGAGGCGTGGGCGCCGACGATCTGGTCGTTCCACCACGGCTTCATACGCGTCTCTTCGAGCCAGGCTTCGGAGATGTTCCAGTCGTCCGAGACCTCGTGGTCATCGAAGATCATGGCCGATGGCACTGTCGAGAGGAGCCACCGGATCGCGGGGTCCCCCCACGAGTCCTTGTAGAGTCGGGCGTACTCCTCGAAGTCCGCGACCTCCTCGCCGGGGGGCTTGCTTGTGTCGCGCCGCGAGCGGATGAAGTCGAGCGTGTCGCGTGGGGGCTTGTGGGCGTAAACCTGGTCACCGAGGAGCACCAGCGCTTGCGGCAGCTCGTCAGCCGGCCTCTCGCGCAGCCGCATCGCCATCGCGTAGAGGGCGTCCACCCCGAGGCCCCGCTCGTCCTCCTCGCGGCTCAGGGTGTACGGTGGCTCGTGGGGGGCGGAGATCCGGCACGACCCGAAGACAAGCTTCGTGGTCTCTCTCTCGCCCGCCGTGCGGATCACGCTCGGCGGAAACCGCGAGCCGCGCTCCGGCCAGCGCTTCTCGCCGTCTAGCCTGACCTCGTAGCGCCGGGTGGTTCCGGGCTCGAGCCCCGAGACGTGCACGAGGGCGTAATGGTGGCCCCCAACACGGAAGGTGCGCACGCTACAGTCGAGCACTTCGACCTCGCAGGCCCCGTCCGTCTCCACCCAGATGGTCGCCTCCGAGGGACCTACGTGGCGCAGGAGCGGACCGAGAACGAGTTCGGGCATACTGCCGAGCATACTCGTCGTGGAGCGCCTCCCCGTCAAGGGGCACCCCAAACCGGACGATGCCTCGCGTCCCTGGCCGCGGGTTCTACGGCGAGGCCCTAGCTCGTAGAGTTCCGGTGTGAAGCGGCGAAACGGTTCTCTGGAGAGGCTCTTCGAACAACTTCTGTGGGGTAGTGGGCTGCTGGTACGGATCGCGGTGGGTGGCAGGGATGGCGCTGGCGGTCGGGGCGGCTTACATGGCCCCGGTGGACGTCGTTTACTTTGCCGAACTCCTCTTCCAGTACGCGGGCCCGGGTTCCGGGGCGCGCAGCAAGCTGCGCACCAAGATCGTGTCCACCACCGGGCGTGGTAAGGGTCCCGACGAACTTCCTTCGGATCGATAGAATAGGTCCATGGAGACGAAGCGACGGCTATTCAGCGGCATCCAACCAAGCGGCAACCTGCACCTGGGCAACTACCTCGGCGCTCTCAAGAACTGGGTTGCCATCCAGGATGAGTACGACAACTATTTCTGTATCGTGGACCTGCACGCGCTCACGGTACCGCAGGACCCGAAGGTCTTGAGGCAGAAGATCCGGGAGGTCGCGGCTATCTACCTCGCCTCCGGCCTGGACCCGGAGAAGTGCGTGATCTTCCGCCAGAGCAAGGTGAGCGGACATGCGGAGCTCTGCTGGCTGCTCAACTGTGTGGCGCGCTTCGGCGAGCTCTCGCGCATGACGCAGTTCAAGGACAAAACCCGCAAGGGCGGGGTCGAGTCGGCGAGCGCGGGCCTCTTCGATTACCCCGTGCTGCAGGCGGCGGACGTGCTCCTGTACAATGCGCACCTCGTCCCCGTTGGCGAGGACCAGCGCCAGCACCTGGAGCTCATGCGGACGCTGGCCCGGAGGTTCAACCACCTCTACGGCGAGACCTTCGTGGTGCCGGAGACCATGATCCCCCCGACCGGCGCCAGGGTGATGGCCCTCGACGCGCCCGACGAAAAGATGAGCAAGAGCTCCCCTAGACCGGGCAGCTACGTCGCCATCCTCGACGACCCCGACACTATCCGGAGGAAGATCCGGCGCGCCAAGACGGACTCGGGGACCGAGATCCGGGCCATCCCGGACAAGCCCGCCATAACCAACCTTCTCGATGTCTACTCGGGGATGTCCGGCAGGCCTGTTGCCGAGATCGAAGCGGAGTACGAGGGCAGGGGCTACGGCAACCTCAAAAAGGACCTCGCCGAGGTGGTGGTGGAGGGCCTCGCGCCGGTCCGGGACCGGGCACACGAGCTGCTGGATCACCCGGCCGAACTGGACGACCTCCTGGAGACCGGCGCGAGGCGCGCCAACGATACGGCGAGGCCCGTGCTGGAGAGCGCCTGGGCCAAGCTGGGCCTGGATTAGTGGAGCAGACAAAGCAGAAGATCCTCAAGGTCCTCACCGCCATCCCCCAGGGTGTCCTCTACTCGACCACCGACTGGCACAGGCTTCTGGGCGACGACAAGCGCGAGATCCGGCACGCCCTCGACGATCTCGAAGCAGAAGACCGCATAGAGGTCGTAAAGAGCGAAGCAGGCCGCTCGGACAAACCTCTCTACAAGCTCAAGTAACCTTGCGGCGCCTCCAGGCAACGCTCGACCGCATAGACCGCAAGGGCTATGGAGCCTACAAGGACCTGCATGGTTCGTATGATTTGGGATCCTTTTTTTTGTTTATCGACAGGGTGCAGCGCGACCCGTTCGCCCCACCGTCGTTGGTGCGGGTCCGCACGAAAGACAACCGCTTCGGCCCCGACCTTTTCGAGAACCCCGTGCGCCGGGTCGGCTTCGAGGACTTCCTCACGCGGGCCGTCGAGGAGGCGATCCGCAACGTCGTGCGGGGAAACCGGGGCTCGGGCGGGAGCGGGCGCGTGGAGGTGCAACACCCCTCCCAGGTCGTCCTCCCACGAACTTCGATCGTCGTGACGCGTGAGCACGTCGAGGCGCGCGTGGCGGTTGGGCTCCCGGCGCGCGGTCGGTCGGCGGATGCCCGTGCCGCCCGGACGGTGCTGCTCGAGGAGCTGCCAGAGGTCGTACGCCTGGCGCTCGTTTCGGCCCCGGAGGGCGGCGTGGACGAGGGCCGCGCCGGGTTCCACGTCGAGACCGTGGAGGACGCGGACCACCTGCGGCGGCGGCTCCCGGGGCTTGGGCTCGTCGCGTTCGTCGCCGACGGCTCCGTTTTGCCGCGCGAGAGCGGGGCGAGCGACCGGCCCCTGAGGGAGGGCGCGGTGCCGTTCGAGGGACCGGAGGAGCTGCGCGTCTCGGTGGAGCTGCCGAACCGGGGTGGGATCTCCGGGATGGGAATTCCAGAGGGGGTTACGCTGGTGGCGGGGGGCGGCTTCCACGGCAAGAGCACGCTGCTCTCGGCGCTCTCGTGGGGCCCTTACGACCATCTGCCGGGGGACGGGCGGGAATACGTGGTGGCGCGCTCCGACGCGGTGAAGGTCAGGGCCGAGGACGGGCGCAGCGTCGCGGGGGTGGATACCTCGGCCATGATCGGGGAGCTGCCGGGCGGGAGATCAACGCAGAACTTCTCGACGCCCAACGCCTCGGGCTCGACCTCGCAGGCGGCGAACATCGCCGAGGCGCTGGAGGTCGGTACCTCGCTCTTTCTGGTGGACGAGGACACGAGCGCCACTAATTTCATGATCCGGGACGAAAGGATGCGCGAGCTGGTTCGAAAAGAGCCCATCTCCCCTTTTATAGACCTGGTGCGCCCGCTGTACCGCTCTTTAGGCGTCTCGACTGTCGTCGTGGTGGGCGGGGTAGGCGACTACCTCGATGTGGCGGACCGCGTGATCCTGATGGAGAACTACGAGCCCGCCGACGTCACCCCGCGAGCCCGCGAGGTCACCTCGAGGTTCCCGCCCCACGTCCCGCTCGGAGACGGGGAGGTGCGACCTCCCAGAGGACGCCGCGTCCGGGCCTCCTCCATAGACCTGCGGCGCGGCAGGCGCGAGACGGCCCGGGGCAGGGGACGCAACACCATCGAACTCGGCAGCGAGCGCGTCGACCTCTCCTACGTCGAGCAACTCGCCGAGGCCGGCCAGACCGAGACGATGGCCCGCCTCATCGGGCAGTTCGCTGCTGCGGGCGAGAGCCGCGGCCTGGGGGAGGTCGTCGAGGAGGCGCTGGCGTCCGTATCTGAGAGAGGTCTCGATTCTCTGGGCAACTTCAATGGGCACCCCGGGCAGCTAAGCCTGCCGCGGGCGCAGGAGTTGGCGGCGGCGATAAACAGGATCCGCTCGCTCGAGGCGCGCCCCGAGGCCGGCTGAACCCCAATTGAGCGTTGGGATACACATACCGGGCGTCCCGTGCTGCTATTATTGTGTGCCGGGATGGGAAGGAGGATCTGCGAGGCCGGATGGAAGACGTTGGCGTCGAAGAGACAGGTTTAGAGAACGCGGACCCGCCCTGGTTCAGGCTGCGGGCCGTGGCGGTACATCTGTACACGGCGAGCGGGGCGGTGCTCGCGCTCCTGATGCTGGTAGCAGCTTTCCAGGGGGAGGCGGTGAAGGCGCTGTGGCTGATGCTCGCGTCGCTCATCATCGACAGCACCGACGGGCTTCTGGCCCGCCGCCTTCGGGTGAGCGAGGCGCTACCCTTCTTCGACGGGGCGATGCTCGACAACATCGTGGACTACATGACCTACGTCTTCGCCCCGATGGTACTCCTGTGGAGCGGGGGCTACCTCCCCGAGGGCAACGCCGGGGTGGTCTTCGCCGCGCTGCCGCTATTGGCCTCGAGCTACCAGTTTTGCCGGGTGGACGCCAAGACCGACGACCACTTCTTCCTCGGCTTCCCGAGCTACTTCAACGTCGTCGCCTTCTACGCCATCGTCTTCGAGCCTGGTCCGGGCGCTCTGGCCGCGGTGCTCGTCATCTGCTCTCTTTTGGTCTTCGTCCCTATCCGCTACGTCTACCCGACGCGCACCATCGCGTTCCGCAGGCTCTCGCTCACCTTCACCGCGCTCTGGCTCGTTGGCTACGCCGTCATCCTCCTGCAGATGCCGCGTCCGGACCCCTCGATCCTGGGCTTCTCGATCCTCTACCTGTGCTACTACTTCGGCCTGAGCCTCTACCTCTCCGCCAAGATGCCCGAGGCGCGGCGCCTGGAGCAGGAGGCGACGGAGCAGTAGTACCCCTCACCTTTGACGCGTCGTCGCGCCGTTGCTAGGCTCCCCGGCGTAAGGGCGTAGGGAGGGAGAGAACGTGGCACTCAACGAGGGACTATTCAAGCGGCTCATCGAGACGCCCGGCGTGCCGGGACGGGAGGACAGGCAGCGCGAGATCGCCCGCGAGGAGCTGGGCTCTCTGACGGACGAGGTCCGCACCGACTCTCTGGGTAGCGTCATCGGCACGAAGCGGGGCTCGGAGGACGCGCGCGTGATGGTCGCCGCCCACATGGACGAGCAAGGCTTTTTGGTCAAGCACGTGGACGACAAGGGCTTCGTCCGGCTCCAGACTCTGGGCGGCCACGACCCGGCGAACATGGTTTCCCAGCGCGTCATCGTCACGACCGCGAACGGCGCCTCCCTACGCGGCGCTTTGCAACCTGTGCGCAAGCCGCCACACCTTCAGCAGGAGGGGGCTCCGAAGCCACCCAAGGTCGAGGAGTTCTACGTGGACCTCGGCATGCCGGCCGACGAGGTCAAGGAGGCGGTCCGCGTCGGCGACTACGCGACGATGGACCGGACGCTGGAGAAG
>Ga0126306_10000523_pt1 | contig 18128 bp, 17 predicted proteins | sample Plot27_FD_92592 | JGI IMG/M metagenome (GOLD analysis project Ga0126306, IMG submission 92592) | Serpentine soil microbial communities from UC McLaughlin Reserve, CA, USA - Plot27 | ecosystem: Environmental > Terrestrial > Soil > Grasslands | place: USA: UC McLaughlin Reserve, Lake County...
ATGGTTCGTCTTCGCCGTCGTGCGACATCCGTCGGCGCGCGTGTGGGCGGCGTGGCAGTCGAAGTTCCTGCTGCGCGAGCCGCGCTGGATCGACGAGTTCGCCGGCGCGCCGTGGTTGCCCCGCGTCCCTCAGTCGACCAAGGATCTAGTCGAGGACTTCGGGCGCTTCATCGAGTCGATCGCGAGTGATCCGAACCAGGCGGTGATGCGCGATCGTCACTTCATGTCCCAGAGCGAGCTCGTCACCCCGGCGACGACGCCCTACACCGGGGTGTACGAGACGCGCGAGATCCCGTTGCTGCTCGAGGACCTTGATGCCCACCTGCGAGCTCAGGGGTGGGAGGGAACGCTGGCGCTCAGGCGGAGCAACGAGTCGCCGCTAGCGCCGCTCCGCTCGCTCTTCACGCCGTCCGTGACCGAGAGCATCGCGAGCCTCTATGGCGAGGACTTCGAGACCTTCCGCTATGCGGACGTCGTCCCAGCCACGACTGAGCCGGCCGCCGAATACCCACACGCGCTGCTGGTCGCGATCGGGCTGCTCGCGGAGCGCAGCGAGCGGCTCGGAGATCTCGCGCTACGCGCCCAGGCGTTTGCTGATGGCGAGCGTGCGCTGCGCGAGAAGAACAGCGAACTCCGCGCCAAGAACAAGGCGCTCCGCGCCGAATCCAAGGCGCTCCGCAGCGTGAACAAGACGCTTCGCTCCCGGCGCGGCATCCGCTCGGTCGCGCGGCGCGTGTATCGCAAGCTGGCGGCGCCGAGATGAACGCAGTCGACCAGCAGCGGCTGCGCGCCTGGACCGCCGCTTCTGGTTCGCGGATGGAGTTCTGGCCACGCTTTATCAACGAGACCGGCGCCGCCGCCGTCGCGGAGATCGGCGTCTACCGTGGCGCCTTCGCGGCCCGCCTACTGGCCGAGTGCGCCGACATATCCGTCTACATCATGATCGATCCCTGGCGCCACCTGCCCGACTGGAACAAGCCGGCCAACAAGGCCGACGACGTCTTCGAGCGTTACTTCGAGGAATCGATGCACAAGACGAGCGAATGGGCCGATAAGCGCATCGTGTTGCGAGGGAGGACCGCTGACGTCATCGACGAGATTCCCGACGGCGCGCTCGACTTCGCCTACGTAGACGGTGACCACACGCTGCGCGGGATAACGATCGATCTGATCAACGTCTTCCCGAAGGTCCGCTCGGGCGGCTGGATTGGCGGCGATGACTTCTCACCGACGATCTGGCAGCACTCCCAGGACTTCGAGCCCACGCTCGTCTGCCCGTTCGCGATCCATTTCGCCGAGGCCGTCGGTGCTCGAATCTACGCGCTGCCCCACAAGCAGTTCCTGATCGAGAAGACGGCCGCTGGTTACGAGCTCGTCGACTTCACGGGCCGCTATCGTGCGCTTGATCTCCGCAGCCAGCTCATCGGGGAGGGCGCTGAGCGGTCGAGCCGCGCGCGCGTGTTCGCCGGCCGCATCCGCCGACGGCGTCAGCGGTAGCCTTCTGCCGGTCCCGATGGCGCGCGCCTTCTGGCGTTTGCGCCCGCTCGCTTCGACGATGCCCACGATCCCGCTACGGCAACGCCGATCCGGATCCTCGAATAGTGACTCAGCGCGGCTATCTCACAGCTCTTCTCGTCGCGAATCTCCTTGAGGTCGCGCTCATATTCTGGCTCGTGCCCTGGCCGTGGACGCTTGTAGCGATCGTGATCGTGGCGGGCGCAGCCGGCGCGCTGATCGGCACCCAATACCCACGCCAAACCCGGTCTCGATGAAGCAACCAGCCTCGCGGGTACGGTGCATCCATCAGACGCGCCTTGCTCGCTGCCGCTGAAGCCTGTCCGCCGCTTCGCGCGGCTGCCCGGCGCCGGCCGGCGCGGGCTCGCGTCAGCGCTGCGCCGAGCAGCCGGCGGTACGTATGCCGCGCGCGGTCAGTGTCACCGTGCCGTCTGCCGCGCGCGCCAGCGCCCGGATGCGCGCGGTCTCGGAGGGAATCCTTACGACGACCCTCATGCCGTGGATGCCGTGCGCCGCGAACCGATCCTCGACGACGGAATCGTACGAGGCGACGGCCGCGCGGCGCTGCGCGATGCCCATCGCGCAAAAACGGCCCATCGGCACCGAGACGACGATCCGATGCTCGTCGCCGTCGAACGTCATGACCTGCTGCGGGCGCAGCGGCGGCAGGTGAAGTGGCAGCGAGTCGACCGCCCGGTCAAACACGGACGGAGGCCGCCGCGGGCGTCGCTTCTTGGGCTTGGACGGCGGCGCGGGCGCCGGCAGCGCGCACGGTCGGCCGGCGGCGCACGCCATCGCCGCCGACACCTCTTGACGGGCCGGTGACCCGCCGGCGGCCGCGGCGAGCACGACCATGCGTCCGAGCGCCCGCTGCGCGAGCGTCCCGCCATAGTCCGGGCACCTGCTTGCGCGGTGCACGCGCACGGCCCGAGCCGACCTGGCCTGCTCGACCGAGTCGGCCGGAATCGTGACGAGCACCAGCGCGCCGCGGCGCAGGACGTGAATCGGAACCGTCGGGCCGGCGGAGCGGTCTCCCAGCAGCTCGCCCGAGGCCACGCACGCCACCCCGAAGCCCGCCTGCTGGAGTCGGGCGACCGCCGCCGCGTCGCCCGCCTTCTCGCCGCCGCAGCCTGCGATCGCGGCCGCTACGGCAGCGGCCGACAGCGCCGGTCTCCCGAGCCGCTCAGTCACCCGCCCTCCACCTCGTCGGCCGCATTGACACAAACGGGCCCCGGGCGGTCGCACCGCAACAGCGGGGTGGCACGTTCCGCCCCGGTACGGCGAAGCGTGAGCCAACGGTCGTCGGTCCGAGTTACGGTGTGCAGACGCCGCGCTGCCGCCATCGGAGGGCGCGATCGAGTGACTGGGCTGCCCCGCACGACGCCACGAATGTACGGGCACTCGATCGCGCGCACGCCGTCGAATGTAGCGACGTGCGCGTGTTCCCCGCGGTGGGCCGTGTGGCGACGACTCCGCTGCGGACGTGGTTCGGTACGCGCCGGGCGTTCGGTGTACCGCGGCTGGTCAAGCGAGCGATCAAGGCCACCCTGCCCGACGTCGACAACACGTCACCGCGGCCGCCCAAGGAGCACAGACTTGCCACAGCACCAGCCAACTCGCCGATTCGTGACGTCGGCGCGCGTCCGGCGGGAGGTCGAGCTCCCGCAGCCTGCGTAGCGGGTCCTGCGCCAACATCGGCGATTAGCTGCTGGCTGAATGCGATCAGCTGCACAGCCGCGTGAGCTCCGGGTCGCGGCCGCGCGGTCCAACTTGAAGCTGAGCGAGCAGGGGTGAGCGCCTCGGCCGCGTACTCGGTGGAATGGGAATCGCCGGATTGCCTAGGCTGGCGCTCGCGCTGGTCGCCGCGGTGGCGCTCGCCACGGCGGCGGGGCTGATCGCGTTCTGGCCGGACGGTTCCACGGACGCCAAGCTGGCCGAAACGCTGCGGCCGCCGACATTCGGTGCAGAGGTGGTGGCCGTGCGCGCAGCCGGCTGTGAGTTCCCCACGGCCGAGCGATGCATGACGGTCGCGGCACGGCTGACGGACGGTCCCGACGAGGGTCGCATGGCGTCGTTCCCGACGGGCGCCACCGCTGGCGATCCGGCGTTCGTGCCGGGCGACGCGGTGCTGCTGGCGAGCACCGGCCCGGAGGCGGCCACCCAGGGAATGAGCCCGTACGCGTTCGTGGACTACGAGCGGCGCGACCCGATGCTGTGGCTGCTTGTCGGCTTCATCGTCGTGGTGATCGTGTTCGGCCGCCGGCGAGGTCTGCTCTCGCTGGTCGGACTGGCGGCCAGCATCGCGGTGATCGTCGTGTTCCTGGTTCCCGCGATCCTGGACGGGCGACCGCCGCTGGCCGTGGCGCTGACGGCAGCGTTCGCGGTCATGCTGCTCACGCTCGGGCTCGCGCACGGCGTCGGCGCCAAGAGCGTGGCCGCGGCGCTGGGCACGTCGGCATGCCTGTTGCTCACCGCGCTGCTCGCGGTGTTGTTCACGAAGCTGGCGAACGTGAGCGGCTTCTCATCGGAAGAGGCCGTCCTGCTGCAGGACGCGGCCGACAGCCTGTCGATTCAGGGCCTGGTGATCGCGGGCATCGTCATCGGCGCGCTGGGCGTGCTCGACGACGTCACGGTCAGCCAGGCCTCCGCGGTGCTCGCCTTGCGGCGCGCGGACCCGACGCTGCCGTTCGACCGGCTCTACCGGGAGGCGATCGATATCGGACGCGATCACGTCGCGGCGACGGTCAACACGCTCGTGCTGGCCTATGTCGGGGCTTCGCTTCCGATCCTGCTGGTCTTCGCCGTCGGCGACACGCCGTTCGGGGAGGCGGTGAACCGGGAGGCGGTCAGCGAGACGATCGTCGGCACGCTGGTCGGTTCGATCGGCCTGATCGCCGCCGTGCCGCTCACGACGGCGGTCGCCGCGGGCCTGGCCGTGCGCATGCGTGGTCTGCCGCCGCGCGACGCGCACGCGCACATCCACTGAGCCACGGCGGCGCACTCAGCTCTGCTCGGAAAGCAACCAGAGCGCGAGGCAAGTGAAGCCGACCATGACGGCGAGCATCCAGTACTGGGAGCGCACGGCGGCCGTGGTGGCGCCGAAGAGCGCGAGCGCGCGGTCGTGGGCCAGCGCGAGGGCGATCGCGTGGCCGACGACGAGCGTGACGACCTGGACGTACCAGACGGCGGTGGCGCTGATCCAGCCGTAGTCGATCGCGGCGTTGGCGGTGCCGAAGAGATCCGCGCCGTCGCCGAGCGGATCAGAGATCAGGTAGGCGAGGGATTGGCCCTGGTAGGCGAGCAGACCGAAGTAGTGCGCGATGACGTAGGCCAGCGCGATCGGGATCAGCGAGTGCGCAAAAGCGGCGGACAGCTCGGCACTGGAGCGATCATGCGTGACGCTGCGCAGGCCCGCAATGCCGAGTCGGTAGATGCCGAAGATGATCGCAACGGCGGCGATAAGGCCGATCATGAAGGCCCACTGCAGGGCGGTCTCCGTGCTCAGGCCGAGGCCTTCGAAGGCATCCTGCAGCGTCTGCGCGATCGACGTCCACTGCGAGTGGATGGAGAAGCCGTCGAAGCTGGTCGTGCCGATCGCCGTACAGACAAGCAGCGCGACCGCGGGCAGCGGCTCCAGCTGCGCGGCAGCGGAGAAGGGGCGCCGGATAAACAGCGCCCGGCGGGTCCAATGCAGCGGCGCGAGTCGGGCGAAGAGCCGGAAGTAAACGCCGAAGGCGTCCGCGCGCCGGGTCCACGTCTCGACGCCGTAAAAGCTCATTCCGACCAGCTGGATCGCCGCATATGCGAGCGCGAGTACCGCGAGCGAGCTCGGATCCCTGCGGCCGCTGTAGACCAGCTCGACCCAGACGAAGGCAAGGATGCCGACGACCGCCGGACAGTAGCCGAGCCGGCGCGGATATTCGAGCGGCTGCGCCGCGGTCCCGGGACTCGCGCGAGCTAGCAGCCACCCGCCGAAGCGGCCGACCGCGCGCCACGGGTTCAGCGCGCGGAACACGTCGCCGAACAGGAACGACAGCACCGGCAGTCCGACCCAGAAGGCGACGAAGACGAGCGCCGGCAGCAGGTTCTCAGTGGCCGACTGGTTGCCGGCGAGGCCGGCGTACACGCCGATCGCGAAGCCGGCGACGCCGACCGCGCCGGCGAGCGGGTCGAGCACCGCGGGCAGCGCGACGAGCCTGCGCTCGCTGGTCTGCTGCCACCGCATCGTGGGCCACAGCACGGCCAGGGCGAGAAACGAGATCACGAGCACTATCGCCGCCGCCCACGAGAACAGCCAGCGCGGGATCGGCAGGTCCTGCTTGCCGACGAGGCCATGCGCCAGCGCCCCGGGCGCCGCCAGGAGCACGAGCGCGCCCGCGCCCATGAGCGCCGCCGCCGCGCGCTTCACCCGCGCTCGCCCTCGCCGGTCGCGTCACGTCGCTGCTTGCGTTGCTGCCAGCGGCCAGGGAGCAGCACCCCCACCAGCAGCAGGAGCGGCAGGAGGTATGCGAGCTGGCCGAGCCAGTGGCCGGCATGCGCGAGGACGACCATGATCAGCCGGTCCGCCGCGCCTGGATCTCGGCGAGCCACTCGTCCCTGAAGCGCTCGAGCTGGGCGCGCTCGACAGCGTCGCACGAGAGAGTGCGCCAGGCGGCGATGGCACGTACCGGCTGCTGCTGCTCGGGACCCGGAGCCGCGATCACGTAGGGCGGGTCCGTCGCGTCGACGAACCGCTCGATCGCGCGGTGCTCATCCGCTCGAAGGTCGGGGCGATAGCGCACCACGACCAGTCCGTCGGCGACCACGTGATCGAGGTCCCCCTCCGGGGCGGTCTGATGAGGCGCGAAGTAGAAGCGATCGGGGTGATCGCCGGCGAGCGCTCGCGGCGGCGAGGCGTGCCGCTGCACGCATCCTTGGCGCGCCGCCTGCTCGGCCGGCGCGCTCGCCCGCTCGCCCGGAGACGACAGCACCGCGGCGGCCAGCACGCCGGCGCCCACGAGCGCGAAGTACGCCGGCCGGGCATCGTTCGCCAGGCCGGCGCGACGCGCGGCGCGGCTGCCGACGCCGACGATCAGCGCCAGCGCGACCAGCTGGCCGACCTCGACGCCGACATTGAACAGCACAACCCGGACCAGCACGCCGTCGTCGGGCAGCGCCAGCTCCTGCAGCCGGGTCGAGAGCCCCAGTCCGTGGACGAGCCCGAACCCGAACACCGCTCCGGCGAACAGCGACGACCGCGGTAGACCACGCACGCCCCAGACCCCGACGACGACAAGGCTCAGCGCGATCACCACGTAGACGGCCGTGGCATCGAGCTGCCAGCCGGCGAGCGTCGCGACGCTCAGCGTCAGCGAGTGCCCGGCGACGAACAGCGAGATCAGCTTGGCCGCCGACTTGAGCGTGCCGGCGATCAGCACGACGCCTGCGATGAACAGCAAATGATCCCAGCCACCGAGCATGTGGATGAAGCCGAGCCATAGGTACTCTGCGAGCGGCCGATTCGGATCGTGGTCGGCGAACAACGCATGCGCGTCTGCCGCGCCGGGCGCCATCAGAGAACCGGCGAGAGCGATGCCCGCCACCGCACGCGCGTTTGAACACTTGCTCATACGAGTAGGCTGGGCAGTATGCCGCATGCCTCCGAGCACAGCGCCGTCGCACGGCCGCTCGGCGCGCGCGAGGCGGACGAGCTCGCCGAGACGCTAAAGGCGCTCGCCTCCCCCGGTCGCTTGTTCGTGCTCACCGAGCTGCTGGCGGGCGAGCGCACGGTCGAGCAGCTCGCCGCCGCCGCGGGGCTGAGCGTCAGTGCGACCTCGCATCACCTTCGGCTGCTGCGCACGCTGCGGCTCGTGCGCGCCCGGCGCGATGGCCGCCACGTGTTCTACGCGCTCCACGACCACCACCTGGTCGAGCTGCTGGCCGCCGTGCGCCACCATCACGAGCACGTCCACCCGCCGGCGCCGATCGAGCTTCCGGCGGCCCACGTCAAGGAGCCCGGGTGACCGCGCACGGTCACACCCACGGCCCCGGGCATGCGCATGGGCACGGCCACAGCCATGGCCTCGTGCACGACTCGATCAAGCGATCGCGCGCCGGACTGCGCGCGGTCGCGCTCGCGTTGCTCGTGCTCGGCCTCACCGCGCTCGCCCAGACCGTCATCTTCGCCGTCTCCGGCTCGGTCGCGCTGCTGGCCGATCTGATCCACAACTTCGGCGACGCCGCGACCGCGATCCCGCTCGGCATCGCCTTTGCCCTGCGCAGCGCCCGCGCCGAGCGCTGGGCCGGCCTGGCGGTCGTGCTGGCGATCTTTGTCAGCGCCTGCGTCGCCGGCTACGAGGCGATCGACCGCCTGATCGACCCGCGCGACGTCGAGCACGTCGGCGCCCTAGCCGCCGCCGGTGTGCTCGGCTTCGCCGGCAACTGGGTCGCGGCCCTGATCCGCGGCCGCGCCGGCGATCGGCTCGACAGCCCCGCGCTCGTGGCCGACGGCGCACACGCGCGCGCCGACGCCTACGTCTCGCTCGCCGTCGTCGCCAGCGCCGTCGCGGTGGCCGTCGGCCTGCGGATCGCCGACCCGCTCATCGGCCTCGCGATCACCCTCGTGATCCTCCGCATCACGCTCGAGTCATGGCGTACCGTGCGCGGCGGCGACCAGGCTCACGAGCACCGCGACCACGACCACCCTCACCAGCACTGAGCGCGTCGAGCGGCTCGTAAGCTGACCGCAGGTGGCGGACCTGTTGAGAATCCTCGCGGTGCTCGCGCTCGTCGGCGGCAACGCGTTCTTCGTCATCGGCGAATACGCGATCGTCACCGCCCGGCGGGGACCGATCACACCGCTGGCCGAACAGGGTAAAGCCGGCGCGCGCGCCGCGCTGCGGCTGATGAACGACCCGGTTCGCGTCATCTCCACGGTCCAGGTCGGCATCACCGCGGTCGGGATCCTGACCGGCGCGGTCGGCGAGCCGCTGGTCCGCGATCTGCTCGGCGACGGCCTGCCGCACTGGCTCGGCTTCGCGCTCGGCTTCGGTATCGTGACCTACCTCTCCGTCGTCCTCGGCGAGCTTGTGCCCAAGGCCCTGACGCTGGACCGCGCGGAGCGGCTCGCCGTGTTGGTGGCGACGCCGGTCGAGCTGATGGCCAAGCTGCTGCAGCCCGTGGTCTGGGTGCTGCAGGGCTCCGCGCAGGCCCTGCTGCGGCCGTTCGGCATCCGCGACGTCGTCGCCGGCGAGACGATCCGCAACCCGGAAGAACTGCGCGCGCTCGTCGACGAGGCCGAGGGCGCCGGCGTGATCCCGCGCACGCAGGAGGAGCTGCTGCACAACGTTTTCGACTTCGCCGGCCAGGAGGCGCGCGACGTCATGATCCACGCCGCCGAGATCGCCTGGCTGCCGGCGGACGCCAAGGTCGGCGACGCGCTGCAGCAGGCGCTCGCGACGACGCACAGTCGCTTCCCGGTCGGCCGGAGGACGCTAGACCATGTGGTCGGAGTCGTGCACGTGCGCGACCTCGCCCGCGCCGCGGTCACCGAGGAGTCGACGGTCGGCCAACTCACACACCCCGTCGCCGTCGTCCCGGAGACCAAGGACCTCGGCGCCCTGCTGCGCGAGCTTCGCGATCAACGCCAGCAGCTCGCGGTGGTCGCCGACGAATACGGCCGGACCGTCGGCATCGTCGCGCTCGAGGACATCCTCGAGGAGCTGGTCGGCGAGATCGAGGACGAGTACGACCTGCCCGACGACACGGTCGAGCGACTCGACGACGGCACGCTGCTCGTCGCCGGGTCGATGACGGTCGATGACTTCAACGAGACGGTCGGCACCGCCCTGCCTCAAGACCGGGCGCACACGCTCGCCGGGCTCGTCTTCGACGCACTTGGACGACGCCCCGCGCCTGGCGAGCGAGTGATCGTCGCCGGCGCCGAGCTCAGCGTGCGCGAGCTCGACGGCGCACGCATCACCCGCCTGCAGATTCGCAAGAACGCCTGACCGGCGGCACAGCCGGCGTGCTCGGCGGCTCGCCGCGACCGGCGTTCGAGCTCCCACGAGGAGCCCGCTGGATAGCGCTCATTCACGTCGGCCGGCGGCGAGTGTCCGCGCCGGCCGAGTGCCCGAAGCCGCCGCCGGCCCGGCGCCCGTCGCCAGCATCCTTGGCGCCATCGCTCAGGATCGGTCGAAGCAATGAGCCGCGCTCCCGTTGTCGATGACTGGATTGTCCGGGCAAGACGAGCCGTGCAAGGCAGTGCCTGATCGAAGAGCATGCTCCTGTTCACCTTTGAGGATGTAACCGTCGTGCGCGCGGGGCGCATCGTGTTCGAAGGGCTCGAGCTCGCGCTGCCCGAGGGCCTCACCGCCGTGGTGGGGCCGTCGGGAGCCGGCAAGTCGACGCTGCTGCGGCTCCTGAACCGGCTGGCCGATCCGCAACGCGGCGTCGTGCGCTACCGAGGACGCGACATCCGCTCGCTCGATGTCCTGGCGCTGCGTCGGGAGGTAGCGCTGGTTCCGCAGCTGCCGGCGCTCCTGCCGGGCAGCGTCGCCGACAACGTGCGCTACACCGGCCGCCTGGCCGGGCGGCCGCCCGACATCGCCGGCCTGCTCGCTGATGCGGCTCTGCCCGCGGATCTCGCCGAGCGCGAGGCGACGGCGCTGTCGGTCGGTGAGCAGCAGCGGGTCATGCTGGCGCGCGCGCTCGCGACGGGACCGCGCGTGCTGCTGGCAGACGAGCCCACCGCGGCGCTCGACCAGGACTCGCGTGCGATCGTCGAGCGCACGCTGCTGGGCCTGAGCGACAGGCAGGACCTCTCGCTTGTGCTCGTCACGCACGATCGCGCCCAGGCCAGCCGGCTCGCCGAGCGCGTGATCGCCATTCCCGCGCCCGATCGCGGGCTGGCGGTCCGCCGACGAGCTCGGTCCACGTGACGCTCGGCGAGCTCGCCGCAGCGCTCGCGCTGGCCGCCCTTGCCGTCGCGGTCTCCGTCGTCCAACGCGCTCAACTCGAGCGCGATATCGCGATTGCCGCCGCGCGCGCGTTCGTGCGACTGAGCGCTATCGGCTACGTCGTCAAGATCGTCGTCGAGCAGGATCGGCTCATCTTCGTGATCGCGCTGCTTGCCGCGATGACGGTCGTCGGCGCGCTCACCGCGCGTCGCCGCGCCGCCGCCGTTCCCGGCGTGTTCTGGCCGCTCCTCATCGCGCTCGCGCTGGCGGCAGCTGCCACCCTCGGCCTCGTCGTGGCGCTCGGCGTCTTTGCGGCCGGGCCGCGCTACCTCGTCCCGGGCGGGGGAATGGTGATCGGCAACGCGATGACCGCGGCCGCGGTCGCGCTGAACCGCCTGGGCGACGATGTGCGCGCCGACGCGCCACGCATCGAGGCGACCCTGGCGCTCGGCGCCCCGGCCCGTGAGGCGCTTCGGCCGGTCGTGCGGCGCAGCCTGCGCTCGGGCTTGATCCCGCTCATCGATTCGACCAAAACGACCGGGCTCGTCTTCTTCCCGGGCACGATGGTCGGGATGCTGCTCGCCGGCGCAGCCCCCGTCGACGCGGTCCGGCTCCAACTCGTCCTGCTCTATGTTCTCCTCGGCGCCGTCGCCCTCGCCGCGCTGACGGCCGTACGCTCGCCCAACGCGCGTTCGTCACCCCAGCGCATCAGCTCCGCGAGCTTCCTCCCGCGGAGTAGCATCGCTTCGATGGGTCCGGGGATCACCGGACATCGCAAGTAGAAGGATTCGCGCATGGCTAACCCGGACCGAGGTACCGGCGGCATAACTCTCGGCGGCATCATCGTAATCGCCGGGATCGTCGTGATGATCATCTGGAGCTTCTGGATCGGCCTGATCATCGCCCTGGTCGGACTCGTCGCCTTCGGCGGCTTCGCGCGCGGCAAGTGGTATTAACGACGTCGCCGGCCCGCGCCGTGCGCTGAGACCCCGCACCCCACGACCCCGACCGGCGGTAGCGGCGGTTGGGGTCAAGGAGATCATCCCGCGGGGGTTTGACCGGACTGTCGTGCCGGTGGTCTGCTTGCCGTGCACGCCCCTAGGGGCCGCTCGACGGAAGGAGGCGCACATGCCAGAGATGGAGGAGCACTACGACGTCGTCGTGATCGGCTCTGGCTTCGGAGGCTCGATGACCGCACTCGGCCTGGCCCGTGCCCTCAAGGCGCGCGGGCGCGGAGAGCGGGTGTTGATGCTCGAGCGCGGGACGTGGTGGACGACGCCCGTCGCGACCGTTCAGGACAAGCAGGTCAAGACGTATGGCTTCCTGCGCGATGAGAAGCGCCAGCCCGTGCAGCTGTGGTCGTCGGCCGAGAACTTCCGGGGGTTCCTCGATCTCTACACCCGCTGCGTGCGGCGCAAGCACAACGAGGACGGGCTCTACGACCTGACGGTTTTCGGCCGCAAGGGGTTGTTCGGCCTGCGGCGCAACGACGGCGTGACGATCCTTCGTGCGTGCGGCGTGGGCGGCGGGTCGCTGGTGTACGCCAACGTCACGATTCGTCCGCCCGACGCGGTCACCGAGGATCCGCGCTGGCCGCTGACCTGGACCGCGCGCGAGCGCGACGAGTACTACGAGCTCGCGCGCGACGCGATCGGCAAGGGTGTGATCCATGCCCTCTATCAGCGCGACGTCGCCCGTGATGCAGGCAAGGCGATTCCGGCGCCGCCCAAGCCGGTCCACACGGGCTTGTCGAACATCGCCACGTTCTCGCCGCGGCTGAACCCGCGCTGGCTGGAGCTGCCCGATCCGCTCAACTCGAAGCGGCGGCTGCGCAGGATCGATCTCGCGCATTCCACTGCGGCCGACGATCACAACGCGCTGTGGATCGACCGCGCGCGCGTGTTTCAGACCCGCATGGCCAAGCTGACCGACGAGTACGGCACGGTGGACTCGTCGATCAACGACATCAATGCCGAGCCTGGGCCGTTCGACCCGGCCGGGGCGCCGAAGAACTACTGCGAGCGGCAGGGTCGCTGCATCATCGGCTGCCTGCCGGGAGCGCGCCACACGCTCAACAAGCAGCTGATGGGAGCAATCCTCGGGACGCCCAAGGGCGACCCGCCGGGCTTCCCGGATCTGCACATGAATGCGCTCTGCGAGGTCGACACGATCGAGGCGCTGCCCGCGGGCGGCTACCGGATTCACTATCGCGTGCGCGATCGCGAGCGTCCAGACCGTGCGACGAAGCGCTCCGTGCACGCCGATCGTGGTCGTCGCGGCCGGCACCGTGGGCACCAACGAGATCATGCTGCGGTCGCGCTCGAGCGGCCGGCTGCGGAACCTCAGCGAGCGGCTCGGCATGGGATTCTCGACCAACGGCGACTACCTTGCGTTCCTGGACAGGACGCGCGACCGCGTGAGCCTCACGCGGGGCCGGTCACCACCTCGTTCGCGCACTTCTCCCTCGCCGATCCCGAGCGCTTCCACACAATCGAGGACAACGGGATCCCGCGCGCGTTCTCGTCGCTGACCGGCCACGGCGTTCCGCTGCTGCAATCGCTTTCCAAGGGCCGGCGCCGTCCGCTCTTTCTGCTGTTTCGCGGTCGGGCGGTATCTGCTGGGCCGCGCGCCGGCGTTCGTGCGGGCGCTGGTGCGCAACCGCAGCGTGCGCCAGTACGAGTTCGTCTCCGAAGACGAGTGGACCGCGAACATGATGTGCGTCGCCGCGATGGGACGCGAGGCGTCCGTGGGGCAGTTCCGCCTCGGCCGCTGGGGCGACACGACGTTGCGCGTGCGCCGCACGGACGGCAAACAGTTTCATGAGGACCCGATCTACACGGAGATCCGCGCATCCCTGGACCGCTTCGCCCGCGAGCTGACCGACGATCCCACGCGATCGTTCATCAACCCGTTCCCGTCGGACACCGCCGGCGCGCTCGGCGCCAAGGCGATCGGGCTCTCGCACCCGCTCGGCGGCTGCGGCATGGGCCAGACGGCCGAGCGCGGCGTGGTGGACGAGTTCGGGCGCGTGTTCGACACCCTCCAAGCGCGGCGACCGCCCGTTCCACGAGGGCCTGTACATCGCCGACGGCTCCTGCATTCCCACGGCGCTCGGAGTGAACCCGTCGCTCACCATCGCCGCACTCGCCCTGCGCACGGCGGACGCAATAATCGACGAGCTGCCGGCAGCGGCGCAGCCAACGCCGGCGATCGCGCCCGCCCCGTGATGTCACGACGGCCAAAGGCGGTTCTACCGTGGATCCTTGCCTTGCCGTGCGCGGTCGCCCTGGGGCTCGTCGGCCTGAGCGCATGCGGATCCGGCCAGGACAATTCCCGCGTCGACCCTGCGGCCGATGTCGTTGCCCTGCCCGGCGCTATGCGCGGCATCGACTTCGATGACATCGTGTACTCCGAGCGTCTCGCCCGCGTCCTCGTGCCGGCCCGGCGCAGCGGCCTGTACCTGATCGATCCGGCAAGCGACGAAGCCGAGCGGGTCGGACACGTACGCAGCGCCGACTCGGCCGACGAGGGGCAGGGCCTGCTGTTCGTCCTGGACCGGGAGGATGGCGTCGTCAATGTGCTCGATCCAAAGCGCGGCCGCGTCATGGCGTCGGTCAGCACCGCAAGCCCGGGCGACTACCTCCGCTACGTGGGTCCCACACAGGAGCTCTGGATCACCGAGCCGGCCGCATCTCCGCCGGGCATCGAGATCTTCGCGCTGCCTGAGGGCGCGACGCCGACGCCCCGACACGCGGCATTCGTTCCCGTGCCCAACGGACCCGAAGGGCTCGTTTGGAGCGCTGCGACCAGCAAGGCCTACACCCACGCCGGCACCGACGTCGTCGCGATCGATCTGCGCTCGCGCTCCGTGACGGCGCGCTGGCCGACGAGCTGCAGTGGCACCCACGGCTTCCCGCGCGTCGATGAGCGCGACCGACTGCTCCTGGCAAGCTGCGCCGACGATGGAAAAGTCGTGCTTCTCGACATCGACGACGGTCGCCGGCTGGGCCGCTACGCCGTCGGTGGCGGCGAGGCGCTTCCGGGTTACTCGAGCAGGGCAGATCACTTCTACGTTCGCGCCGATCCGGGCACGCGACTCGCGACGCTGGCACCCTCGTCCCACGGTCTCCGGGTCGTGAGCGAAGTCGATGTGCCCGAGGTCGGCCATTGTTTGACCGCCGACGGCGTCGGCCACTACTGGACCTGCGACGCCGATGGGGGGCGCGTGCTGCGGTTCGACGATCGGTAAGGCCGACGTATACGCCGACGGCGACAGCGAGGGTGGTCGCCACGACGCGAGAGAGACGTCGGCTCGGCGCGGGCGTGGGGCGTTAGGGCGGTGTCGCCGTCTGATCCGGTCGGCTTCCGCGCAGCGGCACGGCCCCTGTTTGCCGTTATGACCCGCACCGGCCGCCGGCCGAGTAGGTGTCTCGCGTTAGCCGAATGCGAGCAGCCCCACGAGTGCAGCGGCAGCCACGAGCGCCGGCTCGTGAACCTTCATCCTGCGTTGCAGCAACAAGGCCAGTGCAGCGAGGCCGATGAGAACGGACGCGGGGCGGTCGATGACGTCCCGGGCGATGACGATGGCGGCGCCGGCGATCGCGCCGGCTGCGGCGGCTGTGGCGCCCTTGACGAAACCCTGCAGGCGCGGGTGCTTCTCGTGGCGGCGGATCAACGGGCCGGGGACGACGACGAGCAGTAGCGCGGGAAGGAAGACGCAGATAGTCGCCACGATGGCGCCGACGAGCCCGTAGACGAGGTAGCCGGCGAAGGTGGCCATGATGACAACGGGGCCGGGGGTGATCAGTCCCATGGCGACGGCGTCGACGAATTGCTGTTGGTTGAGCCAGTCGTGGTCGTCAACTAGCCCCGCGTGCAGCAAGGGCACGATCGCCAGCCCGGAGCCGAAGGTGAACGCGCCGGCCTTGAAGAAAACCAGCCGAGCGAGCCCAGCGACGTGCCGGAACCGGTCCACGCAAGCCCATTCACGGCGGCGAGCACGCCGACCGGTGACACGCCGGCGAGGGCGCTGCGTCGCGGCAGCCCGCCGCCATAGTAGATGGCGGCGAACGCGCCCGCCAGCAGGAACAGCCAGACGATCTCGGCGCCGGTGATCGCGGTCACGGCGCACAGGATGCCGGCGATCGCCCACAGCACCGGATCGGCCTTGTTGGTCGAGCGCGCGAGTTTGTACGCGGCGATCGCGATGATCGCGAGCACCGCCGGGCCGACGCCCAGGAAGATCGCGTGCACCCAGGCCAGCCCCTCGTACTGGGCGTAGAGGACCGCGACGGCCGTCACGATGACAAACGGCGGCACGACGAACGGCGCGGCGACCGCGACGGCGCCCCGCCACCCGGCGTGCAGGTAGCCGAACCACATTGCCACCTGCGCGGCCAGCGGGCCCGGCATCGTCTGCCCGACCGCCAGCGCCTGCCGGAACTCGTCCTCCGAGAACCAGCGCCGCTGCTCGACGAGGTCGCGCTGCATGTAGCCGACCAGCGCGATCGGACCCCCGAAACCCAGCCCGCCGAGCTTTAGGAAGTAACGCATCAGCCCGCGCAGCGTGCGCGGCTCTCCGTGCGGCGCCGCGGCAGCCTCCTTTCCGCCAACGGCGTCTCGCGTCGCGGGCGTCGTCATGCCGGCTCGCGGCCCAGCAGGTGGGCGCGCTTAAGGTACTCATACAGACCGTCGTAGAGCGGGGCGCTCAGCTCGAGGACCTCTTGGTCGCTGCGCACCATCGCGAGGCCTCGCATTAGGACATCGAGGCCCGGCGCCTCAGGTGCGTCGTAGCGGTCGTCCTCCAGATCGGCCTCGTGCACGATGCGAGCGATCGCCCAGAGCACCGGGTCGTCGAGCTGGTAGCGGCGCAGGAACGTCTCAAACGAGCAGCCGCCCTCGCGATGCGAGAGCTCCGCACCACGCATGTCGAACGCCGTGGCGTCGGGCGGAACCTCATCGCGGTCGTCCACGAAGACGAACGTCGCGCCGTGGTCGACGAAGCGCCGAATCAGCCATGCGCACGCGGTTCGATCGACATGCGGCCCGCTGCGCGTGGCCACCTCACGCCGCGAGCTCCTCGATGCGGCGCGCCAGCTCCCCGACCGCCGCGCCGGCCAACTCCCGCTCGGGCGTGCGGAAGTAGTCGCGCCGGCGCACCTGCCGCAGCTCGCGACGCAGGCGCCCCAACGTGCGCTTGCCGGCGCCCGGTGCGGTCGCGCGCGCCGCCTCGATGATTCGGTGGTAGTCCGCGGCGGCCGCGGTCTGCATCCGGGCGGCCAGTGCCCGCTCTTGTGCAGCCGATCCGGCGTGAGCAAGCCAGACAGTGGCCTCCCCGCCGGCCTCGGCGACGTCGTCGGCGAGCCAATCCAGCTGCTCCCGTGTACGCGGGTCGGCGGGCAGCGCCACAAGCCCGTCGAGAATCTGGACGGCACCCAGGCGCCGCAGCGCGCGCCACAGCGCTATGCGCGGCGTCGAGGGCTCGCGCGGGAGCCGATACGCGAGCAAGATCCATTGACCGGCAGCCACCACAACAAGCCTATCGGCAACCATGTAACCACGGTTGCATCGCTCATAGGCGAACCCGCCGGCCGGCAGCCGGCCACGGTAAAACGCCACCCTGCACGCACGCATTGAGGCGCTTGAGAACGCCTGTCATGCGGGTTTGTCCCGCGGCGAGCCCCGCCGCGCTCAGCGGGCGCGAAACTGCTCGGACCGTAGTGCCGATGATCGTGACCGCGAGCGGTGGTCTACGACTGCGCGGGAACGCGATGCTGTCCGGTCAACCCAGCGCCACGCGCGGAGACAAGAACGCTTGAGACTCGGCGGGACTTCGCTTGTCTGCTCTCCGGACCGCTTGGGCGCCAGTCGCGAGGCCGCAACGGCATCGGCCCGTCGGTATCGCCGCTCACCCGGTTTCCGGGGGCGGCGAGCTGCCGTTTCATCGATCCGAGCGCCGCGTGAGCACCGCCTCGGACAGGCGTCGGGCGCGTCGCGGCGGTCAAAACCCGTCATGAGAGTCATCAGCGGCATGCTGTTGGCGCTTGCGTCGGTCATGCTCCAACGAGCCTACGCCAGATCGGCCCAGCGGCTCGCCCGACGCGATCGCGGCGGCGGCTGACGCTCACGGCCGGGAAACCGCGACAACCTCGGCCCGTGTCAAATCGGGCCGCACGGCCACAGCGCTGCGGCGACCATCGGCGCGGACCGCGCGAGCGCGACGTCGCCAGCGCGGCTCGAACGGGACGGTCGCGCGATGCGTAGGCGCCTCCTAGCGCTGCGCCCCGACTGGGTAACGAGCGACCGCCCGCCCTTCCTGCGGGGCGGCGGCCGCCGCGCCCGTGCGGGCAGCATGATCACGCGCCGGGACGCACGAGTGCGCCCAGCACGCGCGGATGCCCGTCGATCGTCGCCGTGGCCTCCGATCGTCGCCTCCGTGAACCCGGCCAGGCCGGCAAGCGCGGTCAGGCCGCCGGCGCCGAAGCCCCAGTAGACGAACTCGTCACCGGGATAGATCCCGCCGCGTTGCTGTACCTCGATCGTCGCCCGCTCGTCGACGCGACCGTCGTGGGCGATCCCGTATGTCTCCACGAGCAGGCGGCCGCCGGGCGCGAGGCGCTCGCCGAGCGCGCGCATCAGGCCGAGCGGGTTCTCGACGCGATGCAGGATCCCGAAGCA
>Ga0126306_10000524_pt1 | contig 18087 bp, 18 predicted proteins | sample Plot27_FD_92592 | JGI IMG/M metagenome (GOLD analysis project Ga0126306, IMG submission 92592) | Serpentine soil microbial communities from UC McLaughlin Reserve, CA, USA - Plot27 | ecosystem: Environmental > Terrestrial > Soil > Grasslands | place: USA: UC McLaughlin Reserve, Lake County...
ACGCGATGGCGTTGGCGAGCGTGAAGCCCACCTCCTGCACGGCCGAGCAGCCCTTCTCGCGCATGTGGTAGCCCGAGATCGAGATCGTGTTCCACTTCGGAACGCGCTCGCGGCAGTAGGCGAACAGGTCGGTGGTAAGGCGCATCGCCGGCTCGGGCGGGTAGATGAAGTTCCCGCGGGCGATGTACTCCTTGAGGATGTCGTTCTGGGTCGTGCCGCGCAGCTCGTGCGACTCCACGCCCTGCTCCTCGCCGACGAGCTCGTAGAGCAGGAGCAGCACGGCGGCCGGCGCGTTGATCGTCATCGAGGTGGACACCTCGCCGAGCGGGATCTGGTCGAACACGCGGCGCATGTCGTCGATCGTGTCGATCGCAACGCCGGTGCGGCCGACCTCGCCCATGCAGAGCGGATCGTCGGAGTCGCGGCCGAGCTGGGTGGGGAGGTCGAAGGCCATCGACAGGCCGGTCGACCCGTGCTCGATCAGGTAGCGGAAGCGCTGGTTCGTCTCGGTGGCCGAGGCGTAGCCGGCGTATTGGCGCATCGTCCACTTGCGGCCGCGATACATGTCCGGGTGGATCCCGCGCGTGAACGGGTACTCGCCGGGCTCACCGAGCCGCTCCTCGAGGCTCGGCTGCACGTCCTCGGGCCCGTAGCGGTGCTGGACCTCGATGCCCGAGTCGGTGAAGCGGCGCGGGTCGTCGGGTCCAACGATCGGGGCGATGCTCGGTCTATGGTCAGGGGTCGTGGCCATGCAGAAGGAAGGATACGGTCGAGCCATCCAGTTCGTGCTCGCACTGGTTGCGCTGATGTGGGTGCTCGAGCTGATCGACACGGCCCTCGACCATCGACTGGACCGCTACGGCATCGAGCCCCGCGACGTGGACGGCCTCGACGGCATCATCGCGGCGCCGTTCCTGCACGTGGGCTTCGGACACCTGATCGCGAACACGGTGCCGTTTGTGGTCATGGGCGTGGTGATCGCGCTCGAGGGCCTGTGGCGACTCGTGGGCGTGACCGCGATCGTGGCCGTAGTCAGTGGGCTCGGCACATGGCTGGTCGCCCCAGCAAACACGATCCACCTCGGGGCGAGCGGGGTGGTGTTCGGCTATGCGACCTACCTGATCGCACGCGGCTGGTTCAACCGGCGCTTCGGCGAGATCGCCATCGGGGTCGTGCTTGCGGCGATCTGGGGCGGCGCGCTCGTGGCGGGGCTCGAGCCGCGCGAGGGCATCTCCTGGCAGGGACATCTGTTCGGGGCGATCGGTGGGCTGGTGGCGGCGGCGCTGCTCGCGCGCCCCAGGGGCGCATCATGATGCTGAGCTGAGTGCATCATGATGCGTTAGAATGAGCTCATGCGCACCACGGTCACTCTCGCCGACGACGTCGCCGCCGCTGTCGAGAAGCGCCGTCGCGAGCGCGGGGTTGGGCTGAGCGATGCCGTAAACGACCTGGTCCGCGCCGGCCTCAGCAGCGAACGGTCGACGAAGCCGTTCCGTCAAAAGTCGCACGACCTAGGTGCCGGCGTCGATGTCTCCAACATCGGTGAGACCCTCGAGACGCTCGACGGGCCAGCGGCCCGCTGATGCTGCTCGACGCCAACCTCCTCCTCTACGCGGTCAATAGGCGGAGCAGTCACCACGAGGAGGCGGCCAGCTGGTTGACCGAGCGGCTCAACGCGCCACGCCGCGTTGGGTTGCCGTGGCAGAGTCTCGCCGCCTTCCTCCGGATTTCGACGCATCCACGCGCCTTCGATCGACCGCTTGAGCCTGGAGTGGCGTGGGAGCGGATCGCCGACTGGCTCGCCGCCCCGGCCGCCTGGATCCCGCAGCCTGGCCCCGACCACGCGCGACTCCTCGGTGAGCTCGTGGTTCGCTACGACCTGCGCGGCAACCTCATTCCCGACGCCCAACTCGCGGCGCTCGCCCTCGAACACGGGCTGACCGTCTGCTCCACCGACACCGACTTCGCCCGCTTCGCCGACGTGCGCTGGCAGAACCCCGTCGAGTGACTACGCTGGGCCCGTGAGCGCCCTTCCCCTGCTCGCCGAGTCGAAGATCCGCTCCGCCATGGCGCGCGGCGAGTTCGACGATCTGCCCGGCCGCGGCAAGCCGCTTCCGCTCGAGGATCTGTCACGGGTGCCGGCGGAGCTGAGGATGGGGTTCAAGCTGCTGCGCAACGCCGGCTGCCTGCCCCCCGAGCTCGAGGCGCGCAAGGAGATCGTCCGGCTCGGCTCGCTGGTGGCCGCGAGCGGCGACCCGGAGGAGCGGGCGCGCCTGTCCGGCATGCGGGCCGAGGCGGAGCTGCGCTACCGGCTACTGGTCGAGCGCCGCCGCTGACGCGGCGCGGCGCCGTACCATGGGTCACGTGGAGGTCACGGTTCGGCTGTTCGCCATGCTGCGCGAGCGCGCCGGCGCTTCGGCGGTGACGCTCGACCTTCCCGAGGGCGCGCGCGTGCGCGACGCGCTCGAGTCGCTGGCCGGCCTGGCCGACGGGATCCCGCTCGTGATGGCTGTGAACCGCGAGTACGCCTCCGAGGAGCAGGTGCTGGGCGCCGGGGACGAGCTGGCGCTGATCCCGCCGGTCAGCGGCGGCGCCACTCGCGCAGCGCCCTGGGTCCGGGTCAGCGCGGACCCGCTCTCGCTCGACGCGCTCGCCACCCGCGTGCGGGATTCGCGAGCGGGCGCCGTCGTGACCTTCTCGGGCGTTACCCGTCGCGTCGAGCGTCTCGAGTACGACGCCTACGTGGAGATGGCCGAGGAGCGCATGGCGGAGATCGCCGCGGAAGCGGTCGAGCGGCACGGACTCTGCGCCGCTGCCGTCGAGCATCGAGTGGGCGAGGTGGCGCTGTCCGAGCCGAGCGTGATCGTGGCCGCGTCCGCGCCCCACCGCGGCGAGGCGTTCGCGGGCGCGCGCGAGATCATCGATCGAGTCAAGGCCGAGGCGCCGATCTGGAAGAAGGAGATCGAGGGTGACGAGGAGCGCTGGGTCGAGGGAACCGAGCCCGGCGCTCGCTGACCGGCTGCGCGCCCTGCCCTCGGTGGAGGCCCTGGCGGCGTCGCTGAGCGGCGTGCAGCACGCCGTCGCCGTGCGGGCGGCGAGGAAGGCGGTCGACGAGGGCCGGCGCGCCATTCAGGCCGGCCGCCCGGCCCCGGATCCCGCCGCACGGGCGCGCGAGCTGGTCGACGCGGCCGCGCTCCCCTCGCTGCATCGCGTGCTCAACGCCACCGGCGTGATCGTGCACACCAACCTGGGCCGGGCGCCGCTCCCACGCGAGGCGCTCGAGCCGGCGCTCGAGGCGGCTGCCGGCTACTCGAACCTCGAGTACGACCTCGAGGCAGGCACCCGGGGCTCGCGCCAGGCGCACGTGGAGGAGCTCATCCGCGAGCTCACCGGCGCCGAGGCGGCGCTCGCGATGAACAACTGCGCGGGGGCGGTGCTGCTCGCGGCGGCGGCGCTGGCGGGCGGGCGCGAGCTCGTGGTCTCGCGCGGCCAGCTCGTGGAGATCGGCGGGTCCTTCCGCATCCCCGAGGTGGTGGCCCAGTCGGGGGCGCGGCTGCGCGAGGTCGGCACCACGAACCGCACGCGGCTCGCCGACTACGAGCGCGCCCTCGGCGAGGAGACTGGCGCGATCCTGCGCGCGCACCAGTCCAACTTCCGCACGGTCGGCTTCGTCGAGGACGTTGAGATCGAGCGGCTCTGCTCGCTCGGCGTGCCGGTGATCGACGACGTGGGCTCCGGGGCGCTCGCCGAGCGCGTGCCGGAGTTGGCGGGCGAGCCGCCGGTGCGCCGGTCGGTGGCCGCCGGCTGCGCGGTGGTCTGCTTCTCTGGCGACAAGCTGCTCGGAGGTCCGCAGGCCGGCCTGATGGCCGGTCGCCGGGAGGCGATCGAGCGCTGCCGCTCCCATCCGCTCGCCCGGGCGCTGCGGCCCGACAAGCTCTCCCTCGCGGCGCTCGAGGCCGTGCTGCGCCTGTACCGCGATGGCCGCGAGGAGTCGATCCCCGTGCTGCGCATGCTCACGGCGGGCGAAGACGAGCTGCGCCAGCGCGCGGAGCGCATGCGCGCCGGGATGCCCGGGGCGCGCGTGATGGACGACGTGGCCAAGGTTGGCGGCGGTGCGCTGCCGCTGCTCGAGCTGCCCGGACCGGTCTGCGCCGTCGATCCGGGGACGCTCGGCGTGGACGAGCTGGCGCGCCGGCTGCGCAGGGGCGACCCGCCGCTGATCGGCCGCGCGCGCGACGGCTGGCTCGTGCTCGACCCGCGCACCCTCACAAACGGCGAGGCGGAGCAGGCGGTGAAGGTGGTGCTGTCCGTGCTCCCGGGGCTCGAGCGCACCGGCCCATGAGCCAGCCCCTCACGCTCGGCACCGCGGGTCACATCGACCACGGCAAGACGGAGCTTGTCCGGGCGCTCACGGGGCGCTGGACCGACCGCCTCCCGGAGGAGCGCGAGCGCGGGATCTCGATCGAGCTCGGCTATGCCCCGCTCGCGCTGCCCGGCGGGCGAAGGCTCTCGGTGGTCGACGTGCCCGGCCACGAGCGGTTCGTGCGCACGATGGTGGCGGGGGCCTCGGGCGTCGATCTGTTCCTGCTGTGCGTCGCAGCCGACGACGGCGTGATGCCCCAGACGCTGGAGCACGTCGCGGTGCTGCGGCAGCTCGAGGTTGTGGCGGGGGTGGTCGCGATCACGAAGGCGGACCTCGCCGATCCGTCGCTCGCCGCGGCGGAGGTCACCGAGCTCGTGCCGGGCGCCGAGTGCGTGCCGGTCTGCGCGCCCCGTGGGGAGGGCCTGGCCGAGCTGCTCGCCGCGCTGGAGCGGGCAGCAGAGGCAGCGCGGTCGCGGCGGGTGGGGGACGGTCCGGCGCGACTGCATGTGGACCGCTCGTTCACGCTGCGCGGCATCGGCACCGTCGTCACGGGCACGCTCTGGTCGGGGTCGTTCGCGGCCGGCGAGCGCGCGCGCCTGCTCCCGTCGGACCGCGAGGTGCGGATCCGTTCGGTGCAGGTGCACGACGAGGCGGTCGACCGTGCCGAGGCCGGTCAGCGGGTGGCGCTCAACCTCTCGGGGATCGGATGGCGCGAGGTGGAACGGGGCGACGTGGTGTGCGGTCCCGACGGTTCGCTCGCAGCCACCTGGCTGGTCGACGCGAGCGTCATGCTCGAAGACGGGAGGCGTCCCCTACGTCGTGGTGCGCGCGTGCAGGTTCATCACGGCACGCGCGAAGCCCCCGCGCGCGTGGCTCGCCTGGACGGGGACGAGCTTCATCCCGGTGAACCCGCCCTTGTGCAGCTTCGTCTCGAGACGCCGCTCGTCCCCAGCCGCGGCGACCGGCTCGTGCTCCGCCAGATCGCGCCGCCGGACACGATCGGCGGCGGCGAGGTGCTCGACCCCCACCCGCGCAAGCACGGCGCTCGGCCCGAGGTGGCAGCGCGCCTGCGCGCCATCCAGGCCGGAGTGGAGCCGGGCGCCGAGCCGGCGCGGCGGGAAGAAACCCCGCCGTCACCGAAACCCGCCGCGCCGGACCTCGACGCCCCCGCCCTGCGCCTGGCCGAGCTGCTCGAAGCGGATGGGCCCACGCCGCGTGCCGACGGCGACCTCGCCGAGGCCGCCGGACTCAGCCCGGCCGAGGCCGGCGCCCGGCTGGGCGCGCTCGAACGGGCGGGACGGGCCGTGCGCGTCGGGCGCAACCTCCACTACGCGCCGGACGTGCTGGAGGAGCTTTCGAAGCACGTCGTCGCCCTCTGTGAGCGGGACGGAGCGGTCACGCTCGCCGGCCTGCGCGACGACCTCGGCACCTCGCGCCGCTACGCGCAGGCGCTGCTCGAACACCTCGACGCCGAGAAGGTCACGATCCGCCGCGGCGACGAGCACGTGCTGCGTCGCCGTCACTGAGCAACTCGCCGGCACCGGCCGCCGTCAGGGCTCCGGCCAGCGAGCCGAGCAGGAGATCCCGCAGGTCGGCGCGCTCGAGGTCGCGGTTGTCGAGCCAGTCGACGATCGCGCCGTCCATGAACCAGAGCCAGGCGCGCGCCGCCGCGCGCAGCGCCGGGGGCGCGGGCTCGGTCACGCCGAGGCCCTCCAGGATGCGCGCCGAGGTGCGGTCGCGCACCTCGCCGATGACGGCGCTCACCTCCGGCACGCTGCCGGCGCTCTCCATCAGCTTGCGGTAGGCGAGCTCGTTCTCCTCGACCCAGCCGAGGAAGGCGTCGAGGCTGTCTGCCAGCGCCAGCGCCGGGGGCAGATCCGGGTCGGGCTCGGTGCGCCTGCGCACCTCCTCGGCCGCCTGCTGGAGCGTCGCGACGAAGAAGTCCCGCTTGCTCGGGAAGTAGTGGTAGAGCAGCGCCTTGGAGATCCCGGCCTCACGGGCGATGTCGGCCATCGAGAGCTCCGAGAACGAGTGCCGGGCGAACAGCTCGGCGCCGCGCTCGAGCAGCTGACGGCGGCGCTCGTCGACCTGCATGCGGGTGTATGCGGGCTCGCCCACCTCGGCCATTCTGCAGGTAGCGTGATGGCGTGCTCGCCCGCGCCGTGCCGTTCGGCCTCGTTGTCCTGCTCTGCCTGGCGCCGGGCGCGGCGGCGCGGGTGGACGCGGGCCCGCTGTCGGCCCACCCGACGGCGAATCCCTGGGGGCTCACCTTCACAGGCGGCGGAGGCCGGGCGGTGCTCGCGGAGACGTCTCCGGGGCTCGGGTTCCGCACCGCCTCCGGCTGGTTCCATGCCACACGCGTGCTTGGCCAGGGATCGGGGAGCGCCGGCGGATGGCGCGCCACGCTCGCGACGAGCGACCCCCACGGCACGAGGCTGCGCGTCAGGCTCGAGCGGGACGCTCCGGGCGTCATCGCCCTTCGGGCGGTCATCACCGGTCCGCTCGCCGACGCGGTCACGCACGCCGGCATCGCCTTCCGGGCCACCGCGGGGGAGCGCTACCTCGGCTTCGGCGAGCGCTCCAACGCGGTCGACCAGCGCGGCCGCGAGGTGGAGAGCTACGTGGCCGAGGGTCCCTTCGAGGAGGACGAGCGCCCGATCATCCCGTCGTTCGTCCCCGCTTGGGGATTCCACCCGCGCGACGACGCCACCTACTTCCCGATTCCGTGGCTCCTGTCCACGCGCGGGTTCGGGGTGCTCGTGGACAGCCCGGAGACGAGCGTGTTCCGTCTCGGCACGGCGTCGAACGAGACGTGGAGCGTGGAGGTCGACTCGCGCACGCTGGCGCTGCGGGTGTTCGCGGGTCCCCGCCCGGCCGACGCACTGCGACGCATGAGCTCACGCCTCGGCCGCCAGCCGCCACCGCCAGCGCCGTTTGTGTTCGGCCCCTGGTACCAGCCCCGCGACGACGAGCAGGCGATCCTCGCCGACCTGCGGCGCCGCGACGCGCCGCTGTCGGTCGCCCAGACCTACACCCACTACCTGCCCTGCGAGAGCCAGGCGGGGCGCCGGGATGCCGAGCGCGAGCGGGTGGCCCGCTTCCATGCCGCGGGGCTCGCGGTGACCACCTACTTCAACCCGATGATCTGCACCGACCACACGCGCTACGGCGCGGCCGTGGCGGACGGAGCGCTCCTGCGAACCGCCGCCGGCGAGCCGTACGTCTTCCGCTACTCGACGCTCGAGGATTTCGTGGTCTCGCAGTTCGACTTCTCGGCGCGCGGCGGCCGCGAGCTGTACGCCCGGCTCGTCGGTGAGGCGAGGGCCGACGGCCACGACGGCTGGATGGAGGACTTCGGCGAGTACACGCCGCTCGACGCCAGGGCGACCGACCGGAGCAGCGGCTCCGGCCTTCACAACCGCTACCCGACGCAGTACCACTGCGGCGCCTTCGCCGCGGCGCCGGGCGCGGTGCGGTTCGTGCGATCGGGCTGGGCCGGCACGGCGCGCTGCGCGCCGATCGTGTGGGGCGGCGACCCCACCGTGGACTGGGGCTTCGACGGCCTCCGCTCGGTGGTCACGAACGGCCTGACGATGGGCCTCTCCGGTGTGAGCACCTGGGGGTCGGACATCGGCGGGTTCTTCGCGCTGGCCGAGAACCGGCTCACCCCCGAGCTCCTGATCCGGTGGATCCAGGTGGGCGCCGTGTCGGGAGTGATGCGCACGCAGGCGAACGGCATCCGCATCCCGCAGAGCGAGCGCCCGCAGGTGTGGGACCCGGCGATCCGGCCGCACTGGCGCCGCTGGGCGAAGCTGCGCACCCAGCTGTATCCGTACCTCGCGGCCGCCGACCGCGCCTACCGGCGCACCGGGCTTCCGATCATGCGTCATCTCGCGCTCGCCTACCCGCGCGATGGGCGCGCCGTCGCGCGTGACGACGAGTTCCTGTTCGGGCCCAATCTCCTCGCGGCGCCCGTTCTCGACGAGGGCGCCCTGCGGCGCGACGTCTACCTCCCGGCGGGGCGCTGGATCGACCTGTGGCGCTCGGCGCGCTATCGCCAGGACGACGGCGGCATCTCGCTCGAGCGGCCCCGCGTGCTGCGCGGCGGGCGGAGCGTCTCGATGCCCGCGCCGCTCGAGGAGCTGCCGCTCATGGCCCGGGCGGGAACGCTGCTGCCGCTGCTGGGGCCGGACGTGGACACGCTCGCCGCGTACGGCGAGCGAGCACCGGTCGTGTCGTTGAGCGAGCGTCGGGACGAGCGGGTGCTGCTCGCCTTCCCCCGCGGCCGATCGGTGGCCCGGCTCGACGACGGGGGCCTGCTGCGCTCCCGGGAGGGTCGTCGAGAGTGGACGCTCGACGTGGAGTCGACGCGGAAGCGGCGCTGGACGATCGAGGCCTCACTGGCGACACTGCGGCGCCCCTTCCGCCCCTGCCACGTACGGGCCGAGGATGGGCAGGCCGGGCGCTGGCGCTTCGACCACCGCGCCGGTGTGCTCCGCGTAACTCTCGACACGCGCCAGGGGCGCCTCCTGGTGCGAGCCTGCGGCTAGCTCGGTGCAATCATGCATAGGACCCGATCCACCGAGGTGGTCAGCATGTGTCATGAGTTGTGGACGCGCCGGCGCGAGGAGCGCTTCGAGGAGGAGCTCCGGTACCTCCTCGACGAGCGTGAGCGGTCCGAGCCGCCGACTCCGGTGATGGAGCACGAGCCCGATGCGGAGCCGGCGGAGGACGAGCGCTCCCGGGTGGAGGCGGCTACCCGCACCTAGCTTCTAGCCCTCACAGCGCTAGAGGCCCTGGCGAGCCCGCTCGCCGCTAAGGGCTGCCCCTCAACTGCCGATAGGAGCCGTATGCGGCAGTGGCTGGCAGATCCTGCGCGACGGCTCGTGGCGTTGATCGGGGCGTTGATACTCCTGCTCGTGCTGGCGGTGGGCGTGGCCGTGTGGCGCTACGGCGTCGCGATCGACTCCCACGAGCGCGCGCTGCAGGAGAGCGAGGTCCACTCGGCGGCGGAGGAGGCCCGTGCGGCGCTTGCGCTGAAGAGCGGCCTGGTCGACGCGTACGGCTTCGACAAGGACCCCGCGGACCTGCGCGGCATCGAGCGTGCCGACGACGAGCTCCATGCGGCCCAGGAGGAGATCCTCGCCGCCGTCGAAGGCGACAGCGACGAGACCGCCGAGGTCGAGGAGATCTTCAGCGGGGATCATGGGCTCGACGAGCTCTTCACGAATCGCGTCGTGCCACTGGCCGGCACGCCGAGGTTCGACGACGCTGTGAAGCCCTTCGCCGCCGCACTCTCTGATCTCTCTGACCAGCTCTCCGAGTTCGCCGAAGAGGAGCACGCCGAGTCGCTCAGCCTCGCCGCCGCGGCCGACTCAGAGGCGAGCAGGGCACGCACGATCGCCCTCGCGGCCGGCGCCCTCGCGGTGCTGCTTGCCCTGCTCGTCGCGGTCTACTCCCGTCGTCTTCTCCGCCGTCTGTTCGGCCGGATCGATCGCCAGCTCGAGCACATCGACCAGCAGACGCAGCAGATCGAACGGATTCGTGTGACGGCTGAGGAACTGGCTGGGGCCGCTGGCGAGATGCGCGCGGCCGCGGGCGAGGCGGCGTCGGCGACGAGCGAGCAGTCGGCGGCGATCGCGGAGGCGGCGTCGACGATCGAGGAGCTGAACGCGACGGCGGCGTCGATCGCGGGGAACGCTCGCGCGGGCAGCACCGCGGCCGAGCAGACCGGCGACACGATGCGCGACATGCAGGAGCAGGTGGAGGCCATCTCGGGCCGCTCGCTGACGCTCGGAGAGCGCTCGCAGAAGATCGGTGAGGCGCTCCAGCTGATCAACGAGATCGCCGAGCAGACGAACCTGCTGGCGCTGAACGCCGCGATCGAGGCGGCGCGCGCCGGGGAGGCGGGCCGTGGCTTCGCCGTGGTCGCGAGCGAGGTCCGCAAGCTTGCCGAGCGGAGCGTTCGCTCGACCGAGTCGATCCAGGAGATCGTGGTGGCGGTTCAGGACGAGACGAACGCCACGATCATGGCCACCGAGCAGGGCGCCAAGCAGGCCCGCGAGGTGGGTGAGCTGATGCGCTCGACGGTCGACGTGCTCGACGAGAGCATCCGCGCGACCGACCAGCAGAAGGAGGCCGCCGAGCAGGTGGCCGTGGCGATGGTCGAGATCCGCACGGCGGCCGAGCAGCTCGCGGGCGAGCAACGTGAGCGCACGGCGACGGCCGAGCGGGTCGACGTCCTCGTCGAGGAGCTCGAGCGAAAGCTGGTCGAGCTGACCGCCAGGGGGAACGGTGCCGTCAGCGGCGCGGCGGCGGGCAACGGCGGTGAGCGTGCGTGAGCAGCCTGCACGTCCGGGTCCGCATCGCCGACGAGGACTACGCGCTACCCGTCGCTGATGTGCTGGAGGTAGCGGAGCTCGGCGACGTCACCCCGGTGCCGGGCACCGGCCCCGCGGTCCTCGGCGTGCGCAACCTGCGCGGCAAGGTGCTGCCGATCCTGGACCTGTCCACGGTGCTGGGTCTTCCGCCCGCCTCGAAGCCGGAGCGAGTGGCCATCGTGGAGCGAGCCGGTTCGACCGCGGGTCTCGCGATCGACGCCGTGACGGGAGTCGAGCGGCTGCCGGAGGCCTCGGAGGAGGTGGACTCGCCGCATCTGCTCGGCGCGGCGCTCGCGGACGGGACGCTCGTGGGCGTCGTGGACGTCGGCTCCCTGCTCGACGCCGTCACGGGGGTGCCGACGGGATGACCGCTCCTGACGCCGAGATCCTCGAGGTCTTTCGCGAGGAGGCGACCGAGCGCATCGACCACATGGTGGAGACGCTCCTCGCCCTCGAGGCGGGGAACGCGTCCGTGGATGCCGTCGACTCGCTGTTCCGAGACGCTCACTCGATCAAGGGCAGCGCCGGCATGGTCGGCTTCGACGAGGTTCGGACGATCGCCCACAGGATGGAGGACATCCTCGAGGGCGCCCGGGCGAGCGGCAGCTTCTCCGACGAGCTCACCGATCCGATGCTCCAGGCCACGGATGCGCTGCGGCGCGCTGTGCACGGAGAGCGTGCCCCGGCGGCCCCCGCCACGCCCGAGGAGCCGCCATCGGCGTCCGATGCCGGGGAGCGTCGCTCGATGCGCGTGTCGGCCGAGAAGGTCGACCGCCTCTTCGACGCCGCCGGTGAGGCGGTCCTTCACAGCCGCCGGCTCGAGAGGCTGCTCGATAGCGATGTGTTCGACGAGAGCATCGAGGAGGAGCTCGGGCAGGGCGGCGCGCTGATAGACGATCTCCAACACTCGGTGATCCAGATGCGGACGCTCCCGCTCAGCTCGATCACGGGTCCGTTCCCACGCGCCGTCCGCGACCTCGCCGCGGCGCAGGGCAAGGAGGTGGAGCTGGTCATCACCGGCGCAGACACGCAGCTCGACCGCGTGATCCTGGACGGCGTCTCGGACTCGATCAGCCACCTGCTCAGCAACGCGGTGGCCCACGGCATCGAGCCACCCGCCGACCGTGGGCGCGCCGGCAAGCCGGCGACGGGGCGAATCGAGATGCGCGGCGACCAGCGCGGCAGCCTTGTCGCGATCGAGCTCAGTGACGACGGTCGCGGTGTCTCGCGTGAGCTGGTCGAGCGCGCGGGCGAGAACGGGGCGCTCGTGGACCTGCTCGCCGAGGCCGGCTTCTCGACCGCCGACGAGATCACCGAGGTCTCCGGTCGCGGCGTTGGCGTGGACGCGGTCAAGTCCCACGTGGAGTCGCTCGGCGGCGAGCTACGGATCGAGAGCGAGCCGGGGCAAGGGACCACGGTCACGATGCTGCTTCCGCTCACCCTCGCCCTGTTGCGGGTGCTCGTCGTGGAGCGCGGCGGCCAGCGGTTCTGCCTGCCGCTGACCAGCGTGGACGAGGCCATCACGGTGACCGAGACGATGTCCCTGGGCGGTCGCGAGTCGATCGAGGTGCGCGGGCGCTCGATCCCGGTTGCCGACCTGGCGGATGTGCTCGGCGCAGCGGCGCCCGAGCCCGATGGGAACCCGCAGGCCACGATCGTCGCCTCCTCCGGCCGCCGCGTGGCGCTCCTCTGTGACCGGATCGTCGAGGAGCAGGAGCTCGTGATCAAGAGCCTCGGGCCGCTGCTCGCCGGGATGCCCGGCTACCTGGGAGCCGCGATCATGCACGACGGCCACATCGCGCTGGTGCTCGATCCCGCGTTCGTGACGAAGACGACGGCGCGGGGCCGCGCGGCCAGCGAGTCCTGGCAGCCCGAGCGAGCGGCCCCGACGGTGCTCGTGGTGGACGACCAGTTCACCGTCCGCGAGCTCCAGCGCAGCATCCTCGAGGCCGCCGGCTACCGCGTGCGGACCGCCCGCGACGGGCGCGAGGCGCTGGCCAACGTCGGCAGCGACTCCGACGTCGAGCTGGTGGTCACGGACGTCCAGATGCCCGAGATGGATGGGATCGAGCTGCTGCGTGCGATTCGCGAGGACGGGGAACGCTCGTCGCTCCCGGTCGTCGTCGTGACGTCGAAGGGCGGGGAGGAGGATCGCTCCCGCGGCCTCGAGGCGGGCGCGGACGCGTACATCGTGAAGGACCAGTTCGACCAGCGGGCCCTGCTCGAGACGGTCGACCGCCTGCTCTCGCGATGACCCCGGAGGTCTCAGGCGCGCGGGTGCTCGTCTGCGACGAGTCCCCGAGCTACGGACAGGCGCTCGCTCGTTTCCTGGGGGCCGGCGCCGAGCTCGAGGTCGTCGGAGTGTGTGCGACCGGGGAGGAGGCGGTGGCGGCGATTTCGCGCCTGGCACCCGACCTCGTGACGATGGACCTGGAGCTGCCCGAGAGGGGTGGCATCCACGCGATCGAGGCGATCATGGGAGCAGGTCCGGTGCCGATCGTCGTGTTCAGCGCGGACCGCCGGCGTGGTTCCGCGCGCGCCGACGAGGCTCTTGCGGCCGGTGCACTCGACACGGTCCCGAAGGCCCAGGTGCAGCTTGACGAGCCGGAGGGTCCGGCCGCGGTCGCCCTGCGCCACCGGCTGAGGCGCCTGGCCCGGAACCTCGACCACCGGTCATCTCCACGGCCGGAGCCCTCGGGCGACGCCACCGTGGTCGGCATCTGTACCTCGGCCGGGGGCCCGTCCGCGCTCGAGGTGGTGCTGGCGGGCCTTCCAGCGGACTTCCCGCTCCCCGTGCTGGTCGTCCAGCACATCGCCGCCGGGTTCATCGATGGGCTGATCCGATGGCTCGACCAGCGCACGGCGCTGGCGGTTCGCATCGCCGAGCACGACCAGCCGGCCGGGCCGGGGATCTGGTTTCCGCCGGAGGACACCCACCTGCTGCTCGCGCCCTCGATGCGGCTGGTGCTGGACCCCGAGACCGACGTGGGCCCGCACCGACCCTCCGCCGACCTGCTCCTCGACAGCATGGCCTCGGCGGCTGGCGCGGGCGCGGTCGGGGTGATGCTCACCGGCATGGGGCGCGACGGAGCCCGTGGTGTGGACGCGGTCCGCCGCGCCGGCGGCTCGGTGATCGCCCAGGACGAGCAGAGCTCCGCGCTGTTCGGCATGCCCAAGGCCGCCGCGGAGGCGGGGGCGACGGTGCTGCCGCTGTCCGAGATCGCCGGGGCGCTGTGTCGGCTGCGAGTGGCGGGGCGGGCGGCGTGAGCGCCGCGCTGGAGCGCGTCGCGGGCGTGGTGCAGCGCGTGGCGGGGATCTCGCTGGGGCCGGCTCAGTATCCCTCGCTGGAGGCGGCGCTGCGGCGCGTGGATCCGGAGCTGGACGCCGACGGCTTCCTGCGGATCGACACGGAGCGCGGTCCGGGTGCGCAGCTGCTGGAGCGCGTGATCGAAGAGGTCACCGTGAACGAGACCTTCTTCTTTCGCCAGCGCGCCGAGCTCGACGCGATCGACTGGCGGGTGCTCGTCGACACGGCACGTGCGTCTGGGCGCGACCTGCTCCGGGTGTGGGTGGCGGCCTGCGCCTCCGGCGAGGAGGCGTACACGCTCGCGATGCTCGCGAGTGAGGCGTTCGCTCCCGCGCCACCGTCGGTCTCGATCCTCGCCACGGACATCTCCTCGGAGGTGCTCGAGCAGGCGCGGCGCGGGCAGTACGGCCGGCGCGCATTGAAGGCGCTGGACGCGGGCACGCGCGAGCGCTACTTCCGCCCCACTGGGGCGGGGGTCGCGGTCGGCGAGCAACTGCGCGACCTGGTCGAGTTCAGGCGTCACAACCTGGTGCACGACCCGGTGCCGGGCGACGGAGGCGAGACCTTCGACCTGATCGCCTGCCGCAACGTCCTCATCTACTTCGACGCGGATACGGTCCGGCGCGTGATCGACCTGCTCGAGCGCGGTCTCGCGCCCGGCGGGATGCTCGTGCTGGGTGCCGCGGATCGGCTCTGCGGGTCGGCGCATCAGATGGCCCGTCCGAACGACCACCCGGCCGAGCTCCACGTGGCGCGCAGGCGATCACCGGAGCGCACGCTGCGCCGCCCGCTCGGACGCGGACAGGAGGCCGCGCCCCTCGACGCGAACGCGTACTTCGTGCGCGGGTTGGAGGAGCTGAGCGAGGGCGATCCGGACTCCGCGGTCGGTTCGCTCAGGCGCGCGCTGTACATCGACCCCGGCTTCGGGCTGGCAGCGTTCCAACTCGGTCGCGCGCAGGAGGAGCGCGGAGACGGCGCTGCGGCGGCCCGGGCCTACGAACAGGCGCTTCGCACGCTCGACCCGGACGACGACCGGCACGACCCGATTCTCGACCAGGTGGACATCGGCGACATCGCGGCAGCGTGCGCGATGCGGCTCGCGGCGCTGAGGGAGGCGTCGTGAAGATCCTGATCGCGGACGATTCGCCCACGCCACGCCTGATCCTCAGGCGCGAGTTGGAGCGCCTCGGCCACGAGTGCGTGGTCGCGCAGGACGGGAACGAGGCCTGGGAGCTCTTCCAGAGGTCCATTCCGGACGTGGTGGTGAGCGACTGGATGATGCCCGGCATGGACGGCGACGAGCTGTGCCGGCGAGTCAGGTCGGACGCGGCTGCGCCGTACGCCTACTTCATCCTCCACACCTCGCTCGACGATCGCCGCTACGTCGTGCAGGGCATGGAGGCCGGCGCCGACGACTATCTGACGAAGCCCTTCGACCCCGACGAGCTCACCAGCCGGCTGATCTCCGCGGCCCGCGTGACCGTGCTGCATCGCCGGTTGGCGCGCCAGCAGGCGGAGCTCGAGCGCCTCAACGACATGCTATTCGAGGACTCGCGCCACGACCGTCTCACCGGGCTCGGAAATCGCCGGCGCCAGGACGAGGATCTCGAGCGACTCGTGGAACAGGCCAGGCGCAGCGGACGCCCCTTCTCGGTGGCGCTGTTCGACGTCGACCGCTTCAAGCAGTTCAACGACACGGCCGGGCACGGGGCGGGCGACAACGTGTTGCGCTCGGTCGCCGCCGCCCTGATCCGGACGTCGCGCGCCACCGAAGTTGCCTACCGCTACGGGGGCGAGGAGCTGCTCGTGGCGTTCACCGAGGAGGATCTCGAGGGCGCGACGCTCGCCGCCGACCGCATGCGCTCGGCGATCGAGGGGCTGGGGATCCGGCATCCCGGGCTCGCACCACCCGGCGTGGTGACGGTGAGCGGGGGCGTGGCCTGCTTCGAGCCCGGGAGCGCCGAGGACGTGGCGACGCTCTTGGAGCGCGCGGACGCCGCGCTCTACGAGGCCAAGCAGGCCGGCCGCAACAGGGTCGCGACGGGAGCTGCGGGAGCGCTAACCTGAGCCGAGATGGAGTGGCCAGGGCGGCTCGAGACGGTTCGCGAGGTCGAGGTGGAGACGAGGGCCGGTGCCGACGCTCCCGCCCACCGCACCACGATCTGGGCGGTCGTCGACGGCGGCGAGGTCTACATCCGCTCGCTGCGGGGCCCATCAGGACGCTGGTACCGCGAGATCATGGCCAATCCCGAGGCAGTCCTGCACCTCGACGGCGAATCGATTCCGGTCCGGGTGGTCCACTCACCGGACGAGGACTCCGTGGCGCGTGCCACCGCCGGCTTCCGGCGCAAGTACGCGGACTCGTCGGCGGTGAACTCGATGATCCGCGACGAGGTCGCCGACACGACCGTCCGGCTCGAGCCGCGCTAGCCGAGCTCGTGCTCCTGCAGGTCGATCGCGGCCTGCACCAGGGGCACTTCGCCCCCCCGTGCGCCGATGAGGGAGACGCCGACGGGCAGGGAGCTGCGTTTGCCGATGCCGGACGGCAGCGCCGCGACAGGAAACCCCGTCAGGTCCCAGGTCGCGGTCAGCGTGATCAGCGGGTCGCCCTCGCCGCCGGCGTGGCCCCGCTCATAGCCGGCGCCGCGGACCGGCGCGACGATCGGCACGGTGGGCTCCAGCACGAAGTCGACCTCGTGCCTGGCCAGCCACTCCTCCCACTGGACCGTGAACTCGGCGCGGCGCTGCTGGGCGCGGATGTAGGCGGCGACGTCGGTGGCCGATTCCGCGGCCTCCACGAGCTCGCGAATGCTCGGGCGATAGCGCTCGACGCGGTCGGCATGCTCGCTGTGAAGCACCCACATGTCGGCGAGCAGGATCGAGGTCATCTCGGAGTCGGGCAACTCGGCCGGCGCCGGCAGCTCGAGCACCCTCGCGCCGAGTCGCTCGCACCCCGAGCGCGCTGACTCGAGCCCCTCCGCCACGTCGGAGTCCAGCGGCTGCCGCGCCGGCCGGTCGGTGAGCGCGACGGTCAGCCCTTCGAGCGGCCGCGGCCCCGGCCGCGCTTCGAGCGGCAGACCCTCGAGCGGGGCGGGCGGCGGGAGCAGGGGCGACACCTGCGGGCCGCCCGCCGCGAGCGCGGCGAGCAGCGCGCTGCAATCCGCGACCCTCCGGGCCATCGGCCCGGAGTGGTCGAGCGTGGGGGCGAGCGGCACGATCCCATCGATGGGCACCCGCCCGTGCGTGGGCTTGATCGCGCTGGTCCCGCAGAGCGCCGAGGGGATGCGAAGCGAGCCCAGCGTGTCGGTACCGAGCGCCGCGGGCACCATCCCCGCCGCGAGCGCCGCCGCCGAGCCACCGCTCGAGCCTCCCGCCGAGTGGTGGGTTGCCCACGGGTTGCCGACCTGGTCGGTGGTGCCGCCCGCGGCGAACTCGTGCGTATGCGTGTGCCCCACGAGCACCACCCCGCACTCGCGGAGTCGCCGCCACGCCGTGGAGTCCGCGTCGGCAACCCGTCCGTCCAGCACGCGGCTCGATGCGGTGAGGGGGAGGCCCTTGACCGCGTAGAGGTCCTTCAGGGCGAGCGGGATCCCACACAGCAGCGGCGCATCCGCGCGCTCCCGGGATAGCCGCTCGTCGGCAGCGCGGGCCAGCTCCGCAGCCACGTCCGGGTAGAGCCGCACCCACGCGTTCACCGCGTCCGGCGCGCCGTCGAAGCTCGGCGGGCCGCCGTTGCGGGCCTCGATGCGCCGCTGGCAGGCGGCGAGCAGCTCGGCGGCCGACAGGCGGCGCGAGCGCAGCAGCGCTGCGGCCTCGAGCACACCGAGGTCGGCGGGATCGTCTGCGTGCGGGATTGCGGACGGCGATGCCACCCCGCCAGCCTATGGCCGCTGGCCCCCCGCTAGGCGAAACCGGCGGCTGTCTCCAGTCGTTTGAGTGCGCGGCGGAGGAGGCGTGAGACGTGCATTTGGGAGTAGCCGATCTGTTCGCCGATTTCGCGTTGGGTGAGGTCGTGTTGGAAGCGCAGTTCGAGGACG
>Ga0126306_10000526_pt1 | contig 18011 bp, 16 predicted proteins | sample Plot27_FD_92592 | JGI IMG/M metagenome (GOLD analysis project Ga0126306, IMG submission 92592) | Serpentine soil microbial communities from UC McLaughlin Reserve, CA, USA - Plot27 | ecosystem: Environmental > Terrestrial > Soil > Grasslands | place: USA: UC McLaughlin Reserve, Lake County...
CGAGAGCACGGAGATCGAGAGCACGGTTCCGCGCATGAGCCCCGAGAGGGCGGCCGCCACCGCGAGGAGCGCGCCGCTGTAGAGAAGTGCCTCCCCGAAACCGACGTCCATTCACGGCTTATACCGGCTCCGCGTCGGCACGCCGGGCTGTCCGTCCCCACCGAGATGCTTCCTCGAAGGACCGCTGGCACAATGCGCCGTCGGGCAATCGATCTAGGGTGACGGGAGCAGAGTGAGCGAAGCCATCACGCCACCGAGACGGGCGCGAGCGCAGGAACGGCTTCGCCTCACGAGAAGACGCGTTCTCGGCGCCGCTCCCGCGGGCGCCGTCGCCGCGCTCCTCGTGATCGCGTGCGCCTTCGACGGGGCCTTCGCCCTGCGCTACTGGGCGTTGATCGCGATCCTCGCGCTGACCATCCTGATCTCGACTCAGATCGCCGGCGGGATCCAACTCGACCGTGGGCCCCTGAGCATCGCCGTGGGACTTGTCTGGGCCTTTGCCGCCTGGACCCTGCTCTCCTCGATCTGGGGGGAATCAGCGGCGCGCGCCTGGGAGGGGGCGGCGCGGACGTTGCTGTACGCGGCAGTGATCACCGTCCCGCTCGCCCTGCGCGGACGGCGCCAGGCGCTCTGGGTCGGCCAGGGCATCTTCTTCGGGGTGGGAGCGGTCGCTGTCATCACGCTGATCGCCCTGATCGCCAACGGCGCCGACCTCTTCGGGGGCGGCCGCCTCGAGGACCCCCTCGGCTACCGGAACGCCACGGCGACGCTGTTCGCGTTCGCCTTCTGGCCCCTGATCGGCCTCGCCTCGGAACGCGGGCGAAACACTCCGGTGCGGGCCGTCTCGTTCGCCATCGCGGTGCTTGCGCTGGGGCTCGCCTTTCTCACCCAGTCGCGCGGCGTCGCCATCGGGATCGTCTGCGGCGCCGCGGTATTCCTGGCGATCGGCCCGGATCGCCTGCGCCGGACGCTGTTCGCTCTCGCGGCCGCGGCGGGCGTGGCGATCTTCTCAGGGCCGCTGCTCGATCCCTACCACGCCTTCCAGGACGGTCAGCCGGTCACGGGCTCCGTCGTCGACGACGCCAGCACCGCGCTGCTCCTCCTCACCTTCGCCGCGCTCCTCTTCGGCCTGTTCGCGGCCCTGCTCGACAATGGCCTGCGCGGATCGGCCGCAGGGGACACCGCCCGCCGGGTTGCCCCGTATGGCCTCGCCGCGCTCGGCGTCGTCGCCGTGATCGCGGCGCTGGTCAAGATCGGCAACCCCGTCACGTACGCCAACGACAAGTGGGACGAGTTCAGGGACGTCGAAGGTGCCTCCACCACCTCCACCAGGCTGGGTTCGGTGGGAGGCCAGCGCTACGACCTCTGGCGCGTGGCGTGGAAGGAGTTCGAGTCGGCGCCGGTTGGCGGCGTCGGCGAGGGGAACTACTCCTTCGACTACTACGAGCAGCGCCGCACCGACCGCAACCTCGAGGATCCCCACAGCTTGCCCTTCCGGCTGCTCGCCGAGACGGGCTTCGTCGGTCTCCTCCTCTTTGCGGGAGCCATCGTCGCGCTCGGCATCGGCGTGGCCCGATCCGCCAAGGGGGCCCCACCGAAGGACCGCCGGATCATCGCCAGCCTTGCGGCCGGTGGCGCCGTGGTGGTCGGGCAGTCCCTGACCGACTGGCTCTGGCTGCTTCCCACGGTGACGGGCCTGGGGTTGCTCTCGTTGGCTTTGGCGGCGGTCCCCCGCGGCCGCGCCGAGGACCGGCCCGCCCCACTCAAGCTGCCCTGGTTCCGCGAACGGGAGAGGCAGGTCGCGCGCTTCGGGATCGCAGCACTGCTCGCGGGCGCCGCGATCAGCGTGGTCCTCCTGTACCTGGGCGACCTCTACATCCGCAAGGCCCGCGACGAACAAGGGAGATCGGCGTCGGCCCAGCTCTCGGCCGCCAAGACCGCGGCCGACTTCAACCCGGTCTCGGTGATCCCGCTCTACCTGCAGGCCTCAGCTTTGGAGGCCGAGGGCAACCGCGACGAGGCGCTCGCGAAGCTCCAGGACGCCCTCGCCAAGGAACCCGCCAACTTCGTCACCCTGACGCTGCTGGGCGATCTCGAGGTCCGCGGCTCGAAGTTCGCGGTGGCGGCCGACTACTACCAGCGGGCCAGCGATCAGAACCCGCTCGACGTCGGCCTCCAGCAGCTCGCCCAGCAGACGGCCGAGAGGGCCTCCCCCGGTCAGACCCCGGGCTAGCCGCCGAAGTCCTAGGTCCGCTGGGCAGCCAGGCTGGTGAGGAGGTCGTACCAGCGGTCGAAGGCCCGCTCGCGAGAGTATCCCTCCAGGACCGCCTGACGGCCGGCGGCGCCGAGCCTGCCGGCGCGCTCGCGGTCGCGCGCGAGGTCGCTGAGCGCGTCCGCCAGCTCGCTGGGCCGCTCGGGCGACACAACCAGCCCGCAGGACGCCTTCTTCACTAGAGTCGCGGCCTCGCCCGCCGCGGAGAGAACCAGGGGCCGGCCCGCGCTCATCGCCTCGAACATCTTCGTCGGCAGTGCCCCCTCGAACAGCGGCTTGTTACGAAGCAGGACGACCGCCGCGTCGGCGTCGGCATAGAGCTCGGGAATCCGCTCGTGCGGCACGCGGCCCAACATGGTCACGTTGCGGAGCGCGCCCTGCGCGAGGCGCCGGCGGAGCTCAGGCCCCTCGGCGCCATCGCCGGCGATCACGATCTCGATCCCGCTGTCGTCCTCGAGCAGCTCCGCCGCGTCCATCAGCGTGCCCACCCCCTGGCTCATCCCGACCGTCCCGGCGTAGAGGACCCTGAAGGCCCCGTTCGCGCGCGGGGGCGAGTCGGGGAACTGCTCCGGGTCGACGCTCGGCGGGATCCGATGGACCTTGCCGCGGGCCTCCTCGAGCTCGCCGAGCGCGGACTCGATTCCGCGGGTTGGGCAGACGATGGCGGCAGCGGCCCGGTAGCACGCGTGCTCGAGCGTCCGGGCGGAGCTCACCAGCCTGGGCCGTCGGAGCGTTCCGAGTGCCACGGCGGAGTCGGGCCACATGTCGGAGACGTTCACCACCAGCGCCGCCCGCTTTCCCCGGGCGTAGGCGATCGATGATCCCGCGAGCAGGAGCGGGGGCGTTTCGACGATCACCACGTCGGCCGGGCCGGCAGCAGGCGCGGTGGCCAGCGCGCTGAACCCGAACGAGAGGTGGTTGGCGATCCGGCGGCCCACGCCGCGATTCGGCGCCGGGTAGATGACGCTCCGCACCACCCGCACGCCGTCCTCCTCCTCCGCTCGCCAGGGCCGGTTCCGGTACGCGGGCTGGATCACCCCATCCGGGTAGTGTGGGAAGCCGGTGTGCACCGTGACCTCGACGCCGCGGCGGCCCAATCCACGCGCCAGGGCCGAGAGCCGCGCCTGCGGCGCCCCGACCTCGGGCGGGTAGTAGTGAGTGAGAAGGGTGACTCTCATCGGGAGGCAGTTAACCGGGTGTACTCCAGGTACGCCCGAAGTCGGCGCAAGCAGGGTGCCTGGGCGGCGGACAACCCTGGAAACGCGGCGATCCGCAAGGAGCTCCTCTCGCATCTGCTGCGGCTGGCCGGCCCCGAGATCGCGGGCACCGGATTGATCCTCGACGCCGGCTGCGGGACGGGCTGGTGCCTGCGCGCCCTGATCGAGGCTGGCGTGCAGCCCGAGCGGCTGCGCGGGATCGACATCCAGGCCGAGCGAGTCGCCGCGGCCAGGCTGACGGTGCCCGGTGCGGGGATCGACGTGGGCGACGCCCGTCGCCTTCCGTTCCCGGATGAGAGCTTCGCTGTAGTGCTCCAGCTCACGCTTCTTTCATCTCTCGGCTCCCACCAGGCAATACGTGAAGCCCTGGGCGAAGGGATGCGCGTACTCGCGCCGGGGGGACTGCTCCTCATCTATGAGCCGCGCGTACCCAACCCGCTCAACCGTCACACGGTCCTGGTTCGAGAAGGCGACCTGGACGCGGCCGGCGGCAGACGGCGGGAGGAGGTCAGCCTGACGCTCCTGCCCGCCCTGGCGCGCAGGCTCGGCGGCCGGACGGAGCATCGCTATGGACGGCTCGCCCGTTTCCCGTTCCTGCGCACACACAGGCTGATCGCCTGTCGCGCCTAGATGAGTGATTCCAAGGCCGCGTGCGCGGCCTCGGAGGCGAGCTCGTCGGCGCGCTCCTCGGACCACCGGTCAAGCTGCTCCCCCGCCATGCGATCACTCTAGATTGCCCGTCGCGTGCCGGTCGGTCGAGAGAAAGCCAGTGGGTCTCGCAAGCGTGTCGCAACCGTGATCGGCAACCGGCCCCAGTTCATCAAGGCGGCCGCCGTCTCCTCCCACCTCCGCCAATGTGCGGATGAGACCCTGGTCCACACAGGCCAACATTACGACCACGAGCTCTCCGACGTTTTCTTCGAGCAGCTCGAGATGCCGGCTCCCGACTATGAGCTCGGCGTCGGCTCGGGCAGCCACGCCGAGCAGACGGGGGCGATCCTCTGCCGCCTCGAGCCGTTGATCGATGAGCTCCGGCCCGACGCGCTGCTCGTCTACGGGGACACCAACTCCACCCTGGGCGGAGCGCTGGTCGCGGCCAAGGCCCCGGTCCCGCTCGTCCACGTCGAGGCCGGGATGCGGTCGGGGAACCTGGAGATGCCGGAGGAGATCAACCGGCTCGTCGTCGACTCGCTCGGGAATCTGCTGCTCTGCTCGACCGAAACCGCGCTCCAAAACCTGCGCGAGGAGGGCCGTGGTGCGCAGGCCGTCGTGACGGGGGACGTGATGGCGGACGTCGCCCTGAACCTTGCAGCAAAGGCCAGAAGGGAATCCGACGTGCTGGAGCGCCTCGGCTTGGATCCCGGCGCTTTCATGGTCGCGACAGCTCATCGGCCGGGCAACGTCGACCAGCCCGAGCATTTGGAACTGCTCGTCGAGCTGCTGGCCGAAGCAGCGCGCATCGCCCCTGTCGTGTTCCCGGTTCACCCGCGGACAGGGATTCGGCTTGAGCAGGCCGGCTTACGCGAGGGGCTCGCAGGGCGTCGGATCAAAGTGATCGAACCCGTCGGTTACTTGGACATGACCATGCTGGTGCTCTCCGCTCGAGCAGTAATCACCGATTCCGGCGGTCTTCAGAAGGAAGCGTTCTTGGCCTCGGTCCCATGCCTGACGATGCGACACGAGACGGAGTGGGTGGAAACCGTCGATCAAGGGTGGAATCGGCTCATCGGACTCAACCCGAGTGCGGTTCCAACGGCAATCAGGGATCTACCCGAACCAGGGAACCCGTCGCCGGCCGCGGAGATCTACGGCAGGGGCAAGGCCGGCGAGCGCGTGGCGGCCGCGATCGCCGAATGGCTGGCGGCCTCATGAGCCGCGACGTGCAGCTCTCACGCGTGGCTCGACGCCGGCCGTATGCTTGCCACAGGGATGTCCGTACGGGTCGGCATAGTCGGCATGGGGTATTGGGGCCCAAACCTCGCCCGCAACCTCGCCACGCTCGAGAGCTGCGAGCTCGCCTGGTGCTGCGAGCTCGACGAGAAGAAGCGGGGGCACTGGGAGTCGGCGTACCCGCAGGCCCGCTTCACAGCGGACATCGATGACCTCCTCGGAGATCCCGACCTCGCCGCCATCGTGGTCGCGACCCCCGGCTCGACTCATGCGGCGCTGGGCCAGCGTGTGCTGGAGGCCGGCAAGAACTGCTTCGTGGAGAAGCCGCTTGCCCATGACACGGCGTCGGCGGAGCGGTTGGCGCGGCTCGCCGACGAGCGCGGCCTGGTGCTGATGGTCGGCCACCTGCTGAGCTACCACCCTGGCGTCCGCCAGCTCGCCGACCTGATCGGGCGCGGCGAGCTCGGCAGGATCCGGTACGTCCACGCGCAGCGCCTCAACCTGGGCAAGCTCCGCACCGACGAGAACGCGCTCTGGAGCCTGGGCGCCCACGACGTCTCCGTGTTGCTCGAGCTGGCCGACGGCGCGCCGGTCGAGGTCTCGGCACGAGGCGAGGGATTCATGCGCGAGGACGTGGAGGACGTTGTCTTCGCCCACATCCGCTTCGACAGCGGGCTGTTCACGCACCTTCACCTCTCCTGGCTCGACCCGCACAAGGTGCGCCGGATCACCGTTGTGGGCTCGGAGCGCATGGCGACCCTCGACGACATGGCGCTCGAGCGCAAGCTGTCGATCTGGGACAACAGCTTCGCCTCCCTCTCCGACACCTACGGCGAGTACATCACCCGCTCCGGCCCGGTCCACAGCCCGATGGTGTTGAACACTGAGCCACTGCGGCTCGAGTGCGCGCACTTCATCGAATGCCTCCGCACCGGTGAGCGCCCGCACACCGATGGCGCCGCCGGTGTGAGGGTGGTGACGGTGCTGGAGGCGCTCCAGGCGTCCCTCGACGCCGACGGCGCCTCCATCCCGGTCAAGGCTCCGATCGACGCGGGCCGGCCGGGAATTCACGCCCGCCAGTGAGCGCACTCGAGGCCTCCGACCTGGCCCCCGGGCTGCTGCTCGGCGAGGGCGTCCAGCTCGGGGAGGGCGTCGAGTTGGGCGGCAACGTCGTCATCCACGCCGGTACCCGGATCGGGGACTTCTGCGTGATCGGCGACTCCGCCGTGATCGGCAAGCAGCCGATGCTCGGCCGGCACTCGACAGCCCCGCGCGAACAGCCGTCGCCCGCAACGCTGGCCAAGGACGTCGTCGTCTGCCCAGGGGCGATCATCAGCGCGGGAGCGGATGTCGGAGCCGCGGTGGTGATCGGCGACCAGGCTCAGATCCGCGAGAGGACTCGGCTGGGCAGCGAGTCGCTGGTCGGCCGGGGGAGCGCGGTCGACAACGACGTGACGGTGGGCACCCGGGTGAAGATCCAGAGCAACTGCTACGTCACCGCCGGCACCGTGGTCGAGGACGAGGTCTTCCTCGGTCCCGGCGTGATCCTCACCAATGACACCACGATGGGCCGCCATCCAGCCGGTGAGCCACCGGACGGCCCCACCCTGCGCCGGGCCTGCAGGGTGGGAGGCGGGGCAGTCATTCTCCCGGGTATTGAGGTGGGCGAGGAGGCCCTGGTAGGGGCCGGCGCCGTCGTGCTCACCGACGTGCCCGCGCGCAAGCTGGTGGTCGGCGTCCCGGCCCGCGAGCTGCGAGACGTGGGCGACGACGAGCTGCTCGAACGCTGGGCGTAACGCCGAACGTCCCGCGATAGGCCCTGGGGCTAGCCGAGGACGCCGCGGATCGCGCCCACGACGTCGGCGGGAGCTCCATCCGGGAGCGCGGAGCCCATCGGCAACGCCAGGATCTGCGAGCAGATCCGCTCGGTCTCGATGAGCGGCTCAGCGGGCACCCAGCGCTGGAGCGCCGGCTGCCGATACAGCGGGGTCTCGTAGTACGGGCGGGCCTGAATGTCCGCCTCGGCCAGCGCCGCCGCGATGCGGTCGCGCTCGTCAGAGGCGATCGCGAGGATGTGCCACGCCGACCGGCCCCCAGACGCCTCGCGCTGGACCTGCGCCAGATCATCGAGCCCGGCCTCGAGGTAGGCACTCGCCGCGCGGCGCCGGGCCTCGATCCAGTCTCCGAGGTGAGGAAGGAGCACGCGCAGTCCCGCCGCCTGGAGCTCGTCGAGGCGGGAGTTGAAGCCGACCTCGGTGAAGGTTCGCTTGTCCTTCGAGCCGCGGGTGCGCAGCAGCCGGGCGCGCTCGGCCACCTCTGAATCGCTGGTGGTGAGGGCCCCGCCGTCGCCGAAGCCGCCGAGGTTCTTCGAAGGGAAGAAACTGAAGGCGGCGGCGTGGCCCATCCCGCCGGCGAATCCGCCCTCCAGCTCGGCGCCGTGCGCCTGCGCTGCGTCCTCGAGGACCCGGATGCCTCGCGCTTCAGCCATCTCGACGAGCTCCGGGACCGGCGCCGGGTTGCCAAAGATGTGGACCGGAATGAGCGCGCGGGTGCGGTCGCTGATCGCGACCTCCGCGGTCGCGGCGGTCATGCACCAGGTCTCGGGATCGATGTCGCAGAAGACCGGCGTCGCGCCGAGTGCCACGACCGCCTCGGCGGTGGCGAAGAAGGTGAACGCCGGGACCACCACCTCGTCACCCGGGCCGACGCCCAGCGCGCGGAGGCCGATCTCGAGGGCGTCGGTGCCATTGGCGAGGCCGACGCAGTGCTCCACGCCCACGAAGTCCGCGAACTCCGACTCGAACGCCTCGACCTCCGGGCCGAGGATGTAGCGCCCGCTCTCGATCACCGCCCGCTGGCGTTCGGCGATCTCGGGCAGCAGCGGCTCGAGGGCCGCCCGGCTTGCGAACAAAGGCACGGTCACGACTCCAGCCTCGCGTATAGGCCGGTCAGCCTGGAGCGCTCGTGCGGCCAGTTGAGCTCGGCCGCCGCATCCCGGACCCGCTGGCGGAGGCCCTTGTCATCGCGTGAGCGCAGGGCCTCATCGAGCACCCGAGCGATGTCGGCGGGGTCCCCCGGGTCGGTGACCCAGCCCACCCCGCGCTCGGTGACGAGCCGCCTCATCTCGGGCAGGTCGCTGACCACGACCGGCAGGTCGGCCGCTAGGTACTCGAAGAGCTTGTTCGGCAGGGCGAGCCGGTGGTTTTCGCAGGTGTCCTCCAGCAGGGACACGCCGACGTCAGCCTGCGTCGTGTAGGAGAGGAGCTCGGCGAGCGGCACCGGCGGATGGAAGTGCAGCCTTCCGTCCAGCCCCACCCCCTCGCCCAGCTCGCGCAGCCCTTCGGCGAAGGCGCCGTCCGCGCCCAGGAAGAGCAGGTGCGCCGAGTCCATCCTCGCCACCGCCCGCACCAGGTTGCCCCCGCCTCGGCCCTCCGCCACTGCGCCCTGGTGTAGGACAAGCGGCGCTGAGCCGATCCCCATCTCCACACGCAGGTCGGGGGCTGCGCCAGGGGGCGGCAGGTCGGGCACGTTCCTGACCACGGTCGGGCGGCGCGCCAGTCCGTAGCGGCTCTGCAGCCGCTCCGCGATGCCGTCGGAGACCGTGATCACGGCGTCGCAACGGCGGACCAGCAGGCGCTCGATCGTCGCGGCCAACCAGGCCCACACCGCCTTGCGGTAGGGGACTCCGACCGCGTACTCGTGGGTGTCGTAGACGAGCCGCGTGCCGCGGCGAGCCGCGAGGCAACCGGGGATGAGTGTGGCGATGTCGTTGGCGTGAATGGCGTCCGGGCGCTCGGCGCGCGCGTGACGCGCGATCGAGCCGAGCGCGACCACCCGCCAAAACGTCCGCGGCAGCCGGCGGGTCCAAGCTGATGGCGTGGCCGAGCGCAGCCGGAAGCCGCCGGGGACCTCGCTGTCGAGCTCCCTCGGAAGGTGAACGACGACCACGTCGTGTCCGGCGTCCGCCAACGCGCGGGCTTCGCGCAGCACCCGCCCGTCGTGGACCACTGTCTTGTGGAGCAGGACGGCTATCCGCACCGCAACTCGGGGCTCCCTCTATTGTTCTGCGACTGCATGCGTCGGCTCAGCGTCCTCGTCGGCCTGGCGGCCGCGCTCGTCCTTGCCATCCTCGCCCTGGCTCCGGCCGCAGGGGCCGCCGAGAAATCTATCTGGGGTCCGTCGAGCTTCCCCGTCGGCAACGCGAACTGTCCCACGGGACCTGATCCCTGCTCGGCCTTCCCTACCTACAAGCAGCTCGGCGCCGACTCCTACCAGTTCCAGATTCCCTGGGACACGGTCGCGGCGAGCAGGCCCGCCAACCCGCGGGACCCCAACGACCCCGCCTACCGATGGCCCACCTACGCCGACTACACGGTCCAGCAGGCGGGTCAGTACGGGATCAGCCTCGCCGTCCTGGTCCAGGGGACGCCCTCCTGGGCCAACGGCGGACGGCCTCGCGCCTGGGCGCCGACCAACCCGCAGGATTACGCGGATTTCGTGTTCGCGCTCAGCCGCCGCTACCCCACAGTCCACCGCTGGATGATCTGGGGCGAGCCGAGCTACGGCATCAACTTCCAGCCGATGCCGCCCAACAGCCGCGTCGGCCCGAGGACCTACGCGAAGCTGCTCGACCTCGCCTATGTGGCGCTGAAACAGGCGAGCCGCGCGAACATCGTGATCGGGGGGATGACCCTGAACGGCGGGGGCCCGGTCTCCACGCCGAGCTTCGTCAAGGGGCTTCGGGTCGGGAAGGGCAAGAAGGCGCGCCCCCCGCGGATGGACCTCTGGGGCCACAACCCCTTCGACGGGCGGTTCCCCAACATCAAGAAGAAGCCGATCGGTAAGTTCCGCGGTCTGAATGACATCGACACGCTCCACCGCGAGATCCAGCGCGCCTACGGTTTGCGAGTCAAAGGCAAGGGAAAGAAGGCCCGGGTGTCCAAGAAGAAGGTGAAGGTGCCGAGGCTGTGGCTTTCCGAGTGGACGGTGCTGTCCGAGCCCAGCCCCAACCTGTTCGGCGGATTCCACGTGTCCCCCGCACGGCAGGCCGCCTACATTACCGCCGCCTACAAGATGGTCAGAAAGCTGAAGTACGTGGCCGGCCTGGGCTGGTACCGCCTCGAGGACCAGAAGAACGACGGGACCGTGGGAGCCGCGTGGGGCCTGATGACCGCAGACGGGGCGAGGAAGCCGTCCTTCAACGCATACGCTGCCGCTCCGTAGTGCTGACCGCCCGACGCCTCCTCCTGCCTTTCGCCCTGGCTGGCGCCCTGCTGGCGGCATTCGTCTCCGGCGCGAGCGCCGCCGCCGATAAGTCCATCTGGGGACCCACCAGCAACGTCCCGCGCTGCGGCGGAAGCTGCTTCCCGCTCTACGCCCAGCTCGGGGTCGACAACGTCCAATTCCAGATCCCCTGGGACGCGGTCGCGCCGGGCAGGCCCGCCAACCCGCGGGATCCCAGCGACCCGGCCTACCGCTGGCCCGCCTACGCCGACTACATGGTCCAGCAGGCGGCGCAGCACGGGATCAGCGTGACGGTCCTGGTGCAGGGCACGCCCCCGTGGGCGAACGGCGGCAAGGCCCGGGCCTGGATTCCCGACAACGTGCAGGACTACGCGAACTTCATGTTCGCGATCAGCCACCGCTATCCGACGGTCCGCCGCTGGATGATCTGGGGCGAGGTGAACTACGGCGCCAACTTCCAGCCGATGCCCGCGCACAGCCCGGTTGGGCCGCGAGCCTACGCACTGCTCCTGGACGCCGCCTACGCGGCGCTGAAGGCCGCCAATCCGAACAACATCGTGATCGGCGGCAACACCCTGAACGTGGACGGCCCGGTGTCGCTGCCCGAATTCATCCGGTGGGCGCGGATCGGCCGGGGTAAGAAGGCGCACCCGCCGCGCCTCGACTGGTGGGGCCACAACCCATTCGAGGGGCGCATCCCGAATCTCGGCTACGGCGCGGTCGGGAGCAACATCGGGCTGAGCGACGCCGACACCATGCACAAGCTCCTGAAGAGCGCCTACGTCGGCAAGAAGAAGAAGCGCAAGAAGCGAGCGCGGAGGGCCGCCCAGGTCTCGAAGAGCGCGGCCCACGTCGCCAGGAAGAAGTGCAAGAAGAGGCGCGCATCGGCGTCGGCGAAGAAGAAGTGCAAGAAGCGCAGGCGCAGCACCCCGCCGATCTGGTTCTCCGAGTACACGGTGCTCTCCGGCCATGGAGCCCACTTCTGGGGAGGCTTCCACGTCTCCGATCAGGAGCAGGCCGCCTGGGTCAGCGCGGCCTACGGGCTGGTCAACAGCGTTAAATACGTCAGGGGCCTAGGCTGGTACCGGCTCGACGACGAGCCGGAGGCCGCCGGCAGCGCGAACTGGGGCCTGATCCGTTACACCGGCGAGCACAAGCCCTCATTCGCGGCCTTCCAGGCCGCCCCGTAGGCCGGCCGAGCGCCTGGCCAGGGCCCTCCGGACCGCCTCTATCACCTGGGCCTGCTGGCCCTCCTCCATCTCCGGGAACATCGGCAGCGAGACGGTGCGGGCGGCGAAGGCGTCGGCGACCGGGAGCTCCGCCCGGCTGTCCGCGTAGAGCTCGAAGCGGTGCACGGGCGAGAAGTGGACGGAGGTCTGGATCCCGCTCTGGGCGAGCGAGTCGCGGAAGGCGTCGCGGTCGACCCCCTCATCGAGGACGACGGCGAACGTGCTGTTGCTGATCCGCGCGGACTCGGGCGGCGCCGCCAACAGCGAAAGGCCATCCAGCTCGCCGAGCACGTCCCGGTAGACGGACGCCAAGGCCGCCCGGTGGCGGTTGTCCTCGTCGAGCCGGCGGAGCCGCGAGCGGGCGAGGGCGGCCCGCGCATCGTCGATCCGGTAGTTGAACCCCAGCCCCGCCACCTCGTAGCTCTCCGTGCTCGCCCGGTGACGCTCCCAGATCGACCGAGTGATGCCGTGCCAGCGCATCAGTCGCGCGCGCTCCGCGAGTGCGTCGTCGTCGGTGAGCAGCACCCCGCCCTCGCCCACGCCGAGGTTCTTGCCGGCCGAGAAGCTGATTGCCCCGGCCACTCCGAACGTCCCCAGGTGACGGTCGCCGAGCCACGAGCCGGAGCCGTGCGCGGCGTCCTCGATCAACGTCAGGCCGCGGTCCTCCGCCAGCTGCTCGAGCCCGTCGATCTCACCGGGATGGCCGGCATAGGAGACGGCCACGATCGCCTTGGTCTCAGACGTGGTCGCGCGCTCGGCCGTCTCCGGCGAGAGCCACGGCCGGTCGACGGCGGCGATCTCCGCGAAAACGGGGCGGGCGCCGGTGTAGGCGACGGCATTGGCGCTGGCGACGAACGTGATCGAGGGCACGATCGCCTCGTCCCCCGGACCGAGCCCGGCCGCCGACATCGCCATGTGAAGCCCCGCGGTGCAGCTGCTGACTGCAAGGCAGTGCGCGGAGCCGGCGTACTCAGCGAAGGCGCTCTCGAGCTCCTCCGTGCGGGGACCCATGCTGAGCCAGCCGGAGCGATAGACCTCGACGGCGGCCTCTAGATCGGCTTCCGTGAGACGCACGGCTGAAAGTGGGACCTGCCAGTCGGACACGGACCTCCCATCCCTTACCTAAAACATTCGTCCAGGGGTCGTCAAAATCAGAAACACGCGGAAAACCACCCTTTTCGCGGCGGATGGTTTCGGCTAGTCTCTCCGCCGGGCTAGGGGGGCCCTGCTTCAACAACGACTAAATCGTAGGGGAGAAAAGTGAAAAGGCGTCAAGTCCAGGGAGCCGGGAGGGCCAAGGTGCGACCGATTGGGCGGGTGGTCGATTGCGTGATTCTGCTTCTGCTGCTGCCCGTGCTGCTGCCTGCAGGACTGCTGATCGCGGCGGTCGTCTTCGCCGACTCGCCAGGCTCGGTCTTCTATCGGGCCACGCGGATCGGGCTCAACGGGCATCCCTTCCGGATGCTCAAGTTCCGGACGATGAAGACTGGCTCGAAGGGCCCCGGGATCTCCACCTCCTTCGATCCCCGCTTCACGCCCGTCGGTCGGTTCCTCGCGAGGTACCGGCTCGACGAGCTCCCCCAGTTCTGGAATGTCGTGAAGGGCGACATGCGAGTCATCGGACCCCGCCCCGAGGATCCCGACTTCGTCAGCCGGCACCAGCAGGAGTACGACGAGATCCTCAAGGTTGCGCCCGGCATCACCGGCCTCACCCAGCTGGTCCACTTCCTCGACGATCTGGACACCCACAACCCGCTCGCGCACTACGAGACGATCCTGCCGGGCAAGCTCTCGCTCGACGTGCACTACGTTCGCACGCAGAGCGTCATCGGCGATCTGATGATCCTGCTCCGGACGCTGCTGATCCCGTTCCGGCTGATCGCCGACGAGCTCAAGGTCCTCATCGACGCGCAGCGCAGCCACCCCGAGGCCAGCACCCGGTTCGCGGTCGGCGGCACAAGCTTCGTGCTCAGCATCGTCCTGGTGGCTGCCTTCCTGGCGGGTGGCGGACCGCTCTCTTAGGCTGTTTCTTGGGTTCTAGGTCACAGGTGATTCGCGCAACCGCATTCACTCGACCCCGGCTGGCCCTCGGGCTTGTCGCAGGGGCCTTCGCGCTGCTTCCCTCCGCGGCGGCGGCTCAGACCGGCGACCCCTCACTCGGCACGCCGCAGGCCAACCAGTACGAGATCCCAGTCCAGGCGGGGCGCCACGATGCCGCTCCGCCCAAGGACCGGGGGGACGGCGGCGGCGGCTCGCTCTACCGGTCCAACAACAACTTCGGCTCCTCCTCGGTCGTCCCGGGCGATCCAGGCGGCGGTGGCCCGGCCGGCGGTGCGGGCGGTGCCGGCGCTGGCGGCGGTGGCGGCGGCGGTGGCGGCGGTGTCGCCGGCGTCGCTGCGGGTGCGGCGGGTGCCGGTGTCGCAGCCACGGCGGACGACCAGAATCCTCTGGACACCGGCAGCCCGTCGACGAGCGCCGCCTACACGACGCTGCCGCTGATCATCGCCCTCGGGATCGTGATCGGCATCGCCGGCGTCAGGATGCGACGCCGGGCCGAGATCTGAGCGACCGCCCGGCGCGCCCTGCGGCCCGTATTGCCCCCTTGGGCTGACAGCTGGGCGCGCCAGCGATCAGCCTTCCTACAAACGTCCAGGCCGTTCACGCCGGGCTAATCGATTTTCGTGACCTTCCGATGGCTGGCTCACGCACGGAACTCGAGCCATGCCCGGACGAACGACAGCCTCCCTTGGGTCAGACTGCCAAGCCCGCCGCTCGGCGCGGATCGGCCTCGTCGCGGCGCTCGTATGCATGGCGACTCTCATCCTCTGGAGCCCCGCCCCCGCGAACGCCGCGCTCCCTCCGCAGGGCATCTATGAGCAGTGCGCGCCGAACTCGACGACCGTGGATTGCGGGGCGCGGCTGCGGACGATGGCCGACGCCGGCTTCGAGTACGTCCTCAACTACACGGCCTGGTTCGGCAGCGCCCAGCAGGTCCGCCGGTACGCCGACCAGGCTCAGGCGGCGGGCATCCAGCTGATCTGGCCGCTCAACGACCGCGCCTGGCGTGACGGCACCGATCTGCGCTCCCACTACCGCTACCTCGGCCCCGACTGCCCCTGCTCCGACAACGGCGAGTTCAAGCAGTGGGCGCTCGGCCTGATCAAGGACCATCCCGCCACCTGGGGCTTCTGCGTGGGCGACGAGCTCCCGCCCACCCCCCAGAACGTCTCCCAGGCGACCGCGCTTGCGAACGAGGTGAAGTCGATCGCGCCCGCCAAGTCGACCCTCTACGTGACGATTCCCAACAACAACGGCGTGCTCACCAGCCAGCTCGAGCCGTTCGAGCAGACCGCGGATTACGTGGGCGCCGACTACTACCCGGTCGGGACCGGCGACAGCCTCGAGAGCGTGCTGGGCTACGCGGCGGACACCCGCCGGCTCGCCGCGGAGTACGGCAAGCGGCCGATGTTCGTGCTGCAGGCGTTCTCCTGGTCGCAGTACTTCCCCTCGAACCACGCCTACCGCTTCCCCACGCGCGCCGAGATGCAGACGATGCGCGACTACGCGATCTCGGCCGGCGAGCCGCAGATGATGCTCTGGTACGCGTTCAACGACGTGATGGAGTCGAACGACCCGGCCGGGAACTGGGCGGACGTGAAGTTGGCCGCCTTCGCCCCCTACGTACAGGTCACCGGGCTGTCCTCGAAGCGCTGCGTGAAGAAGCTCAAGGCGAAGATCTCCGTGCGGACGAACTCCGCAATCCGCAAGGTGCGAGCCAAGCTGGATGGGCGCTCGGTGCTGAAGACGCGGCGCGAGCGGGCCAAGCTGCCGCGCCTGCGGCTGTCGAGCGGACGCCACCTCCTCCGCGTGACGGCGACCGACAGGCAGGGCAAGGCATCGGTCCAGACGCTCCGCTTCCGCAGCTGCCTCGGGGTCAAGTAGAGGCAGAGGCTCGGCGGCGCGGCCCGGCGGCTCAGCCCAGGCTGGCTCCGGCGGGAACCCGGACCAGGTTCCGCTGGTGAAGCAGCTCGGCGACCTGTACGGCGTTAAGGGCGGCCCCCTTGCGGAGGTTGTCGCCGACCACCCAGAGGTTGAGGCAGCGCTCATGCGAGGGGTCGCGGCGGATCCGGCCGACCAGCACCTCGTCGCGGCCCGTGGCCGCGATCGCCACTGGGTAGATCCCGTCGCTCGGGTCGTCGAGGACGACCAGGCCCGGAGCAGCGGAGAGCAGCTCGCGGCAGTCCTCGGGCGAGAGCTCCCGCTCGGTTTGCACGTTGACGGACTCGGAGTGGCCGGTCACCACCGGCACGCGGGCGCAGGTCGCTGAGATCCCAACCGCGTCGGAGAGGCCAAGGATCTTCCGGGTCTCGGCCATCACCTTGCGCTCCTCGGTCGTGTAGTCGTCGCCGTCCTTGAAGTTCTCCACCTGCGGCAGCACGTTGAAGGCGACCTGGTGCGGATAGACCTTCGCCTCCACCTCCTTGCCCTTCAGCACGGCCTCGGACTGCTCGCGAAGCTCCTTGATCGCCTCCCTGCCGGTCCCGGAGACCGACTGGTAGGTGGAGACGATCAGCCGCTCGATCCCGGCCGCGTCGAGGATCGGCTTGAGCGCCACCATCAGCGCCATCGTCGTGCAGTTCGGGTTGGCGACCAGACCGTTGTGCCCCTCGACCGCGTCGTCGTTCACCTGGGCGACGACCAGGGGGACGTCCTCGTGCATCCGCCAGTAGCTGGTGTTGTCGACCACCACCGCACCCGCCTCGATCCACTTGGGCGCCCACTCGGCGCTCACCTTGCCGCCGGCCGAGGAAAGGATCAGGTCGAGTCCCTGGATCGACTCCTCGGTGAGCTCCTGGACCTCGAGCTCCGAGCCGGCGACGCCGACCTTGCTGCCGGCGGAGCGCGCCGAGGCGAGCGGCCGCAGCTCGGCGACCGGGAACCTGCGCTCCGCGACCACCTCGAGGATCGTCGAGCCGACGGCGCCGGTGGCCCCGACGACCCCGACTCGGTATTCGCCGTTCGCTGCCATGCCCAAAGAGTACGGGGCGGGCTAGCCCGAAACCGTCGGGTGGTGCTGCTCGCCGGTCGGGTCCTCCCGCTGGATCGCGCCCTCCCCCAGCTCGAAGGCCGAGTGGAGCGCCTTGACTGCGTCCGGCACCTGCTCGGCGCGGATCACGCAGGAGATCTTGATCGGCGAGGTGGAGATCATCTCGATGTTGATCCGGTTCTCACCCAGGACCCGGAAGACCCTCGCGGCGACTCCCGGGTGGCTGCGCATTCCGGCGCCGACGATCGAGACCTTGCCCATCTGCTCGTCGGTCTCGATGCCGATCTCGGAGTCCTCGAACCGGATCGCCTCGACCGCGCTCTCCAGGTCGCTGGTCTCGACCGTGAATGACAGGTCGGCGCCGCCGTCGTGTGACACCGGCTCGTTCTGGATGATCATGTCGACGTTGATGTTGGCGTCGGCGAGCGCGCCGAAGATCCGGCCCGCCACGCCGGGCTCGTCGGGCACCCCCGTGAGCGTGACGCGTGCCTCGCCGGTGGAATGGGTGACTGCGGTTACGGAGGGTCTTTCCATGGTCTCCTGCTCTGAGACGACGAGGGTACCGGGGGCCTCGCTCGCCGAGCTTCGGCAGTGGATGCGCACCCCGTGGTTCCGCGCGTACTCGACCGAGCGCAGCTGCAGGACCTTCGCTCCGGATGACGCCATCTCCAGCATCTCCTCATAGGAGACCACGGGCAGCTTCTTGGCGTCCGGGACGATCCGCGGGTCGGCGGTAAACACGCCCGCCACGTCGGTGTAGATCTCGCAGACCTCGCCGCCCAGGGCGGCGGCGAGGGCGACCGCCGTCGTGTCGGAGCCGCCGCGGCCGAGCGTGGTGACGTCGCGGCTTTCGGTGGAGACCCCCTGGAAGCCCGCGACCAGCACGATCGAATCCTCCTCGAGCGCCGAGCGGATGCGATCGGCGCGCACGTCGATGATCCGCGCCTTGGTGTGGGAGGAGTCCGTGACGATCCCGGCCTGGGAGCCGGTCAGGGAGATCGCCCGGTGGCCGAGGTCGTTGATCGCCATCGCGCACAGAGCGCACGACTCCCGCTCCCCGATCGAGAGCAGCATGTCCATCTCGCGGGGATCGGGGCGCGGCGAGATCTCGC
>Ga0126306_10000527_pt1 | contig 18005 bp, 19 predicted proteins | sample Plot27_FD_92592 | JGI IMG/M metagenome (GOLD analysis project Ga0126306, IMG submission 92592) | Serpentine soil microbial communities from UC McLaughlin Reserve, CA, USA - Plot27 | ecosystem: Environmental > Terrestrial > Soil > Grasslands | place: USA: UC McLaughlin Reserve, Lake County...
ACCCACAGCGGCTGGACGTCGTCGCCGCCGGCCACCGGGAAGGCGACGGCCGTGTCGTTGATGGGCGGGCGGTCGCCGCCCGAGCCGCTGCCGACGACGAAGAACTGGTCGTTGGGGGCGATGTCGCCGGCGTAGACGCGCTGGATGCCGCCGACGAACTGGAGGTTGTCGTCCCACAGGCGGGTCCGCCAGGGGAGCAGCTGGTTGGTCTCGGTGCTGATCAGGCCGACGCCGTAGCGGTCCTGGCCGGCGATGCGGCGGCCGGTGTGGACCACCAGCAGCTTGCTGTCGTCGTGGGTGAGCTTGAGCTGCTGGACGGTGAGGGCGCCGTTGACGCCGATGCCGCCGGAGATGTCGTTGACGAAGCCGGGGACCACCGCCCCGGTGGTGGGGCTGATGGAGGCGATCTTGCGCTTGGTCACGCCGTTGATGGTGTTGAACGAGCCGGTGACGTACAGCCTGGTGCCGTCCGGCGAGGCCTCCACGGCGGTGACCCCGCCCCCGCCGAAGGTGGGCCGGAAGCCGGTGTCGATCAGCCCCGTCTGGTAGTTGTAGGAGGCCAGGAAGCGCTGGTTCACCACCGCGATGTTGCCGATGGTGTTCTGCAGCGAGGAGAAGGTGCCGGCGATGAACACCCGCTGGCCCACGACCTCGATGTCCCAGATCTCGCCGGTGGAGATGCGGGGCGTGTTGGTCCGGGGCGTGCTCGGCACCAGGCCGGTGTGCCCGGGAGCGGGTTGCGCGGCCCCGGCCGGCGGCGCCGCGGCCAACCCGATGGCCAGGGTGGCGAGGACGACCGCGAGGGCGGCGACGAGGCGAGGGGTCGGCTGCTGCGGAGGCTGGCGCTTGGCACGTGGTCTCCCGGGTGAACGGTCGCTCTGCTGGGACGGTCCACCGGAGGCTAAGGAGCCTGTCCCACGCGCAGACCATGCATCGACCGTAGCCGGGGTCGAGCATCGGAGCGGATCGCGCGGGCCACATCCGCTTTATTCCCTCCTTATACGGGTGATTGCAGGCTCAACCACGTTTGGGCCGATTGCGCCGTCGCGACCGGGGAGGGTCCGATGATCCGAAGGCTGACGTCCGTACGCCGCATGCTGGTCCTGCTGGTGGTGGCGGTGATCGCGGCCCTGCCGGCGACGGCCGGGGCGACCACCTTCCCCGACCTCATCCGCCTGCCCGACGGCTGGCAGCCCGAGGGCATCGCCGCCGGCCGCGGCACCTCCCTGTACGTCGGCTCGATCCCCACCGGGGCCGTCTGGAAGGGCGACGCCAGGACCGGCCAGGGCGACGTGCTCGTCCCCGGCCAGCCGGGCGTCCGCAGCGCCATCGGCATCAAGGTCGACCGGCGCAACCGCCTGTTCGTGGCCGGCGGGGCCACCGGCAAGGCGTTCGTCTACGACGCCCGCACCGGCGCCGACCTGGCCAGCTACCAGCTGGCGACCCCGGGCGCGGCGACCTTCGTCAACGACGTGGTCGTGACCCGCAAGGCCGCCTGGTTCACCGACTCGTCGGCCGCCCAGCTGTACGCCCTGCCGCTCGGCCGCCACGGCGGCCTGCCCGACCAGGACGAGGTCCGTGTCCTGCCCCTGAAGGGCGACTTCCAACTCGCGACCGGGGGCCCGAACCTCAACGGGATCGTCGCCGCCCGGGACGGCCGGGTGCTGCTGGCGGTCCAGAGCGTCACCGGCAAGCTGTTCAGGATCAACCCCCGCAGCGGCAGGACCCGCGAGGTCGACCTGGGCGGGGCCACCCTGGCCAACGGCGACGGCATGCTGCTGGCCGGGCGGGTCCTGTTCGTGGTCCAGAACCGGCTGAACCAGATCGCCGTGGTCAAGCTCTCCCGGTCGCTGGACCGGGGCCGGCTGGTGGCCACCATCACCGACCCCGACTTCGACGTGCCGACCACCATCGCCTTCCAGGCCGGCAGCCTGTACGCGGTCAACGCCCGCTTCGGCACCACCGACCCGCAGCCGGCCCGCTACGACGTCGTCAAGGTCGGCTGAGGCTCCTTGCAGGGAGGCGGGGCGACCCGGTCCGCCTCGAGCCGCTCGATCACGTCGCGGCACACCGCCACGAAGGCCCAGAACACCTGGTTGGTGGTGTGCTTGCGGCGTGAGCGGGTGAACTCGCCGAACATCGCCTCGCGCAGCGGGCGGCTGAGCTCCAGCTGGATGCCCGTTCCGAGCCGGGTGCGGTTGACGATGTTGCAGTGCTTGTTGCCGTCGAGCTCCCCATCCCCGGCGCCGGGGAGGATCGCCTTGAAGCCGGCGCCGTCGAGCGCGTCCCGCACATCCAGCCGCAGGGTCTCGTTGGCCGCCCCCCCGACGAGCACGTCGTGGTCTTCCCCGGGGCCGAGCTTGAAGCCGTGCAGGGACAGCGCGTGCAGCGCCCCCCCGCACAGCGACAGGGCGATCTCGTCGTCGCACCCGGTGGAGGTGACGTGGAGCACGTCGTTGTCGTCCGACCGCAGTCCCTCGAACAGCCAGTAGTCGTAGATGACCCCGGCCGGCGGCGTCTCGGGAAGCATCGCCGGGTGGTAGCCGGCCACGGCCAGGCACAGCTCGGACGTGCCGGGCTCGATCCCGCCCCCGTGCGGGGCGATGATGGTGGTCCGGGTCACCTCGCCGGTGAAGGCGAGGCTGTCGTCGAAGAGCTCGTGGCGGCGGAACCGGCGCGCCCAGTCCACCCCCTCGGTGAGGTGGGGGTCCGCGTAGAGCGCGGTGTTCGAGGCGTAGGTCGTCATCGCTGGTGAACATACGACGATCGGGGGCCGCTGGGAACGAGCCAGCCGGTGGGAATCGCGCGGCGCCCAGGTGGATTCTCCGTCGGTGAGGTGAACCGCGAGCCTCGGCGGCAAAGGAGCGAACCGAACGTGACCGTCACCAGGTTGGAGGTGCAGCAGCAGCGGCGGCCACAGCGGCCCCGGGAGCCGCGGCGGCCCCGCGAGGAGGAGGTGGCGCCGGCCCGGCCGATGAGCCGGACGGCCCGGCGGGCGGCCGCCGAGGACGCCAAGCTGCTGGCCGCCATCCGGATGCTGCTGTCCAACCCGTCGCTGTTCCCCCGGGTCATCTACCTGGCCTTCGGGTTCGCGGCCATCACCTCGCTGGGGGTCGCGCTCACCGGGGCGGTGCCGCTGCCCTACGGGTTCCACTACGCCGTGATCCCGGCCTACGCGGTGATGACCCTGGTCGGCCTGCGCTACCCCGCCTGGGGCAAGCGGGCCCTGCTCGGCCTGGTGGCGGGCATGATCGCCACCGGCATCTACGACATCCTGCGGATCGGGCTGATGTTCGCGGGCCTGTGGGGCGACCCGATCCCCAGCATCGGCCAGCTCGCCCTGAACGACCCCGGCACCCCGTGGTACTGGGGCTACGTCTGGCGGTTCGTCGGCAACGGCGGCGGCATGGGTGTGGCCTTCGCCATGCTGCCCTGGCGTGGCGTCAAGCTCGGCATCGCCTACGGCTCGTCCATCTGCCTCGGCCTGGTCGGCCTGCTCTACTTCTGGCCGGTCTCCCAGCAGCACTTCTTCGCCCTGACCCCGCTGACCGCGGCCGGCGGCATGGCCGGCCACTGGGTCTACGGGGCCGTGCTCGGCTACCTGACCGCCCGCTGGCTGCCGCCGGTGGGCAAGCGCCGCCGGCGCCCGGCCCGCGACCGCCGCGACCGCGACCAGCGGGCCGAGCGCGAGCCCCGGGCGGCCACCGTGCTGGTGGCCGTGCCCGACCCGGTCGGCGGCCGCGGCTCGGCCCTGCCCGCCGGTCCCGAGCTGTCCATGCCCGGCGGCCGGCTCTCCTCGGACGAGCTCTACGCCGTCAAGTGCGCCCTCCAGCAGCCGCCGCGGGCCCACGGGTTCGCCTCCGACCAGTGGACCATGCGCCGCGTGGCCCAGGTGGTGGAGCGGGCCACCGGCGTCCGCGGCTGGCAGCCGACCGAGCTCCAGGTCCTGCTCCAGACCCTCGAGCTGGACCTGCGCCTGCGCGACCAGCGCCGCGACCAGCCGACCCAGCGCGCCCGGCGCCCCGTCCGGTCGCTCGTCTCCTGATCCCGCGCCGCCTACGATGGCGGCATGGAGGCCCTGACCGCGGCCGGCCTGGCCAGGCTGGCGGGCGTGACCGACGCTGAGATCGGCCGCCTGGTCGACCTCGGCGTCCTGGTCCCGCGGGAGGGGGCGGCCCCGTTCCTGCCTGTCGACCTGCCCAAGGTCCGCCTGGCGGTGGCCTGCGAGCGGGCCGGGCTGCCGATGGACGCGATCGCCGCCGCCATTCGGGCCGGCCGGCTGTCGTTCGCGTTCATGGAGGCCGCCCCCTACCACCGCTTCGCCGCCCCCTCGGACCGGACCTGCCGGCAGGTGAGCGAGGACACCGGCATCCCCCTGGACGCGCTGCGGGAGTCGCTGGAGGCCATGGGGTTCGCCTGGACGTCGCCGGACGAGCCGATCCGCGAGGACGAGCTCCAGGTGGTCCCGCTCATCCAGCTGGCCATGGACAGCGGCATCATCGACGAGGCCTGGATGGCTCGGGTCGGCCGCGCCTATGCCGAGGGCCTGGGGCTGGCGGCCAGGGTCGAGAACGAGGCCTACCGGGCCCGCTTCGAGGAGCCGGTGCTGACCTCCGGGCTCGGCCAGCGCGAGGCCATGGAGCGGGCCTCACGACTCGCCGCCGAGTTCGTCCCCCTGGTCGACCGGGCCCTGACCGGCATCTACCGCCGCCAGCAGGAGCTGGTCTGGACCGAGCACCAGGTCGAGAACATCGAGGCCGCCCTGGAGGAGACGGGCGCCCTGGCCCGGCCGGAGCGGCTGCCGGCGATGAGCTTCCTCGACCTGACCGGCTACACCCAGCTCACCGAGGAGCGCGGCGACCAGGTGGCCGCCGAGCTGGCGGCCGGGCTGGCCGTGCTGGTCGACCGCTCCTCCCGGCCCCGCGGCGGCACCCCGGTGAAGTGGCTGGGCGACGGGGTGATGCTCCACTTCCGCGACCCGGCGGGGGCGGTGGCGGCGACCCTGGAGCTGGTCGACCGGGTCCCGGCGGCCGGGCTGCCCCCGGCCCATGTGGGCGTGGCCGCCGGCCCGGTGGTGGTCCAGGGCGGCGACTACTTCGGCCGCACCGTCAACCTGGCGGCCCGGGTCGCCGCCCGCGCCCAGGCCGGCCAGGTGCTGGTCACCGGGCCGGTGGCCGAGGCCCCCGCCCCCGCCGGGGTCAGCTTCGCCGAGCTGGGCGACCTGCGGCTGAAGGGGTTCGCGGCCCCGGTCCGGGTGCTGGAGGCCCGCCGGGGGTGAGGGTCAGCCGCAGACCCGCTTGAGGTAGGGGTAGGGGTTGACCGGGCCGCCGGAGAGGTGGACCTCGAAGTGGACGTGGGGGGCGGTGGCGGCGGCGTTGCCGGTCTGGCCGTTGTAGGCGATCAGCTGGCCGGCCCGGACCCGGGTGCCGGTAGAGACGGCATAGCCGGAGAGGTGGGCGTAGAAGTACTCGACGCCGTTGTCGCCCTGGAGATAGAGCTGGATGCCGCCGTTGGCGCTGGACGACTCCCGGCTGACCACGCCGTTGACGAAGGCGAACACCCTGGCCCCGTGGGGGGCCATCACGTCGGTGCCCTGGTGGCTGCGCCCGCCGGAGCGGGCGGCGCCCCAGCTGTCCACGTAGGAGTAGGGGCGCTCGAGGATGCAGGCCGAGCCGGAGCCACCGCCGCTCCCGCCGCTCCCGCCGCCTCCGCCGCCTCCGCCGCCGCCGGGGGGCGGGGTCGGGGTCACCTTGGCCGCCGCCTGGCGGCGCCGCTCCAGCCGGACCAGACGCGCCTCCAGGGCCTGGGCCTCCTCGAGGCCGGCCTCCAGCCGCCCGACCGCCGCCCGGGCCTGGTCGTGGATGGCCTTGGCCCGCTCGTAGCCCTTGGCCACCCGGCCCAGCACCGACCGGTAGGCGTCGCCGGTCACCTGGGCGTCCTCGACCAGCTGGGCGTTGCGCGACACCAGCACGGTGGCCATCTCGACCCGCCCGGGAACCTGCGCCGGGTCCTGGTCGAGCAGGGCGCCGGCGATGGCCAGGCCGCCCGAGCGGTACATGGCCGCGGCCTGGCCGGCCAGGGCCGCCCTGGCCCCGCGGTGCTGGCGGTTGGCCGCCTCCAGCTGACCCCGGTCGTAGGCCAGCTGGTCCTCGGCCCGGGCCAGGGCGGCCTCGGCCGCCTGCAGCTCGGCCGTGGCCGCCTGAAGCTCGCCCTTGAGGGCGCGCTGGCGGCGGCGGGCGTCCTCCAGCGGCGCCGCCTGGATGGCGGGAACGCCGGCCAGCAGCAACGCGAGCAGGACGAGGCCGAAGACGATTCGGCGCATCGGGTGCAACGTCCTTCCGTTGGGGGGAACGGATGGCGGTCTGCGACGATATTGGGGGGAGTGACAGCCTACTAAGGCCCAGCCGGCAACGCCAATCGACGGGCGCCGGGGACCTACTCCTGGTGGAAGAGGGCCAGGCGGTCGGCTTCGTCTTCCAGGGCGCGGCGGGTGGGGCGCGGCAGGGGGTCGAACGGCTCCAGCTCGATGCGGCCGTCCTGGTACCGCCAGGTCCCGGCCACGGACCCGTCGACCAGGAAGGTGGGGAACGACTGGGGGGCCCTGGTGTGGAAGATGCGGCCGCGGTGGCGCTCGGGCAGGAGCTGGGTGCGGCGGGCGTGCACCAGCAGGTTGGCGTCCCAGGTGGAGAGGAAGCGGGGCGGGGCCGGCGTCTCGGGGTCGGGCAGGGGGGCGCCGGGCAGGTCGAACAGCTCGCCGCCCTCGGCGTCGCGGAAGCGGCGGGTCCCGACCCGCTCCAGCACCGGCCGCAGCGGGGTCAGGGCCATGCCCGCCCAGCTGCCCAGGTCGGCCAGGGTGGCCGGGCCGAACCCGGCCAGGTAGCGGCGGACCAGGTGCTCGAGGGCCTCGGCCGGGTCCACCCGCCAGGGGCCGAGCCAGTCGTCGGCCAGGCCGTACAGGTCGGCCCGGCGCCGCTCCCAGGTGCCCGAGGGCGGCACCCGGACCATGTCGACCCGGAGCCCGACCCCGATCCAGGCCTCCCTGGGGAACCCCTTGTCGGTGAGCAGCTCGCGCAGCTCGGTCTGGCGGGCCGGGCCGGCGGCCAGGCGCTCGCGGACCAGGTCCGCCGCGGCCTCCATGTCGACCCCCTTCAGCTGGCCCCGCACCGCCCGATCCCACCACTCCTGGCGGCTGGCCCGGACCGCCTCGGTGAAGGGCGAGTAGTCGGCGGCCGAGACCACGTGGATGGTCACCCGCAGGAGGGTGGCCTGCACCGCCCGCCGCTCCTCCAGCGCCCTGGTCAGGTCGTCGCGGCGGAAGTCGGCCAGCCGCGACCAGAGGCCGACATAGGGCGAGGGGGCATACTGGGCCTGGAGGCCGGCGACCTGCTCGAGGGCGTCGACCAGGGGCAGGGTGGAGCGCTCGAGCAGGAGCTGGCGGGCCAGCAGGGCCCGGTTGAGCTCCCGGGTCGACAGCGCGCGCTCGCTCACGGCCGGCAAGTCTACCCGGCCGCCCCGGGGCCGCCGAAGGTGTCGAAGCCCAGCTTGACGGCCAGGCAGAGGCCGAGCACGGCGATGCCGACCCGCAGGCGCCCGCCGGGCAGCCGCCGGACCAGGCCGGGGCCGAGGACGCCGCCGAGCAGGAACCCGGCGGCCAGCGGGGCCGCCGCGGCCCAGCGGACGGGGCCGAACAGGGCGAAGCCGATCGCGGCCACGGCGTTGGCCAGCCCGAGGGCGACGTTGCGGGCCGCCACCAGCCGGGCCAGCGGCTCGGCCACCGACACCGTCAGCAGGGCCAGCAGCACCACCCCGGCGGCCGCCCCGAAGTAGCCGCCGTACACGCCGACGGCGAATACCCCGGCCAGCAGGACCGGGCTGCGCTCCGGGACCATGCCTCCGGTGAGCCGGGTGATCTGCGGCTGCAGCAGCAGGACCAGCGAGGCCCCGCCGATCAGCAGCGGCACCAGCAGCTCGAAGACCTCGGCCGGGGTCGAGAGCAGCAGGGCCGCCCCGGTGGCCCCGCCGAGGGCCGTGGTCAGGGCCAGGCGGCGCAGCCGTCGCGACTGGCCGGCCAGCTCCTGGCGCGAGAACAGCGCCGCCCCGACCGTGTACAGCACCAGCGCCACCGTGTTGGTGACGTTGGCGGTCAGGGCGGGCAGGCCCACGGCCAGCAGCGCCGGGTACGACACCAGCGAGGCCAGGCCGGCGACCGAGCCGGCGACGCCAGCCAGGACCCCGGCGACCAGGAGAAAGACCACATCGGCGCCGCCCACCGGCGCGATTCTACGGCCCTGGAATCAGCCCTGGGCTGGCGCCACCGCTCGGCGGCCTCGGCGGGGTCGGCGCAGCTCCGGTTGCGACCGCCCTCCTTGGCCGCGTACAGGGCCGGTCGGCCCGGGCGACCAGGGCGGTCGCCTCCTCCCGGCGGTCCCAGGTGGCGACCCCGATCGAGCAGGTGCCCTTGTCGGTCCGGGCCAGCCGCCCGACCTCCCGGTACAGGGAGCCGACCTGGGCCAGCAGCCACAGCAGGGCGCCGAGCAGCACGCTCACCCCGACCCCGGCGCCGAGCAGCAGCGACGCCGGGATGGTGCGCTCGGTCAGGATCGGGTTGCCGGCCAGGGGCGCGTAGCGCAGCACGAAGGTCCGGTCCCCGAAGGTGAAGCGCGTCTCCCGCACGTCCGGGCCGCCGGCCCGGAAGCCCTCGGGCTCGCTGGCGACCAGGCTGCCCGGGCCCACCCGCTCGTCGTGCAGCTCGACCCCGGTGGTCGGGGTCGTGGACTGGAGCGCGGCGTGGAGGAAGTCGCCAGCCCGGAACTGCCCGGCGGTCCACCGAGTCCGAGGCCAGCCACAGGGAGCGGGCCGCCTGGAGGGCGTTCTCGTACTTGGCCAGGGCGCTCGAGATGGTCACCATCCGCGAGGCCGCGGTGCGCTCCAGGCGCTCGTCGCGCTGGCTGGTCACGGGGCGCCGCCAGCCCTGGGCGATCAGGGTCGACGCCACCATCCCGACAGCACCAGGGCCAGGGCGGCGCCCCGGAGCATGTCCGACCGGCGGTCCGACCGGTCGCGCCACGCCGCCCGCCGGCCGGGCCGGATCGCGATCATGGCTACCGTATCGACCGGTCCGGCAGCCGGCTCAAGCGCCGCGGTCCCTTACGAGCCCTTGAACCGGAGGGCCCTAGGATGGAGGGCCCGGCGCAAAGGATGGGAGCCAATGGCATCGCTGACCAAGCGGATCATGAAGGTCGCGCAGAGCCCCCAGGGCCGGCAGCTGATCGAGCGGGCCAAGGTGGAGGCGGCCAAGCCCGAGAACCGCCGCAAGCTGGAGCAGCTGCGCCGGCGCTACCTCGACAAGCGCCGTTAGCCGACCGCCGCCTCCTGGACGCGGAGGTGGTCCTTGACCTTGGAGACCAGGTCGGCGGGGTCGAACGGCTTGGTGACCCAGTCGTCGGCGCCGGCCGTGAAGGCCATCGCCCGGTCGGCGTCGCACGACTTGGCGGTGAGCATGATCACCCGGATGCGGCCGTCCGGCCGCTGGTCCCGGAGCCGGGAGCAGACCTCGTAGCCGTCCATGCGCGGCATCATCGTGTCCAGCAGGATCAGGCTGGGGTGGGCGTCGAGGGCCTTGTCGAGCGCGTCCTGGCCGTTGTCGGCCACGACCACGTCGAAGCCCTCCAGCCGCAGGTTGAGGGCGACGAAGCGGACGATGTCGCGGTCGTCGTCGGCGATCAGCACCAGGGTGCCCATGTAGCTCCAGGCGTCCGACTGGTCCCTACCGATACGGGTCGTCGAGAAGAACCCGATCGACCCGCCGCCGGAACCGGGAGGACGGCTCCACCGCCGCCCCCAGGTCGCGGACCCGCTCGGCCAGCCGCCGGTCCGAGGTCACCACCCGCGCGCCGGCCGGGTCGGGGTCGCCGGCGACCATGGCCACGATCTCGTCGTCGGCGGCGTTGCGGCCCCGCCGGGAGGCGAAGGCGACCTCGACCGCGCCGTGGCGGCCGGCGGCCAGGTCGGGCGGGCGGCGGTCGAACACCACGGTGACGTGGTCGCCGGTGGCCGCGGCGAACCGGTCCAGCTCCCCGACCAGCCGGCGCACGGCCCCGTCGCGGTCGTTCCACCAGCGGTCGGGCCGGGAGCCGATCAGGTTCATGCCGTCGACCAGCCAGCGCCCCCGGCCGGGACCGGTGCCGCCCGTCACCTCCGGTCCGTGCTCCACGTCACTGCCCGCCTTGCTCGACATGCTGTTGGCTTGGCTCCCGAGGAAAGGAGTCTCGCATGGACGAGTCCTACGCTTACTGCTCGCTGCCGCCCGTCCCGCCGCGCCAGTTCCCCGCCGGGACCGACCCGGCCCGGGTCGAGGCGATCGTGGTCAACGAGTCCAAGTGGGTGAACCACACCGTCCTCCACTTCTACTTCTTCGACCGCGAGACCGACGGCGAGCATGTGTTCGGGGCCGACGGGACCAGCCAGTGGCGGCCCTGGACGACCGACAAGGCCCACCAGGACGTGGTCCGCAAGGCCTTCGAGCGCTGGAAGGCCCAGGACATCGGCCTGGAGCTCGTCGAGGTCACCTCCAGGGACGAGGCCGAGATCCGGATCGGGTTCATGCAGGGCGACGGCTCCTGGTCCTACCTGGGCCGACAGATCCTCGACCGCGGCGCCAACGAGCGGACCATGAACTTCGGCTGGGACCTGCTGCGGACGCCCCGGGAGGCCGACACCGCCCTGCACGAGATCGGCCACACCCTGGGGCTGCCCCACGAGCACCAGAACCCCCACGCCGGCATCGTCTGGGACGAGGAGAAGGTCTACACCCACCTGGGCGGCCCGCCCAACAACTGGCCGCGGCCCAAGACCCAGTGGAACATCCTGCGCAAGATCGAGCCCGACACCGTCCAGGGCTCCAACTGGGACCCCGACTCGATCATGCACTACCCGTTCCCGGTCGGGCTGATCCTCCAGCCGGAGCGGTACCGGGCCGAGCCGCTGCGGCCGGCCGGCGGCCTGTCGGCCCGTGACGTCGCCTGGGTGCGGGCCTTCTACCCCGCCGGGGAGGACCAGGTGCTGCCCGAGCTGCTCCCCTTCCAGTCCCGCGAGCTGGCCATCCTGCCCGGCCAGCAGCGCGACTTCGTGATCCGCCCGACCGCCTCACGCGAGTACACCCTGCAGACCTTCGGGGCCTCGGACACCGTCATGGTGCTGTTCGAGCGGGTCGGCGACGAGCTGCGCTACCAGACCGGCGACGACGACAGCGGCGAGGACCGAAACGCCACCCTCCAGCTCAAGCTGTTCCAGGGCCGCGAGTACGTGGTCCGGATCCGGCTCTACTTCAGCCAGGGGTCGGGCGAGACGGCTGTCATGATGTGGTAGGACACCTCCGATGAGGTGGTGAGCCGCCTGGATACCGACGAGCTGGAGCAGGCGGTGACCACGGCCTACCTCGCCGGCCGGGTCACCGAGGCCATGGAGGCCCTGCAGCGGGCCCAGGAGCTGCACGCCCGCCGGGGCGATGCCCGGCGGGCCTCCCGCAGCGCCTTCTGGCTGGGCTTCCTGCTGCTCGGCCGGGGCGAGCTGGCCCAGGGCAGCGGCTGGCTGGCCAGGGCCAGGCGGCTGCTGGAGGGCCAGCCGCCGGACTGTCCCGAGCACGGCTACCTGCTGCTGCCGGCGGCCATGGGGCAGATCGACGCCGGCGACCACGCCGGCGCCCAGGCGACCGCGGCCCGGGCGTCCGCGCTCGGCCGGCGGGCCGGCGAGGCCGACCTTGTCGCCATGGGCCTGTTTCTCCAGGGGGCGGCCGCCGTCACCGGCGGCCAGGTGCCCGAGGGCCTGGCCCTGCTCGACGAGGCCATGGTGGCGGCCGTGGCCGGCGAGCTCTCGCCCCCGGTCACGGGCACCATCTACTGCGGGGTGATCGAGGTCTGCCAGGAGGTGGCCGAGCTGCGCCGGGCCCGGGAGTGGACCGCGGCCCTGTCCAACTGGTGTGACAGCCAGCCCGACCTGGTCACCTTCACCGGCCAGTGCCTGGTCCACCGGGCCGAGATCCTGCGGCTGGGCGGCGCCTGGCCGGAAGCGGTGGAGGCGGCCCGGCGGGCCGCCGAGCGGCTGACCGAGGCCGACGACGAGCTGGCCATCGGGGCCGCCAGCTACCAGCAGGGCGAGGCCCACCGGGTCCTGGGCGAGTTCGAGGCCGCCGAGGCGGCCTACCAGCGAGCCGGCCACTGGGGGCGCGAGCCCCAGCCCGGGCTGGCCCTGCTGCGGCTGGCCCAGGGGCGGACCGGGGCCGCCGAGGCCGCCGTCCGCCGCACCCTGGGCGAGACCGGCGACCGGCTGGCCCGGGCTCGGCTGCTTCCCGCCGCCACCGAGATCCTGCTGGCCGCGGGCGACGCCGCCGCCGCCGGGGAGGCGGCCGGCGAGCTGGCCGCGATCGCCGAGACCTACGGCACCCCGGCCCTGCGGGCGGCGGCCGACCACGCCCGGGGGGCGGTGCTGCTGGAGCGGGGCGACGCCGGCGCCGCCGTGGCCGCCCTGCGGGCCGCCTGGCGGGAGCTGGAGGCGCCCTACGAGGCGGCGCGGTCGCGCCTGCTCATCGGCCTGGCCTGCCGGGCCCTGAGCGACGAGGACGCCGCGGCCATGGAGCTCGACGCCGCCCGGGCGGCGCTGGCCCGCCTGGGCGCGGCCCCCGACCTGGAGCGGCTGGAGCGGCTGGCCCGACCGGACGCCGCCGGGACCGCCGGCCTGACCGAGCGCGAGCTGGAGGTGCTGCGGCTGCTGGCGGCGGGCAAGACTAACGCCGCCATCGGCTCCGCCCTGCACCTGGCGGCCAAGACGGTCGACCGCCACGTCAGCAACATCTACGCCAAGCTGGGCGTCTCCTCCCGGGCCGCGGCCACCGCCTACGCCTACCAGCACCAGCTGGTCCGCTGACCGGGGGCGAACTCCCCATGCCGGCCGCGCCGCGGACGCGGGCTTCTCCCGATGCCGGCCCGTCGCCACCACCCTAGCCTCGGGCCAGTCCCCGAGGAGGAGGCGGCGATGAGCACGGCGGGCGCATACGAAGCGGTGTTGGGCAGGAGGGTGCGCCAGTGAGCGCGCGCGGAACTGACCCGGAGCGGTTCGACACGGTGGTCGTGGGCGGCGGCCAGGCCGGGCTGGCCACCGGCTACCACCTGGCCAGGCTGGGCCGGCCGTTCGTGATCCTGGACGCCGGCCGGCGGGTCGGCGACCCCTGGCGGGCCCGCTGGGACTCGCTGCGGCTGTACACCCCGGCCCGCTACAGCGGGCTGCCCGGCTGGGGCTTCCCGGCCGCCGACTGGCACTACCCGACCAGGGACGAGGTGGCCGACTACCTGGAGGCGTACGCGGCCCGGTTCGAGCTGCCGGTCCGCCACGGCGTCCGCGTCGACGGGCTGACCCGGTCGGGCGACCGCTACCTGGTGACCGCCGGGGAGCGGCGCTTCGAGGCCGACAACGTGGTCGTGGCCGCCGGGGCCTACGCCCAGCCGCGGGTCCCCGAGTTCGCCCCTGAGCTGGGCCCGGACATCCTCCAGCTCCACTCCAGCCGCTACCTGCGGCCCGACCAGCTGCGCCAGGGCGGCGTCCTGGTGGTCGGCGCGGCCAACTCGGGCGCCGAGATCGCCGTCGAGGTGGCCGGGGCCCACCCCACCTGGCTGTCGGGTCGGCACCCGGGCAGCGAGCCGACCCGCGCCGGGAGCCGGCTGGACCGGCTGCTCACCCCGCCGTTCTGGTTCTTCATCTCGCGGGTGCTGTCCGTCGACACCCCGGTGGGCCGCAAGCTCCGGCCCAAGCTGATGGGCGCCGGCGCCCCGCTGGCCCGGGTCAAGCGCCGGGACGTCGCCGCCGCCGGGATCGAGCGGGTCCCGAGGACCGTCGGGACCCGCGACGGCCTCCCCCTGCTGGAGGACGGTCGGACGCTGGAGGTGGCCAACGTCGTCTGGTGCACCGGCTACCGCTCCGACTTCTCCTGGATCGACCTGCCGATCCTCGACCCCGAGGGCGAGCCGCGGCACGACCGCGGCGTGGTCGCCGCCGAGCCCGGGCTCTACTTCGTCGGGCTGTTCTTCCTCACCGCGGTCGCCTCGTCCCTGGTCGGCGGGGTCGGCCCCGACGCCGAGCGCATCGCCGCGGCGATCGCCGCCCGCGACCGGGCCGCCGCGGCGCCGGTCGGGCTGGCGGGCGCCTGACCGCGGGCCCCGGCCCCGCTAAGCTCGCAGGCGAGCGCGGAGTCGGAGGGCTCGTTGCACGAGATCGAACTGCTGCTGCTGGCGTTGATGGTGGCCGTGGCCGGGCTGAGCATCCTGGCCCGGCTGGTCCGCGTCCCCTACCCGATCCTGCTGGTGCTCGGCGGCCTGGTGATCGGGTTCGTCCCGGCCATGCCCGCCGTCGAGCTGCCGCCCGAGCTCGTGCTGGTGGCGTTCCTGCCGCCGCTGCTGTACTGGTCGGGGTTCTTCTCCTCCCCCCGCGACCTGCGGGCCGACGCCCGGGCGATCACGCTGGCCGCGGTCGGGCTGGTCCTGGCCACCGCCGGGGCCGTGGCCGTGGTCGCCCACGCGAAGGTCGACGGGCTGAGCTGGCCGGCGGCGTTCGCCCTGGGGGCGATCGTGTCGCCCACCGACCCGCTGGCCGCCACCGCCATCGCCCGCCGCCTGGGCGTGCCCCGCCGCCTGATCACCGTGCTCGAGGGCGAGAGCCTGGTCAACGACGCCACCGCCCTGGTCGCCTACCGGGTGGCGGTGGCCGCGGCGGTCAGCGGCAGCTTCGTGATCTGGCAGGCCGGGCTGCGCTTCCTGGTCGGGGCGACCGGTGGCGTGCTCGTCGGCCTGCTGGTCGGCTGGCTGATCGCCGAGGTGCGGCGTCGGCTCGACGACCCGGTGGTGGAGATCGTGATCTCGGTGGTCACCGGCTACGTCGCCTACCTGCCGGCCGAGCTGCTGGGCGTCTCCGGGGTCCTGGCGGCGGTGACCGCCGGCCTGTACGTCGGCTGGCGGGCCCCTGAGCTGGCCTCGCCGTCGACCCGGCTGCTCGGCTTCTCGTTCTGGGAGGTCATGGTCTACCTGGCCAACGCCGTGCTGTTCATCCTGGTCGGCCTGCAGCTGCGCCCGATCCTGAGCGGCCTCGGCGGCACCGCCGTGGCCGTCCTGGTCGGGCAGGCCGCCCTGATCAGCGCCGTGGTCATCGCCGTCCGCCTCGGCTGGGTGTTCACCGTCCCGTACCTGGTCCGGCTGCTCGACCGGCGCCAGGGCCAGCGCCTGCGGCGGGCCGGGGCCAGGGAGCGGCTGGTGATCGGCTGGAGCGGGATGCGCGGGGCGGTGTCGCTGGCCGCGGCCCTGGCCCTGCCCGAGGACTTCCCCATGCGCAACCTGATCCTGTTCCTGACCTTCGCGGTGATTCTGGCCACCCTGGTCCTCCAGGGGCTGACCCTGCCCAGCCTGATCCGGCGGCTGCGGGTCACCGCCGACGGGGCCGAGGAGCAGGAGGAGCTGCGGGCCCGCATGGCCGCCACCAAAGCCGCCCTGGAGCGCCTGGACGAGCTGGCCGGCGAGGACTGGACCCGCGACGACACCGTGGCCCGGCTGCACGGCCTGTTCGAGTTCCGCCGCCGGCGCCTCAAGGCGCGCGCCGGCATCTGGGAGGACGACGGCGCCGAGGACCGCTCCCTGGCCTACCAGCGCCTGGTCCGCGAGCTGCTGCAGGCCCAGCGCCAGGCCATCGTCCGGCTCCGCAACCAGGGGACGATCAGCAACGACGTCATGCACCGGATCGAGCGCGAGCTCGACCTGGAGGACACCCGGCTGGAGATCTAGCGCCCCTGCGGTACGCGAGGTTCCGTACCGGAATCCCGCGACTGCATCGGTTCCCCACCGCGGGTTGATGGGAGAGTCGACGGGCCCGGGCCGGCGCCTGGGCGCTACCCATCTACGCTCAGGGGGCTGGAACTTGCGTCGGAGAATGCTCACCGTCACCGCGGCCCTGGCCGGGGTGCTGGCGCTGGCCGGCGCGGCCAGCGCCGCCATCGACCGGCCGGTGGCCGTGTGGCAGATGAGCGAGGCTGCCGGGTCCACGACCATGGTGGACTCGAGCGGCAACGGGCTCAACGGCGTCATCGGGGCCAACGTGCGGGAGGGCACCGCCCTGCCGGGCGGGGGCATCGGCTACCGGTTCCCCTACAAGCGGCCGAACACGCCCCCGGCCGACCCCAGCACCTGGTGACGGTGCCGCACGACACCCGGCTGAACCCGGGCAGCGGCGACTTCGCGGTCGAGTTCCGGATGCGCACCACCCACTCGTTCGGCAACGTGATCCAGAAGGGGCAGGCCGGGTCCAGGGGCGGCTACTTCAAGTTCCAGCAGCCCAGCGGCAAGATCTCCTGCCTGTTCCGGGGGTCGGCGGGGAGCAGCACCGCCTCCGCGGGGTCGACGGTCAGGGTCAATGACGGCAACTGGCACACGGTCCGGTGCGAGCGCACGCCCTCGAGCGTGACCATGTACACCGACGGGCGGAGGACCGGCCGGAACACCAACCCCACCGGCACCATCGCCAATACCCGCCCCCTGACCATCGCCGGCAAGGGCAACTGCGACCAGGTGGAGATCACCTGCGACTACTTCTCCGGCGACATCGACTACGTGCGGATCGAGACCTCCTAGCCGGTCCCGCTAGACTGCGGGGAGCGGAGCGGGAGGTGGAGCGTGGCGCAGAAGCGCTGGGGGATCCGGAGCCTGTTGTTCCTGGGGCTGGCGGCGGCCTCCATCATCCTGTCCAACTGGATGCGGATGACCGGCAACACCGACGTCATCCTGCTCACCTTCATCGGCACGGTGGTCGGCCTGGTCGGCGCGGCCGTCTGCACCGTCCGCGGCTTCCGCGCCTGGGGTGGCAGGCTCCCCACCGAGGACCCCCACGGTCAGGCGCGCCGGCGGGAGCGCTAGCGCCCCGACGCCTTCCCGACGCGAAATTGGGCTGCGAGCTCCCGGCTCGATCCGGAACACTGCCATCGGACCAGGAACAGCACCAGGGGAGGACGAGGACCATGCGGATCGTCGAGGGCCGGCGCACCCGGGACGTGGACGTCGGCTAGGTCCATGACCTGGCCGCCCGGCACCGGGCGGCAACCATCGACCTCGGCACCGGCGACGGGCGGTTCGCGCTGGCGGCGGCCGCCGCCGACCCGGACCGGCTGGTCGTCGGGGTGGACGCCAGCGCGGCGGCGATGGCCGAGGCGTCGCGGCGGGCCGGCCGCCGGCCCGAGCGGGGCGGGCTGGCCAACGCGCTGTTCGTGGTGGCCGCGGCCGAGGCCCTGCCGCCGGAGCTGGACGGCCTGGCCGACCTGGTGACCGTCCACTTCCCCTGGGGCTCGCTGCTGCGCGGCCTGCTGGCCGCCGAGCCGGCGGTCCTGGCCGGGCTGGCCCGGATCATGCGCCCCGGAGGGTCCCTGCGGCTGCTGGTCTCGGCCACCGCCCGCGACGCCGGCGCCGGCGTGACCCCGCTCCAGGAGTCGGACCTGGCCGCCCTGGCCGGCGCCTACGCCGGCCACGGCCTGGCCGTGACCGGGGCCCGCCCGGCCACCCCGGCCGACGTCGCCGCCAGCCACTCGACCTGGGGCAAGCGCCTGGGCGCGGGCCGCCACCGCCCGGCCTGGCTGCTGGAGGCCAGCCTGCGGGCCCGGCCCGGGTCAGCGGAGCTCGGCCAGGCGGGGGCCGGCCTGGTCGAGGCGGCCGGCGGCGGTGTCCATGCCGGCCCAGGGGTCGGGGGCGGCCAGCCGCTCGGCCACCGCCCGCAGGACGTGGCGGCCCGGGGCCCAACCGCCGAGCTCCGACCAGTCCAGCGGCATCGAGACGGGGGCGCGGGGTAGGGCCCGGACGGCGTAGGGGGCGGCCATGGTCTGGGCGTAGCCGTTGCGCCCGATGTCCAGGTACAGCCGCCCGTGGCGGTTGGCGATCCGCCCCTCGGTGGTGAAGTCGTCGGGATGCCGGGCGGCCAGAGCCTCGGCC
>Ga0126306_10000528_pt1 | contig 17999 bp, 19 predicted proteins | sample Plot27_FD_92592 | JGI IMG/M metagenome (GOLD analysis project Ga0126306, IMG submission 92592) | Serpentine soil microbial communities from UC McLaughlin Reserve, CA, USA - Plot27 | ecosystem: Environmental > Terrestrial > Soil > Grasslands | place: USA: UC McLaughlin Reserve, Lake County...
CTGCCGCTCGCCCGCTTCCGCGTGCGCGGACGGACGCTCGACTATGTGGGCTGGCCACTTCGCGACGAGCTCAGGCAAGGGGAGGATGGAGAATGGCTCGGACGCGGCCTTCTCTTCGGGCGCGAGTTCTGCCGCTTTCGGCTCCTAGGCGACTAAGGCCGGCGCGAAGCCCGGCGTCGTTTCCCTAGCCACCGGAAGGGAAGGCATGGATCGTGCCGGCTCTGCTTCACGTCTATCTACAGGACCACCTTGCCGGAGCGACGTTCGGCTCCGAACTCGTCGAGCGCTGCCGGCGAAGGAACGAGCGGTCGGAGTTCGGCGCGGCGCTGACAGAACTCGCCGGCGAGATTGCGTCGGACCGACAAACGTTGATTGCCGTCATGAGCCGAGTGGGAGCGGACCGATCGAACATAAGGTGTCGGCAGCGTGGCTTTCCGAGAAGGCGCGCCGCCTGAAGCCGAATGGCCGACTGTTCTCGTACACCGCGCTAACCCGGGTGCTGGAGCTGGAGAGCCTCGCGATTGGGATAGCTGGGAAGAGAGCGCTTTGGCGAACACTGGAGAACGTGGCGCTTCAGGGAGGCGAGCTCGAGGGCTACGACTTTGCCGCGCTTGCGGCCCGAGCGGAGGGTCAGCTGCAGAGAGTGGAGCGCTTGCGACTCCGGGCCGCCCGGCTAGCGTTCGCCCAGGAGACGTCATGCGGCATCCCAGACTGAGCGCCCTCCGCGCCATGGCGGGGTTACGGAGTCTGGGGCGGGAGTAGTTGGTACCCGACCGACTCAACGAAAGGAATCTCACAGGGCCTTTTGGCGCACGGCTAAGGTGCTAATCGCGCCCCGGGCCGCCATCGAGACCGCTTCCCGCCGGGAGTTCGCAACAAAAGGCTGCGCCTCCGACCCGAAGTGGGCGGTCGAGGACTATCTCTCCTTTCGACAAGAGGGTTTCGAGATTGAGCACATGCTTGGAGGTCGTGAAGTCAGTCCAGGCCGAACTCCACGTTCCCTGCTCGTGCTCTGCGATCTTCGGGATTCCGAACGGCGATAAAACGGTCTCGTAGAAGCGAACCGACGCCGTGTAAATCGCTCGCGTTGAGCTGGACGTGGTCAAAGACCCTGCGTGTCCAGTCCCACTCGCTGGCGGTTATCGGCCCCGATGATTCCATACGCGCCGCAAGGCGCCTCGCCTGGGCCGTCCGGAATGACGCCTGATCCTTGGGCTCCCAACCGTAGGATCGTGACGTGCCGTTCACGCTCAGGAACATCAAGGAGGATCTGGAGGACGTCGGCTCGACGTTCGACGGTGCGCCAGACCTGGAGTTCCGCTTGGCGACCGACGCGCTCGAGCTTGAGAAATCGGGCCTGAGCTACCAGCGCGTCCCGCCCGGCTATCGCTTTCCGTACGGCCACACGCACAAGAAGCAAGAGGAGGTGTACCTGGTCCTGCGCGGGAGCGGGCGGATGAAGCTCGACGACAAGATCGTCGAGCTCAAGGAATGGGACGCGGTGCGCGTCCCGCCCGGTACGTGGCGAGGCTACGAGGCTGGGCCCAAGGGCCTCGAGATCCTCGTCATCGGCGCGCCCAATCTCGGGGAGGCTCGGCGTGAAGATGTCGATGGCCAGCGCGACTGGTGGACTGACGAGTACACCGGTCCGTAAGCCCTTCGGCTGGGCCAGCGTTCGGGAATGACGCCTGAGGAGCACTCCCGTCGCGAAAGTTCAACCCGCTAGCCGATCTGCTCGGCCAACCCGATGAGGATCCCCTCAGGGCCTCGGATGTAGCAGAGCCGATACTTATCCTCGTACTGCGCCAGTTCATCAACCAACTCGGCTCCGTGCGAGCGGAGCCGGGCGAGCGTATCGTCGATGTCCTCCACGGCGAACATGATGCGTAGGTAGCCGAGCGCGTTCACCGGGGCGTTCCGGTGATCGGCGACTGCAGGCGGCGTGAGAAATCGCGAGATCTCGAGGCGGCTGTGGCCGTCCGGCGTGCGCATCATGGCGGTCTCGACGCGCATGGGGCGCAGTCCAGTGACGCGCTCTGCCCAGTCTCCTTCGATCGTGGCTCGCCCTTCGAGCTCCAGGCCGAGCTCGGCGAAAAAGGAGATAGCGGTATCGAGGGATTCCACCACGATGCCGACGTTGTCCATCCGTTGAAGCGTCACGCGCCGACTCTAGTCCTGTTGTCGCTTGGACACGCCCACCGGACGAGCGCACCGGCTGAGCGGGCTTTCCGCTGCAAAGGGGGCGGTATCGAGCGGAGGGGGAGGGATTTGAACCCTCGAGAGGCTTGCACCTCTAACGGTTTTCGAGACCGCCCCGTTCGACCGCTCCGGCACCCCTCCTAGCGGAGAAGGAGGGATTCGAACCCTCGAGGCAGGGATTTCCCCACCTAACGCCTTAGCAGGGCGCCGCCTTCAGCCACTCGGCCACTTCTCCGTACGCGGCAGGATAGCCGCCTTCCCGGAGAATCCAGCCCCAGAAACGCGGAAACCCGCTTCGAGGGGACGAGAGCGGGCCGCCGCAGGTGCCGGGGTATGTGAGGGGGGAGCCGGCTTTCGAGGTATTGCAGGACCCGCCAACACGGGCATGCCCCGGAAGGGTGAAATACGCGCATGGCGTCTCCGTTCGTGGAACTGGAGATCGGCGGCCGGACGGTCAAAGTGACCAATCCGGACAAGCTCTTCTACCGGAAGCTGAAGGCGACCAAGCTCGACCACGTTCAGTACTACGTCTCCGTGGCCGAGGGGATCGTGCGCGCGTTGTACGAGCGCCCCACACAGCTGAAGCGGCATCCCGACGGCGCCGAGGGTGAAGCGATCTACCAGAAGCGCGTGCCGGAGAAGCGTCCCGAGTGGATCGAGACCGCACGTGTCACGTTCCCATCTGGCCGGCATGCGGACGAGCTCTGCGTGACCGAGGTGGCACACGTGGCGTGGGCGGCGAACCTCGCGACGATCGACTTTCACCCCTGGCCCTCGCGGCGCGCCCACGTCGACAACCCCGACGAGCTCCGCATCGACGTCGACCCGCAGGCCGGCACGACGTTCAAGGACGCGAAGAAGGTCGCGCTCCTCGTCCGCGAGGTGCTGGACGAGCTCGGCTTCACGGGCTGGCCCAAGACGTCAGGCAACCGGGGCATCCACATCGCGTGTCGCATCGAGCCGAACTGGACCTTCCCGGAGGTGCGCCGCTGCGCGTTGGCGTTTGCGAGGGAGGTCGAGCGCCGGCTGCCCAAGAAGGTCACGACGGCGTGGTGGAAGGAGGAGCGCGGCCGCCGCGTCTTCATCGACTACAACCAGAACGCTCGCGACCGGACGATCGCCTCGGCCTACTCGGTCCGCGCGCGGCCGGACGCGACCGTCTCCGCCCCGGTCACCTGGGACGAGCTGCCAGACGTGGAGACCGAGGACTTCGACCTCCGGACGACCCCGAAGCGGTTCGCCAAGCTCGGCGACGTGCAGGCCGGCATCGACGAGGCCGTGTGCGACTTGCGAAAGCTCTTCGAGTGGGTCGAGCGGGACGAGAAGGAGGGCGTCGGCGAGGCGCCGTACCCGCCGCAGTTCCCGAAGATGCCGGGCGAGCCGAAGCGTGTACAGCCCTCCCGAGATACCGCGCGGAAGACCCGAAAGGCCAAGTAACAGTCTGTTACATGCCGAGCGCGGCCGCTTGGGCCGGCGCGTGCCAATCCTTGTAACAGTCTGTTACTTGGCGGCGAGGAGCGATTCGAACGTGGGATCGTTCGGGTTGCGCGGCGGGCGCAGCTCGCGCCAGGTGCAGTCCTTCGGCGCCTTGTCGTCGCGGAAGCGGAGGAAACGCGTCCCGTGGCGAAAGCGGTTGCCCTGCACCTTGTCGTACCGCACCTCGGCGACGAGCTTGGGCTTGACCGCCTGCTCCTCGAGGTCGCCGGTGCCCCACCGGTTGGGTTCCGAGAAGCGCCGGTCCGACTTCTCGTCGAGCAGGGGGAGAACCTGCTCGGCGATCTGGTCGTGCTTCGACGCCGCGACTGCGGCCGAGCCCACGTAGTCGAGCCCGCCGTCGTCCCGGTAGAGGCCGAGGAGGAGCGTCGCGATCTTCTCCGGCTTGTTCTTCCACCGGATGCCGACGATCACGGCGTCGGCGGTCTTGTACGGCTTCACCTTCGCGACCGCGTCGCGGGACCCCGGCCGGTAGGGCTCGTCGAGCCGCTTCGCGATCACGCCGTCGAGGCCGGCCGCCTCGAACGTGTCGAGCCACTCGCCGGCCGCTTCGGGGTCGAGTGTGTACGGCGAGAGCCGGAAGCCCTTCGCGAGCTTCTCCAGCTGAGCCCGCCGCTTCTTCAGCGGAAGCTCGTGGAGCGGCTTGCCCTTCCAAAGGAGGACATCGAACGCGATGAACTCGGCCGGGATCTCCTTCGCCAGCCGGTTGACTCGGCTCTCGGCCGGGTGGAGCCGCATCTGCATCGAGTCGAAGTCGAGGACGCCGTCCCGGGCGATCACGATCTCGCCGTCGAGTGCCGAGTGCGGCGGAAGCAGGTCGCCGAGGGGGCGCAGCTCAGGGAAATAACGCAGCAGCGGCCGTTCCTTCCGCGACCAGAGCGCGAGCTCGCCGCCGTCGTTTTCGAGGATCCCGCGAAAGCCGTCCCACTTGGGCTCGTACTGCCAGCCGTCGCCGTCCGGCAGCTCGGAGACGAGCTCCGCTTCCATCGGCGGGAAAGGAACGTCGGGGCCCGGCACTTGCCTAAGCTTGCCGGATGCGACGCGTCGTGATCACCGGGATGGGGACCGTCAGCCCGCTCGGGCTCGACACGCCCTCCACGTGGAGCGCCGCGCTCGCCGGCGAGAGCGGGATTGACTTCATCCAGTCGTTCGACGCCAGCGAGTTCCCCGTACGCGTCGCAGCGGAGGTCAAAGGCTTCGAGCCGCCGGATGTCATCTCTCCAAAGGAGGCGCGGCGGCTCGACCGGAACGTCCTGCTCGCGGTCGAGGCGGGGAGGCAGGCGCTCGAGGACGCAGGGCTCGACTCGCACTACGTGCCGAGCCGTGTCGGCATCGCGTTCGGATCCGCGATCGGCGGGTTCCTCGGGATCATGGAGCAGCACGAGGTCCTGCAGGAGCGCGGACCGACCCGGGTCTCGCCGTACTTCCTGCCGAGCGTGCTCGTGGACTCGGCGAGCGGCCAGCTCGCGATCTCGCTCGGGCTGAAGGGGCCCAACTACGCCCCTGTCTCCGCCTGCGCCACCGGTTCGCACGCGGTGGGTGAGGGAGCCGAGATCATCCGGCGAGGCGACGCCGACGCGATGCTCGCCGGCGGGACCGAGGCCTGTATGCACCCGCTGATCCTCGCCGGGTTCTGCGCGATGCGCGGCCTCGCCGCAGAGGAGGAGCATCCGCCGCGCGCGTCGCGCCCCTTCGACGCGACACGGGCCGGGTTCGTGATCGGCGAGGGCGCCGGCGCGCTCGTCCTCGAGGAGCTCGAGGCCGCGCAGGAGCGCGGCGCGACGATCTACGCCGAGGTGCTCGCCTACGGCACCTCGAACGACGGCTACCACCTCGCCGCGCCCGAGCCGGAGGCGATCGGCGTTGCCGAGATGATGCGCTCGGCGATCGAGCGCGCCGGTGTCGAGCCCGAGCGCATCGGCTACATCAACGCGCACGGCACCTCGACGCCGCTCGGCGACGCCGCCGAGACGAAGGCGATCAAGGACGTCTTCGGCGACCACGCCTACGAGCTCGCGGTCTCGTCGACGAAGTCGATGATGGGCCACTGCTTCGGCGCGGCCGGCGCGATCGAAGCTCAGATGGCCGCGCTCGCCGTCCACCACGGAAAGCTGCCGCCGACGATCAACTACGAACACCCGGACCCCGTCTGCGACCTCGACTACGTCCCGAACGAGGCGCGGGACGCCGACGTCGAGGTCGCGCTCTCGAACGCGATGGGCCTCGGCGGGCACAACGCCTGCGTGCTCGTCGGGAGGGTCGAATGAGCTACATCGTCAACGAGGACGTGGAGCGCTACGCCGCCGATCACTCCGCGCCGGTCCCGGACTTCTTCCGCCGGCTCGAGGAGGAGACCCGAGCGATCTCCGAGATCCCGCAGATGATGGTCGGGCCGCTTGAGGGGCAGTTCCTCGGTTGGCTCGTGCGGCTCTCGCAGGCACGAAACGTCCTCGAGATCGGGACCTTCACCGGCTATTCGTCGATCTCGATGGGGCTCGCGCTGCCGGACGGCGGTCGGATCACAAGCCTCGACGTGAACGAAGAGACGACGGCTGTGGCCCGACGCTACGCCGAGGAGGCGGGCGTCGCCGGACGCATCGACTACCGGGTCGGTCCGGCTGTCGAGGCGCTCACGGAGCTCGATGGCCCCTGGAATCTTGTCTTCATCGACGCCGACAAGCCGAACTACGTCAACTACTACGAGGCGGTATTGCCCAAGCTGGCCGACGACGGCTTCATCGTCGCCGACAACGTCCTCTGGTCCGGGCGGGTCGTGGAGGACGACGGGGAGGAGAGCACGGAGGCGATCAAGGCCTTCAACGACCACGTCGTCGCCGACGAGCGAGTCGAGCAGCTCATGCTCACTGTCAGGGACGGGATGACGCTGATTCGACCGCGTCCGGCGTAAGCGCGGCGAGCGACTCCACCCGCACGTCCGCAAGCTCTAGCACGTCGTCCGCAGGCGGGAAGTGCGCATTCGGGATCGCGAGCACGCCCATTCCCGCTGCCTTCGCCGAGCGAATGCCGCCGGCCGAGTCCTCGACGGCGACGGCGTTCCCGGGTTTGACGCCCAGCCGCCGCGCCGCCTCCAGGTAGACGTCCGGCGCGGGCTTTCCGCGGTCGACCTCCTCGGACGACACGGTCGCGCGAAAGAGCTCGGCGACGCCCATCAGGTCGAGCGCGAGGTCGATCAGTGGACGGTTGGACGACGACGCAAGCCCGAGCGGCCAATGACCGGCCAGGCGCCGGACGGCATCCGCGGCGCCGTCAAGGAGCGGAAGTTGCTGCCGATACCGATCCTCCATCCGCTCGACGACGATCCGGCTCAGCTCCTCGGGCGGCTCCGCGAGCCCGAGCTCGTCGTGGAGGTAGCGCGACCACTCCTGCTGACGCCGCGGCCTGGTCGTCCGCGCTTTCGGCGCGGACGACGGTCGCGTCGGGCAGGATTCAGGCACCGGCTCGGGCCACGCGGCCGGCGGAGGACCCATGCCACAGCGCCCCGACCAGCTCCCAGCGCCGGCCGGCATCGCGTTCGACCTGGACGGAACGCTCGTCGACACCGTCGGCGCGCGCATCGACGGTTGGCTCGAGGCGCTCGCGGCCGCGGGCATGCGCACGACCCGCGACGAGGTCGCACCGATGATCGGCATGGACGGCAAACGGCTGGCGCGTGACGTCGCTGAGGCCAACCGCCGCCGGATCGCCAACGACGAGATCGAGAAGATCGACTCGGCGGCCGGCGAGGCCTTCGACCGGCTGAACACGAGCCCGCGACCTTTGCCCGGGGCCGGCGATCTGCTCGGGGCGATCGAAGCGCGTGGCCTCCGCTGGGTCATAGCGACGTCGAGCCGGGCGGAGCAGGTCACGCAGTCAGTCGCGGCACTCGGGCTCGCGGTGCCGCCGACGATCGTCGACGGCAGCCAGGTGAAGCGCGCGAAGCCGGCGCCGGACCTCCTGCTGCTTGCGGCCGAGCGCCTCGGCGCACCGGCAGACCGATGCTGGGGAGTCGGGGATGCCACCTGGGACATCCGGGCTTCGAGGGCCGCGGGCGTAACGGCGATCGGGGTCCTTGCCGGGTCGGCGGTCGATCGGTCGGCGCTTGAGGAGGCCGGGGCCGCGCTGGTGGTCGAGACGTTGAGCGACCTCGTCGCGCTGCTCGACGGGGCCGGCGAGCACTAGCGCGAGAACGAGCAGCGCACGACCAGGATCGAGAGGCCCGCCAGGTCTACCACGGCATCGAGCAGGGTCCACGCGATAGGCGTGAGCGTGTGGTGCCCGTGGGTATACGTGGCGTGGCCTCTCCGTGGAGCTCATCCCCGTCATGTCCGCCTGCGCACGGTCGTGCCAGCGGCCGCCGCGTTCGCGGACCAGACCCTCGCGCACCTCGTCCCAGACCTGCTCCGTGTCGAGGAGCAGGCCGTCGAGGTCGAAGACGACGGCGTCGGTCACAGGCCGTGGTAGGCGTGTCCGAAGTAGGCGAGTGGTCGGTCGGAGGGGCCGGGGTCGGCGGAGTCGATCTCGCCGACGAAGAACGTGTGCGTCCCCGCCGGGTGCTCGGCGAGCAAGTGGCCTCGCAGCCACCCCATGGCGCCTGCCAAGAGCGGTGCGCCGGGCTCGTCGAGCACCTCGACTCCCTGCCAGAGGCCGATCGGCGGCACCCCGCGCGCGAAGTGCTGCGCGATTCCTTCCTGCCCCGCGGCGAGCAGGCTGACGCTGAAGTCTCCGGCGCGTCGCATCAGTTCGTGCAGCGCCGCCTCCTGCTTGACGGCGAAGCCGACGAGGGGCGGGTCGAGCGAGAGCGAGACGAGCGTGCCGAGCGTCAATCCCAGGCGCTCGCCGTCGAGGTCGACAGTGATGACGGCGACGCCCGCGGGGAACCGCCGCATGACCCCCCGCAGGTCGTCGCTCAATGCTTGCGGCAGAGGCGGTCGCCGAACTGGTCGAGCCTGGCGTTCATGTCCCGCTCGTAGGCAAGGTGCGCAACGGCGCGCGGGTTGAATCTCGGCAGCCCCTTGCCTTCCCACTTGACGTCGGGCGTGACGCCGGGGCCTTCGACCGTCATCCGGTAGGCCAGGCCGTTCCCTGGGCCTCGAGCTCCGCCGCGGTAGCCGGGCGGGTGGGCATAGCCGCCCTCGAGCGGATTGCGCGCGCGAAACGTGTAACAGAAGACCCCCGTCGGCTTGTGCGTGACGAACGAGTTTTCGCGGCGCCACCCGGGGCCGTGCCTCGAGCCGAACGTGTCGAGGTAGACGGCCCGTCCGTACTTGTCCAGACGAGCGCCCTGCCTGGTCGTCCTGTAGCCGTGGACGGGGCGTCCGAGGTAGGTCAGCCGGCCGAAGATGTGGTGGAACCGGCCGTTCCACGACCAGTCGGTGTACCCCTCGAGGACGGCGAGCGGGCTGGTCCAGTGAGAGAGGTGGACGGCCAAGGCGCGCTGATCACGCCGCCAGGGCGCGAAGCCGAGGTTCGGGAGCGTGCGGCGCCACTTCTGCACTGCCCAGTAGGAGCCGTCCGGCGCCTTGCAGGCGGTGACGACGTGAACGAGGGTTGGGCCGTCATACGGGCGGCAGGCGTTCCTGAAGCGGAGCTTCCTGCCGAACGTGCCCCAGCCGCCGGCGCGGTCGAGCCTGAACTGCACCTGCTTGCGGGCCTTGCCCGGAGGGCGCGCGTTGATCGCGCCCCAGGCGAGCACGTCCCAGTGCCGCCCGCGCGCGCGATAGGACAGCATCGCCTTGCCGTCGCGCGAGACCTTCAGCCGGATGCCAGACGCATTCCGGTCGATCAGCTGCGACGCCGTGGCAGACGGCGCAAGGACGGCGGCGGCTATGACGGCGGCAAAAAGGAGTCGGCGCACGGGATCCCCCGTGCGCCGACTCTAGCGACACCGCCGCCTAATGGTGCGAGCAGAGGTTGTCGTTCAGCCTGTCGAGCTGGTTGTTCATTGTCTGCTCGTGGGCCACGTGGATGGGGTTCGACGGGTCGAAGTTGACAAGACCGCGGCCCTCCCATTTCACGTCGGGCGTCACGCCCGGCCCTTCCACGATCATCCGGTACGCCTCGCCGTTTCCGGGGCCCCGAACGCCGCCGCGGTAGCGCGGTGGGTGGGCGTAGCCGCCCTCGAGCGGGTTGCGGGCGCGGAAGTTGTAACAGAAGACACCGGTGCCCTTGTGCGTCACGAAGGAGTTCTCGCGGCGCCAGCCCGGGCCGTGCTTCGACCCGAAGGTGTCGAGGTAGACGAGGCGGCCGTACTTGTCCTTCCTGGCCCCGAACTGGTTCGTCTTGAAGCCGTGGACGGGGCGTCCGAGGTAGGTCAGCCGGCCGAAGATGTGGTGGTACCGGCCGTTCCACGACCAGTCTGTCCAGCCCTCGAGCACGGCCAGCGGGCCCGTCCAGTGGGACAGGTGGAGCGCCCAGGCGCGCTGCTCGGGAAGCCAGGGGAAGAGGCCGAGGTTGGGCAGTGCGCGCTGCCAGCGCTGCACGGCCCAGTACGTGCCGTCCGGCGCCTTGCAGGCGGCCACGACGTGGGCGAGCTCTGGCCCGTCGTATGGCCGGCAGGCGTTCGCGAACTCGAGCTTCTTGCCGAAGGTGCCCCAGCCGCCGGCGCGGTCGAGCCGGAACTGGACCTGCTTCCGCACGGTGGTGGGATGCAGCGCGTTGAGCGCGCCCCACGCGAGCACGTCCCAGCGGCGGCCGCGTGCGCGGTAGGTGACCATCGCCTTGCCGTCGCGCGAAACCTTGAGCTTGACGTTGGTGCCACTCCGGTCGATCAGCTGCGACGCGGAGGCCGATCCGGCGAGCGCGAGCGAGCTGACGACGACGATCGATAGCGCGACGAGACGGCGCAAGCGACCCCTCCTTCTGAGATGCGCGGTAACGGCCATCCATCGGCGCAGCGGCGAAGAACTTGATCCCATTTTGGGGGAGTCGCTGGGAGGATTGGCGCGGCCTGCAGCTCAGCGACGTTTCGCCGAGCTCTCCTAGTCGGTGAGCTCGTCGGCGAGGAGTGCCGCGGCGAGGGCGCGCCAGGCGTGATCGCCGTCCGAGAGCAGCGAGTCAAGCGCGGTCACCGCCTCCGGGAGCTCGTCCGCCGTTGCCCGCAGGCCGCGCAGGGCGGCTTCGAGCTCGGCTCGACGGGCCGGGTCGTCGATGTCGGCGGCAAGTCCGGTCACCGCGCGGTCGTCGAGCGTGAGCTCTCGCTGCAGGTCTCCACCCGACGCCAGCACGAGGAGCGCCCGCCGGATCGCCGCCGCCAGTTCGGCTTCGTCGAGGTCGACGGAGTCTCGTGCGACGAGCGCGAGCATCGCTGCCGCTCCGTCCGGCTCCGTCTCCCGCAGGTGAGGCTCGAGGTGCTCGAGGATCTGGCGGTCTGCATCCACGAGCCGCAAGAGTACGAGCGGGTCGAAAATGGGCGGGCGGGCGGCCGCCTCCGCAATGCAGAGGCGGCCATCCACTAGGAGGTATTACGCGGCCGGCGGCGTCGGCGTCGTTGCCCGCCGGTCCGTGGCCCCTTCGCCGGCGCTGGGATGAAGCCCAGGATCCCGACGCCGTGGAACGCGATGCCGTAGAGCAGCGCCAGGGTCTGGGCGAGAGCCCGGTTTTTTATGCTTCCTCCCGTCGTTCGGGGATTCGCTACCCGTTCGGAGAGCCGACCCACGGTTTTCAAGACTTTGTGAACCCGCACGTGTATCGGGTTGATTTCTTCGGCGAAGCGGGTATCGAGACGTATTACCTGCGACCAAGGAGGTTGAAGATGTATATCGGTGGTGGCGTTTTGCTGCTGATCCTGATCATCCTTCTGATCATTTTCCTTCTCTAGCGCGACGTACCGCAACGGCGCGCCGTGCGGCGCCGCAACGCGAGTGCACTCATCAACCGTGCTCTTCTGCCTCGCGTTGCTGCTCCGCCGGCGCCCTCCACTCAATGCGGCCGGACCAGAGCGCGTAGGCGAGCCCTCCGAGTACGGCCGAGACGCCGAGTGTGGAAAGCAGCGCGGCTGCCGACGGACCGATCTCCGGCTGGTAGAGCACTGACGGCGGGAAGATCTTGACAGCCGGGATAGTCGCGATCGCAAGGAGGAACTGGAGCACCGACGCGCCGATGCTGAGCGGCGGCAGCTCCTTCTCCCGCGGGCCCCAGCGCACCACGAACTGGATGACGTCGATGTCCGGCCTGGCGACTCCGAGCCAGGCGAGAACGGCCGACAGCGCGAGAATCGCGAAGGCCAGCGTGAGGAAGAACGGCAGAAGCCCGGCCGTCGCGCGGCCGACGCCCTCCTCCCGCGCAGTGAGTGCGATCAGGACGAGCCCGGCGACGGAGCGGGCGAGGCCGCCCCAGTGCGGGAGCAGCACCGCCGACCCGGCCAGTTTCACGTCGGTGCGGCGGCTCGTCTGGAGCTCGGCGACCGGGAGCCGCCAGATGTTCGGAGAGATGATGTTCGCGAGCCCGTTGGCCACCTCAAGCACGCCGTACATGCCGACGAACTGCCAGCGCGACCACGGCGCCACGCCTCCGAGCGCGGTCGCGGTCACGATCACGCCGACCAGGTTCACGAACGAGAGCAGGAAGACGAGTGCAAGGCCCCGAAACGCCCGACCGGTTCCGGGCGATGCGCGCGCAGCTGAGCTCCGGGCCTCCACCGCCCACGAGGTTTCCAAAAAGCACCGAATCGAACCGCGCGAGGCTCCGCAAGTCGTCGCGGCCCGGCAATCGCGCCCGGTCAGGCGCCGGACCCCAATCCCGCAAAGCAGCCGCTTTCCGGCGGAGGTCAGTCCTTCTCGGGCGGCGGGACGATCACGACCGGGCAGGGCGCGTGGTGGGAGGCCTGCTGGCTGACCGAGCCGAGCAGGAGGCCCTTGAAGCCGCCGTGGCCGCGTGTTCCGACGACGAGCAGACTGGCGTCGCGGGCTGCGTCGAGGAGCGCATCGGCGGGGTTGCGGGGCTCGACGAGCTTTTCGACTTCGATGCCCGAGGTGTCAACGGCGTCGAGCTCGCGCTCGAGCAGCTGCTTCGCGCCGGCCTCGACTCGTTCCATGAGCTCCGGGTCGAGCGTCGAAGGCGCGTCGAATGGGCCGGCAACCATCCCGAGTGGCGGGACTTGCCAGGTGTGAACGGCCACGAGTGGGGCGCCGCGCAGTCGCGCCTCCTTGACGGCCCACTCGAGTGCCACGCGCGCCCCGTCGGAGCCGTCGACGCCGACTACGATCCGGTCGCGCATGCGGTGGATCCTATGCCCGGACGTGGCCGAAGCGGGCAGGCGCAGGAGCGACGCCCCACCAGGACCGGCCCTGACAGGCACATTGTCACCATGCGAGGGCTGGGTTCGTCAAAGCGGCGGGGGTGGGATTCGAACCCACGGCGGCACCCGCAGCGGTTTTCAAGACGCGCCCTAAACGGCTCACAGGGTGCCGGTGGCGTTTCACCCACCTGCCGCCGTCACCGGCACCCACTACCTTTCGAACGACCGTGGTGCGCGAAGCAACCCCGTCGGCACCGCTTCCAGTGCGCGAGAAATGCGGGCGAGTCTCGCGAGACCACGAGCCGCATGGGAACGGGGCTTATACCAGGCCTTCCGGCGAAGATCCAGCGTGGCTGGGTAAGAGCGCTCCGCGTCCGGTACGCAGCGGGAGACGACTAAAGCGACCGGCTACCCAGAATCGCCGCGACAACCTCTCCTCGCCCTTCGGTCCGAGCCGGAGACGGAAGGGAGACCGAATCGCCTTCATGTACATGATCGAGGACGTGGGCGGGCAGGCCGTGGACGCACACGGGCGGGCCTCGGCCGCCTATGCATCCGGAGCGAAGTCGGCTTATCGTTGATGACGGATGGAAGATGTCGATCTTCCGGGTGTAGTTCGCGGCCCGACGGCGATGCCGCTCTCGCCGGGCGCACTTCGACGAGGGTTTCGCTGCGACCGGCCGCAGCGAGCTGATTTGGCGGTTGTCCGCGGAGGCCTTCGGTAATGATTCGCGCGAATTCCGGATCGGGGAGGGATTTTCACACCTTTGCGGGGTGTCCGCTTCTCTCTTAAAATCCGCATTTGGTCGCTAGCGGCGGCCAAACCTTTCGATCGCGCGAACTGTCGTATCCCGCAGAAACGGATCAACAGGCCTTGCTGCGGGGTTTGTACCGCGATCTTGTACCCGTGCGGGAAATCGTAGCGGGCGCGGCGCTCTTTGCTCGAGGCTAGTCGGGGATCTGCTCGATCGCGAACACGCGCCCGTCGGGTGCGCGAACGAAGAACCACGCGCACTCGAGTGTAGGGTCGCCGAACGCCTCCGCCGCCCAGAGCGGGACGATCGCGGTCCGGCCCGCTCTGGGGCAACTGACCAACGCGGCCTCGTTTTCGTGAGCAGGCCGTCCGCGCCGATGACCCAAGAAACCGGCTACCGAAGAGGCGATCTCAAGCCCGGATCCGAGAATCGCGTGGAGTTCGATGCTCACCAGGTCGTCGTGGCCCGGTTGACTCACTCCGTTCGTGAGCGGAGAACGACTAGGTCATCCGGGAAAGACCAGCTGTCATGGCTGCCGAGCAGGCGCTTTGCGGGCGCTGCGCTCGTCGGGCCCTGCTCTTCAACGACGATCCAATGTCGGTGTTGGGCTGGCGGGTCGGTGGGGCCGTCAGCGAACTTCGGGTAGCCAGGCGGCGACAGAGGCCGGCGTCCCGCGAATGCGCCTGCGTCGGCGTAGTAGCTGAATGGGATCACCATGTAGGGAGGATCAAATGAGATCTGGTCCCCGCGCCGCCATTCGGCGCGGATGAGGTGTTCGACGCCGCGCCAGTCTTCGATCTCAGTGCGGCAACCGGGGTGGCACGATAGAACTGTCCACGCCGCAAGTAGGGTCGCGGCTCCGGCAACCGCGGCGAACAACCACGTTCGGCGGACCTCCGAGATCGCAGCGGCGACGAGGATTACGAGCGCGGGGAGGCATACGAGCAGATAGCGCGAGACGAAGATTGGTTTCGCGACCACGGTTAGCGCAAGCGCAAGCCCGATCGGGATCGCAAGCCACAGGAGCAGGAACCGGTAGCTCCACGCATACGTCGTTGAGAACGGCGGCCTCCCACGCGCGGCGACCAGAGCTACAAGGCCCGCGGGTAGGTAGAAGAAGAGCGCTTCGCGGCCGGTCAGTGAGGGCGCGACATACAGAACGTCCCGAATCGTCGGCGTCTCGGCGGTGACGCGGCCCGACTGGCCGCCGAAAGCGACATACACGAGGATCGGCCCCAGCAGCACCGCAAGGGCGGCGAAACTGAAGACGGCGGGTTTCAACCGATCTTGCCGTCTCAGAAGCAGGTATCCGCCATGCGACACGATCACGAAGATCGCGAAGAAGTGCGAATACGCCGCGAGCGTCATAACGAGCACGTAAGCGATCCACTCCGGGCTACGTCCGGTCGACGTGGCCCGAAGAAACAGGTACGAGCCGAGTGCGACCAGGAGAAGTGTCAGCGCATACGCGCGTGCCTCTCGAGCGTATGAGTAATGCATCGGGTTGAGAGCAAGAAACAGCGCCGACAGCACCCCAACGCGCGGCGAGAACAGTTGCCTCGCCAGGAGGTAGACCGCAGGAAGCGCGGCGAGCGCAGCGAGAACCGAAAGACTGCGAACGGTTACCTCGTCGTCGCCGAGGCGGATCCAGGCGCGCAAGAGGAGATGGTAGAAGGCCATGTTCATCTCCTCGTGCCTAATGAAGTGCAGGAACTCGTCGCGCTCAAAGTGCGCCGTGTGGAGGCTGACTCCCTCGTCGATCCAAATGCTCCTGGTCCCAAGCGACCGGGCGTCCAGGACTGCCGTGAGAAGGACGATCAACGTGAGCGTCGGCACGCTCCAAGGCCACCGACGGAGCCGGACCGCCGTCTGACTGCCCACGCGGAGCCGCCGGAGTAACCCGGCATGTCGCCGCCCGCAGGCCATCACCAGCTGCGTGGGCGACTGTGAACCGCTGCGTCGCTGTCCTCAGCGATGTTAGGTAAGCCCGCCACCGGTCCTGCGCCTCGGACGTCGCCTCCGTTTTCGCATTCGTCGCAACGCAGCATGACGCCGCTACGGGGTAACGACTGAATTTCCGGAGAGGTCACGCTCGCGACCTGCCCAGTTCCGGGCCGCCGTGACCGGCTCGGGGGTCCGGGGCAACCTAGACGGATAACTTCTCCTTTCTTGCCAATGGCGAACGGAAAGAGCCTTCAGCGGGAGATCGCGACGCTCGAGCAGAGCGCTGTGCGATGCGCACAACCACACTGACACGGTCGAGGCCGCGCTCGACGATCTGGAGGGGCATCGCAACGAGCTTGCCGGCCGCCTGGCGAGCGCAGGCCAGGTGGCGGACGACTCCGCGGCGCGACTCGAACAGCGTCGACAGGACCTTGCGCTGGCACTCGAGGCCGAGGCCCAGATACTCGAAGCGGTCCCTACGCGGGACGACGCCGCAGACCGTGCGGCCGAAGCGATCGCACAGCTGATCGTCTCCGTCGAACGGCTAAACCGCGCGCGCCGCAACGGCTGAACTGCAGTGGAGACGGAGTCGCATCGGGGACGTTCCCCAGTAGTTGTAGCCCGAGCCCGAGAATTTCCAGAACGAATTGACGCGTCTATCGACTTCATCCGCGAGCGAACGCAGCTCGCCCTCGACGACGAGCTCGTCGAAGCAGCCGCGTCGAGCTCCCTCGGATTCGAGATCGACAAGCTCCCGGAGCACTCTAAGTGATTGGTCGCAGGCGCTTTCGCCAGAAAATCGAATCAGCGCGCGGCGGGCAGGCCTAGAGCAAACACCAACGGACGGACGGCTCGCCCGCCGACCCGCCCACCTTACCGGCGCCTGGAGGACTCAAGCCCGCTGTGCTGGTCGTTGAGGCCGTGCCCGGATCGGCCACTAGCGCCGCCGGTGAGTCTCCTTAGGTTCGGGAGGGGCCGGATTGTGGGAAGCGTCCTAGGCGTTCGGCTCGCCGCCGGGCCTAGCTGAGCTCTGGCCCTCGGTGGGCCTGACGTAGTACCACTGGCCGCACGGACACAGGATCAGCCCCGCCGATGCCGCAGGTCGACCACAACTCCCGGCCGCTCATCTGAAGCCGCATCCCCGTCAGCGTCTTGCCGGCAGCGTCAGGCAGGCTTTCAGCCGTTTCGTAATGCGTGATGCGCTCGAAGTCGGCCGGCTCTAGGACGGCTAGCTCTTCGCCGCAGCCTCCCTCCGCGTGCCGCCCGATCCGGCATTGCGCGGGACCCGTACGGCTAAGCGGCGGGGGTGGGATTCGAACCCACGGCGGGCTCATCACCCGCAGCGGTTTTCAAGACCGCCCCGTTCGACCGCTCCGGCACCCCGCCTGTTCGCAGCGTAGCGCTGTGGTTAAGCGCTCCCTAGGCTGGTTGACAGGGATTCCGGTGCAACTTAGGTTGGCGCCGAGACCAAGGACGGCGGGCCGTCGCGCTCGCGAACCCGTACCCCCCACGGAGGAGGAAGTGTCTTGAGAAGGCTTGACGCGGGGTCAAGGAGGAGGACGCCGAGGCTTCTCTGGCTCCTGCTCGGTTTGGTCGCAGTTCTGGCGCTGGTTGCCGCCGGCTGCGGAGGAGACGACGACGAGGGCGGTGGCGGCGACGGTGAGGGCAGCGTCTGGGTCCTCCTTCCCGACAGCGCGACTTCGCCGCGGTGGGAGTCGGACGACCGGCGCTACTTCGAACAGGCGTTCACCGAAGCCGACGTCGACTTCAACATCGTGAACGCGGAGAACGATGCGGCGCAGCAGCAGTCGCAGGCCGAGCAGGCGATTGCCGACGGCGCCAGCGTCATCCTCCTCGTGAGCATCGACACCGGCTCTGGTGCCACCATCATCGACAACGCCAAGGACGCGGATGTCGACGTCGTCGAATACGACCGCTTCAACACCGGCGGGTCCGGCGGCGCGGCGTACGTCAGCTTCGACAACGTCGAGGTCGGGCGGACGATGGGCCGTGAGATGGAGCCGGCGATCGACGCGCTGAAAAAGCCGAAGCCGCGGGTCGTGATGCTCAACGGCGGCGAGGAGGACAACAACTCCTTCCTCTTCCGCACGGGCTACAACGAGACCGTGAAGAAGCGTGTCGACGCAGGCGACTGGGAGCTTGTCGCCGATCGGCACGTCCCCGGCTGGGACAACCAGCAGGCCCAGACGCTGATGGAGCAGATCCTCACGAGCGCGGACAACAAGGTGGACGCGGTCTTCGCCGCGAACGACGGGCTCGCAAACTCGGCCATCAACGCGATGGAGGCGGCGGGAATCGAGAAGGCGCCTGTGAGCGGCCAGGACGCGACGGTCGCGGGGATCCAGAACATC
>Ga0126306_10000529_pt1 | contig 17988 bp, 17 predicted proteins | sample Plot27_FD_92592 | JGI IMG/M metagenome (GOLD analysis project Ga0126306, IMG submission 92592) | Serpentine soil microbial communities from UC McLaughlin Reserve, CA, USA - Plot27 | ecosystem: Environmental > Terrestrial > Soil > Grasslands | place: USA: UC McLaughlin Reserve, Lake County...
GCGTCGCTGGCAAGGACGCAGGAGGACGGCGCACACCGTGCGGTGCGGTGACGACGAGGACGCAGCCAGCGGCGTTCCTGGCCGGCGAGACCGCCCGCTCAATTCGGCGACGGACCACTAGGGAGCGGGCGGCGGTCCGTCGAGGACTAGCCACACGTCGGCGGCCACCTCGACGGGGACGAGGCCGGCGGCGGCCAGGTCCTCCGCCTGGTTCTCGGTGGCGGTGAACACCGGGGTGCCGGGCGTCGCCACCCGGGTCAGCCGACCGCGCCCGTCCCGGACGAAGGCGACGACCGTCGACGGCGCGACCTGGTTGCCGAGGGCGAGGTCGCGTTCGTCGGCCAGCCCCTCGCCGAGCAGGTGGTACCAGACGTACTCGCTGTCGGCGTAGTTATCGGTGACGATCAGGGCGTCGGAGCCGGCGGCCTCCACGAGCCGCTCCATGCGGTCGGCCACGGCCGTCGCCCCCCGCTGGCTGGCGCGGCCGTAGTTGACCAGCCCCATGGCCACGGGCACGCCGACCAGGGCGAGGACGGCGAGCGCCCGTCCCAGCGCGCCCGCCGGCACGTGCGGGGCCACGCGGGCGGCCAGGGCGTCGGCCCCCACGCCCAGGAACACGGCGAGCACGAGCCAGGCGGGGAGGAAGAACACGAACACGTCGTCGACGCCGAAGCCGAGGGCGTACGCGGTCGCCAACGTCCCGAGGATCAACAGGTGGACGGCCACGGGCCGGTGCCGTCCCCGCAGGGCCACGACGACGCCGACGGCGGACAGCGCCAGCAACACCGCCTGCTCGCCCCAGGCCAGGCGGGCCAGCATCGGCAGCCGGTCGACGACCAGCGCCCGGAGGCCGAAGGCGAACATGTCGTCGCGGAAGCGCCCGCCGGTCACCATGTCGAGCACGTCGCCCCAGTCGCGGACGGACTGCTCGTGGTACCCGCCGACTCGCCCCATCCAGAGCAGGTAGCCGTACTGGGCGGCGCCGGCCACGGCCGCCACCACGGTGAACGCTGCGTTGCGGGCGGTGAGGACACGCCGGGGGTCGGTCCAGGCCACCCAGGCGAGGCCCGGGACGGCCAGCACCGTGCCCAGGTGGTTGCCGAACGAAAGCGCCACCAGGGCGATCGCCGCCCGCAGCCAGACGTCGCCCCCGCCCGCCCGCCAGCGGGCCAGGCACAGCGTGACGGCCGTCAGCAGCAGCAGGTGCAGCGTGTACACCTCCGCCACGACGGCCTGCGACCAGAACGTGAGGCTGGCGGCGAACGTGGCGGCGGTGGCGGCGGCCACGGCCAGGCGGACATCGAGCGCCCGCAGGAGGAGGACCAGCAGCCCCACCGCGGCGGCGCCGCACACGGCGGACAGCAGGTTGGCCCGCCACGCCAGCGAGCCCCACGGCACGAGCGTGACCCACGCCTTGTTGAGCGCCAGGTAGAGCGGATAGCCGGTCGGATGCGGCGTCCCGCCCACGGCGCCGAGGAACTGCCACTTGGCGGTGTCGCCGCTGTAGCCGATCCCCGGCAGCAGCGACCGCACGTACAGGACGAGGGCGAGAACGGCGACGCCGACCGCCGCCCAGCGGTCGGGGTGGCGAGCGGGGCGCAGGTCGGTGGCGGCCCGGGCGATGCGCTCCCGCAGCCGTTCCCGGGGACCGGCCCGCTGGTGCCCGCCCGAGCCCCGGGGTGGGCTGAGCCGCACCGGCGGAGATGGCGAGGAGATCATGGGCAGCCGGCCTGCGCTCGTGCCGGCACTCGCCAGCGGGTCCCGAACCGAGGAGGCCAATCTTCGACGCTGAGGTCCGCCCTGGCAAGCACCCCCGCCGCCCCTGCCGGGGGCGGCCGGGCCGCCGCGGCCTAGCGTTGCCGGGGATGGCCCCGCCCGCGTCCGCACCCGCCCGCCGGCGGCGGGGAGCCCGGCGATGAGGCGGGGCGTGGCCTTCGCCGCCGGCATTGCCGTGGCGATCGGCATCGTGCTCGGAGCCGTCGTGGCCGCCGCCGGCCTGCTGGGCGGGTCGGGCGGCGGCGACGACCCCCGCTCGGGCCTGGACGCCGACACGGCCCGGTTCACCTACGGCGACCGCTCGGCCGAGGTCGACCTGATCGAGTGCGCCGTCGACGGGGAGACGTTCGTCGCCGCCGGCCGGCGGGGGGCGATGGTGCTGCAGGTGGGCGTCGACCTGGGCGAGAGGGGCGCCGAGCGCTCCGGCGTCACGATGGACCTGGGCGGCGCCGACGGCACCTTCGGCGCCTTCGGGCCGGGCCTGCCCCTCGGCCCGGCCGGCACGTTCTCGCGCATCGAGAGGGTCGGCGACAGCGTGGTGGTCGAGGCCGAATGGGTCCCGATGGACCCCGACACCCTCGCGCCGATCGAGGGGACGAGCGCGACGCCGTTGGCCGGCGGGCTGGTGGCCCGCTGCCCCGAGACCGACCCGGAGGCCGACTGATGGTCAGCTTCGGGTCGGGCGTGGGGAACGTCCTGTACCTCGTGGTGTGCGCCGCCGCCCCGGCCCGGCGCGCCCCCGAGCTGGTCATGGCGCTCCAGCGGGACGGCTGGGACGTCTGCGTCGTGACGACGCCGACGGGCCGCCGCTGGGTGGATCCGGACGCCCTCGCCCTGCTCACAGGCCACGACGTCCGCACCAACATGCGGGGCCCGGACGACCCGGCGTTCGAGCCCTTCGGCGACGCCCTGGTCGTCGCCCCCGCGACGTTCAACACGGTCAACAAGCTGGCCGCGGGCATCAACGACACCCTCGCCCTCGGCCTCACCAACGAGGCCATCGGCACGCCCGACGTCCCCGTGGTCATCGTCCCCTGGGCGGGCGACCCCCTCCAGGCCCACCCGGCCTACACGCAGAGCCTCGCCACGCTCCACTCCACCGGCGCCACCGTCGTCGACGTGCGCGACCGGGACGACACCCAGGCGTTCGTCCACGGCACCCGCACCGCCCTGCGGCGGCCGGCGGCCCGCTGAGAGGCTGCGCCGACGGGCGCAGGCCTTTCCGCGTACCTCTAGGGCTCGTCGGGGGGAGGGGGGTCGGTGTCGGACTCGAGTTCGGCGACAACCTGCTCGACCTCGAAGCGGGCGCCGGCGATGCGGTCGCGGCAGAGGCGCAGCAGCTCGGCGGCGCGGCGGACCCGGGCGCCGAGGACATCCACGTCGACCTCGTCGCCGTCCAGCTCGTCGAGGATGCGCTCCAGCTCCGCCAGGGCGTCCACGTAGCTGATCGGGCCCTCCGCCGGGGTCGGTGAGGCCGCGGGGTCGCTCACTGGTCCTCCTCCGGGGTCACCACGCTGTGGACCTCGCCGCCGGCCACCGTCGTCGTCAGGGCGTCGCCGGCGGACACGTCGGCGGGAGTGCGGACGACCCGCCCGTCCGGCCCGCGGGTGATCGACCAGCCCCGGGCCAGCGCCCGGCCGGGGTCGAGCGCCCGGACCTGGCCGGCGATCCGCTCGACCTCGCGCTCCGCCGAGGCCAGCGCGCGTGGGGTGCGGGCCACGAGGCGGTCGCGGGCGGCGTCCAGCGAGCGTCCGTGGTCGCGCAGGTGGGCCCGGGCGCCGGACTCCACCCGCCCCACCGACCGCTCCAGCGAGAACGTGGCCCGGGCCATGGCGCCGGCGGTCGAGCGGCGCAGGTGGGCGCCGTGTGCGGCCAGGCCCCGGTCGGCGGCGGCGAGCCCCGAGCGGGTGGCCAGGGCGACGTGGCGGCCGCACGCCTGCAGCCGCGACGATTGCGTCCGCACCTGCCGCTGGGCCACCACCGCGATGTCGGACCAGCACGCCACGAGCCGGGCGTCGAACGCACGCACGTCCTCCACCACGGCCTGGGCGCAGGCCGTCGGGGTCTTGTAGGCGGCGTGGGCGACCTCGTCGGCGACGGACCGGTCGACGTCGTGGCCGATCCCCGTGATGACGACCGTGTCGAGCTCCGCCACCGCCCGGGCGATGACCTCGCTGTCGAAGGCGGCCAGGTCGGTCGTCGCCCCGCCGCCCCGCACGAGCAGGACGACGTCGACGCCGCGCCGGGCCACCGCCCGCAGCGCCCAGGCGATCGAGCGGGGCGCGGTGGGGCCCTGCACCCGGGCGTCGGCGCGCACGACGCGGAAGCCCAGGCCCGAACGCCGCAGCTCGTCCAGCACGTCGTGCTCGGCGGCGCTGCCGGCGCTGGTCACGAGCCCGACGCGCAGCGGCACGGACGGCCGGGCCAGCGCCTCCTGGCGGCCCAGCAGGCCCTCGGCGTCGAGCAGGCGCAGCAGCCGCTCGCGGTCCGCCGCCAGGCGCCCCAGCGTGAACGCCGTGTCGATGTCGGACATCAGCAGCTGGAGCCGCCCGCTGGGCGTGTACCAGTCCACCCGGCCGCGGATCCGCACCTCGGTGCCGTCGGACATGCGGACCGCACCGCCGGCGTCCTGCAGGCGGGCGTTCACCCGCCGCCGGGCCGTGTCGAACAGGACCACCGACAGCTTCGCCAGCGGTTGGCGGGAGTGGTCGGCCCCGGGCGCCGGCTCGACCAGGTCGAACCACACCATGCCGTTGCGACCCCGGTTGAGGTTGCGGATCTCGCCCTTCACCCAGGCCTCGTCCGGGAACGAGCGGCGCAGGGCGAGCCCGATCGCCCCTCCCAGTTCGGTGACCGACCAGGTAGGTTCCTCGTCGTCCCAGAGGGTCGGCGCGGCGTTCGGGGGCGTACCGCTCGTGGGCGTCACGTTCCGGCCGGCCTTCCGCACCGGGAGGACGTTAGTGACCGTCGGCGAGACAGCGTGACGACCCACCCCGAGATCGCGCCGGGCGTGGTCGAGATCGACACCCTCCTGGGCGGCTGGGAGCGCATGACCGCCGGCTACCTGATCACCGGCGACGCGCCGGTGCTCGTCGAGACCGGCAGCCAGACCTCCGTGCCGGCGTTGCTGGACGCCCTCGCCGCGTTGAACGTCGACGCCGGCACGCTGGCCGGCGTCGTGGTGACCCACATCCACCTCGACCACGCCGGCGGGGTGGGCGACGTGGCGGCGGCGTTCCCGGCGGCGACCGTGTACGTCCACGAGCGCGGCGCCCGCCACCTGGTGGACCCGACCAAGCTCGTGAACAGCGCGGCGATGGTCTACGGGGACCTGCTCGACTCCCTCTACGGACGGCTCACCGCGACGGACGCGACGCGGGTCCGCGTGCTGGCGGACGGCGACGAGGTGCACGTGTCGCCCAATCGGACGCTCACGACCGTCGACTCGCCGGGCCACGCCAAGCACCACCTGGCGGTCCACGACTCCGAGTCCGGCCTGCTCTTCGCCGGGGACGCCGTGGGGGTGCGCCTGCCGGACGCCGGCATCCTCCGCCCTGCGACGCCGCCGCCGGACTTCGACCTCGACCAGGCCATCGCGTCGCTGCGGAAGTTCCGGCACCGCAGGCCCGCCGGCATCGCGCTGGCCCACTACGGGCTGGTCCCGGACCCCGAGGCCATCCTCGAGGAGGCCGAGGGGACCCTGCGCCGGTGGGCCGAGGTGGCCGAGGCGGCGTGGCGGCGCGGCGAGGACATCGCCGCCGCCCTCGACGCCGAGTTCGGCCACGGGCCCGAGATCGACGCCGTCGACCCCGAGGTGCGGGACCGGCTGGACACGCTGAACGGCATCCACTCGAACGCCGCCGGCTTCCAGCGCTGGCTCGACACCCGCGGGACCGCCGGCGGCCACGGCGATCAGCCGCACCCGAACTACCCGAATGGCGTTCGGGTGCAGCATGATCGTGGTCACGGCCACACCCACCCGCACCGGTCCCGGCCCCCGGGCCGTGAATGGTGATCGCTACAGTGGAGCTGCAACCATGTGCTCCCACCTGCACGGAGGAGACTCGCCATGCCCGAAGCCGTGATCGTCTCGACGGCTCGTAGCCCCATCGGCCGGGCCCAGAAGGGCTCGCTCGTCGATGTGCGGCCCGACGACATGGCCGCCACGATCGTGAAGGCGGCCCTCGAGAAGGTCCCGCAGTTGGACCCGCAGTCGGTGGAGGACCTCATCCTCGGCAACGGCCAGCCGGCCGGCGAGGCGGGGTACAACCTGGCCCGCGTCGTCGCCATCCTGTCCGACCTCCCGCAGGTGCCCGGCGTGACGGTGAACCGGTACTGCTCGTCGTCGCTGCAGACGATCCGCATGGCCGCCCACGCCATCCGGGCCGGCGAGGGCGACGTCTTCGTGGCTGCCGGAGTCGAGGCCGTCAGCCGCTACATCAACGGCTTCTCCGACAGCGGCCCGCACCACCCGGCGTTCGCCGACGCCGAGGCCCGCACCGGCCTGCTGGCCACCGGCGCCGACTCGTGGGAGCCCATCCAGGGCTCGTTGCCCGACATCTACATCGCCATGGGCCAGACGGCCGAGAACGTCCGCCTCAAGGAGGGCGTCGGCCGCCAGGAGATGGACGAGTTCGCCGCCCTGTCGCAGCAGCGGGCCGTGGCCAACCAGGAGAACGGCTTCTGGGAGCAGGAGATCACCCCGCTCACCACGCCCGACGGCACGGTCGTCACCAAGGACGACGGCCCCCGCGCCGGCACCACCGTCGAGAAGCTGTCGGCGCTGAAGCCGTCGTTCCGGCCCGACGGCGAGATCACGGCCGGCAACGCCTGCCCGCTCAACGACGGCGCCGCCGCCGTCGTGGTAATGAGCGACACCAAGGCCGCCGAGCTGGGCCTCACGCCGCTGGCCCGGGTCGTCTCGTCTGGCGTCACGGGCCTCGACCCCGAGATCATGGGCCTCGGCCCGATCGAGGCGTCCCGCCAGGCCATGGCCCGCGCCGGCCTGACGATGGAGGACATCGACCTGGTCGAGATCAACGAGGCGTTCGCCGCCCAGGTGATCCCGTCGGCCAAGCACCTCGGCATCCCGTGGGACAAGCTCAACGTCAAGGGCGGCGGCATCGCCCTCGGCCATCCGTTCGGCATGACCGGTGCCCGCATCGCCACCACCCTGATCCACGCCCTGCAGGACGAGGACAAGACGTTCGGCCTCGAGACCATGTGCGTCGGCGGCGGCCAGGGCATGGCGATGATCTTCGAGCGCCTGTCCTGACACCCTCCCGCTAGTCGGTCCGTCGGGGCCCGGCCGTCACGGCCGGGCCCCGACCGCGTTCGCGGGGCAGGTGGACGACGAAGCGGGCGCCGCCGGTGGGAGCGGCGTCGGCGCGGACGGTCCCGCCGTGGCGCCGGACCAGCGACCGCACGACCGCCAGCCCCAGCCCGGACCCGCCCCGGTCGCGGGCGCGCCCCTCGTCCAGCCGGGTGAAGCGGGCGAACACCCGCTCGCGGTCCTCGGGGGCGATGCCGGCCCCGTCGTCGTCGACCGTCACCTCGACGGCGCCGTCCGGGGACGGCCCCACCGCGACGGTCACCGCCGTGCGGGCGTGGCGGGCCGCGTTGTCGATCAGGTTGGCGAGCACCCGGCGCAGTTGGCCGGTGTCGCCCGCCACCAGGACGGGGCCGTCCGGGACGGAGGCCGTGACCGGGACCCGGCGGGGCCGGGCGGCCTCCTCTGCGGCCATCGTGGCCACGTCCACGGAGGCGGTGGGCGGCGGGCGGACCTCCTCGGAGGCGGCGAGGACGAGCAGGTCGTCGATGAGGCGCTCGAGCCGGGCCTCCTCCCCGAGCGCGGTGCGGGCGACCGTGGGCCAGTCGGCGGCCTCGCCCTCGACCAGGGCGACCTCCAGCTCGGTGCGGATGGCGGCGACCGGGCTGCGCAGCTCGTGCGACGCGTCCGACACGAACTGGCGCTGCCGGCGCGCCGACCCCTCCAGCCGGCCGAGCATCTGGTTCATCGTGCGGGCCAGGCGGGCCACCTCGTCGTCGGAGCCGGGCTCGGGCACCCGCCGGTGCATCGTCGTCCCACCGATGGCCTCGACCTCGGCCCGGATGGCCTCGACGGGGTGCAGCGCCCGTCCCACCAGCCGCCACGCCACCAGGCCCACGACCACGACCAGCGGCGGCAGGCCCCACCACAGCGCCCGGCGTACGGCGTCGACGCTGCGCTGGACCTCGTCCACCGGCGCCGCCGCCCACACGGTGAACGTGCCGTCGGCGGTCTCGACGTCCCGGAAGACCCGCTCCAGCGGCTGGGTCGAGATCACGCTCGGCCCGACCAGCGTGAGCCGGTGGCGGAGCTCCTGGTCGGTGGTGTCGCGGGGCGGGTCGCATCGGGCGGGGAGCTCCGACGCCCACGACTCGCCCCCGACGAGGACGCCGCCGCCCCCGATCAGCACGTCGGCGGGGTCGAGCCCGTTCCCGACGGCGTCGCGCGCCGGATCGGAGGCCGAGCCGGCGCCGTCCTGCGTCCGCTCGACGGTCGACGGCGGGCCCCCGCCGGCCGACACCCCGCCGGGCGCGGACGATCCGGCGGAGGCCGGTCCTTCCGCCGGCGTCTCCGCCGGCTGGCCGGGCGTGGCGGCCTCGTTGCTCACGATCACCGTGCCCCGGTCGGCCACGGGGCACCCGTCCTCGTCGGTCACCGACACGAGCACGCCCGGGTCGACGGCGTCGACGGCGGTCTCGGGGTCCACGCCCATGGCCAGGGCCTGGGCCACCTGGTCGACCCCCTCCTCGGCCCGGGCCGCCAGCTCGCCCCGCTGCGTGTCGGCCACCTGCCGCAGGAGGAGCCACCCGGCCGCCGCCACCGCGACGGCGGTCGCCAGTGTGGCGGCCAGCGTGATGCGCACCCGCACCGACCGCAGGACCCGGGGCCACGGCACCTCACGCATCGGCGACCACCCGGTAGCCGACGCCGCGCACGGTCTGGAGGCTGCGGCGGCCGAACGGCGTGTCGAGCTTGCGGCGCAGGTAGCCGACGTAGACCTCCACCACGTTGGCGTCCCCGGCGAAGTCGTCGCCCCACACCCGCCGCAGCAGCTCGGCCTTGGGCACGACCTCGCCCGGCCGGCGCAGCAGCTCGGCGAGGAGCGCCAGCTCGCGGGGCGTCAGGTCGACCGGGGCCCCGCCCCGGCTGCAGGTGTGCGTGGCGGGGTCGAGCACGAGGTCGCCGGCCGACAGCAGGGCGGGGCGCGGCGCCCCGCCCCGTCGCACGAGCGCCCGCAGCCGGGCGACTAGCACCACGAACGAGAACGGCTTGGACAGGAAGTCGTCGGCGCCGATGTCGAGGGCCTCGGCCTCGTCCCACTCGCCGTCCTTGGCGGTGAGGACGAGGATCGGCGTCCACACGCCCTCCGAACGCAGCGTGCGGCAGACGGCGAAGCCGTTCATGCCCGGCAGCAGGATGTCGAGGACGATGGCGGCGTAGGGCCGCTCCCGGGCGCGCCACAGGCCGTCCGGGCCGTCGTGGGTCAACTCGACCTCGAACCCCTCGGCCCGCAGGCCCCGGCCGATCGCCTCGGCGAGGGCGGCCTCGTCCTCGACCACCAGGACACGCACGCCGTCAGTGTGACCCCGCGGCCCCGCGTTGCCGAGCCGGCCCCTGAGAACCCTCTCAGCCGGGCTCAGGCTGCTCACAGCGGTGCGGGCGCATCGTCCGCCGCCATGACCACGAGACGACGAGCTGCGCTGCTCCTGGCGCTGGCCCTCCTGGGCCCGGGCCTGGCGGCGTGCGGCGGCGGCAACGACGACGACGGCGACGCCGCCGTGGCGTCCCTGAGCGGGGACGACGGCACCGAGACCGAGGAGGTCGACGACGACGACGGGGACGGGGGCGGCGCCCAGCCCGAGCGCGAGATGAGCGCCGAGCAGCAGGACGCCATCCTCGAGTTCGCCCAGTGCATGCGGGACCACGGCATCGACATGCCCGACCCGGAGATCAGCAGCGACGGCGGCGTCATGATCCGCGGCGGCGGGCCGGGCGACGCCCCGGAGGGCGGCCCCGGCGACGAGGAGTGGGAGGCCGCCAACGAGGCCTGCCAGCCGATCATGGACGAGGCCATGCCCGAGGTCGAGATCGACCCGGAGGAGCAGGCCGAGATGCAGGACCAGATGGTCGAGGTCGCCCAGTGCATGCGCGAGCGGGGCTACGACATGCCCGACCCGCAGGTCGACGGGAACGGCCGGATCACGGTGGAGATGGGGGCCCCCGACGGCGGCGGCGACCAGGGCGAGGTCATGCCGCCCGACGACGAGCAGCAGGAGGACATGGAGGAGTGCCAGGAGGCCGCCGGCATGGAGGGCGGCCCGGGCTCGGTCGGCGGTGCCGACGGTCCCGGCGGGGGCGGCGGGTCGACCGAGGGCGACGCCTGATGCGGCGACGCTCGCTTGCGGCGTCCGGCGTGGCCACGGTGGCCCTCGTCGCCGGGGGCCTGGCCTGGACGCAGATCCCCGGCGAGGACTCGCCGGACGACACGACCGGGGCCGACGGAACGGCCACCGACCAGGGGGCCGCGGCCTCCACCGCCGAGGTGACCCGGCGGGACCTGGAGGAACGGGCCGAGCTGGACGGGGCCCTCGGCTACGGCGAGACGAGTGAGCTGACCCTGTCCGGGGCCGCGAGCACGGACGACGGCGACGACCCGTCGGCGGGCCCGAGCGACGACGGGGGCGGCGGCACGATCACCGGCCTCCCCGCCGTCGGCACCGTCGTCGACCGCGGGCAGTCGCTGCTCGAGGTCGACGGCGAGCCGGTCCCGCTGCTGCTGGGCGACCGGCCCCTGTGGCGCACGCTCGGCCCGGGCGTCGAGGACGGCCCGGATGTCGCCCAGCTGGAGGCCAACCTCGTCGCCCTGGGCGTCGTGACGGCCGACGAGCTGACCGTCGACGAGGACTGGACCTCCGCGACCACCGCCGCCGTGGAGGAGTGGCAGGAGTCCCTGGGCCTGGAGGAGACCGGGTCCGTGAGCCCCGGCGACCTGGTGTTCCTGCCCGCCGCCGTGCGCGTCGTGGACCACCCCACCCCGGTGGGCGGCTCGTCCTCCGGCACCGTGCTGGAGGTGTCGGGCACCACCAGCGCCGTCACCATCGACCTGGAGGCCAGCCGCCGCGAGCTGGTCGCCGTCGACCAGCCCGTCGAGGTCGAGCTGCCCGACGGCACGGTCCTGCCGGGCACGGTGACCAGCGTGGCGTCCGTCGCCACCGCGGCCGAGAGCGACGACCCGAACGCCTCCACGGACCCCACGATCGAGGTGACGGTACGGCTCGACGAGGCGGTGCCGGAGGGCACGTTCGACGAGGCGCCCGTGGTGGTCCGGGTCGTGACCAGCGCCGCCGAGGGCGTGCTGGCCGTGCCGGTCGACGCCCTGATGGCGTTGGCCGAGGGTGGCTACACCGTCGAGCGGGTCGGGACCGGCCCCGACGGGGCCAGCGAGCTGGTCGCCGTCGAGCTGGGCGCCTTCGCCGACGGCTGGGTCGAGGTCACGGGCGACGTGGCCGAGGGCGACCAGGTGGAGGTCCCCGAGTGACGGTCGTCGAGCAGGCCGGCCGCGGCATGCACGAGCGGGGCCGGGACGAGCCGGGCCCGCAGGACGACGACGGGCCCGAGGCCGTCCTCGAGTTGCGCGACGCGGTCAAGGAGTACCCGGGCACCCCGCCCGTCCGGGCGGTCGCCGGGATCGACCTCGTCGTCCGCGTGGGCGAGATGGTGGCGATCGTGGGGCCGTCCGGGTCGGGCAAGTCGACCCTCCTGCACCTGGTCGGGGCGCTGGACCGGCCGTCGGCGGGCTCGGTGCGCATCGCCGGCGCCGAGGTGGGCGACCTGGACGACAAGAGGTTGTCCGCCCTCCGGGCCTGGCGCATCGGCTTCGTGTTCCAGCAGTTCCACCTGCTCGACGGCATGACCGCCCGGGACAACGTGGCCGCCGGCCTGCTCTACCGGGGCCTGCCGCCCCGGGAGCGGCGGGAGCGGGCCGAGGCGGCGCTGGGCCGGGTCGGCCTGGCGCCGCGGGCCGGCCACCGGCCGGCCCAGCTGTCCGGCGGCGAGCGCCAGCGGGTCGCCATCGCCCGGGCGCTGGTGGGCGAGCCGGCGATCCTCCTGGCCGACGAGCCCACCGGCAACCTGGACTCGGTGGCCGGGGCGGGCATCGTCGAGCTGCTCCACCGGCTCCACGCGGCGGGCTCGACGATCGTGCTCATCACCCACGACCGCCAGATCGCGGCCTCGCTGCCCCGCACGGTGTCCCTCCGGGACGGCCGCGTCGAGCACGACACGGGCGAGGCGAGCCCGCCGCCGACCGACGACGTGCCCTGGTGGCGACGATGACCGCGCTGTCCCACCTGCGCGTCGGCGACGTCCTGTCCCTCGGCGCCGTCGGCCTGCGGGCGCGGCGGGCCCGCACCTTGCTCACCTCGCTCGGCATCGCCATCGGCATCGCCGCCATGGTCGCCGTGGTCGGGATCTCGGCGTCGAGCCGGGCCGACCTGCTCGCCGAGCTGGACCGGCTGGGCACCAACCTCCTTCAGGTCCAGCCGGGCAGCGACCCGTTCGGCGAGGAGGCGGTGCTGCCGGCCGACGCCGCCGCGATGATCCGCCGGATCGGCCCGGTCGAGTCGGCCGCCGCCACCCGCTCGGTGACCGGCGTGGCCGTGCGGCGCACCGACCTCATCCCGGAGGACCAGACCTGCGGCATCACGGTCGTCGCCACCGAGCCCCAGCTGGCCGACACGGCCGGCGCCACGGTCGCCCACGGGACGTTCCTCAACGCCGCCACGGCCACGCAGCCGGCGGTGGTGCTGGGGTCAGAGGCGGCCGGGCGGCTCGGCATCGACGACCTGGACGGCGACCCGCTGGTCGACATCGGCGGCCAGTGGTTCCGGGTGGTCGGCATCCTCGACCCGGTGCCGCTGGGGCCGGACATCGACCGGTCCGCGCTCGTCGGGTACCCCGTCGCCCAAGAGCTGTGGGACATCGACGAGGCGCCGTCGAGCGTGCGGGTCCGCACCGACCCGGACGCGGTCGAGGAGGTCCGCTCGGTGCTCGGCGCCACGGCCAACCCCGAGGCGCCCAGCGAGGTCAGCGTGACGCGGCCGAGCGACGCCCTCGCCGCCCGGGCGGAGGCCGACGACACCCTGACCGCCCTGCTGGTGGGCCTGGGCGCGGTGGCGCTGCTGGTCGGCGGCGTGGGCATCGCCAACGTGATGGTCATCTCGGTCCTGGAACGGCGGGCGGAGATCGGCGTCCGCCGGGCCCTCGGCGCTACCCGCCGGCACGTCCGGGCCCAGTTCCTCGTGGAGGCCGTCCTCCTGGCGGGGCTGGGCGGCGCCATCGGCCTCGCCCTCGGGACGGGCATCACGGCCGGCTACGCCGCCGCCCGCGACTGGCGCCTGGCCGTGCCGGCGGGCGGGCTGGCCGGCGGCGTGGCCGCATCCCTGCTGGTCGGCGCCCTCGCCGGCCTGTACCCCGCCGCCCGGGCGGCCCGCCTGGCCCCGGCGGAGGCGGTCCGCAGCGAGTAGCCGAGGTCGCGGTGGGGCCGGGCTTGCCGATGGGCCCCGGCCCCACCGCCTTGGGCGACGAGGTGTCACCCGTCACCTAAGTTCCCGGCCATGCGCTACGGCGTCACGATGTTCCTCACCGACCAGACGATCGGCGTGGTCGAGCTGGCCAGGGCGGCGGAGGAGCGCGGGTTCGACTCGCTGTTCCTGCCCGAGCACACGCACATCCCGGCCAGCCGGGAATCCCCGTGGCCGGGCGGCGGCGAGCTCCCCGAGTTCTACTGGCGCTGCCTCGACCCGTTCGTCGCCCTCATGGCCGCGGCCGCCGCCACCGAGCGGCTACGCGTCGGGACGGGCATCCTGCTCGCCGCCCAGCACGAGCCCCTGGCCGCGGCGAAGGCGGTGGCGACGCTCGACATGCTCTCGGGCGGCCGCGTGACGCTCGGCGTCGGCTTCGGGTGGAACGTCGAGGAGATGAACCACCACGGCGTCGCCTACGGCGACCGGCGCGAGGTCGTGCGCGAGCACGTGCTGGCCATGCGCGCCTTGTGGGACGAGGGCGAGGGCGAGTTCCACGGCGCCCACGTCGACTTCTCGCCGAGCCGCAGCTGGCCCAAGCCGACGCAGCGCGACGCCGGCGGCCGGCGGGCCGTCCCCGTCCTGATCGGCGGGGGCGCCGGGCCGAAGATGTTCGCCCACGTCGTGGAGTACGCCGACGGCTGGATGCCGATCGGCGGAACCGGGTTGGGCCGGGCCGTGCCGGAGTTGCGCCAGGCCTGGGAGAAGGCGGGGCGCGACCCGGCGGCGCTGCAGGTCGTGCCGTTCGGCTCGTTCCCCACGCCCGGCAAGCTCGAGCACTTCACCGAGCTGGGCGTCACCGAGGTGGTCTGCGCCGTCCTCGGGACGACCCGCGACGAGGTGCTGCCGCAGCTCGACGCCATCGCCGACACGGTGGCGCCCTTTCGCGCCGGCTGACGGGCCGGCTCCCATCGCGGCCGTCGGCCGGTCAGGGGACCAGCGCCACCTTCCCGACGACCCGCCGGTCGAGGAACGCCTGGAGGACCTCCGACGCCTCCTCCAGCGGCTGTGTCATCGGCTCCGGCGGGCAGAGCTTGCGGTCGGCCACCATGCGGACGATCTCGCCCACGAACGTGCGATTGGCCTCGGGCTCGTGGGCGGCCCAGGCCCCCCAGTCGACGCCGACGACCGCCCGATTGGTGAGCAGTACGTGGTTGAGCGGGAGGCTGGGGATCTCGCCGCTGGCGTAGCCGATCGTCAGGTAGCGGCCGCTGGGCCGCAGGGACCGCAGCGCCTTCTCGGCGTTGGCCCCGCCGACCGGGTCGACCACGATGTCGACGCCGCCGTCGGGCAGGCCTCGCAGGACCTCGCGCAGGTCCTCGGACGTGTAGTCGATCGTCATCTCGGCGCCGGCGGTCTTGGCCGCGGTGAGCTTGTCCTCGGTGGAGGCGGCGGCGATCGTGTGCAGGCCGAGCGCCCGGGCGACGTCGATGGCGGCGAGGCCGACCCCGCCGCCGGCGCCCAGGACCAGGCAGGTCTCGCCGGGCTGCGTGAGGATGCGGTGGGTGAGGGCGAACACCGCCGTGGCGTACGACTGGAGCATCGTGGCGGCCCGGGCCGGCGACACGCCGTCGGGCACGGGCACCGTGGCCGACGCGGGCACGGCGACCTGGCTGGCGAAGCCACCCACCCCGCACTGGGCGAGGACCCGGTCGCCCACGTCGACCCCGTCGACCTCGTCGCCGACGGCCGACACGACGCCGGCGACCTCCCCGCCGGGGGAGTAGGGCGTCGGGGGTTTGAGTTGGTACCCACCCTGGGCGATGAGGGCGTCGACGAACGTGGCGCCGGCGGCCTCCACGTCGACCACGACCTGATGTGGTGCGGGGAGCAGGGGCTCGACCTCCTCCATCACGAGGTTCTCGAGCGGGCCCAGCTCCATGCAGACGACGCGGCGCATGACCGCCCTCGTTACCCGATTGGGCGCCCGACGAGTCCTCCACCACCGCGCGTGAGGGGCAGGATGGCGCGCGTGCTCGACGACTACCGGGCCCTCAACGACCCCGAGCGCCGCCGCCGGGTCGAGCGCCACGGCGGTTACTTCGTCGTGGAGGGCACGTTCGCGGTCGAGGAGCTCCTCCGCTCGCGCTACCCCGTCCGCTCGGTCCTGGCCTCCACCCGGAAGGAGGCCGCGGTGCGAGCGCTGCTGACCCGCTCGCCCCGGCCGGACGTCCCGCTCCTCGTCCTCCCCGAGCCCGACCTGGCCGACCTGGCGGGCTTCGCCTTCCATCGGGGCGTCCTCGCCGCCGCCGACCGGGTGCCGCTGCCCGACCCCGCCGCGCTGGTGCGGGACGCCACCCGGGTGGCGGTCCTGGAGGGCCTCACGGACCACGAGAACCTCGGCGCCCTGTTCCGCAACGCGGCGGCCTTCGGCGTCGACGCCGTCCTGCTGGACGCCACCACGGCCGACCCGCTGTACCGCCGCGCGGTGCGGGTGTCGGTCGGCCACGTCCTGCACGTGCCGTGGACGAGGACGGACGACTGGCCGGCCGTCCTGGCGGCGCACGGCTTCACCACCGTCGCCCTCACGCCCGACCCGGCGGCGGTCACGATCGACGACCTCGCGCTCGACCCGCCGGGCCGGATCGCCTTCCTCCTCGGCACGGAGGGCCCCGGCCTGACGTCGGACGCCCGGAAGGCGGCGGACGTGGCCGTCCGCATCCCCATCCGCCCGGGCGTGGACTCACTGAACGTGGCCACGGCCGCCGCCATCGCCTTCCACCGCCTGTGAGCCCGACTGCAGGGCCCCCCGAGCGGTTACGCCCGCGGGCGGGCACCATGGACGGCGTGCCGCCCACCCACGAGGTCACCAACCAGCCCCCGCCGCTGCAGGACTACGACGTCTTCACCGCGGACGTGGCCCTCCGCCAGGCGACGACCCGGGAGGGCGCCGCCTGGGCCGTCGACGAGCTGCGGGGCCTCGGCCGCCGGGCCGGCACCCCCGACGCCATCGAGCTGGGGTTCGTGGCCAACCGCAACGAGCCCGAGCTGCGGACCCACGACCGCTACGGCAACCGCGTCGACCGGGTCGACTACCACCCCGCCTACCACGAGCTCATGACGGTGGCGGTCGAGGCGGGCCTCCACGCCGCCCCGTGGGCGGACGGCCGACCCGGTGCCCACGTGGCCCGGGCGGCGGCCTTCATCGTGTGGTCGCAGGTCGAGGCGGGCCACGGCTGCCCGATCTCGATGACGTACTCGGTCGTGCCGGCCCTGCGCGCCGAGCCCGCCCTGGCGGCCGAGTGGGAGCCGCGGCTCGTCGCCCGGACCTACGACGGCGCCGACCGGCCGGCCCACGAGAAGGCCGGGAACATCGCCGGCATGGGCATGACCGAGAAGCAGGGCGGCTCGGACGTGCGCGCCAACACAACCCGCGCCGAGGCGGCCGCCGACGGGACCTGGCGCCTCACCGGCCACAAGTGGTTCTGCTCGGCGCCGATGTCCGACGTGTTCCTGATGCTGGCCCAGGCCCCGGGCGGGCTGAGCTGCTTCCTCGTCCCCCGCTGGCTCCCCGACGGCACCCGCAACGCCGGCTTCCGCCTGATGCGGCTGAAGGACAAGCTGGGCAACCGCTCCAACGCCTCCAGCGAGGTCGAGCTGGACGGCGCCGTGGCGTGGCCGGTCGGCGAGGAGGGCCGGGGCGTCCGGACGATCATCGGCATGGTCACCCACACGCGGCTCGACTGCGTGCTGGGGGCGACGGCGACGATGCGCCAGGCGACGGTGCAGGCGGTCCACCACGCCACCCACCGCCGGGCGTTCGGCCGGGCGCTCGTCGACCAGCCGCTGATGGGCAACGTCCTCGCCGACCTCGCCCTCGAGTCCGAGGCGGCCACGGTCACGGCGCTGCGCCTGGCCCGGGCGTTCGACGAGGCCGACCGGGGCGACGATCAGGCCGACGCCTTCCGCCGCCTGGCCACCGCCGTGGCGAAGTACTGGGTGTGCAAGCGCCAGCCGATGCACGTCGGCGAGGCGCTGGAGTGCCTGGGGGGCAACGGCTACGTCGAGGAGTCGATCATGCCCCGGCTCTTCCGCGAGAGCCCGCTCAACGGCATCTGGGAGGGCTCGGGCAACGTCATGTGCCTCGACGTCCTCCGGGCCATGGCCCGCGAGCCGGCCACGCTCGACGCCTTCCTGGCCGAGATCGAGCCGGCCCGCCACGCGGAGGCCCGCCTCGACGCCGCCGTGACCGCCCTCCAGAAGGAGCTGACCGACCTCGACGCGATCGAGGCCCGGGCGCGGCGCATCGTCGAGCGCATGGCGCTGGTCCTCCAGGCGTCCCTGCTGGTCCGCCACGGCCCGCCCGAGGTGGCCGACGCCTTCGTCGCCAGCCGCCTCGACGGCGACGCCGGCCTCGCCCTCGGCACCCTCCCCCCCACCACCCCCCCAGAGCCGATCATCACCCCCCCCCCCCCGCCCCCCTGACCCGCCCCCACCCCAGCGCCCCGGCGGCCCCGCGGCGGGCGAGGGAGCGGAGGCGGAGGACGGCGATGGTGCCGAGGACGACGGCGAAGCCGGCGAGGACCAGGAGCTCGGTGGTGACGGCGCCGACGCCCTCGCCGTCGAGGGCGAGGGACGACC
>Ga0126306_10000530_pt1 | contig 17977 bp, 19 predicted proteins | sample Plot27_FD_92592 | JGI IMG/M metagenome (GOLD analysis project Ga0126306, IMG submission 92592) | Serpentine soil microbial communities from UC McLaughlin Reserve, CA, USA - Plot27 | ecosystem: Environmental > Terrestrial > Soil > Grasslands | place: USA: UC McLaughlin Reserve, Lake County...
CGGCCCGGCCGGCGATCGGCTCGAGCTCAGGCAGCTCGGGCAGCGAGAGGAAGAGCGCCTCGATCTCCTCGTCGACGCTCGCCGTGAGCAGCCCGAGCGATTCGCCGCTCGGTTCCTCGGACGCGAAGCTCGGGTCGCTCGGGTCGGAGGCGAGCACGGAATGCATCACCCCCGTCGTCTCGCCGAGCAGGCGCAGGCGCTCGACGAATTCGTCGCCCCGCCCCGAGCGGAGCGCCTCGAGCGTGAGCTCCCAGCCGTCGCCTTCGCCGCCGACGTAGTCCTGCGCGATCGCGAGTGTGGCCTCGAGCGGGGTGCCGAGGTACGCGGCCCAGCCCCCGAGCGAGGCGATCGAGGGGAAGCCTCGGTCGGTGAGGAAACGAAGCAGCTCGAGCTCCGGGTTGACGCCCGCCTCGATCCGCCGATAGACCTTGAGCACGAGGTCGTCGTCGAAGACGAGCGAGCTGTTCGACTGCTCGCGGCCCATCGGGCGGACACGCTCGAGCGAGCCGGCCGCCGGGCCGGTCGCGCGAAACTCGACCATCGCCTCGCCGCCGGCGACGTCGGCTTGCCGGCGCATGCACTGGACGAACTCGCGTGCGAGCTCCGGATCGGCCAGCGCGTCGTAGGCGACCCAGCCCTCGATCTCCGCGATCCCGTCCTTCCACTTCCGGCGGAACCCGAGCGGCACCTGGTAGAGCTCGTGCGTGCCGGGATGGAAGCGGATCTCGACGATCGCGAGCGCGAGCAGCGGCTCGTCTGTCCGCACGACGGGCGCTGCAACGACTTGGAAGTGTGCGATCTCGCGCGACTTCGCGCCGAACCAGCGCTGCGAGAGCACGAACTCGCGTAGCGCATCCTCGGGGATCGAGAGCGCGAGGTGATGCGGGGCTGTCACCGAGACTCCAGCCTCTCCGGCCGTCCGCTGGGGGAACCTCCCGGTTCCCCCAGACCCCTTCCCCTGGTCCGCTTCGCGGACAGGCCGCTCACGCGGCCTCCTCTGCCTCGCGCAGCTGGAACCAGAAGAAGTCGCGCGGTCCGAGCGTGAGGAGGTACGGAAGGTCGCCGACCGGCGGGAATGCCGTGCGACCGAACATCTCCTCGGGAACCATGCCGCGGAATCGTGCCAGGTCTAGCTCGACCGCCTGGGCGGAGCGCGCGACGTTGTGCACGCAGAGAACGATGTCGTCCTCGTAGCGGCGCACGTGCGCGAAGATCCGCGGGTTCGACGTCTCGAGCGGCTCGTAGGTGCCGAGGCCGAACACCGGATGCTGCTTGCGCAGCGCGATGAACCTGCGGATCCAGCGCAGGAGCGACGTCGGCGTTCGGAGCTGCGCCTCGACGTTGACCGCCTGGTAGCCGTAAACCGGGTCCATCAGCGGCGGCAGGTAGAGCTGCGCGAAGTCCGCACGTGAGAAGCCACCGTTTCGGTCGCCCGTCCAATGCATCGGCGTGCGTACGCCGTCGCGGTCGCCGAGGAAGATGTTGTCGCCCATCCCGATCTCGTCTCCGTAGTAGAGAACCGGAGAGCCCGGGAGCGAGAACATGATCGCGTGGAGGAGCTGGATCTCGTCGCGTCCGCTGTCCATCAGCGGCGCGAGCCGGCGGCGGATCCCGAGGTTGAGCTTCATTCGCGGATCCTTTGCGTACTCCGTGTACATGTAGTCGCGCTCGTCGTCGGTGACCATCTCGAGCGTCAGCTCGTCGTGGTTGCGGAGGAACAGCCCCCACTGACAATTCTCCGGGATCGGCGGCGTGCGCTCCAGGATCTCGTAGATCGGGGCCGCATCCTCGCGCCGCAGGGCCATGAACATGCGCGGCATGACGGGAAAGTGAAAGCACATGTGGCATTCGTCGCCGTCGCCGAAGTACTCGACGACGTCCTCCGGCCACTGGTTCGCCTCGGCGAGCAACACCTTGTCGGGATAGTTCGCGTCGACCTCGGCGCGAACGCGCCTCAGGTACTCGTGCGACTCGGGAAGGTTCTCGCCGTTCGTCCCGTCACGCTCGTAGAGATAGGGGATCGCGTCCATCCGGAAGCCGTCGATGCCGAGGTCGAGCCAGAAGCGCAGAACGTCGAGCATCGCCCGTTGCACCTCGGGGTTGTCGTAGTTCAAGTCGGGCTGGTGCGAGAAGAAGCGGTGCCAGTAGTACTGGCCGCGCACCGGATCCCACGTCCAGTTCGACGGCTCGGTGTCCAGAAAGATGACCCGCGCCTCTTGCCACGGCTCGTCGGTGTCCGACCAGACGTACCAGTCGCCCTGCGGGCCGTCGCGGTCGGCGCGCGACGCTTGGAACCACGGATGGTCGCTCGAGGTGTGGTTCATCACGAGGTCGGCGATCACGCGGATCCCGCGCTGGTGCGCCGCCTCGATCAGCTGGCGGAAGTCCTCGACGGTGCCGTAGTCCTCGTGGACGTTCGTGAAGTCGGCGATGTCGTAGCCGCCGTCGCGAAGCGGCGAGGGGTAGAGCGGCAGGAGCCAGATGCAGTCGACACCTAGCCATTGGAGGTAGTCGAGCTTCTCGGTCACGCCGCGCAGGTCGCCCGAGCCGTCGTCGTTCCCGTCGAAGAACGCGCGCGTATGGATCTCGTAGAAGACCGCGTGCTTGAACCAGAGCGGATCACTCTCGAACCACTGTCCGGGTTCTGACACGACTCAGAAGCTCCGCTTCTTCGCCGTCGACCCGCCCAACATGCGCAGCGGGCACCGACGGGCAAAGCCCGCCGGTGCGGCGGCAATGCCGAGCATCACGATCCCACTCTCAACACGTGACTCTGTCCTGGCTCCAACCTGACGAAGTTCCTCCCGGTCTGCCACCGGAACGTCTCGTCCGTCAGCAGCTCCTCAGCGTGGAAGGACGGCGCGAAGCCGAGCGACGCGGGCAGTACGGCAACGCCCTCGCGCGCCTCGTACGGGTCGGTGTTGACGACGACCACGATCGCGTTCGAGCCGCGCCGCTTCGCGTACGCGAAGAGGTGATCGCTCTCGGTCTCGAGCAGCGTGACGTTCGCGAAGCGCTGCAGCGCGGGGTTCGCACGCCGGACCGCGTTCAGCCTCCGCACGAGCGGGAGCAGCTCACCGTCGAGCGCGCGTTGCTTGACGTCGTACTTCTCCGAGTCGAGGTACTCCTCGCTGCCCTCCCGGACCGGCACGTTCTCGACGCGCTCGAAACCCGAGTAGATGCCGTACGAGCCGCCGAGTGTCGCCGCGAGCACGAGCCGCGCCTCGAACGCAGGCCGGCCGCCCTCCTGCAGGTAGGCGTGCAGGATGTCCGGCGTGTTCGCGAAGAAGTTCGGCCGGTAGAAGTCCCGCCAACCGAGGAGCTGCTCGACGGACTCCTGCAGCTCCCAGCGCGTGTTCTTCCAGGTGAAGTACGTGTACGACTGCGAGAAGCCGATCTTGGCGAGCGTCGTCATCATCGCGGGCGCGGTGAAGGCCTCCGACAGGAACACGACGTCGGGGTCCTGCGTGCGCACCTCCGAGATCAGCCATTCCCAGAACGGGACGGGCTTCGTGTGCGGATTGTCGACGCGGAACACCTTCACGCCGCGCGCGACCCAGAACTGCACCGCGTCGAGCAGCGCCTGCCAGAGCCCGCGCCAGTCCGCTGCCGCGAAGTTGACGTTGTAGATGTCCTGGTATTTCTTCGGCGGGTTCTCCGCGTACTTCAGGGTGCCGTCGGGGCGGCGGTGGAACCACTCCGGGTGCTCTCGGAGCCACGGGTGGTCCGGCGAGCACTGGATCGCGAAGTCGAGCGCAATCTCCAGCTCGTGCTCGCGAGCACGAACGACGAGCCGCTCGAACTCTTCGAGCGAGCCGAGCTCGGCGTGCACCGCGGTGTGCCCGCCCCCCTCGCCACCGATCGCCCAAGGGCTGCCCACGTCGCCGGGCTCGGACGTCAGCGTGTTGTTCGTTCCCTTCCGATTCGTGACCCCGATCGGGTGGATCGGCGGCAGGTACACGACGTCGAACCCGAGCTCCGCGAGCGCCGGGAGAACGCGCTCGACACCCGCGAAGCCACCCCAGGACCGCGGGAAGAGCTCGTACCACGCGCCGAAGGCCGCGAGCCTGCGGTCGACGTCCACCTCGAGCGTCTCGGACCAGGTCTTCTCGCTCCGGTCGCCGGGCTTGGCGGCGAGCGCCTCCTCGAGCGTCAGCGACTTGCGGCCGAGGAGCACCGCACCTTCGGCGAGCTCGGACGTCAGGTCGTCCTGGCCGGCGTCGTGCTTGCGCTGGACCTCTCGCCGATACGAAGCGAACCGGTCGACCCACGCCTCGATCCGATAGCGCCAGCGGCCGGGGCGGTCGACCTCGAAGCCGCCCGCGAAGCGATCGTTTCCGACGGGCTCGAGCCGCGACTCCCGCCAGCGTGTCGCGCCCGGCGCCTTGAAGCGCACGGCTGCGCCGAGCATCTCGTGTCCGTCGCGCACGATCGTCGCCCCCACCTCGACGCGGTCGCCGACGATCCCCTTCACCGGAAAGCGGCCGCAGTCGACTTCGGGCTCGAGTGCCTCGACGAGGATGCGGCGCGGTGGATCGGTCGATTCGGGTAGTGACACGGCGTGAACCTTTCACGCTCGAGCGGAATCCTGCTTCACCCAACCTCCCTGATCGACGGCCGGCTCGGCGAACGCGCGTACGCGTTCGTGGACTGGCTCGCCGCCGCAGGGCAGTCCTGGTGGCAGGTGCTTCCCCTCGGCCCGCCGGACGAGGTCGGCTCGCCGTACAGATCCGCGTCCGCGTTCGCCGGCTGGCGAGGGCTGCTCGCGGACCCAACGGCAAGGGTCGAGCCCGAAGAGCTCGGGGCCTTCGTGGAGCGTGAGGCGTACTGGATCCGGGATTGGGCCGCGTTCACCGGCGGCGACGCAATCGCCGACCAGGTGCGTTTCGCGCGCGAGTGGGACGCGCTGCGAGCGTACGCCCGGCAGCGTGGCGTGCGCCTGATCGGCGACCTGCCGATCTACGTCGCGCCCGGGAGCGCCGACCACGTGTCGCACCCCGACCTTTTCTTGACCGACGTCGTTGCGGGAGTCCCCCCGGACGAATTCACGAGGGACGGGCAGCTCTGGGGGAACCCGCTCTATGACTGGCCCGCACTCCGACGACAGGACTTCCGCTGGTGGATCGAGCGCGTTCGTCGGACGTTCGACCTCGTCGACCTGACCCGCGCCGACCACTTCCGCGGCTTCGTCGCCTACTGGGCGGTCCCGGCCGACGCAGCGACGGCCAGATCCGGACGCTGGCGACCCGGCCCCGGCCGCGAGCTCTTCGACGCGATCCGCGTCGAACTCCGCGGCCTGCCAATGATCGCCGAGGATCTCGGAGTGATCACTCCCGCGGTGGAGCGCCTGCGCGAGGAACTCGAGCTGCCCGGGATGCACGTCATGCAGTGGGCATTCACCGACGACGCCTCGAGCCCGCATCGCCTCGAGAACCACCGAGAAAACGGCGTCGTGTACACGGGAACGCACGACAACGACACGGCCGCTGGTTGGTGGTCGTCGCTCCGCCCGGCGGAGCGTGCGTCGACCGGGCTCGACCCGACCGACCCCGCATGGTCGCTGATCGAGCTCGCCTACTCCTCTGTCGCCGGACTCGCGATCATCCCGATGCAGGATGTCCTCGGCCTCGGGAGCGACGCGCGCATGAACACACCCGGCATCGAGACTGGCAACTGGTCGTGGCGGCTCGAGCCCGGTGCTGCGGACGACGACCTCGCCGCGCGCCTGCGCGAGGCTGCAGAGGCAGCGGGTCGCGCGTGATCCTCGAGGCCTTCGCCGCCGCGCTCGTCTGCCTGGATCCGGGGCACGGAACGCTTGCATGGGTCGGCGCGCAGCGCGAGCGGATCGGGCCCGGCTCGCCGACGCTGAAGGTCAAGGATCCGGGCGGCGCTCCGGGAGAGTCGAGCGTGGTGCTCGACATCGCGCTGCGCACGCGGACCCTGCTCGCCGCCCGCGGCATTCGCGTCGCGATGACTCGCACGCGCAGCGGTTACGCCGGCGGGAACATCGAGCGTGCAACGTTCTGCAACGCGCGGCAGGGATCGCTGATGCTGCGGATCCACGCTGACGGATCGACGAACCGGTCGCTCCGCGGCGTCCACACGCTCTACCCGGCCTTTCGAAGCGGCTGGACCGACGACATCTACACCAGGAGCCTCCGCGCCGCGCGACTCGTTCAGCAATCGGTGGTCCGCTCGACGGGCGCGCGCGATCTCGGGCTCCACCGGCGGAGCGATCTCACCGGCTTCAACTGGGCGGACGTCCCCGTCGTGCTCGTCGAAACCGGCTTCCTTTCGAACCCCATGGAGGCGCGCCTGCTCCACTCGGCCGCGTACCGGGCCCGCATCGCAGCGGGGCTTGCGGCCGGCGCCGCTGCGTTTGTGGCAGGAAGCGCAAATCGGGGCTAAGGTGAGAGTGTCCTAGCAGGTCGATCAGGGGTCATTGACCTCAAAGGAGGAACCGTGGCCGGAGCACAAGTGCTTCCGACCGAGGTTCTGCGGCACGGAGCGTAAGGCGTGGATATCGCCACAGCTCGCCATGCCGTGAACACCGCCGCGCTCGCCCGCGACCGGGTCGCCGTCGTCGGAACCGTCGCCTGGCTCCCCGTGACGATGGCGTACTCGTACGAACGGCATCGAGCACGCGCGTACGCCCACGCGCTCGAGGGCTCCGGCGACGCAGCGCGCGCAGAGCTGAAGCTCGGCGCCGCGTCGCTTCCGCCTTCAGCGGCCGTCCTCGCCGCCGACGCTGCCGCTCTTGATCTGCTCCTGGGCGACCCGGCGCGCTCGATCGCGACGCTCACCGCCGCGGCGCGAACCGACCCCGGCTTCGACGACTTCGGCCGCGACGTTCTCCTGGCGGCGATCCGCGAGGCGCCGTCGGAGTGGCGCCGCGCCGCCCGGGTGGCCGCTCTCGTCCGGCATCCGCGCGCCGCGATGGTCGTGGCGGGCGCGGTCTTCGACTCGCTCGGCAACCGGCCGCCGCCGTATCGCGTCGCGCTCGCTACCACGGGGCTGGCGGCCGGGCTCGTCGGGTTGATCGCGCTGCCGGCCGTGCTCGTGGACGGAGGAGCGCCCGGTCGCGGGGTGACCGCCCCGAGCTTCGCAGCCCCGCCGTCACTCGTCGTCGTGCCGGAACGAGCCCTCGAGCCGCTGCGACCGCCCGATGGCGCAGATGCCGCTCAACTGGTGCAACGTTCGGCTGCGCTCGTTCGGGCAACCGGGCAAACGCCTGGGCTCCCGCCGCAAGGCCGGCACCCGGCGCGTCCGAGTTTCGCTCGTCCTTCCCCCGCCGCGCCCGCCCCCGGGCCCGGGCCGGCGCCCACGACGCCCACGGCGCCTGCACCTGAGCCTCCGCCCGTCGTGCTCAGCGCCGCGCCGCCTGCTCAGGCGACGGCGCCCGCCCCGACCGCAGACCGGAAGCCGAAGACTGGCAAGGGAAAGGCAAAGGGCCACGAGAAGCAGACAGCAAAGGCTGCGGATCCCGTAGTCGCCGCGCCGGAGGCGACGCCTCAGCCCAAAGCGCCGGCGCCGGCGCCGGAAACCCCGCCCGCGGGGACCCCTGAACCGCCGGGCCACGAGAAGCACGACGACAAGGAGAAGAAGGACAAGCAGAAGTAGCGCGCGGGGTGCGGTTACTCCGGCGGTGATTCGCCGCGCATGCGCTCGAGTGCAGCCCGTCCGCGGTCGTGCACGTCACGGCGGCGCGACTCCGGGTCCGGGGCCTCGTCGACTGTGGTCTCGGCTTCCTCGAACGTGTCGCGCTCGTCCACAACATCGCGGGCCTCGGCGATTCGCTGTCGGAGCTCGTCCGCCCGCGGGTCCGGCTCGGGCGAGGGCTCTCTGGGAGCCGCCGGTGGCCGGCGGAGCAGCCGCGACCTGACGGCCGCCGCGATCCCCAACCCCGCGAGCAGCCATGCAAACCGGCTCCGCATGGGTCGATGCTACACTGGCCGCCGCTTCTCGCTCCGTCCCGCGCCGTCACTCGTCCCGAGCGGCGCAGGCAGGCGGAGCCGCCTAAGACCGAGAGAAGAGGAGGTATCGGGAGTTGAGAACCGAGTACGAAGTCCTGCTCATGCTGGATCCGGAGCTGCCGGAAGGCCGGTCCGACGAGATCCTCCAGCGCGCCCGCGAGCTCGTCGAGAAGAGCGGCGGCAGCTGGGACCGTCATGAGCCCTGGGGTCGGCGGAAGCTCGCGTACGAGATCACGCACAAGGACGAGGGCGTCTACCACCTGTTCGAGCTGACCGCCGAGCCGGCGACGCTCGACGAGCTCACGCGCATCCTCAAGATCACCGACGGCGTGATGCGCCACATGGCGGTCCGGCGGGTGCAGCGTAGTCCCCGACGGCCGGTAGCGCCGCCGCCGCGAGACGTGCAGGATGAGCCGGAGCCGATCGCGGCGTCCGTGGACGAGTAAGAGTAAGTAGAGGAGGAGAGCATGGCGAACATCAACAGGGTCATCCTGGTAGGCAACCTCACGCGCGACCCGGAGCTGCGGCACACGCCGAGCGGCACGTCGGTGTGCAAGCTGCGACTGGCGGTGAACAGCCGCCAGAAGGACGCGGCGACCGGCGAGTGGGGCGAGAAGCCGAACTACTTCGACGTCACCGTCTGGGGAAACCAGGGCGAGAACTGCGCGAAGTTCCTCTCGAAGGGCCGACCCGTCGGGGTCGACGGCCGCCTGGACTGGCGCGAGTGGGAAGCGCAGGACGGCACGAAGCGTCAGGCGGTCGAGGTGATCGCCGACACGGTCCAGTTCCTCGGAAGCCGCGAGGGCGGTGGCAGCGCCGGTGAAGGCGAGCGGCAGTTCGTCCCGGCCGGAGCGACGAAGGATGACTTCACCCCCACCGGCGCCGACGACGACATCCCGTTCTGATGCCGAAGCCGAAGGAGAAGGAGCAGCGAGGGCGCAAGCGCCCGCCGATGGGCGGGCCGCAGCGAAAGCGCAATTGCTACTTCTGCAAGGACAAGATCGACGAGGTCGACTACAAGAACATCAACCAGCTGCGACGGTATATCTCCGAGAAGGGGAAGATCCGCTCGCGGCGGATCACGGGCGCGTGCCGCAGGCACCAGAACCAGGTCTCGGTCGCGGTCAAGCGGGCTCGGGAGATGGCGCTTCTGCCGTACGTGGGCGAACGCTAGATGGAAGTCATCCTCCTCACCGACGTCGACAAGATCGGCCTGCGCGGCGACGTGGTCAACGTCGCGCGCGGGTACGCCCGGAACTTCCTGCTGCCGCGCCGACTTGCCGAGGAGGCCACGCCGGCGAAGGTCTCCGAGCTGCACAAGCGAGAGCAGCAGCGGGCCCGGCACGAGGCGCAGACCTTCGAGCAGGCCCGTGAGATCGCGGAGCGGCTCGGCCAGACCGACCTGCGCTTCGACGTCAGGGCGGGTCCCACCGGCGCGCTCTTCGGGTCGGTCACCCCGACGGACATCGTCGACGAGCTCTGGAAGCAGCAGAAGGTCCGCGTCGACCGCCGCAAGGTGGGGATCGACAACATCAAGCGGATCGGGCGCCACACGGTGCCGATCGACCTCTTCACCGATGTGGCAGTCGAGGTGCGTGTAGTTGTCGTGCCCGAGGGCGGCGAGCTGCCGCCCGAGGAGGAGCTCGAGGCGATGGAGGCCGCGGCCCACGCGGAGGAGGAAGCGGCCGCCGCCGCAGCTGCTGCGCAACAGGCAGAGGTGCAGGAGTTTCTCGCCGACGACGAGCCGGAGGCCGAGACTGCTGAGTCCGACGCCTCGGAACCGGCCGCCGAGCCCGTCGCCGCCGAACCCGAGTCGAATCAGTAACGACTCGTCCACAGGCGCGTTCGCTCCTGTGGACTTTCGGACGAACTTTTCGCACCGAGCGGGGTTTCTCTCCACAGTTCCGTCCGGTGCCACTGGCACCATGGCCGTCCTTTTCCCTGCACAGCGCAGGGATTGCCATGTCGAAAACGCCGCTGTCTACAGGTACTACTAGCCCTCCGGGCGTGGTTGACTCGGGCCCAGTGGCTCAGGTCGCCCAGCTTTCGCATGCCGCACCGGTTCCGCCGCAGAACCTCGACGCCGAGGAGTCGGTTCTCGGGGCGATGATGCTCTCGCCCGGTGCGATCGGGGCGGTGAGCGAGATCCTGGACGCGGGCGACTTCTACCGGGAGAGCCACGCGAAGATCTTCCGCGCGGCGCTCTCCCTGTACGCCCGAGGCGAGCCGGTGGACGCGATCACGCTCGTCGACCAGCTCGAGGAGCGAAGCGAGCTCGAGGACGCGGGCGGGCGGATCCGAATCCACGAGCTCGCCGCGCTCGTCCCGGCGGCCGCGAACGCCGCGCACTACGCGCGGATCGTCCGCGAGATGGCGACCCTTCGCGGCCTGATCCGGACCGGGCAGGAGATCGCGCGGCTCGGCTGGGAGCGGCCGGGCGAGACCGAGGAGCTCGTCGACCGCGCCGAGCAGATCCTCTTCGATCTCTCGCAGGACCGAGTTACCACGGAGTTCGCGCACATCGACCAACTGCTGAAAGAGAGCTTCGAGCGAATTACGCAGCTCTACGAGGCTGGTGCCGACGTCACCGGCACCGCGACCGGCTTCAAGGAGCTGGACCGGCTCACCTCCGGGTTCCAGCCCGGCAACCTGATCATCGTGGCGGCGCGGCCGTCGATGGGGAAGTCCGCGCTCGGGCTGTGCATGGCCGCGAACCTCGCGGTGCGGGAAGGGGTGCCGGTCGGGATCTTCACGCTCGAGATGTCGAAGTCGGAGGTCACACAGCGGCTGATGTGCAGCGAGGCGAAGGTCGAGTCGCAGCGCTTGCGCACCGGCAAGCTCGCCGTCGACGACTGGCCGCGACTCACCGCCGCGTGCGACAAGCTCGCGAAGGCGCCGATCTACGTCGACGACACGGGCTCGATCAACCTCATGGAGATCCGCTCGAAGGCGCGCCGGCTCAAGTCGCTCGAGCCGAGCCTCGGGCTGATCCTGATCGACTACCTGCAGCTGATGACCTCGGGTGTGACGGCCGAGAACCGGGTGCAGGAGGTGTCGCAGATCTCCCGCTCGCTGAAGGTGCTCGCGCGCGACCTCGACGTCCCGATCCTGGCGATGTCGCAGCTCTCGCGCGCCGTGGAGCAGCGCCACGACAAGCGCCCGATCCTCTCGGACCTGCGCGAGTCCGGCTCGATCGAGCAGGACGCCGACCTCGTGATGTTCATCTACCGCGACGAGTACTACAACGACGAGTCCGACCAGCAGGGAATCGCCGAGGTGAACGTGGCAAAGCACCGCAACGGGCCAACTGACGGGATCAAGCTCTCGTTCCTGAAGCGCTACGCGAAGTTCTCGGATTTGGCGGCTGCTTAGCGCATGGGGTGATCACGGAGCAAACGGTCTGCATCCCGCCACGGGCAACGAGCTTCCGGGCGGTGTGCGAAGCGTGCGCATCGGCGCAGCTCCCGAGTCGCGGGTACGTCGGTGCGACCGTTGAAGGAACCCTCGCACTCGAGCGAGAGCACGGCCGAGTCTCATGCCCGCGCGGGCATGAGATCCGCGTGCTTCGGGCGCTGCCCGCCAGCCTCGTGCACTAGTAGCTGGTAGATGCGCAAGTCGCGAATCCGCTCCCGCGGATCCGACCGCTGCCGCAGCGAATTCACATTCAGCCACGATGCACCTCGGCGTAGCTCGCCGACGGATCGGGCAGACTCCCTCCGTGCCCGCGACCGTGATCGTCGGCGCGCAGTGGGGCGACGAAGGCAAGGGCAAGATCGTCGACCTGCTCGCGCAGCATGCAGATCTCGTCTGCCGCTACCAGGGCGGGCCGAACGCGGGGCACACGATCATCGTCGGCGGAGAGACGTTCAAGCTCCGCGCGATGCCGTCCGGGATCCTGTCGGGCAAGGCATGTGTGATCGGCGGCGGCTGCGTCGTCGATCCGGAGGTGCTGCTCGAGGAGCTGGACGATCTCGCCGGGCGCAACGTCACGACGGAGGGGCTCGTGCACCTCTCCGGCAACGCGCACCTGATCATGCCGTGGCACCTGGCGATCGACCAGGCGAGCGAGCGACGGCTCGGCCGCCTGCAGATCGGAACGACTCGGCGCGGGATCGGGCCCGCTTACGCGGACAAGGCGGCGCGGCTGGGAATCCGGGTACAAGACCTCCTCGACCCGAAGATCCTGCGGCAGAAGATCGAGGTCGCACTCGCGGAGAAGAACGTGTGGCTCGAGCGCGTCTACGGCGTCGAGCCGCTCGACCTCGACGAGGTCGCGGCGCGCCTCGAGAGGCTCGCGCAGCGCCTGCGGCCGTACGTCTCCGACACATCGCTGCTCGTCGACCGAGCGCTCGATGACCAACGCTTCGTGCTCTTCGAGGGCGCACAGGGAACGCTCCTCGACCTCGACCACGGCACGTATCCGTTCGTCACGTCGTCGAACCCGGTTGCCGCATACGCGGCGGTGTCCCTCGGGATCGGGCCGAATCGCATCGACGCCGTCGTCGGCGTGTCGAAGGCCTACGTGACCCGCGTCGGGGAGGGCCCGTTCCCGACCGAGATCGAGGGGCAGAGCCAGGAGCGCGTCCGCGAGCTCGGCGGCGAGTTCGGCACGGTGACCGGTCGCGAGCGGCGCTGCGGCTGGCTCGACCTCGTGGCGCTCCGCTACGCGGTGCGGCTGAACGGGATCACGTCGCTCGCGCTGACCAAGCTCGACGTGCTCTCAGCCTTCGACGAGCTCCCGGTCTGCATCGCGTACCGGTTGCGCGACGGAAGCGAGACCCGCGACTTCCCGGCGCATCAAAGCGACTTCCACCATGCGGCGCCCGTCTACGAGACGCTGAGCGGGTGGGCGGAGCCGCTCGACGACGTCGGCTCGGTCGACGAGCTGCCCGCAGCGGCGCGCGCGTACGTCGACTTCGTCGAGGCGGAGCTCGGCGTCGAGGTCTCGCTGATCGGGACCGGCGCGGAGCGCGAACGCGTGCTCTCCCCACGCGGGCTCGAAGCCGTCGCCCGGCCGTAGCTCGCGACCTATTCGAAGGTCACGACGAGCCTCGCGATCTGCTCGCCGCGCGGCGTGAAGATCATCCGGCCGGACGGACGGCCTCCGTCTGCGCGCCACGCATAGCGGGCGACGATCGTGCCATCGTCTGCCTGCTCGCTCGACAGCACGTCGACCTCGTCGTCCGGTGGATTCGAGGCGTACGCCGCGGCAATCGCTTCCTTGCCGCGGAACGGTCCGGCCGGCACGCCCTCGAAGACGAGCTCGGCGTCCTCGGTGAAGTGCTCGAGCATCGGCGCGAAGTCGCCGCTTCGTACGCCCTGGTTGAACAGCTCCATGTGTCGCTCGAGGAGCCTCATGGACGAAGCCTACGCGGCGCGCGCGTGTGCGGAGCTTCTATCCCGCCGCCGGCGCGAATAGCATCCGGCGCGTGAAGGTTCTGGTCGTGGGGTCGGGTGGGCGCGAGCATGCGCTTGCGTGGAAGCTCGCGCAGAACTCCCGGCTGACCGAGCTGCACGCGGCTCCGGGCAACCCGGGGATCGCCGGGCTGGGGCCGTGCCACCCGGTGCGCGCGGACGATGGCGAAGGGCTGCTCGCTCTTGCCCGAGCGCTCGGGATCGATCTCGTCGTGATCGGCCCGGAGGCACCGCTCGTGTCGGGCGTGGCGGACGCGCTTCGGCACGGCGGCGTCGCGGTCTTCGGACCAAGCGCGGCCGCGGCGCGGATCGAGGGCTCGAAACGTTTTGCGAAGGAGGTCCTGCAGGCCGCCGGCGTTCCCACGGCTGAAGGACTCGCGGTCGCGCGGCCGCCTTGCGTCGTCAAGGCGGACGGGCTCGCGGCCGGAAAGGGCGTCTTCGTCTGCCGCACGCAGGACGAGCTCGACGCAGCGCTCCGCTCCGTGTCGGGGCTCGGAGACGACTTCGTCGTCGAGGAGCTGCTCGGGGGAGATGAGCTCTCGGTGTTCGCGATCTGCGACGGCGTGCGCGCGCTCGGCCTTCCGCCCGCACGGGATTTCAAGCGCGCCTTCGACGGAGACACAGGACCGAACACCGGAGGCATGGGCGCCTTCTCGCCGGTCCCGCTGCTCGGGCTCGAGCTCGCGGAACTCGTCGAGACGGTGCACGAGCCGGTGCTGCGCGAGCTCGCGCGCCGCGACGCACCGTTTATCGGGCTTCTGTACGCCGGGCTGATGTTGACGGAGGCGGGGCCGCGGGTGCTCGAGTTCAACTGCCGGTTCGGCGACCCCGAGACGCAGGCAATCGTGCCCGGCGCGGAGGGCGACCTCCTCGGCGCGCTCGCGGCGGCCGCGGCCGGCGACCTCGGCGATGCGGCGATCGCGGCGTCGGACGAAGCCTCGGTCACCGTCGTCCTCGCGGCGCGCGACTACCCCGCGTCGGGCGACATCGGCTCCCCGATCACCGGAATCGCCGAGGCTGAAGCCGACGGCGCCATCGTCTTCCATGCGGGGACGGCGCTGCGCGGCGATCAGCTCGTGACGAACGGCGGCAGGATCTTGAATGTCTCCGCCACGGGCTCTACGCTCGCCGAGGCGCGCCTCCGGGCGTATTCGGCGGCCGAGCGGATCGCCTTCGACGGCGTACGGTTCCGCACTGACGTCGCACTCGAAGCTGCGAACGGCGCGCCCGTTGCCTGACGCCCCGGTCATCGGGATCCTCGTCGGTTCCGAGTCCGACCGGGAGCGAATGCAAGGCGCGTTCGACGAGCTCGACAAGCGCGGCATTGCGTACGAGTTCGACGTCCGCTCGGCGCACCGCACTCCCGATGCTGTTGCGGAGTACGCGCGCACCGCGCGCGAACGCGGCCTCCGCGTGCTGATCTGCGGGGCCGGACTCGCGGCCGCGCTCCCCGGCGTCGTCGCATCGCACACCGACCTGCCGGTGATCGGCGTCCCGCTGCGATCGAGCCTCAGCGTGCTCGACGGTCTCGACGCGCTGCTCGCGATCGCCCAGATGCCGCCCGGCGTGCCCGTCGCGGCGGTCGGCGTCGACAATGCGAAGAACGCCGCCGCACTCGCGGTGCGGATCCTGGGAGCGTGAACGTCCGGGCGGCGCGGCCGGATGACGCGCGGCGGATCGCGGAGATCCATGTCGATACGTGGCGCGACACGTACCCGGGAGTGATGCCGCAGGAGGTGCTCGACGGATTGAGCGTCGACGAGCGAGAGCGGCTCTGGCAGGAGTGGATCCCGAACCTGGAGACGAATACCTTCGTCGCGGAGCTCGACGGCCAGGTCGTCGGCTTCGTGAGCGTCGGCCCGTGCTGGTCAGATCGAGCGATCGGCGAGCTCTACGCGATCTACGTCGCTCCGGCCGGCCAGGGTCGGGGTGCGGGTCTGGCGCTCATGGAAGCGGGTGTGGGCGCACTCTCCGAACGCTGGCAGGAGGCGATCCTCTGGGTTGCGACGGAGAACCCGCGGGCCTGCCGCTTCTACGAGCGGTACGGCTGGGACGTCGACGGCGAGCGGGTCGACGACTCGATCCCGGGCGCCTCCGTGCCCGAGACGCGGTACCGCTTGTCCGGCCTGGGTCGGCGCTAGTCTGGACCGGTGATCGCCCGCTACTCCCGTCCGGCGATGGCCGGGGTCTGGTCGGAGCAGCGAAAGCTGGAGCGGTGGCTCGAGGTGGAGCTCGCCGCGCTCGACGCCTGGGCCGAGATCGGACGTGTGCCCGCCGAGGCGGCGGAGGCGATCCGACGCTCGGCGGCCGCGCCCACACCCGAGCGCGTTCGCGAGATCGAGGAGCGGACCCACCACGACATGGCGGCGTTCGTCGATGCCGTCGCCGACGGGCTCGGAGAAGACGGGCGCTGGTTCCACTACGGACTCACGTCGTCGGATGTCCTCGACACAGCGCTCTCGCTGCAGATCCAGGAGGCGGGCCGACTGATCCTCGACGGCGTCGATCGCGCGTTCGCCGCCGTCGTCGCCCGGGCCGACGAGCATCGCGCGACGCTGACGATCGGCCGGACCCACGGTGTGCACGCCGAGCCGACGACATTTGGGCTGAAGCTTGCAGGCTGGGCGTTCGAGCTCGAGCGCGACCGCACGCGCGTCGAGCGTGCACTCGACGGGCTGCGCGTCGGAAAACTCTCCGGGGCGGTCGGGACGTACTCGGCGACCGACCCCGACGTCGAGCGGATCGCGTGCGAGCGGCTCGGCCTCGAGCCTGCACCGTCGTCGACGCAGATTCTCCAGCGCGACCGGCACGCCGAGCTGTTGAGCGCTCTCGCCCTCGCTGCTGCGTCGCTCGAGAAGTTCGCGCTCGAGGTGCGGCACCTCGCCAGGACCGAGGTGCGCGAGGTCGAGGAGCCGTTCGGCCGCGGGCAGAAGGGCTCGTCGGCGATGCCGCACAAGCGGAACCCGGTCGTGTCCGAGCGGATCTGCGGTATCGCGCGGGTTGTTCGATCGGCAGCGCTCGTCGGGCTCGAGAACGTGGCGCTCTGGCACGAGCGCGACATCACGCATTCCTCGGCAGAGCGCGTCGTCGTTCCGGACGCGTTCCTTGCGCTTGACTACATGCTCGAGCGTTTCGCCTGGCTCGTCGAAGGGCTCGTCGTCTTTCCGGAGCGCATGCGCCGGAACCTCGAGGCGAGCCACTTCCTGTTCTTCAGCCAGCGCGTGTTGCTCGCACTCGTGGACAGCGGCCTCTCGCGCGACGACGCGTACCGGCTCGTGCAGCGGAACGCGATGCGGGCCTGGGAGGAGGAGCAGGACTTCCGCGAGCTCGTGCGGAGCGACTCGGAGCTCGCGCCGCGGCTCGCGCTCGACGAGGTCTTCTCGCTCGAGCCGTACACCCGTCACGTCGAGATCGTCTTCGAGCGCCTCCACGCGCTCGTGCGGACGAAAGAGGAGGAGCCCACCTATGCCTGAGACTGCCGCCCACGTCGGGAGCGGGAAGGTCCGCGAGCTCTATTCGCTCGACGACACGCGTCTCTTGCTCGTCGCCAGCGACCGGATCTCGACGTTCGACGTCGTGCTCCCCACGGAGATTCCCGACAAGGGGCGCGTGCTCACCGGGCTCGCTGCGTTCTGGTTCGCCCGGACGAGGCACCTTGTGCCGAACCACCTGCTCGCGTTGCGGGAGGACGGCCGCTCGACCGAATGCCGCAAGCTCGAGATGCTGCCGATCGAGTGCGTCGTTCGTGGCTACCTCGCGGGCTCGGGCTGGAAGGACTACCAGGCGGCGGGCGCGACCTCGGGGCACTCGCTGCCCTCGGGGATGCGCGAGTCCGACCAGCTCCCCGAGCCGATCTTCACACCTGCGACGAAGGCGCAATCGGGTCACGACGAGAACATCGACGCTGAGCACGCTTCCGAGCTCGTCGGGCCGGAGCGGTTCCGCGAGGTGGAGCGCGTCGCACTGACGCTGTACGAGTACGCCGCCAAGTACGCGCGCGAGCGCGGGATCGTGATCGCGGACACCAAGTTCGAGTTCGGGCTCGACGACGAGGGACGGCTCGTGCTCGGCGACGAGGCACTCACGCCGGACTCGTCGCGGTTCTGGCCGGCGGACGCGTACGAGCCGGGCGGGCCACAGCCCTCGTTCGACAAGCAGTTCGTCCGCGATTACTGCGAGACGCTCGGGTGGGACAAGACCCCTCCGGGCCCGGAGCTGCCCGCCGACGTCGTCGAGGGCACCCGGGCGCGCTACGTCGAAGCCTTCGACCGCATCACGGGGATCCCGTTCGCCGACTACGTCGCCGACCCGGAAGTGATGCTGCGGTGAGGGCGACCGTGCTCGTTCGGCCGAAGGCGGGGATCCTCGACCCACAAGGCCAGGCGGTCGAAGGCTCGCTGCGTCAGCTCGGGTTCGCCGTCGCGGAAGCCCGCGTGGGCAGGGTCGTCGACCTCGAGCTCGAGGCGACAGATCTGGCGGCCGCGCGTGCGGAGGTCGAGCGCATGTGCGAGCAGCTCCTCGCGAACCCCCTGATCGAGAGCTTCGAGATCGAGCTGGAGGACGCATGAGCGAGAGCGGCCCACGGATCA
>Ga0126306_10000531_pt1 | contig 17971 bp, 17 predicted proteins | sample Plot27_FD_92592 | JGI IMG/M metagenome (GOLD analysis project Ga0126306, IMG submission 92592) | Serpentine soil microbial communities from UC McLaughlin Reserve, CA, USA - Plot27 | ecosystem: Environmental > Terrestrial > Soil > Grasslands | place: USA: UC McLaughlin Reserve, Lake County...
ACCGCCGCCTTGGCCGAGGTGATCGACTCGTCCAGGCAGATGGGGGTGGCCAGCCGCCCGGCCAGCTCGGCGTGGCCGGCCAGGTCGTCCTCGGCCAGGGGCTGCTCGATCAGCAGCAGCCCGAACCGGTCCAGCCCGGCCAGGTGGCCGGCGTCGGCCACCGTGTAGGCGGCGTTGGCGTCGACCTGGAGCAGGACCTCGTCGCCGAAGCGCTCGCGCACCGCGGCCACCGGCTCCAGGTCCCAGCCGGGCTCGATCTTGAGCTTGATGCGGAGATAGCCCTGGTCCAGGTAGCCGGCCACCGCGTCCAGCAGCTCGGCCACCGAGCCCATGATCCCGACCGACACCCCGGCCGGGACCCGGTCCCGGGTCGCGCCCAGGTGGCCGGCCAGCGGCTCGTCCCTGGCCCGCAGCCAGGCGTCGAGCACGGCCAGCTCCAGGGCCGCCTTGGCCATGCGGTGGCCCTTGACGAAGGCCATGGCCGCGCCCGGCGCCTCGGGGTCGAGGTCGCCGGCCCCGGCCACGGCCGGGACCAGGAACCGGCGCAGGACGTCGGCGGCGCCGTCGGCGTACTCCGAGGAGTAGCGGGGCTCGGCCGCGGCCACGCACTCCCCCCAGCCCTCGGCGCCGTCGGTGACGGCCCGGACCAGGAGCACGTCCCGGTCCTGCTCGACCCCGAACGAGGTCCGGAACGGCGACACCAGCGGCAGCGCGACCCGCCGCAGCTCGACCCCTTCGAGCTTCATCTGGGGCCACCCGTCGGCGGCCGGGTGAGCAGGTAGCGGTCGGGCCGGCGCAGGAACCCGGTGACGGCGGCCCCGGCGGCCAGGCGGTCGCCGAGGGCCTGGCGGACGGCCGCGCGCCAGGCGCGGCGCGGCCCGGGGCCGAGCGCCTCCACGTCGGGTGGCACCTCGACGGTGACCAGCGGCGCGCCGGTGTCGTGGGCGACCGGCTCCAGGCCGGGCCCGGCGGTCAGGGCCGGCTCGGCCGCTCCCGGGGCCGGGGAGGGCGGCCGGGGCCGGCCGGCGCAGGCGGCGGCGACCGCCGGGTCGTCCAGCTTCCAGGTCAGCAGCAGCCGGTCGCTGGCCATCCCGGCGTTGATGGCGTCGGTCATGGGGCCGTAGAAGTCCTCCAGGTAGGCGGTGGGCGTGGCCCCCAGCTTGGCCAGGTTGAACCAGGCGTTGCGGGCCACCAGCGGGTCGAAGGTCCAGACGACCACCGGCACCCCCCGGGCCAGGGCCCAGGCCCGCTGGTGGACCTTGAGGGCGAAGCCGATCCCCCGGTGCTGGCCCTGGGGTGCGACCCCGGTGATGTGGGAGTGCAGGGCGGGGTCGGGCGGGGCGGTGAAGAACCCGGCGCTGGCCCCGACCATCCGGGTGCCGGCGTACGCCCCGACCACGTAGCTCCCGGCGTGGGCCAGCGCCCGCAGCAGCTCCCCGGTCACCGGCGGCGGCTGCCCTTCGGCCGGTCGCCACACCTCCTCGAACAGCCGCTGGGCCGCCTTCAGCTGCTCCATCCGGTGCAGCTCGCGGATGACGACGTCGGCGGCGGTGGCCGCGGCCACCGCCGCCTGGGTCGCCTCGGGCGGGTCGAAGGGGTCGGCCAGGCGTTCGGTCATGCCCGGGATGCTAACCCCCGGAGCGGTCAGCCGGCGGCCACGCAGGGCTTGGTGAAGTCGAACTTCTCGGCGGTGGGACCGACGAAGAAGTCCTTGTGCACCGAGGAGCCGAGGGGAGCGGATTCGTCGGGCTTGACGATCAGGGCCTGGCGGACGGTCGTCTGGTTGGGCTCGCCGCTGTAGGTCTTGTCGGGGAGGGCGCCCTCGTAGTCGACGGTGACCTGGGTGACGGCGGCGCGGACGCCGGCCCGGGTCAGGTCGCCGTTCTGGACGGCCCGCTCGAGGACGGCCTTGAGCGGGTACGACCAGATCCAGCCGAAGGTGTAGCCGTCGTTCGCCGGGGCCTTGCCGCCGGCCGCCTGCTCCATGGCCTGGTGGGCCGGGGTGTCGCTGCCCCACGGGCCCCACGGGGCGACGAAGTGGTAGAGGGCCTTGATGGCGGGAGCGGCCTCGCTCTTGAGCAGGGCCGGGTTGTAGGTCGGGACCGACCCGACGAAGCGGCCCTCGAAGCCCTGGGCGGCGGCCTTGCCGACGATCTCGGCCATCTCGGCCGGGCCGGTGGCGACCATGACCACGTCCGGGTCGGCCCGGAGGATCTTCTCGACGGCCGCGTCCTGGTTGCCGGCCTGGGCGTTGGGGGTGGTCTGGACATCGTGGGCGCTGGCCTGGAAGTCGACCCCGTTGACCTTGGCCCACTCGGCCACGCCGGCGGCCGAGTCGCCGCCGTAGTCGCCCGGGTAGTGGACGGCCATGACCGTGCCCGGCTTGCCGAACTCCCCGGTCGCCCAGTCGAGGCCGTTCATGGCCTCGGTGCAGTAGCTGTAGCCGCTCTCCAGGATGACGTCCTCGAACTCCCAGCCTGACCACCAGGAGGCGGGGGCGGCGATGATGTCGGACTCCTTGTACAGGGGCAGGCCGGCCAGGGTCGGCGGCGTGCCGAGGGTCTGGGCCAGGGCGAGGATGTTGGGCTCGATCTCGCGGTACTTGGCCACGTGCTCCTGGGGGTTGTACTTGTTGTCGCGGGTGTAGGTCTCGATGTTCACCTCGTACCGGCCGCCGATGCCGCCCTGGTCGTTGACCCGCTTCCAGAACGCCTTCTGGCCGTCGGTGATGGGCACGGCCAGGGCCCGGAACGGCCCCTCGGTCAGGTCCGACAGCACCCCGAGGTAGATGCAGTCGCGCTCGGCGTTGCCGCCGGGACACGGCTCGGTGGTCACGCCGATGTCGACCTTGACGTCGCCGGCCTCGGAGCCGCCGCCGGTCTCGCCGCCCTGGCAGGCGGTGAGGACCAGGGCGAGCACGGCCACCGCGACGAGGATCCTGTTCTTGCCCATGCCGGCCATGGGTGCCTCCTTCGGCTAGTACGAGAACGGCCAGGCTTTCCAGTAGTTGCGGGCCCGCACCCAGATGCCGAACAGGCCCCTGGGCTCGGCGATCAGGAAGACCACGATCAGGACCCCGTAGAGCAGCGTCTGGAGCTGGAAGGTGGTGAGCACGCCGCCGGTGGACTGGCTGGCCACGAAGGGCAGGAAGCGGGGCAGCTCCTCGACCAGCCGGGGCAGCAGGATCACGAAGGCCGCCCCCAGCAGCGACCCGGAAAGGGTGGCCACCCCGCCGATCAGGATCATGGCCAGGAACTGCACCGACAGCAGCAGGTTGTAGCTGCCCGGCTCGATGAACCCGGTCACCGTTGGCAGCAGCGCCCCGGCGATGCCGGCGTAGAACGACGAGATGGTGAAGGCGATCAGCTTGTGCCGGGTCAGCGAGACGCCCATGACCTCGGCGGCCAGGTCACGGTCGCGCACGGCCGCAAAGGCCCGGCCGACGGCCGAGCGGGCCAGGTTCTTGGCCGGGACGGCCAGCAGCACCAGCACGACCAGGGCGATCAGGTACAGCTTGATCTCGCGGGTGATCGGGTAGCCGCCGAGGATCTCGCTGCGCCGGCCCAGGTCGACCCCGAGCAGGTGCAGCTGGGCGGCGGGCCGGCCCACCCCGGGGCCGCCGGTGACGGCGGTGAGCTCGCGGAACAGGTGCTCGCCGATGAACACCAGCCCCAGGGTGACGATGGCCAGGTACAGGCCCTTGAGCCGGATCGCCACCGGCGCCACCAGCAGCCCGACCAGGGCCGGGAGGAGCCCGGCGGCCGGCAGCCAGATGGCCATGTCGAGGCCGAAGCCGAGCGAGCGGCCGTCCGGGTCGCCGGAGAGCACGGCCGCGGTGTAGGCGCCGAGGCCGAGGAAGAAGGCGTGCCCGAGTGACACCTGGCCGGCGTAGCCGGTGACCAGGTTGAGCCCGATCGCCCCCACCGCCGCGAGCAGGGCGGTGGCGCCCAGGGCGGTCAGCTCGGCGGTGACGCTGAACGGGAACAGCAGCAGGCCGGCCAGCAGCAGCCCGAAGTAGGCCCGCTTGGCCGGGGTGTTGAGCGGCGCCTGGTCGCGCTCGTAGCTGGTGAACAGCTCGGGCCGGCTCCTCACACCCGCTCCACCTCCCGGGTGCCGAACAGCCCATAGGGGCGGACCAGGAGCACGACCAGCATGACCACGTACGGCACCACCTGATCGACGTTGTCACCGGCCCAGGGGAACAGCTCGGCCTGGTAGGTCTTGGTGTAGGCCTCGGCCAGGCCGATGATCGGCCCGCCGACCACCGCCCCGGGGACCGAGTCGAGGCCGCCGAGGACGATCGCCGGCAGCGCCTTGAGGGCGACCAGGGTGGTGGCCTGGCTGAACCCGGCCCCGCCGGTGGCCACCAGCATCCCGGCCACCGCGGCCAGCGCTCCCGAGATGGCCCAGGCGAGCCCGAACATGCGCCCGGCCGGCACCCCGAGGGCGAGGGCGGCCTCCTGGCTGGCCGCGGTGGCCCGCATGGCCAGCCCCAGGCGGGAGTGGCGCAGGAACAGCCAGAGCAGCGCGACCACGGTGGCGGTGACGGCCAGCTTGGCCAGGTCGGAGTGGAACACCACCACGCCCGCGACCTCGGTCCGCTCCAGCCCCCACGGGTGGCCGACCTGGCGCAGCTCCAGGCCGATCAGGTCGCCGGCCACCACCTGAAGGACGATGAACACCCCGACGGTGACCATGGTGGCCGAGAACACCGGCTCGCCGACCATGGGCCGCAGGGCCACCCGCTCGACCGCCGCCCCCAGCAGAGCGGTCACGAGCACGGCCAGGGCCAGGGCCGGCCAGAACCCGAGGCCGACGACCAGGGCGAAGTACGATGTCCAGTAGGCGCCGAGGATCATCAGGGCCGGCTGAGCGAAGTTCACCACCCCGGTGCCGCGGTAGACGATCACGAACCCGAGCCCGAGCAGGGTGTACAGCGACCCCTGGGCCAGGCCGCGGACGGTCGAGGACAGGAACTCCTCCACTAGCGGCCTCCCCGATCCACGCCCCGGTACATGCCCTCGATCAGGTCTTCAAAGGCGGCGGTGATGGCGGCCCGCTTGACCTTCTGGGTGGCGGTCAGCTCGCCGTCCTCGTGGTCGAGCTCCTTGGGGATGAGACGGAACCGCTTGATGCTCTCGGCCCGGGCCAGGCGGCGGTTGGTGTCGTCCACCACGTCCTGGACCAGCGCCACCACCTCGGGCTTCTCGGAAAGGTCGCGGTAGGTGGTGTAGGGGATGCGGCGGCGCTGAGCCCACTCCCCGACCGTGTCCAGCTCGATGCCGATCAGCGCGGTCAGGTACGGGCGCCGGTCGCCGACCACCACCGCCTCGCGGACATAGGGGGAGAACTTGAGCGAGTTCTCGATCTCGGACGGGGAGACGTTCTTCCCGCCCGAGGTGATGAGGATGTCCTTGAGCCGGTCGACGATCTTGAGATGGGTCCTGTCGACCCACTCGCCGACGTCGCCGGTGCGCAGCCAGCCGTCGGCCCCGAGCACCTCGGCGGTCCGCTCGGGCTTGCCCCAGTAGCCGGTGAACACCCCCGGGTGGCGGGTCAGGATCTCCCCGGGCTCGCCGTCGAGCCGGAGCTCGACCCCGGGGTGGGGCTCGCCCACGGTGCCGACCTTGACCCGGCCGGCGCGGTTGGCGGTGGCGACGGCGCTGTTCTCGGTCATGCCGTAGATCTCGTGGATGACCACCCCGAGCCCGAAGAACCACTGGAGCAGCTCGGGGGCGATCGGCGCCGCCCCCGACCCGGCGAAGCGGCACCGCTCCAGCCCGAGGCGCTTGCGCAGGGAGCGGAACAGGAAGGGATATCCGAGGGCGTAGCGCAGCCGGGTCGAGCTGGTGTGGGTGCCGCCGTTGGCGACCAGCTCGGTCCCGATCCGGGCCGCCTGGCCCATCCACAGCCGGTAGTTGGCCCGCTTGAGCGGGGAGGCCGAGGCCATCCGGATCTCGACCGTTGCCCGGACCTTCTCCCAGATGCGCGGCACGGCGAAGAACAGGGTGGGCTGGACCTCGCGCAGGTTGTCCTGGACGGTGTCGATCGACTCGGCGAAGTGGACCTGGGTGCCGGCGGCGGCGTTGACCCACTCGGTGGAGATCCGCTCGGCCACGTGGCACAGCGGCAGGTACGACAGGGTGACGTCGCCGGGGCCGGCGCCCTCGTAGAAGCCGTCCCCGTCGACCAGGGTCCTGATCGCGAAGTCGATGTTGGCCACGGTCAGCATCGCCCCCTTGGGCGGCCCGGTGGTGCCCGAGGTGTAGATGAGGGTGACCACGTCGCCGTCGGCCACCTGGGCGGCCAGCTCGTCCAGGAGCCCTGGGTGCCGGTCGCGGTGGGCGCGGCCGAGCTCCAGCAACTCGTCCCAGGACAGCAGCGCCGGGTTGTCGTAGGTGCGGACCCCGCGGGGCTCGACGTACACGATCCGCTCCAGCCCGGGCAGGGTGTCCTTGACCTCGAGGGCCTTGTCGACCTGCTCCTGGTCCTCGGCCACCAGCACCTTGGCCCCGGAGTCGGCCAGCAGGTAGGCGACCTCGGCCGGTGGGTTGGTCGGGTACAGGCCGACGGTCATGGCCCGCACGGCCACGGCGGCCACGTCCGTGTACAGCCACTCGGGCCGGTTCTCGGAGTGGATGGCCACCCGGTCGCCCGGGGAGACCCCGAGGGCGGCCAGGCCGTGGGCGGCCAGCTCGACCTGCTCCCAGTAGCGCCCCCAGGTGATCTCCTGCCAGATGCCGAAGCGCTTCTCGCGCAGCGCCACCCCGCCGGGGGTCTCCAGCGCCCGCCGCCGGATCCGGGAGGCGACGGTGACGACTCCGGCCCGCTCGCCGAGGGCGGTCATGGCCCACCGCCCCGTGCCGGCTCGACCGCGACCGGCTCCCCGGCGGCCGCCGCCCGCGCCTTGCCGTACTGCTCGCCCAGGTAGGCGCGGATCACGTCCGGGTGGTGCTGGATCTCGGTGGGCGGGCCGACGGCGATGGGGATGCCGAAGTCAAGGGCCAGGACACGGTCGGCCAGGTCCATGACCACGCCCATGTCGTGCTCGACCAGGATCATGGCCACGGCCAGTTCCTCGCGGATGTCGAGGATGAATCGGGCCATGTCCTCGGTCTCCTCGACGTTCATGCCGGAGACGGGCTCGTCCAGCAGCAGGAGCTTGGGCTCCATGGCCAGGGCCCGGCCGAGCTCGACCCGCTTCTTGATGCCGTAGGGCAGAATCCCGACCGGCTGCTTGCGGTACCGCTCGATCTCCAGGAAGTCGACGATGTCCTCGACCACCCGCCGGTGCCGGGCCTCCTCGCGCCGGGCTCGGCCCAGCCAGAGCAGGGCCGAGCCGACCCCGTAGCCGACGTGGAGGTGGCGGCCCAGGAGCAGGTTGTCGAGCACGGTGAGGTGCTCGAACAGCTCGATGTTCTGGAAGGTGCGGGCCATGCCGGCGCGGGCGATGCGGTCGGGCTTGACCCCGACCAGGTCGCGGCCGCCGAAGCGGATGGCCCCCTGCTGGGGCCGGTACAGGCCCGACAGGCAATTGAACAGCGAGGTCTTGCCGGCGCCGTTGGGGCCGATGATGGCGAACAGCTCGTCCTGGCCGACCTCGAACGACACCGCCCGCAGGGCCTGGAGGCCGGCGAAGCTCAGGTGCAGGTCGTCGACCTGGAGCAGCGGGCCGGTCACGACAGCCACCGCTTGCGCCGCCGGTAGTGCTTGACGTCGCGGAACGAGCGGGCATGCCCACCCTTGTGGAGACCGAGGTAGAACTCGCGCACGTCCTCGTCCTCGGCCAGGACCGCCGCCGGCTTGTCCAGGACCAGCTTGCCGACCTCCATCACGTAGCCGTGGCCGGCGATGGCCAGGGCCATGCTGGCGTTCTGCTCGACCAGCAGCACCGAGGTGCCCTGGCGGTTGATCGAGACCAGCAGGTCCCGGATCTGGGCCACGACCAGCGGGGCCAGGCCCAGGGAGGGCTCGTCCAGCAGCAGGTACCTCGGGTCCGTCATCAGCGCCCGCCCGATGGCCAGCATCTGCTGCTCCCCGCCCGACAGGTAGCCGGCCACCTGCCCCCGTCGCTCCTTGAGGATGGGGAATAGCCCGTAGACCCGGTCCAGCCCCTCACCGAGCTGCTTCGGCCTGGCGTACCCGCCGACGCGCAGGTTCTCCTCCACCGACAGCTCGGCGAACACCCGCCGGCCCTCCATCACCTGGCCGATCCCGGCCCGGACGATCTCGGGGGTGTCCAGCTGGTCGATGCGGCGCCCGTCGAGCGCGACCCGGCCCTTGGTGATCTCCCCCCGGTGCAGGCCGAGCAGGCCGGTGATGGCCCGCAGGGTGGTGGTCTTGCCGGCGCCGTTGGCGCCGAGGAGGGCGACGATGGCACCGTCGGGCACCGTGAGGCTGACCCCCTTGAGGACCAGCAGGACGTCGTCGTAGACGACCTCCAGGTTCTCGACGGCGAGCATCGGCGCATCGGCCTCCCACCTGTGTCCCTGTTGGTAGATAACCGTCACTAGTGCACATGTCAATCAGATGACACGGTTCGTCCATATGGAGTGGCTCCGGATCCTGGGCCGGGCGGCCTCAACACGGCGCGTACGCGCCCGGGAGGATGACAGGGGCCGGGTGGCGGACGACACTGCCGGGATGGAGCGGTCCGCACGCCTGCCGATCTGGGCCGGACGTCCGCCCTGGGCGGACGACGCCCTGCTGGCCGCCGGCCTGGCCGTCTTCGGGGTCTACGGCACCATCGGCGCCGCCGGCAACCAGCCGGACAGCCGCCCCCCGGGCGTCCTCGCCTGGGGGCTGCTGCTGGCCGCGTCGGCGGCGGTGGCGTTCCGGCGCCGCCACCCGGTGGCCGTGCTGGCGGTGACGGCCACGGCGACGGCCGTGTGGCTGGCCACCCGGCACCCCTACGGGCCGGTCTTCCTGCCGCTGTGCGTGGCCGTCTACACCGCCGCGGTGTCGGCGGACCGGCGGCGGTTCCCGGCGCTGGCCGCCTGGGTCGGCGGGTTGCTGGCGGTGCTGGTGGCCCTGGGCATGGCCGACGGCGGCCAGGGGCTCGGCGACCGGGTGGCCGACCAGCTTCCCCGGCTCCTGCTCGCCTTCGGGGTGCTGCTGGGGGTGCCGCTGTGGGTCGGGCGGGCCGCCGGGGTGCGGCGCGAGCGGGGGGTCGAGGAGGGGCGCCGGCGGGCCGACGAGGAGCGGCTGCGGGTGGCCAGGGAGCTGCACGACGTGGTCTCGCACTCGATCGCGATGATCAACTTCCGCGCCGGGGTGGCCCTCCATGTCATCGACCGGCGGCCCGAGGAGGCCAAGGCGGCGCTGGAGCGATCCGCCAGGGGAGCACCGGCGCGATGCAGGAGCTGCGGGCGGCCCTCGGGGTGCTGCGCGACCCCGGCGGGTCGCCGAGGGCGCCCGGGCCGGGCCTGGCCCAGCTCGGCGAGCTGGTCGCCGGGGTCGCGGGCGCCGGCCGGGCGGTCGAGGTGGTGGTCGAGGGCGACCCGGCCGAGCTCCCCCCGGCGGCCGACCTGGCCGCCTACCGGGTCGTCCAGGAGTCGCTGACCAACGTGGTCAGGCACGCCGGCCCGGCCGCGGCCACCGTCCGGGTCGCCTACCAGCCCGGTCAGGTGGTGGTCGAGGTCAGCGACGACGGCCCCGGCCCGGCCGCCGGGCCCGGCAGCGGCATCACCGGCATGCGCGAGCGGGTGGCCGCCGCCGGTGGCGAGCTGGACGCCGGCCCGCGACCCGGCGGCGGCTTCAACGTCACGGCCAGGCTGCCCCGGTGACCCCGGTGATCCGGGTGGTGGTGGCCGACGACCAGGCGCTGTTCCGGGCCGGGTTCCGGGTCCTGCTGGAGGGCGAGGACGACCTGGAGCTGGCCGGCGAGGCCGGGGACGGCCGGGCGGCGGTCGAGCTGGCCCGCCGGGCCCGGCCCGACCTGGTCCTGATGGACGTGCCATGCCGGTGATGGACGGCATCGAGGCGACCCGGGCGATCGCCGCCGACCCGGCCCTGGCCGGGGTCCGGGTGGTGATCCTGACCACCTGGGAGCTGGACGAGTACGTGTTCGACGGGCTCCGCGCCGGGGCCAGCGGGTTCCTGGTCAAGGACACCGAGCCGGCCGAGCTGCTGCGGGCGATCCGGGTGGTGGCCGCCGGCGAGGCGCTGCTGTCGCCGGGCCCGACCCGGCGGCTGATCGCCGACCTGGTGGCCCGCCCCGACCACCGGGCCGTGGCCGCGCCCGACCCGGCCTACCTGACGGACCGGGAGCGGGAGGTGGTCGGCCTGGTCGCCCTCGGCCTGGCCAACGACGAGATCGCCGGCCGCCTGGTGGTCAGCCCGGCCACCGTCCGCACCCATGTCAGCCGGGCCATGACCAAGCTGCACGCCCGCGACCGCGCCCAGCTGGTCGTGTTCGCCTACCAGTCCGGCCTGGCCGGTCAGACCCGCTCCAGGCCGACGTAGTTCTCGGCCAGGCTGCGGGCGGCGGCCTCGGAGGTGGCCAGGTAGTCGAGGCGGGCCTGCTGGACCCGGCGCTGGAAGGCGTCGTCGCCGGGGGCGCGGTGGAGCAGCCCGGTCATCCAGGTGGAGAAGTCCTGGGCCCGCCAGACCCGGCGCAGGCAGGTGGCCGACCAGGCCTCCAGCGGCCCGGTGGCCCCGGTCCGGTACCAGGAGGCCAGGGCCTCGGCCAGCACCCGGACGTCGGCCACGGCCAGGTTCATGCCCTTGGCGCCGGTCGGGGGGACGATGTGGGCGGCGTCCCCGGCCAGGAACAGGCGGCCGTGGCGCATCGGCTCGACCACGAAGCTGCGCATTCCGGTGATCCCCTTGTCGAGGATCGGCCCCTCCTCCAGGGCCCAGCCGTCGTCGGTGGCCAGCCGGGCCTGGAGCTCCTCCCAGATGCGCCCGTCCGGCCAGGACTCGATCGGCTCGTCCGGGTCGACCTGGAGGTACAGGCGGGTCAGCTCGGGCGAGCGCATGCTGTGGAGGGCGAAGCCCCGGTCCGAGGCGGCGTACACGATCTCCTCGGAGGAGGGGGCGACCGCGGCCAGCACCCCCAGCCAGGCGAACGGGTAGGCCCGCTCGAACACCGCCCGGGCGGACTCCGGGACGGCGTCGCGGCAGACCCCGTGGAAGCCGTCGCAGCCGGCGACCACGTCGCAGGCCAGCTCCTGGTCCTGGCCGGCGGCCCGGAACCTGATCGCCGGGCGGTCGCCGTCCAGGCCCTCCAGGTGGACGTCGGAGACCTCGAACAGGATCTGGCCGCCCGCCTCCAGCCGGGCCTGGATCAGGTCCTTGACCACCTCCTGCTGGCCGTAGATGGTGATCGACCGGCCGGTCAGGTCGGTCAGCGGGACCCGGTGGCGGCGGCCGGCGGAGCGCAGCTCGATGCCGTGGTGGACCATGCCCTGGCGGCGCAGCCGGCCGGCCACCCCGGCCGCCTCCAGCAGCTCGACCGTGCCCTGCTCCAGCACCCCGGCCCGGACCCGCTGCTCGACGTGGTCGCGGCTGCGCGCCTCCAGCACCACCGAGTCGACGCCCTCCAGGTGCAGCAGGTGCGACAGCAGCAGCCCGGCCGGCCCGGCCCCGACGATCCCCACCTGGGTGCGCATGCCAGCTCCTTGGTCGCGGTGCCCCCGGAGATGCTAGACCAGCGTCGGCGGTGGCCGGCCCGAGGGGAAGACCGCGGCCACCTTGGCCTTCATGGTGGCGAACCGGCGCACCTGGTAGGCGAGGTGCAGGGCCAGCGCGGCCGTCCCGAAGGCCATCCCGGCCAGCACCGTGACCGGCAGCGGCGTCCCGATGGCGGTCATCATCGCCAGCGCGACCGTGACCCCGGCGAGCAGGGCGTTGATCACCGCGACGGCGCTGGGCATGGTGAACAGGAACTGGGTCCAGGAGTCCCTGACGTACATGTTGGCCAGGGCGCCGCGGACGTCGTCGCGTCCCGAGAGCAGGAAGTAGTGGGCCTGGGATGGGTCGATCTCGGTGTAGTAGTGCCGGATCCGGTTGATCGCCCGGGCGTAGACGATGTCCTCGATCGAGCTCTGCAGCACCCGGACGTAGGTGACCAGGCCGAGGAAGAGCACCGCCGGGAGCACGGTCAGGGCGACCGCGTAGAAGACCTCGCCCAGCGGGGACCGCTGGGCGACCAGGGCCAGGGCGACCAGGGTGCTCGACAGCGCCCCGACGTACAGGGCGGTGCGGCCGTTGCCCTCGCTGACCGCGACGGCCCGGGCCGTCTGGAGGGTGAAGTGCTCGGTGGTCAGGGCCTGCATGAACGCCTGCTGCGGCGCCGGCTGGCCGGCCGGGGGGATCCGCTCGACGGATGGCTTGTTCACCTTGCTCACCTTCTGCTCGGGACGAACGCTGCCGGTGCCCTTGACGCTACGGCTCGGGCGGCCCTCAAACTTGGAGACGGCATGGAGGAGATCTGGAGAAGGCCGGGATGATCTACCGCTTCGGCGACTGCGAGCTCGACGACCGCCGCTACGAGCTGCGCCGGGGCGGCGTCCCCCGCCACCTGGAGCCCCAGGTGTTCGAGGTCCTCGCCTACCTGGTCCGCAACCGCGACCGGGTGGTGCCACGGGCCGAGCTGCTGGACGAGATCTGGGGGAGCCGGTTCGTGAGCGACTCGGCCCTGGCCAGCCGGGTCAAGGCGGCCCGCCGGGCGGTCGGCGACAGCGGGCGCGAGCAGGGGCTGATCCGCACCGTCCACGGCCGCGGCTACCAGTTCCTCGCCCCCGTGCGGGAGCAGGGCGCGACGGCGCTCCCGGCGGCGGTGGCGCCGGTCGGGCGGGAGGCGGAGCTGGCCCGGCTGGGCGAGCTCTACGGCCTCGCCGGGCAGGGGCGGCGCCAGCTCGTGTTCGTGACCGGCGAGCCCGGGATCGGCAAGACGACGCTGGTCGAGGCGTTCACCGGCGAGGTCGAGGGGCGCCGGGCCGGGCTGGTGGCCCGCGGCCAGTGCCTCGAGCAGCGGGGCGGGTCCGAGCCGTACCTGCCGATCTTCGACGCGCTGGAGCGGCTCTGCCGGGACGACGGCCGGGCGCTGGCCCTGCTGTCCCGCCTGGCCCCGACCTGGCTGGCCCAGCTGCCGGCCCTGGTCGACCCGGGCGACCGCGCCGAGCTGGAGCGACGGGCCCTTGGCGGGACGACCGAGCGGCGGCTGCGGGAGGCGGCGGCGCTGCTGGAGGCGGTCGCCGCCGACCGCCCGCTGGTGCTGGTCCTGGAGGACCTGCACTGGGCCGACCCCTCGACCGTCGACCTGCTGGCCTGGCTGGCCCGGCGGGCCACGCCGGCCCGGCTGCTGGTCGCCGGCACCTACCGGCCGGCCGACGCCCTGGCCGGCGGCGCCCCGATCGCCGACGCCGGGGCCGAGCTCCGGCTCCGGGGGCTGGCCAGCGAGCTCCGGCTGGGCGAGCTCGGCCCGGAGGCGGTGGCCGCGGTGCTGGGTCGCGGGCTCCCCGGGGCCGCGGTCCCCGAGGAGCTGGCCCAGCTCGTGCACCGGCGCACCGACGGGGTGCCGCTGTTCGTCGTCCAGCTCGCCCAGGCCTGGACCGACGCCGGCGTGCTGCGGCCGGCGGCCGGGCGGTGGGAGCTGGCCACCGGCCCCGGCGGCGCCGGTGAGGTTCCCGAGGACCTGCGCCGCCTGCTCGAGCTGCAGCTGGAACGGCTGGACGCCGACGACCTGGCCATGCTGGAGACGGCCGCCGTGGGCGGGGTCGAGTTCGCCGCCGCCACCGCGGCCAGCGACGGCCCCGGGTCCGTGGAGGCGGTCGAGGGACGTTGCGCGGCCCTGGCCCGCCACGGCCGCTTGCTGCGGGCCGCCGGCCCGGTGGCCTGGCCGGACGGGACCGTGTCGGCGGGGTTCCGGTTCGCCCACGACCTGCACCGGACGGTGCTCTACGACCGCATCCCGGCCGGCCGGCGGGCCCGGCTCCACGCCGCCGTGGCGGACCGGCTGGAGCGGGCCTACGGGCCGGACGCCGCCGGCCACGCGGCGGAGCTGGCCGCCCACCTCCTGGCCGGCCACGACCAGGCCCGGGCGGTCCCCTACCTCCAGGCGGCGGCCATGCAGGCCATGGGCCGCAGCGCCCCCCGTGAGGCCATCCAGCACCTGGAGGCCCTGCTGGCCGCCCTGCCCCACCTCCCCGAGGGGCCGGAACGGGACCAGGCCGAGCTGGTCGCCCAGATGACCCTTGGCCCGGCGCTGGTCGCCATCCGCGGGTTCGCCTCCCCGGAGCTGGAGGCGGCCTACACCCGGGCCCACGAGCTCAGCCTGGCCCTGGACCGGCCGTACGAGCAGACCCTGGTGCTGCATGGCCTGGCCGCCGTGGCCGAGTTCCGGGCCCGCTACCACCGCTCCGAGGCGCTCCTGACCCAGATGCTCCACCTCGGCGTCGGCGAGCTGGCCGTCGAGGCCTTCGAGCTGCTGGCCTGCTCGACCTTCCACCAGGGGGCGGCGGCCAGGGCGGTCGGCTACGCCGAGCGCGGCCTGGCCGAGTACCACGATCTGGGCGTCGAGCTCGCCTACCTGGCCCCGTTCGGGGAGCACCCGGCCGTCTCCTGCCACTACTGGGCGGCCCTGGCCCTGTGGTTCCTGGGTCACCCGGACCGCGCCCTCGACCATGCCGAGCAGGCCAGGGCCCTGGCCGTGGCCCACCCCTACAGCCTGGCCAGCGCCGAGACGCAGCTCGCCTACCTGCACCAGTACCGGGGCGAGGCGGCGGCCACGCTGGGCTGGACCGGGCGGGCGATGGCGACCGCGAGCGAGCACGGCTTCCCGATCCGGGCCGCCCAGGCGGCCATCCTGGGCGGCTGGGCGGTGGCCGTGACGGCGGGCGACGGTGCCGGCGTGGAGCAGCTCCGGGCCGGGCTGGCCGGGTACCTGGCCACCGGCGCCGAGCTCGACCACCCCTACTACCTGGGGCTGCTGGCCGAGGGCCTGGCCGCGACCGCCGGCCCGCCGGAGGGGCTGGTGGTGGTCGAGGAGGCGATCCGGATGGTCGGGATCGAGCGGCCCTTCTACTACCTCCCCGAGCTCCACCGCATCCACGGCGACCTGCTGGCCGGGGCGGGACAGGCCGGCCAGGCGGCCGAGGCCTACGGACGGGCCATGGAGCTGGCCTCCGGCCACGGCGCCAGGTCGGCCGAGCTGCGGGCAGCCCTGCGCCGCTGCCGGCTGCGCGACGGCACCCCGCCCGAGGCCGACCGCGCCCGCCTGCGGCGGCTCTTCGACCAGTTCGAGGAGGGGTTCGGCACCCCCGACCTGGTGGCCGCCACGGGGCTGCTGGAGGGTGGCTAGCCCACGACCCGGTCGAGCGGCCGGGGCACGCTCGTGAGCTCCAGCGCGTCGACCAGCAACCGCGCGTAGCGGATCTTGCGGCCGCTGTGGGTGCCGATGAAGCGCCGAAGCTGCTCCTGGCTGGACCGTGCTCGCCACGCCGGCTGCCGCTGGAACGTGCGGAAGGATCCAAGCTCGCCCTGGGCCTCGACGACCTGTTCCACTGCGGCGGCGCCCAGGCAGCGGATCAGCTCGTCCTCCAGGTCGGCGACGCAGACATAGAACCCGAGTGCTTCCATCTCGGCCCGACCGAGGTTGGAACCGAGGCCGGCCCACTCCAGACCGCGCCGGAAGTCGCCCTCCTCACCGGCGTCACACAGGCCCGCCAGTCCGAGGTTCAACCCCCGAGGACCGAACTGCTCCAGGAAGCGCCGGATGTTCCTGGCACCGCCCATCGGCACCACGGCAATGCCCGCAGCGGCAAGATCGCGACCACGGCGATCCGCGAGCGTCTCGAGCGCGACCTGGTCGCTGCTCCCCTCAACCAGCACGACCGTCTGCGGGACGACGCCGCCGGCCAGCGACTCGACGGCGGCCAGCTGGAATCGCCGCTTGTCGTTCACCTGCCCAGCCTAGTGCTCCGCGACGACCTGGTGCTGACGGGTTGGTCCGTAACGTTGCCGGGACGCGGGCCGGCCACACTGGCCCCTGCGGTAGCGCTGGGGAGGTGTGCTGCCTGGCTGAACCACCTGCTGCGCCGGGCCGGCCGGCTCGACCTGGCCCTCCGGGGGGCGCCCCCGGTGCCGACGGCACTGGCGGCGCTGAGCGCGGCCACCGTTGGGGCCGTCGTGGCCAGCCGCCGCCCGTCGCACCCGGTGGGCTGGCTGCTGCTCGGCCTCGGGCTGTCGGTGCCGTGGTCGGATGTGCTCGACGGCTGGGTCGACTACGGGGTGCTGGCCCGGCCAGGGTCGCTGCCGGCCGCCCGCTACCTGGCGGTCTACAGCCCAGCCGTCTTCATGGCCGGGCCGGCTGCGCGGGCTTCGTGCTGCTGCTGACCCCCAGCGGGTCGCTGCCGTCGCCGTCGCGCCGCTGGCGCCGGTGGGCCAGGGCCCTCGGCGCCGCGCCTGTGGTGTTCCTGCTGACGGTGGCGCTGTTGCCCGAGCCGCTGGACCCGACCTACGAGTCGGTCGCCAACCCACTCGGGCTCCCCGGCAGCCTGCCGGTCGAGGTGCCGCTGCTCGTGGTCAACCTCCTGGCAGGTGCCGTCGTGCTGCCGACCGTGCCGGTCGCGTGTGGCTCGCTGGTGGTGCGGTTCCGCCGTGCCCGGGGGCTGGAACGCCAGCAGCTGCGCTGGCCGGCACCTCGCTGCCGACCAGCCCTTCGTTGACCCTGGCCTTGATCACCTGGGGCCGCCGGGGTGTGCCTGATCCTGCTGCCACTGGCGATCGGCGCCGCCATCCTGCGTTACCGCCTCTATGACCTGGACCGCATCATCAGCCGCACGCTCGCCTACGGCCTGCTCACGCTGCTGCTGGGCGGCGGCTACGCCGCCGTCGTCCTGTGGCCCGGCGCCGCTACGACACCGCCAGGACCATCGCGGCGTTCAGCCCCCGCCTGCGCGAGCAGATCGACCTGGACACCCTGACCAGCGAGCTGCTGGCCGTGGTCGACCAGGCCATGCAACCGCCGTCGCGTCGCTGTGGCTGCGGCCGCCTAGCCCGGGCCCGGGCCGGGCTCCAGGGCCCAGGTGACGGTGACGGCGGCCCAGACGGTGGTCTCGCCCGGCTCGACGGCCGGTCCTCCGGGGGCGGCCTCGGCGGCCAGCAGGCGCATCGGGCGGGCGTCGGGGGGTGGCGGGGGCGCGTCCTTGATCTCCAGGACCGGGCCGAGGGCCGAGCCGGCCAGGGCCGCGTACTGCCCGGCCCGGGCCAGCGCGTCCCGCCAGGCGGCGTCCCTGGCCGCGGCGGCCACCGCCGCCGGGTCGCCGACCACCAGCTCGAGCCCGTGGACCCTGGCCACGTCCCCGGCGGCCGCCACCGCGGCCGCGGCCACCTGCCCGGCTCGGGCCGGCCGGTCCAGGCGGACGGTGAGCCGGGCCCCGGCCAGGTAGGCGACCGGGCCCCGGCCGGGCTGCCGGGTCTCCCAGTCCTCGTGCAGCTCCAGGCCGCTGGTGGCGCGGCGGGCCGGCTCGACGCCCTCGGCGTCCAGGGCGGCCAGGATCTGGTCGAGGGCGCGCCCGCAGGCGTCAAGGGCCTCGGCCGGGGTCGACCCGCGGCTCTCCACCCCCAGCTGGAGCAGGGCGGTGTCGGGGACGGCGGTGGCCGCCCCGGACCCGGCGACGGTGACGGTCATGTCGGCTCCTCTCACAGCAGTCCCCTGGTGGTGGCCCCGTCGACCTGGAGGGCGGTCCCGCTGACGAACCGGGCCGGGGCCGAGCACAGGAAGCACACCACCTTGCCGAAGTCGGCCGGGTCGCCGACCGGGCCGTCGCCCAGCATGCCGGCCTGCCTGGCCCGGTCGGTGTCGTGGGTCCCCGGGCAGGCCAGGTTGAGGGTGATGCCCTCGTCGAACAGGTCGGCGGCGGCCGTCTTGGCCCACGCCCACAGGCCGGTCCGGGCGGTGTTGGACAGGGCCAGGGTCGGGATCGGCTCCTTGACCGCCTTGGAGGTGATCAGGCAGATGCGGCCC
>Ga0126306_10000532_pt1 | contig 17949 bp, 11 predicted proteins | sample Plot27_FD_92592 | JGI IMG/M metagenome (GOLD analysis project Ga0126306, IMG submission 92592) | Serpentine soil microbial communities from UC McLaughlin Reserve, CA, USA - Plot27 | ecosystem: Environmental > Terrestrial > Soil > Grasslands | place: USA: UC McLaughlin Reserve, Lake County...
ATGACCGCCCCGTGCCGTGCGTAGCGGTCAATACCTGCCTGGCCACCGACGAAGATGAGGTCGTAGATCGCGTGCACCGGGTTGTAGGACGAGGGCTTCTCGGAATCGCCGTGATTGAGCCAAACATGGGTCAGCTCGCGCCGCTCGATGAGATGGGTGTTGCGCACGGCGTTGTTGACGTAGAAAGCGGCTGCCATCGAGGGCACGACGGCCTCCTCCAGGCTTCGCAGACTTGACCGGTTGACCACCGGCACTGCCACCCCCAGCTGCCGAACCAATCGAGCCATCTCTTGGGCGACGGGCACCGAGCGGGTCAGGATCACGAACGGCCGGCCGATCCGGACGAAATAGGGCAGCCACATCGCGACCTGGTACGAAGCGCCGGCATCTGCGGCGAAGTAGACCACGAACTGCGGCGCATAGGCGGCGAGCGCATCTACCACCCGACTGTCCGCTGCGATCACCCGGTACGCGCGGACCAGTGCTCTGCTTGCCGCGTCCACGACGGTCACGAACAGCAGCGCGGCAGCGCCGGCGGCAAGCCATCCAGGAAAGCCGAGTCCGACTTCCAGACTGCCGATCAATATCACCACCCAGGTTCCCATCGGCAGCAACCCTAGGGACACCAGCTGCTTGACCGCTGCATTGATGCCCGGCAGCCCGGAGACCTCGAGGTCCAGTCCGCCCCAGGCATCGGCGATGTGCGACTCGACAGTGACGCCGATGGCCAGCACGACAGCTGCGACCGCGATCAAGATCGGAACTCCGGCGGTCCAGTTCGCCATCACGAGAATGGTGCTCAGAAGCAGCGCTCGAGTGGCTGTGAAGCGGCCCACCATACGTTCCCAGCCGACAAGGCTGCGCACTTCTGGCCCTGCCGACTGCAGGCTGGCCAGGATCGAGACCGTCACCAGGGCCGCCGTCAGCGGCTTGGGGCCGGCCAGCAGCGCACTCAGCAGAGCGATGGCCGCCATCGCGGTGCCCAGCAGATCCAGGCCGATGTTCATCACGAGTGCTTGATATCGCCTTATTCCGCGCAGCTGGGGGGCTCGGTTATCCTCCGCCGGTTCCTCTTCCGCCGCCTCGTTGTCCTCGACGGCATACTTGCGCCCGACTGATCGCACGGCCTCGACGAAAGCGGAGGCGTAGCTCTCCGCTGGGAAGTCGCCCAGGTAGTCCACTCGAGTGGCCGCTCGTTGAGCCGCAAGCGGATCATCACCCAGCATGTCGTCAAGCGCGGGGCTGAGATTGCCGAGATCGCCCCGAATGACGTACGCGGCTTTGGCGACCGGATAGTCCTCGACGAAGCGGGCTGGTTCAGACGGCACGGCCACCATCGCGAAGGGTTTGCCAGAGAACAGGAAGTCCGAAACGACGCTGGACACATCGCAGATCATTGCGTCCGAGCTGTTCATGCACTCCAGGATCGTGCGGTCGGTCTCTGCCGCGGCTCCCCACAGGTGAGCCCGCCCACTGACCTTTGCGTCCGCCGCAAGCAGCCGGTGGATTCGCTCGATCGCCGCGACATCCTCGGGGAACTGGCGGCTGAAGGCGTGCGGCCGGAAGATTACGGTAGCGCCCCTTTCCAGCAGCGCAGTTACGATCCGATCGCCCACCGGCAGTGAGTGCAGCAGCGTCTCTTGAACGTGGCCTCGCCAGGTAGGCGCATAGAGCACCACCGGCTGGGAGACCTCGGATATCGACCGCTCAGCGCGTGTGATGTCTTCCACCTGCGGCCGGCCCACGATCTTGAACTTCTCAGCTGGAATCCGCACCCCGTGCGCGGCATATCGGCGGGTGGCGGCCGGTCCCGCGGCGAAGATGAAATCGAACATGGCGTGGGTCGGGTTGTACGACGTCGGTTTCTCGGAATCGCCGTGGCCCAAGAAGACGTGGGTCAAGTGCTGGAACCGGACCAAGTAGCCGTTGCCGGATGAAGCATTGACATAGAACGCCGCCTCCACCGAGGGCTGGAGCAGCGCTTCGAGATCGGAAATCCGCCGAGCTTCCACCACGGGCATGTCGGTGAGTTTGGCCAGCACCTGGGCTGGTAGCGCATGCCGAGTGATCACCAGGAAGCGGCGACCTGCCCGTTTGAGGTATGGCAGCCACATCATGACCTGGTACGAGCCGTCCTCTGGCCATGCGGTGTATACGACGAACTCCGGCGCGTAGTCGGCGACCGCACGACCGATCTGCTTAGCGAACCGCCGGCTGGCTCGGACGCGGGCACGACCGCCGATAGCGACCACTGCAGCGGGCACGGCGGCCAGCAGGCAGGCGCCGAGCCAGATCCAAGAGGAACCCTCGACCGCAGCCAGAATCAACCCCGTCGCACTGGCAACAAGACCAGCTCCCACGACGGCCGTACTGAGGTCTGGGGCAGGCTTGGCTCCGCGTACACCGGGAAGGTGGGCCACCACAGGAACCTGGAAGCCAGCCACGCGCCCCAGCAGAGGCTCCGCGGCAATCAGGCTACTCAGCACGAGGACTGCCAGCCCAACGGGAAGCGCCGCCGCTCGACCGCCGTCCGCGGTGTACAGGGCGGCTGCCGCACCCGCCGCTACCAGGCATCGTGGGGCCATCGCAGTGCCGAGCAGCAGAAGGTCAGGCAGACGCCATCGTGCGACCGTCCGGAGCGCGCAACCGAACAGGGCGAGGCTGAGGCACACCAAGGCGACCAGCCGAGCTTGACTGAGCGCTGCAATGGTGCTGGACACCGCCAGCACGGCAGTCAACACATCACCAACAAGCACGACCCCGCGATGCAGAGACAGGTTGCGGCCTGCTTCTGTCGCTGACGGCATGGGCTACATTCCTCATTCGATGGGCAGCGGCGCTGACGATCAACTCCACCGCTTGGAAGACGGCCCGAGTCTAACGGTGACTGCGCGGCACGGCCCGTTCTCTACGTGTGGTAGGTGAGAGATCTACGGCATACTGACCGCGTGGTTGGGCGGTCAGGGCAGCTGTCGAGCACCGCCGTCCGGCGTGATCTGCGGAAGCTGATGGCCCGGTCTCGGCGGATCGGGCCAGCGTTGTTCGTGCTGGCCGCGGCACTCGCGGTCTGGCGCTCGGGACCGGCGGGACTTGCCCTTCTGTTGCCTGTGATTCCAGCAGCGCTGCGTCCCGATCCCGACCTCAGACCGTCGTACGCCCTTGGCTTACCTGGCCTCCCGGATGGACCCCCCGTCAAATCGAGGGTGCCGACGCGGCTGTACTCCGCGGTCGGCGTCTGCGGCGGTCTCCTGGCGCTCGTTGTGGCGAGCCTCGGAGTGCCCCCGATCGTCCTCATCGCCTTGGCGGTGCTTCTCCTGGCGCTCTTTGTCGTTGCCGCGGATGCGCTCGTGCGCTACTTGACCGGCAACCTCAGGCTGGAGCGCGCGCTGCGAGCCTACGTTCCAACCATCGGCATGGCCTACGCCGGTGGGACCGGGGGATCGTGGCAACTACGGATGTGGGAGCCGTACCTGCTCCGCTCCGGCGAGCGCTGCGTCATCATCAACCTGCATCAGAGGTACGCCGAGCGAATCCTTGGCGGCCAGCCACCGCTGCGATCGCCCTTCGTTCAGCTCGGCTCCCGCGGTGCGGCGCATCTCGGCCGGGTTCTGGTGCCCAGTCTTCGGACGCTGTATTACGTCCAGAACGCTGGAGCGAACGCTGGCTTTCTCAAGCACTCCCGGATCACTCACGTCTGGCTCAACCACGGTGATTCCGACAAGCCGGCGGCATTCAATCCGCGGCACGCGACGTATGACCGTCTGGTGGTGAGCGGACAAGCCGCCATCGACCGTTATGCCCGCCACGGCATCGACGTTCCCGCCGAAAAGTTCGCCGTCATCGGGCGACCACAGGCCTCGCAAATCCAGCCCTTCCATGGCCACGTCGCTCATCAGTCGCCGCAGAAGGTGCTTTATGCGCCCACATGGCACGGCATCACCCCAGAGGTCAATTTCTCCTCATTGGAGGTCGGGTCGAACATCGTTCGGGCCCTGATCGACCGGGATGTCACTGTGGTGTTCCGACCTCATCCGCTCAGTTACAACGCCCGAATCCACAGGTCCCGGGTGCAAGCCATCCAGAAGATCTTGGGATCGGATCGCAAGCGCTCCGGTCGCCAGCACATCTGGGGGCAACAGTCCGAGCAGTTATGGAGTGTCGCCGATTGTGCGAATCACGTCGACGCGCTTGTCTCCGATCTTTCGAGCGTGGTCTCAGACTTCCTGCAATCGGAGAAGCCGTTCGCGATGACATCAATGCGAACTAATTCAATCGAGCGGTTCCGCGACGAGAACATCGTTGCCCGTGGGGCATACGTGCTTCTCGGAGACCTGTCGAACCTCGAGGCGGTGCTGAACGACCTACTCCGTACCGATCCTCTTGCCGGCATCCGCTCGCAGCTGAAACGTTACGTCCTCGGAGACTTCACCGGCGAGCAGTCAGCTGATGCTCTCGCTGCGCTGGTTCGGCAGCTGGTCGAGTCCCCTCCGCAGGTGCCGGCGAGCTCTCGCCGTCCGCCAGTGACCTCGCATAGTTGATGAACGCGCGAGCTGATTCCCCGTCCTCGTAGCCTCCGAGGTAGTAGGTGCGACGTTCGCGCCGAACGGGAGCCAGCGGGTCATCGCCGAGCATCGCATCCAACGCCTCGTCGAGGGTCGAGAGGTCCCACTCGATCACGTACGCGGCGCGGCTCGAGGGATAGCGCAGGCGGAACTCCTCGGTGCTCTCACCGGTCGCAACCATAGCGAAGGGCTTGAGTGACTGCAGGAAGTCGGTCACGACAGCGGAGACGTCGGCCACCATCGCGTCCGCCTCGTTGGCCAGCTCGGCGAACGTCGGTTCGTCGGCCGCGGCACCCCAGCGATGTGGCCGCGACGTCGCCTCCACGTCAGCCTGTAGCAGCTTCTGGATGGCCGCGATTGCTTCGGCGGACTGCCGAAGGCTGCGACGCGCAGGATGCGGCCGGAAGATCACGGTCGCATTACGTGCCAGCAGCGCCGAGACGACGGCAACGCCGATAGGCAGCGATGAGTGGTTGTTCTGGTAGGTAGAGCTGTGCCAGGTGGGTGCGTAAAGCACGACGGGCTGCTGCACTGAAGAGATTGGGCGGGTGACCGTCTCAATATCCTCGATCTGAGGTCGGCCCAAGATCTTGAATTTCTCGGGCGGAATTCGCACTCCGTGAGCGGCGTACCGGTCGATCGCTGCCTGTCCGGCTACCACGAGCACGTCATACGCTCCGGACTTCTTCTTGAACGAGGTCTCCTTGTCGCTATCACCGTGATGCACGAAGACATGCTTGACGCCTCGGATCTTCAGAAACTCTTCATTCCTGCCGTTGAAGACATAGAAGGCTGCCCGCACCGACGGCGGGAGCATGGCCCGAATCGATCGCCGATCAGCCGTGGGCGCAAAGATGACTGGCATGTTGTACAGCTGAGGTACCCGCGTGAAGGCGTTGGCGTCGGTGGTGACCACGGTGAACGGATAACCGGTTCGCTCGAGGTACGGCGACCACAAGCCGACGTGAAACCCGGATTGACCGTCGTACGGCATGGTGTATACGGGTGCAAAATCGCGGAGCTTATTGAGCACCTTTCGATACCCGCGCCCGAAGCGGACGTACGGCACGGTGATCGCTGCGAGCGTTGCCACCGTGACGAGCGCCAGAGCGGTGAAGATCCAGCCGGGTACCGCGAGGGTGCCCGAAAGGAAGCCCAGTGGGAGAAAGACCGAGACGGTCAGCGGGGCCCATCCGTACGGCCACCGCGGTGCGGTTGGTGAGGATTCTGGCGCCCCCGGCAGATTCCTCGCCTGTAGCTGAACGACGTTGGCATCGGCCGGCAACGAGCGAGAACACCACAAGGCGGTCACCAGCAGTACCAAGCCAGTTAGGGTCAACGGACGAAAGAGCGGACGATTAGCCACATGCCAGCTGGTCACCGCAGCGCTCAGCATCACGTTCACGCTCAACCGAACCCAGAAGTTGTGCAGTCGTCGGCGTCGCGCGTACAGACCGATCAAGGCGAGCTGTGAAGTGATCGCGATCCCGAGGATGCATCCGCAGGCCAGGCGGAACCAGCCGTCGACAAAGATTGATCCGATTCCGGCCACCAACGCGAGGGCCGGCCACACGCGTGAGCGCAGTAGTCGAGTCACGGTCTTTCCCTCCCCGGTCGGGTGCCAGACCTTCGGGCGTTCCAGCGGTGATCCTGCCCGAAACGACGTCGCCGGCGCCAATCCCGATGGCGTGTCGCCGCACGACTGCTGTCACAGGCGGGTACCACACCTTAGGATTGTGCGGTCCGTGACCAGCCAGCTTAGGGACATTCGACGACAAATGTGCGAAGCATCATGAAGACTGCTCTTATTGGGTACACCGGCTTTGTCGGATCCAACCTGGCCGCTGCCTACGCGTTCTCCGACGTGTACAACACGAGCAACATCGGCGATATCCGCGGCCGGTCCTACGACCTCGTCGTCAGCGCCGCCGCCCGCGCCGACTCGCATCGGATCAACCAGAACGGGCCCGCGGATCTAGCGGAAATCGACGACTACGTGGGGTTACTGTCCACGGTGGACACCAAACAACTCGTCCTGATCTCCACGGTATGTATCTATCCTGGCGGCAGCTCTCCGGACGAGGCCTCCCCGCTCGCCGCGGAAGGACTAACTCCTTACGGTGCCAACAGGTTGCACATGGAGCAGGCCTTGACCGCCCGTTTTCGCACACTCGCGTTGCGTCTTCCGCAGCTCTACGGGATCGGCCTGAAGAAGGGCATCGTCTACGACCTGCTCAACGATTACCGGGTCGAGCACATCCGGCCCGACGGCAGGTTTCAGTATTACGACCTCCGCCGCCTTTGGGCGGATACGCAGATCGCCCTCGGAGCAGGGCTTACCGCCCTCAACATGGCTACCCCCGCCGTGACGAATGCCCGGGTGGCTGCCCAATGTTTCGGAATGGACATCGCCGATCAGGAGGTGGTGGGTGAGGAGTCCCCGTTCGCGCAGATGTATACGCGCGACATGCGTACCGTTCACGCAGAATTGTTCGGCGGACCACCGGGATATGTTATGGACGAAGCCAGCGAGCTGAGCGCCTTGCATTCCTTCGTCCAAGAAGCCCGACTCGCACGTTCAGTAGTCCATCCATCGGTCTAATACATTCGTATTGAGGCAGCAAGAAGGCGGCCCAATGTACAAATCACATCGGGTGTCGGCGATCATCACATGCGCCGGGCGTGGCGTGCGTTTCGGCAGCAACAAGTTGCTGGTCCGGATAAACGGCGTGACGGTCCTCGAGAAGACAGTCCGCGAGTTCATCCATCCGGCCGTCGACGAAGTTGTCGTCACCATTGCGGCGGAGAACCGGGAAGAGTACGAGCACATCCTGATCAAGAAGGCGGGCCTTCCGGTCACTCTTGTGGACGGAGGTGAGGAGCGATTCATCTCGGCGATGCTCGGTCTTGAGGCGACGACGGGCTCGATGATCATGGTGCACGATGGCGTGCGGCCGTTCGTCAATGGCGAACTCATCACCCGAGCCCTTGACGCGGGAGTTGAGCACGGAGCGGCCATGCTAGGAACCCCGACCGTGGTCCAGCTCAAGCTTGTCGATGATGCTGAGTTCATCACCGGCTCCCTCGACCGCTCCCACAGCTGGCTGGGTCAAACCCCGCAGGTCTTTCAGCGTGAGCTTCTGCAGAAGGCTTATGCGGGCGCAATCGCAGATCGTTACGCTCGGATCAGCGACGACGCGGATTTAGTCGCCGAATACACGGGGCACAAGGTGAAGATCGTGCGTGGCGAGGACTACAACATAAAGATCACCACACGCACCGACCTGCTGATCGCCGACCAGATCATGGCGCAGGCCGATCTTGCCTAGCAATTGGAGCTAAGCGCCGCCCTCGGGACGCAGGAAGGTGACCTCGCCTCGAGAGCCGACGGCCATGATCAGGCCTGCAGGAACGTCCCGACCGAAAAAATTCAGCGTGACAGGATGGCTTCCCTGGCAGACCGCAACTGTGGACTGCAGCCACGCCCCGCCGCCCTGAGCCACGATTCGTGCGGGCTGCTTCGGGCCTTTCCCGAGGCTTACATCGCCTTCGATCACACTGTCGTCGAAGGCGACGACACCGGAAAAGGGGATCTCGAAGGAGACTCTTTGCCGTCGCCTGGGCAACAGTTGGCGCACGCCGTCACCGCGATCGATGGACGATTTCGCAGAGTCCTGCTCGAGCGGAGCAGAACCCGCCAGACTCCGGTTGGTCTCGTCGAGATCAACGCTGAGGTTTCCGGACACGTTGCGGTAGGCGATGTACACCCGACCGCCCTGCATCGCCGTTCGTGCGCGCGTGGTCGTTTGGAGCCTCCGTGTGCCGATGCTGCCCATCAGCTCCGCACGCCCGGTGAAGTCCCAGGACAGCGCGTCCAGTGGACGTCCGAAGATCGCCGTGTCCGGAGCCAGATGGGCGACGGCAGTGACAGTCAGCTCTGGCCTGCCGCCGCGGCCACCGACTGACGACTCAGAGGTCCCTGGAAGCATCCAGGACACCGCGGTGTCACGCGCCCGAATGCCCAATGACAAACGGGCCTCTTGAAGCTGGGCGGTGACATCGATGGCTTCGTCCGGAAGGGCCGCCGCCACATCAGGAGGCAGATCTCGTTCGATGCGGTCCCCGTCGTACCGGATGGCGAGTGGGGTGTCCTGTGTCCCGCTCCACCGGCAGGTGGCCGAAACCCGCAACTCGCCGTCGGCCCAGCGGACTGATGTCGTGCTGGCGCGCCCTATCAGGCCTTCGTCCACGGTGACAAGCTTGGAAAGCAGGTCCCACCGGCCTTGGCGCACCAGCGCCGCACGAGCGAGCTCGGGCGGAGACAACAAGGTGTCAAGCTGCTCTGGAATGTGGTTGAGGACGATATCGGTGACCATCTCCTTGATCACCTCGAGTTCCTCTTCCGGCAGCTTGAACAAGCTCGTCGTGAGGCGAAACAGTACCCGAGTCCGGTACTGGTGCAGGAGCATGAGACGCCATTGCCCGAAGAGCTCCGGCGCGGCGAGCCGCTCACTGGTTCTCAATACGATCTGTCGAATCCAATGCCAGTACTCTCGAGGATCTCGGTGGAACGATGACGACGTGGTCCGGCCAGCCCGAACCCAGTGGTAGAACGGCGTGTCCGCTAGGACTGATATCACCTTGGCATGCGGCGCCACGTCGAGAGCGAAGAAGACATCTTCCCAAAGAACGCGGCTGCCCTCCGGAAAGCGAATCTCATGCTCCATGAGCAGGTCGCGCCGAAAAAGCTTGTGAGGATTCGTCGGGATCAGGGGGTGCGTGTCCTCGCGGTCCACAACGTTGGCCATGTTGGCCGTGTAGACGTTCTGCGCCCATCCCGGCTGGTCGGTACGGGTCTCCTTGCCGTTGAGCACATCGGCGTGGCAACTCGCGGCCATGGCATATCCGGCCTCGAGTGCGCGCGGGTACAGCTCGTCGTCGTGATCCATGAACAGCACGTACTCACCCTGCGCCAGCGCGAGACCAACGTTTCGTGGCCGGCTTGGCCAGCCGGAGTGCTCGATTCTTTCAAGGCGAACGTTGGCGTGGCAGTCACGGATTTGTTGCAGCCGTCGCCAGGTGTCGTCCGGCGAACCGTCGTCGACGAAGATGACCTCGAAGTCGGCAGCCAGCATTGTCTGAGCGTCCAGAGAGCGGACCAGAGCGTCAAGCCTGTGACCAGGACAGTAGGTCGGGATGACGACGCTGACCTTCGGTGACACGCGAACAGACTGCCATACCAACGTTCCTTCGGAGCCACATGTCACTAAGAAGGAAGGTCAACAGCGACTGGTCTGCTGAGGTTTCGGCTCACCCCGATTCAAATGGTCAAATAAAGCATCCAGTTGGTGGGACGCGCCCGTGCACGCCAGGACCAAGCGCGTTAAGAACTGAGTCTGCGCAACCGGTGGACTGCCTCAGGATTCACCTAGCTACGAGTCGTGGGAGGTGATTCGGAGCTTGGTGTGGACCCCTGACTCTCCCCGGCCAGCAAGTCAGCAACTCGGTCGACGGTTGCTGAGTGGTTGGTGCTCGGTGCCGCAGCTGAAGGGCCTGCCGCGTTTTGGTGGGCCCACTGGAAGAAGACGTCGTAAAGCTCCGCAACCCGTCGATTGTCGCGCCTCAGCTCGTCTACCTCCCGACGAAGCTCACGGAGCTCCCGCTCATAGCTGATCAAGCGGGAGAGGTCACTGCTATCGAACTCGTCATCAAGATTGTTGAGCTTGCGGAGGTTGCTGACCGTGCGCGGTGCCAGGCGCTCGGCAGTGCTGGAAAGCAATCGCTTCATGGAGTTCCCTTTGTTCGGCGAGCGTATTCATATCAGGCTGACGTAGGAATCAGAGCCACAGGAGAGCTGTGACGTTCCGTCGTACGCCGTACGGCGTGGCGTGATCGCGTTCGTGCAGAACCGTCGTGCCTAGTTTCCATCGCCAGGCCTCGCGTTCGAGTGTCGACGTACGAACCGTCCAAGTCAGCGGGTTGGCGGGCTGGCGCGGCACCGGTGTGGAGTCGAACGTTGCGTACAGAAAGGTCTCCCGGTCGAGCAGACCGCGCAGTATGGCGAAGAGATCGGCTCGGCCGAGCATCGGCATGACGTGCAACAGGTTGCGCGCATAGAAGTACGGTTGGACACGCTGATCGATGAGCTCCAGGGCGAACAGCAACAACCCGTGGCGGTCATTGAGGTTGAGGAACCGGTACTCCACATCAGCCGGCTGGGTCTGTCGAGCGACACGGATGGCCTCGAAACTGTAATCGACACCGAGCACCTGGTGCCCGGCCGCCGCGATTCGTTCGGTATGCCTTCCATCACCCGAGCCAAGGTCGATTACGAAAGCGCGCTCGGGCAACAGCTTGAGGAACCGATCGACGTCTGAGAAGTCCTCGTCCTCCGTCAGCACTCGCTTGTCGACCTTCTGCCAGGTCTTTTCCCAAAACACCCGCTGTCGGTTGAAGACGCCGAACGAGTTCTCGAAGCGCCGTCGCGTCGACCGTGGGTACTTCCAGACGAAGGACGGATCCGGAATACTCCAGTTCGGCCCGTAAGTGAACTCCAGCCACGCCTCGGGAACGGCCGGAGCGGGAAGGGGAATGCCGCCCACTTCGAGCTCTCTGGTCGGCACGAGATCGTCCCGGGCCAACTCGCCGCGGAGCGCGAACGGTTGGTTGTAGAGTCCGTCGTCGCTGTAGTAGCTGGTGAAGATGTCGATGTAGTAGTCCGTGCCCCCTTCTTTCGTGAAGAAGACGATCTCGAGGTGAGCATGGCTGTGCCGTACCACGGTGTAACCGACCCCCGCCAATTGGCGTTCGAGCCGGAAGCTGATCAATGTGACGTCCTGCGGGTCGGCCCTCTCGGTCAGCAACGCGAAATCGATATCGTCGTCGTGAGGGAGCAAGTCGCCCGAGCGCATGGCCCCCAGAAGCGTGCCACCCACCATGTAGACGGGATATCCCCACTCGTCCAGTTGCCTGGCCAGCACGGCTGCGGCGGCCAACATCCGTTCCTGCATGCCGGAGGAGTCTCCGTCGAGTGTCGGGCCAAAACGGTTCCATTTGTTGATCGCCAACCAGCGGCCCTGGGAGTCAGTGATCGACACTCGCCCCGAGCCGCCGAACTTCACCTCCGCGGAGGCAAGAGCCTGACCCGTCGCCGAGCTTCGAACAGCGACGATGGACGTGCCGTGCAGGTACGGCACCATTGCCGGGGGCCATGGGACTCGACGAACCGCGGTGCGCGGATGAGCGTCCGGGAGCCTGGTCGACCACACCCGATGCTCGTCGAAGAAGATGTCGACCGTTGGATTGCCGTCCTCGGTGGTCGCCAGCCGCAATTCACGCTGGTCGGCTCTCAGGGGCTTGGGCATCAGGCTCCTTGCTGGGACCAGATTCGGGCGGCGCCTTCGGCGCAGTGCGGTCGTTATCGGCGAGTGCTTCCTGCCGATCCTACGTGAATTTCGGGTCCAGCCCGATCAGCCACGACGCGCCGACCCTTCGATAGGCTGCCTCCGTGCCGATGCGGAACGTTGCAGTCGTCCTCGCCGGTGGCACTGGAACTCGCGTCGGCCTCAGCTTGCCGAAGCAACTCATCAAGATCGCGGGTAAGCCGATCATCGAGCACACGATCGGCGCAATGCAGCAGTCGCCGCTGATCGACGAGATTGTCGTCATGATGGCACCGGGATACCTCGATGAAGTCCGGGAAATCGTCCGGCGCTGTGACTACACCAAGGTGAGCCAGATTCTGGAGGGAGCCGATACCCGTAACGACACGACAGCCGCAGCCCTCGCGGCGCTGGGGGACCAAGAGTGCAACGTGCTGCTGCATGACGCCGTACGCCCCCTGGTGTCGCAGACGATCATCGCCGCAAACGTGAATGCCCTGCAGACCTACTCTGCTGTCGATACGGCGATCCCTTCGGCGGACACGGTGATCCAGGTAGCCCCGGACGGCGGGCGGATGGCCGACGTGCTCCCCCGTCACTTGCTGCGCCGCGGCCAGACACCGCAGTCATTTCGGCTGTCGACCATCCGCGCCGCCTACTCCAAAGCAGCGAAGGACCCGAACTTCACGGCGACGGATGACTGCACTGTGGTGTTGCGTTACCTGCCAGAGGTGCCGATTGCGGTGGTTGCTGGCCATGAACGCAACATGAAGGTCACCGAGCCGATCGACGTCTACATCGCCGACAAGCTGTTCCAACTCACCTCCGCCGACACACCCGCGGCGCTGAGCGAGGAGAATTATCGTCAGCGACTGTCGGGCAAAACGCTAGTGATCTTCGGCGGGTCGTATGGCATCGGCGGGGAGATCGCCGCTCTGGCGAGGTCTTACGGCGCCACCGTCAAGACCTACTCTCGATCCTCGACCGGGACCCACGTGGAGCGCCGGTCAGAGGTAGCCGGTGTTGCCGCCGAGGTGCTCGCCCAAACCGGCCAAGTCGACTTCGTCGTCAACACCGCCGGTCTGCTGCCACGCGGCGAGTTGGCCGAGACCAGTGAAGAGACAATCTACTCCGCGACGGACATCAATTATCTGGCACCGATCTTCATCGCGCAGGAGTTCTACCCCCAGCTAGCCAAGTCGAATGGGTCGTTGCTCCTCTTTACGTCCTCGTCCTACACCCGAGGCCGTTCGGGCTACTCCCTGTACTCCTCGGCCAAGGCCGCCGTGGTCAATCTCACCCAGGCGCTGGCGGATGAATGGTCGACATCAGGCGTTCGAGTGAACTGCATCAATCCCGAACGTACCGCCACGCCGATGCGAACCCGTGCCTTCGGCACCGAACCAGCCGGAACATTGCTGTCGTCTGAGCAGGTGGCCCGCAGGTCGCTCGAGGTGCTGCTTTCCGACCAGACGGGCGCGATCATCGACATCCGCCGCGACGATGGCCCCCCTGCCTTGGGCAACGGTTAACGTATCCGGTGCCTTTACCGGTCAAGCTGCAGGCGCCGCCCCGGTGAAAAGGGATGCGGGCGGTCCGGAGATCCGAACTCGTCCGCCGCCGACTGGACCGGGCCGCGAACTGAACGCTCAGAAACGTCCGTCTTGAGAGCGGCCGGGAGCAGTGCCATCGCTGCATGGCTAACGTAGGCGCGCACGCATCCCAGCGGAGGTGGACGAGTTGAGCAGAGGAGATGCACTGCGAAGACTTGCAATGAAGTCGGTGAGACCTGTCATCGGTGAGCGAGGGTGGTCGGTGCTGCGCCGATTCAAGCGATCCTGGATGAGACGCTTCCGACCGAAGCACGGCCCGGCATCGCCGCGATCGACACTGAAACTGACCCTAGTGCGGGCGGCTCGAACCACGCCGGTGGAAATATCTGATGCATTGCGCTCTCTGCTTCCCGAACTTGATTCTTTAGTCCGCTCGAAGCGGCGAAATGTCGCCGTGCTGCCATCCGATAACAGCGCAGCGCTGGCAGATCTGATCCGGACGTGCTACCCGGCCTGCAACGTGAGGGCCTTGCCGCCCGACCTGGAGGAGGCAGCATGGCACGCCTGGTTGGCCGCCCATGGACCGTATGACGTCATCGTTGATCCCTCAACCGATCGCCCAGACCCCGCCGAGCTATACCGGTCCGTGTTCTTCCACCTGCGCCGCGGAGGGCAGCTCGCCACCCTAAACCCTCGTCCAGCCCGGGCGGAACCACACGGTCTCTGGCCGCTCTTGACTCAATTGATAGCTCTGAGAGATGGACATACGGATCTGTCGCCACCCGACGCTGACGAGGCCGCTCTAGCGCAAGCCACAGGTCGGGTGGTTGTAGGTGAGAACTATGTTCTTGTCAAGAATCGCACGGAAAGCTGTGCCAAATTGCGCGAATCAGAGATCGCCTCCGTCATAAGTCTCACCGGTGACCGGATCGGGAAAGTCCTGGATGAATTGGGCGAAGAATCCTTCAGACCCAGCTCGCTGATACGGGACCACAGACAGGAGACTACGATTCGGGATCAGGAGCCTATCAAGGTACCGCGGCTTGCGCTGCGAGAATACTACGACGTCGTCTGTCTGCGAGGACAGGTCGTACTCAAAGATAACCTGCTGCTACCAGAAACGTATCGCCACTATCTCTATCCGCGTCTCACTAATCATGTGACCACCGAGATTGCACCGATGTTTGCACAAGTTCGAGCCGAGAGTTCTCAACCGATACACCTTCCCGGATCATATTTCCACTTTGACTCCGAGTGGCCGGGCCACTACGGCCACGTGCTAACCGAGCAGATGTCCCGCTTGTGGGCCTGGGACGCCGCCAAGGCGCAGTACCCTGAGCTCAAGGTGTTGCTCGGCAAACGGCCAGGTGCGGCTGGCATCCAGCCCTTCGAGCGCGCGATTCTCGAATCCTCCGGTGTTCCCTCCGATGACATCGTGCTTGTTGACGAGCCGGTGCGGGTTGAACGGCTGCTCGCCGCAACACCGATGCTCTCGATGCCACAATATGTATCACCCCGAATCAGACCGATCTGGAACAAAGTTGGTCAAGCGGTTGGCTCTGAGGCTAGTGCTGAAACGCTACCAAAGCGCTTCTTCTGCGGACGTGACAAGAAGACGCGACTGTGCCACAATTCCGATGCAGTGGAACAAATGTTTGCCGACTTTGGTTTCGCAATATTGTACCCCGAAGATCTTCCGTTCGCGAGTCAAGTCGCGCTTTTCCAACAGGCGGATGTGGTTGCTGGATACGCTGGCAGTGCCTTGTTCACGCTTTGCTTCTGCGCGCATCCGAAACGAGTCATCATGGTCTCCCCGGATTCATATCCAGCGAACAATGAGTTTCTCATCGCCGCGGTTCTCGGCCACGAAATGGATGTGTTCTGGTCGAGAGGCGACGAGACCCCCTCATTGACTGCGCACTACACATTCGACTTCGAACGGGAAGGCCGACACTTGCGGAGTGTTCTCGGGAACCTACCTCGTGAAAGCGGTCAGTTTACTCCGATCGGTGTATCGAGCTTGTGACACCACCGGCACGGCCACGGACCATGGAATAGGCATCTTTAGCAAACAGGATCAACTCCATCCGGCGCCCGTAGCGCCCGATCCCATACGCGCTCGGAAGTCCGGCCGCGGCGAGAACGGCTTGCCCGCCGCCATGGGCATGGGCTAACGGCTTCGGGGCTACCGGTCGAGCTGCAGCCGCCGCCACCGTCGAATGGTGAGCCCAAGTCGATCAATCCCGTCAGCTTCAAGGGCAGCCACGATCACCTGCTCGGTGGCTTCGGTGTTCCGCCAAGCGGGACTAGGCCGCCACTACTCCCCGCCAGAGGTCGAGTAGTTCACCGAGCCCTCAGGGTTCCAGACCGCTCGGGAGCCGATGTCGCCCACTCGGTACACCCAGTACGCCATCACCAGAGCAACGATGACCAGGAGCACCGGCAGGCCGACCTCAATCGCGACCGGCGGCCGGCGCGGCGCCACATCCAGACGCGACACCAGAAGCGAGCTGGCCACCGCGATCACGGTGAAGACCGCTACCAAAATCAGGAGCTGGTTCGCCAGCTGCTCGTGCACTTCGATCAAGTCGCCGACCGGGTTTCCTGGCTGGATCCCAAGAGCTTGCTCGAGCTCCTCACCGCTTTCCTTTGTAACGAACGTCGCACCAAGAGTTCCGACTGCTACCACCGCCAGTGGCCACCGGGCCCAATTGCGGGTTCGAGGATAGGCGAACAGGAGCGCGAGCAACGTAGCCAGCGGCACCGCGATGACAACGACGTGCAGGACCAGTGCGTGCAGGGGGAGGCCACCGACCGTGTCGAACACTTCGCGCTCCTTCGCTCCGGGCCGACGCGTGCCAGCCGACCATCGTGACGATGTCTATGTGGCTAGACGATCCGGAGGCCGGGAAGGTTCGCCCGAGTCAACGCGGCGCCTACCGAATAGCGTCCGCGGCAACCCGCAGATCATCGACGAGGCCGCCATAGGCCAGATCGCGATCGTCGCCGGTCGCTCGGAGCACTGACGACGGATGTACTGTCGCCAGCACCTGGCGCTCGCCGACGGGCGTCGGCAGCTCGAGCACTTTCCCGCGCTGCTGCGTCACCCGAAAGCCAGATCCCAGCAGCGATCGGGCCGCTGTGGCGCCGAGGCACACGACCAGTTTGGGGTCGACCTTGGTCAGTTCAGCTTCCAGCCATGGCCGGCAGGCTTGGATGTGGGTCACCTGTGGTGTCGCGTGGATGCGGCGCTTCCCCCGCTCGGTGAAACGAAAGTGCTTTACGGCGTTCGTGACGTAGACGTCGCTGACCGCAACCCCGGCCTCGGCAAGCGCATGCTGCAACAGCTTGCCGGCCGGCCCGACGAACGGGATCCCCTGACGGTCCTCGGCATCGCCGGGTTGCTCGCCGACGAGCACCATCGGCGCTCGCGAGTTGCCCGCGGAGAACACCACCTGTGTCGCCGACTCCCAGAGTTCGCAGCCCTTGCACGAGACCGCAGCCGCTCGCAAGTCCTCGATGTCGGCATTGGCGGGAACCCACTCGGCGGCGCTCACGCCGACCAGTATGGTTCAGCTGCCGTTGCCGATGGAGCCGGCCCAGACCGACGGATCATGACCGTGCTGCCGACCTTCGGATTTGATCACGTGCAGCACGGCGTTGATCAACGCCAGGTGAGTGAACGCTTGCGGAAAGTTGCCGAGATGCTGTCCCGTGTGGGGGTCGATCTCCTCGGCGTACAAGAGCAAGGGGCCCGCGAAGGACAGCAGCTTGGCGCACAGCTTGCGGGCTCGCTGGTACTCACCGATCTCGCATAGTGCCGAAACCAGCCAGAAGGAGCAGATGGTGAAGCTTCCTTCCTCACCCGTGAAGCCGTCGTCGGTCTCCTCGACCTTGTAGCGAAGGACGAGCTCGTGGACGGTCAACTCGTCCGCGATGGCAACAACCGTCTTGCGAATGCGCTCATCGTCGGCGGGCAGGAACCGTACCAGCGGCGCCAGCAACAGTGAGGCATCGAGAGCGTCGGTTCCGTAGTACTGGGTGAAGACGCCTCGCTTGTCGACGCCGTTGGCGAGGATGTCGTCCTTGATCTCCTGCGCGGCGAGCTCCCACTCGGCTGCCTTTCCCTCCTCACCGGTCATCCGAGCGATCTTGGCACCGCGGTCGACGGCGACCCAGCACATGATCTTGGACGACGTGAAGTGCTTTAGCTCGCCGCGGACTTCCCAGATGCCCGCGTCGGGTTCCCGCCAGTACTTGAGGGCCTGACTGACCTGCTTGTCGAGGATCGGCCAGATGCGGTTGTCCAGGTGGTTAGCGGCCTTGAAGTGCAAGTACACGGAGTCGAGCAGTGCTCCCCAGACGTCGTGCTGTTTCTGCGCGTACGCGGCGTTGCCGATCCTCACCGGTCGCGAGTTGGCGTAGCCCGGGAGGTGGTCGAGCTCGTGCTCG
>Ga0126306_10000533_pt1 | contig 17937 bp, 14 predicted proteins | sample Plot27_FD_92592 | JGI IMG/M metagenome (GOLD analysis project Ga0126306, IMG submission 92592) | Serpentine soil microbial communities from UC McLaughlin Reserve, CA, USA - Plot27 | ecosystem: Environmental > Terrestrial > Soil > Grasslands | place: USA: UC McLaughlin Reserve, Lake County...
CAGGCTCCCAGTGCGCGGAACCTGGCCGTCAACGCTCGCGTCCGAAGCCCGTGTCTCGGACGCCGCCCCCTCGAGAGGGGATTCAGCCCCGCTGAAGCGGATTGCGGGTTCAGGGAACCGCTAACTCCCCACCTAACGCGGCCGGGCGCTTGAAGAGTAGCCGATCGCCGGCACATCCGGTGGGCTGACGCGGCGGAACCTCGGCATAGCCCGCAGCATGTCAAAATTCTGTTCGAATTCTGTTCAATCCTTGACTAATGCAAAGGAAACAGCTAGAACGAAGGCGGGGAAAGCTTACTTTGCGGTTGGGTCGGGGGACCCTTGGGGGAGGAGGGAAAAATCTTGCGGCGGTTGCGGCACGGCGGACGATGCCACGGGGCGAGGCTGCCTCGACTCCTGGCACGGGACCTTGGCGAGCGGCGGTGCGCGGACCACGCCACCGGGCCTGTCGTGCTCTGTCACGCGCAGGAGCAGGAGCGACGGTGACGGTTCTCGACCAAGCAGACCAGCCGCCCGAGACGAACTCGCCGGCGGCGCGCCGGCTGCCAAGGGCGAGAATGTCTCCTCGAAGCTCGTCGTGGGCCGCGGGAATCGTTCGCGCCGCAGCGGTCTTGCTGCCGGTTGGACTGGTGCTCGAGGCCTCGGGCGCGGAACCGGACCGAGTGCTCGTGGCTTCGGCGCTCATCGCCGGCATCTGGTTCCTGGCCATCACGACGGCCGTGCGCGCTGTCTCGGTGTCGCCTTTCGCGGTAGGCGTTCCGTCTGTCGTCGCCATGGGGACGCTTGTCGGCGTCGCCGGTGTCTCGGCCGCCGGCTTCTGGCTTCCGTGGATCCAACTCAAGCCTCTCGAGCTGGCCATCATGGCGATGGCGGTGTTCGCCACGTCCACGCTCAGCGAACGGATCACGGTGGACGTCCTCATGCGACCGCGACGCACGCTCGTGGTGGGATCGTCCGAACGCGCGATTGAGCTCGTCGCCGAGCTCGCGGACCGCCAGGATCTCCCTTTCGAATACGTAGGCGTCGTCGACAACCTCGCGACCGGCGACCCAAACGGAATGGACGGTAGTGCCGAGTCGGAGAGCATGATGTCGACGCTTACCGCCGCGTTGCGTCGGGAGCGGCCCGACCTCGTCGTCCTCGCCGATGAGCCGCGAACCGACGACCTGAACGGCCTGCTCGACGCCGGCTCGCTCGGCTTCCGGATCGTTGGATTGCCCGCGTTCTACGAGCATGCGTTCGGACGCGTGCCCGTACACACGCTGTCGCCGATGTGGTTCATGAGCGTCCTTCACCTCTACCAGCGTCCGTACTCGCGAATCACAAAACGAATCTTCGACATCGCATTCGCCGGCTTTGCCCTGGTCGTGCTGGCGCCCGTGATGCTGGTCGTTGCGGCGCTGATCTGCCTCTTCGACCGCGGGCCTGTCCTCTACCGCCAGGTTCGTCTCGGCGAGGGCGGCAAGACGTTCCGGATCGTGAAGTTCCGGACGATGGTCGTCGACGCCGAGGCACGGGGCACCGCGATCTGGGCGCAGCACGGAGATCCTCGCATCACGCCCGTCGGCCGGGTCCTGCGTAAGGCTCGCCTGGACGAGCTCCCGCAGTTTTGGAACGTCCTGCGTGGCGAGATGAGCGTCGTCGGCCCGCGGCCCGAGCGGCCTGAGTTCCTGCACCAGCTGGCCGACGAGGTTCCGTTCTGGACTCGCCGGCACCTCGTCAAGCCCGGTATCACCGGCTGGGCGCAGGTCCGTCACTCCTACGCATCGGACGTCCAAGGGACGACCGAGAAGCTGGGCTACGATCTGTACTACCTCAAGCATCGCAGCCTCTTCCTCGACACCGCCATCGTGGCGAAGACGGTGAAGACGGTCTTTTCCGGATCCGGCGCCCTGTAGCCCTGACCGAACCCGGTAGGGCGTCATTCGGGGGTCGGGAGGTCCCTAGAAGCTCTCCGACCTCGAGATTGGGGCGCGACGTCCTGCCAGGTCGAAGGACGAGCAGCACAGCGTCGACAGCCTGGGCCACGGCGCAGCGCCTTGGCAGGTTGCGTTCGATGTGGAGGGCGGAACGTTCGACGGCGGCGACGGCGACGGGCTCGGCGGCTCACTTCTGGGCGGGCGTTCAACGGTGGGCGCATGCGCCGAAGAGTTAGCGTGACGGGCGACGTGTTCGGCAGAACGTTCAACGGCGGCGACCGAAACGATTCAGTGCCGTCCGTGAGGAACGGCACGTTCAACGGCGGTGCCGGCAGCGACGACATCTTGTTCCTCGTGGCGGGAGGCCGCCGCCTCTCGCAGTGAGTGCATCGACATGAGTGTCCGCGCGTACGCGCCGAGGAGACCTTTCGTGTTGGGAGCCGTCGGCTGGAGCGCGATGGGGGTGTGCGGCGCGGTCGCGCTCGGCAGTGCCGCGGCATTCGACGTCCGCATCGCGGTCGCCCTTGCCGTCGCCGCGGTCCTCGGCATCGCGATGGCGCTACGTCCGGCCGTGACCGTCGGCCTCCTCGTCGTCACCGTCTTCGGCGAGACGCTGCAGCTGGGCGGGGTGACGATCAGCCGTCTCGTCGCGCCGATCGCGCTCCTCGTCGTCTTCATGGCGCTGACGCGCGCCGAGACGGGTCTCTTCCCCGGGAGGCCGCTCATCTGGGCCGCCGCCTATGCGTCGTGGGCGCTCGCGAGCGGGTTGTGGACGGAGAGCACCCATGGGACCGTCTTCAGCCTTGCCTCGCTCGCGATCGCGCTGATCTACATGCTCGCTGTCGCCACGCTTCTCAACTCTGCGCTGGAGCTCCGGCGCGTGCTCTACGTGCTGGCGTTCGGCGCCTTCGTCAGCGGCCTCGTCGCGATCGTCGGCTATTTCGCCGGAACCGGGGCGCGCACTGCGGCCGGGAAAGGCGATCCAAACTTCTTTGCGGCGCTTCAGATCGTCGCCCTCCCTCCGCTCCTCGTATGCGCCGCGGAGGCCCGCAGCAGGTGGCTCCGCGCGTTCCTCTACGCGACGGTCGCGGTGATCGTCGTCTCCGTCTTCACGTCACTCTCGCGAGGCGGCTTGCTCGCGCTCGGCGTCGTGCTGTTGCTGGCACTCCTCTTTCCGGCCCGGAGCTTCTTCCGGTCACGTGGGCAAAAGGCGGTACTCGTGCTCGTTCTCGCGGCCGGGTTCGCGGTCGCGCTCCAATCGACCGGGGGCGCGCTCACTGCTCGGCTGGGCGACGTCGAGGATAGGGGCGGGTCGGGTCGGCTCAACCACTGGCGCGCTGCGTGGACGCTCATCAAGGACGATCCCATGGGCGGCGTGGGCTTCGGCAGCTATATCGGGCTCTCGAACGACTTGTTGCTCCGTACGCCCGGGACCGATCTCACGCACTACAAGCTGAGGCCGAACGGCTCGGAGGTGCACAACACGTACCTCAGTACGACCGCCGAGCTCGGGATTCCGGGGCTTGTGCTGCTGCTCGGGCTCATGATCTCGACCGCCCGGACGTTCAGGCGGGTCGCGCAGGATGCGGCCGACGCGTCGCCGTTCGTCGCCCGTCTCGCGAATGCGCTGCTCTTGAGCCTGATCGGGTGGGCGCTCGTATCCGTCTTCCTCTCGACAGAAACCGCGCGTCCGTTCTGGATTCTCGTCGGCCTCTCGCTTGCGCTCCCGAAGATCGTCCGCGACGAGGCGCGGCGGGCTGCACCCGCGACGGGGACGCAGCCGGCGTCGCCGCCCCTCATGCGGCCGAAACAGGACTACGCCTCGGGATCCTGATCCTCGAGGAAGGCCGCTACCCGGCGAGCCTGAGACTCGAGGGTCAGCTCGCGCGCCACGGTGAGCGCGCGGTCCGCGAGGCGGGCTCGAAGCGCCGCGTCGCGAGTGATCTCCGTGATTGCGTCGACGAGCGCGCGGGCGTCCACGGGCGGCACGAGCAGCCCGGCGCTGCCGCCGTCGAGGACGGAGCGAACGCCCCCAACGTCCGTGGCGACGACGGGCAGCCCGGCTGCCAGAGCCTCGATCAACACCTGCGGAACACCTTCGGTGAGCGACACGTGGACGAAGGCGTGAGCCGTGCGATAGAGGCGATGGAGCTCGTCGCCGAAGGGCACGAAGCCCCTCAGGTCGACGAGGTCGGCGACGCGAAGCTGGGCGGCTCGCGCGGCCACCGCCTCCGACAGACGGCCGTCGCCCGCCCATGTGAGCCTGAAGCGACCGGGTTCCTCGGCTTCGAGGAGCGCGAGCACGTCGACGAGCAGGAGGGGGTTCTTCTCAGGCTCGAGACGTCCGACGGTGAGGAGGTCGATTGTGCCGTTCCAATCGGCCGGAGCGGGTGCGGCCGCGACGTCTGCGGCGGGCACCAGTGACACGATCATCGGCAGGACGACGCGACTGTCGCCGTATCGCCGTGCGAGCTCAGGCCCGACGACGGTCGTGCGCAAGCGCCGTGCCAGGAGCCGGTAGGTGAGATCGAGCACGCGAATGGGCACGAGTGCCGGTCTCCACCGCCGGCTCGGGAGCCGGCCGCGGTAATACTCGACGGTGTCCTGGCGAACGCCGAGCACGACTTGTTTTCCTCGCAGCCGGGCGAGAGCAACGAGGAGAACGGCGAAGGGGTGTGGTCCGAAGACCCACATCAGATCGACACGCGACAGACCCGCCCACATTCCGCTGGACGTTCCGATCGCGGCTCGGGCGACCTCCCGGAGTCGCCGCAAGTTCGAGTAGTGGGCGAGCCCGGCGAGCTGAACACCCTCCGGTAGCCCGTGTACGACGGCCGGATCGTCGGACGACGCCCTCCTCCCGAAGAAGACGACGGCGTCGAAGTTCCGGCCTACCTCCGATGCGAACAACAGGAAGCCGAAGGCCGCGGAATCGGTCGCTACCCGACCTCCGTCGGACTGGGTGGAGCGAAACGGCGCATCGACGTAGACGCCGAGCCGCCGCCGGCTAGGGCCTGAGGACGTGGCGCTCTCCGAGCGTTTAGCCGACCCGCCACCCCCCGCGCGCCTCGCAAAGCGCATGCTCCGCGACATGAATGAGGACCGGCATGTGGACGATTCTTACGTAATCTCTGCAAGGTGAAACGACGGACGACGTATCGGCGACACGCGTGGATCCCCGCCGTGGTGCCTGCCGACGCTCGGCGCTTCCGCGTTCACGACGCGGACCTCGCCGGATTGCTGCGTGAAGCCGGCGCCGAGCTCACTGAGACGCAGCCGGAGGTCGAGATCGGTACGGTCGAAGCACTGCGAGGCGACGGCCGCTCTGCCGTTGTGCCGCTCGAGGCTCCTTTGCGAGAGGTCGATTCGCGGCTCGTGCGCGCCGGACGACGTGTTCGCGATTCCTTCCGCATCCGGCGCGAAGCCCGCCGCGCCGAGGCCGCGCTCCACCAACTCGGCTACGGATCGACGGCCGTCGCGACGTGGGAGCTCGAGCAACACGTCCGCGCTCCCTGGCTGCCGACGGGCCGGTCGCCGGCCCGTGGCGCGGAACGCTTTCCGCTCGGCGCCGCCGTGGTCGGACATCACTCCTCGCGCCTCCCCACGGCCCTCGAGGCGGCGCTCGAGTGCGTCAGCCACGACGACGGCCCCGAGACTCTGACGGCGCTACCGACGGTCCGTGCGGGCATGCTGGTCGCTCTTTCCGCCGAAGGGGTGCTGCGCGTCGCGATCGGGCCTGGGCGCCTAGAGATGGAGCGGCAGCGTGAAACGCTCGGACTGCTAAGGCGATGCCGCCCGGCGACCGCGGTTTCCGACCGTGTCCCGTGGCCCCTGGACAGCGGTCATACCGGCCTCGCCGACTGGTCGCTCGAGCGGAGACTACCCGGCAAGCCTGTGGCCCATGAGGGCGGGCAACGGTTCTCCGCGGACTGTCTCGACTTCCTTACAAGGCTCTTTCTCGCGACCGACGACGAGTCCGGCGAGGACGTGCTCGCACGTGACGCCGAGCTGGTCGCCTCGGCAGCCGACGGCGCCGATCGGGCGCCGATCGAATCGCTCGCCCGCGCGCTCAAATCCGAGATCGCCGGTGTTCCAGTCGGGTTCGGCCACGGTGATTTCTGGGGCGGGAACCTCCTGGCAGAGAACGGTCGGCTCGTCGGCGTCGTCGACTGGGACGGCGCGGGGCCGGGCCGTCTGCCGCTCCTCGACCTCTTTCACTTCCGGCTGAGCGCCGCCGCCTCGCGCGCGCATCGACCGCTCGGCCACGTCATCGCAGACGAGTTGAAGCAGCCGGCCATGGACGAGCTCACGCGCGAGTACTGCGAGCGGATCGACCTCGAGCCCGACGCTCACCTGCGCCGTGCGCTGCTCGCTGTGTACTGGCTCGACTACATCGCGTACCAGGTCCGCTTCTTCATCGACCCGTCTGGGCGTCCGAAGTGGGTGCGTGACAACGTCGCAGTCGTCGTCGGCGCCCTGCGATCTCGTCGCGCGAGCGTCCTTCCGGCGGCGTGACGGTATCGGAACGGACGCGGGCCGGCCGGCGCCCGAGCGCAGGATTGTCCGCGAGGCCGCTCGGGCGCGACGTCGTCGTGCTCTGCTACCACGCCGTGAGCGACCAATGGCCCTCCGCGCTTGCCGTCACGACGAAGGCTCTGGAGGCGCAACTTCGGGTGCTCGTACGCCGCGGCTATCGCGGCGCGACGTTCGCGGATGCCGTGCTCGACCCACCTTATTCGAAAACGATTGCGGTAACGTTCGACGATGCCTTCCTCTCCGCGTTCGAGCTGGGGTTTCCCGTCCTCTCGGAACTCGGTCTACCAGGGACGGTCTTCGTGCCGACGTCGTTTCCGGACCGGGACGAGCCAATGGTCTGGCCGGGCATCGACGAGTGGAGAGATGGGCCGTACGCGTCGGAGTTGAGGCCGATGTCATGGAACCAGTTGGCGACGCTCGCGACAGCCGGGTGGGAGGTCGGATCGCACACGCGGACGCACCCGCGCCTGACGACCCTCGCCGCCGACGACCTGGCCGAGGAGCTGCGCGACTCGCGGATCCGCTGCGCCGACGTCCTCGGCCGTCCGTGTCGCACCATCGCTTATCCGTACGGCGACGTCGACCAAAGGGTCGTCGCTTCGGCGGCTGACGCGGGGTACGAAGCGGGCGCCGCGCTTCCGATCCGCTTCGACAGCAACGACCCCCTCTGCTGGCCGCGCGTCGGCGTCTACCGCGCCGACTCGCTGTTGCGGTACCGCGTCAAGGTGTCACGCGTGGCTCGCCGCGTGAGGGCATCAGGGTTGTGGACCGCCGTGCGATGACGATCGCGGCCGTGCTCGCAGCACTGGTGGCAGCGACAGCGATCACTATCGCGGGAACAAACGGCGGCCGTGCCGTCGACGACCGCCTGCGTGTTAACGCCCGCAGTCATGCGTCCGTCAGCGTCACGTGGCCGAAGCGGCGAGGCGCGACGCGGTACAGGGTCTACCGGGACGGGCTTCTCATCGGAGAGACGGCGCGCACAACGTTCACCGACCTGATGCTGTGGCCGGCGACGGGATACCGATACCGCGTCGAGGCCTGGTCGCGGAGCAGGCGCGTAGGAACTGCCCGGTCAAGCGGTCGCGTCAGGACGCGCGCCCTGCCCCAGTCCGGTTTCCCGAGTCCCTTCGGGCCCGCTGGCATATGGAACCGACCGCTGGCGGAGAATCCGCCCATTCATCCAAACAGCGAGGGGCTGATGGCGAACTGGGCTGGACGGTACCTGCGGAATCCGAACATGACGCTTCGGGCCTACGGCGTTCCCGTCGCCGAGGTCCGCCGCTCCGACCCGCGGTACAGCGTCCCCTGTACGAAGTATGAGTGCACGCTGGGCGCCTTCGGCCCGTTTCGGATACCTGTAACTGCGAAGGCGGACCCCGGAGAGGACGGGCACCTGTCCGTGCACGATCCCGCCGCGAAGCGCGAATGGGGGATGTGGCAGGCGTCGTACGACGTCGACGCGGGCAGGTGGAGTGCATCCGCGGGCGCCGCCGTCTCGCTCGCAGGTAACGGCATCGCTCGGGGCGGCAAGGCCTCCGGCAACGCAGCGAACTTTCCACTGCTCGGTGGTCTCATCCGACCGGAGGAGATCTTGTACGGCCGCATCAAGCATCCGCTCGTCTTCGGCCAGCCCGGAATTGGTCCGGGCCGACCGGTGTGTCCGGCTACGGCGAACGTCGCGACGACGCGAGATCCACTCGCCCTGCGGGAAGGGACGCTCCTCCAACTCGACCCGGCCGTCGACGTCGCGGCGCTCGATCTGCCTCCGTGGCAGCGGACCGTCGCGCGCGCCCTCCAGGAGTACGGCATGTACCTCAGGGACAACGCCGGCACGCTGACGGTGTATGCCGAGAATCCGGTCGCGCGGGGCTACGACGCGTGGGCAAGGGTGGGATTGCGTGGTGAATCAACCGGCTTCTGGAGCGCGTTTCCGTGGCGCCGGATGCGGGTGATCGCCGCAGGAAACTGCTGACAGAGGCCACGGATAGAATCGCCGCTATCCCCGCGCGCGCCGCCCCGACCAGCCCGCAGCCTGCCCTCCGCCAGTACGTCGATGTCGTACGACGGCAGTTCTTGCTGATCGCAATCACGACCATGGGCTCGGTTGCGGTTGCTGCGGCGTTCGTGTCGCGCCAGGATCCTGTGTATCAGGCGTCGACGAAGGTCGTTGTCGGACAGGGCGGCGGCGTCTTCGAGCCCGAGTTCGGCGGTGCCGTCCAGCCGTTCACTCAGACGATGACGAACCTGCTCGAAAGCGACATCATCGCTCGGAGGGTCATCGAGAAGCTTGGTCTCGAGAAGACGCCGGAGGCTTTCCTGGACGATCTGGGCGTCTCATCGCGACCCGAGAGCTCCGTCCTCGAAGTGACCTACAACGACACCGACAAGACGCGTGCCGTCGACACGCTCGCCGAAGTCGGAACAGTGTTCGAACAGCTCATCGAAGAGAAGCTCAGCGCTCGCCTTCGCCGCGAGTCGCTGCCGGCCGTCACCGTGTCGATCTTCGATCCCGCGCATCTCGAAACGCACCCCGTCTCCCCGAAGCCGGCACGGAGCCTCGCCTTCGCAACCGCGCTCGGCCTCGCGCTCGGGCTCGTTCTCGCGTTCGCGCGTGAGAGCCTCGACGAACGGATACGCGGCCGTCTCGACGCCGAGCGCGCGTTTGGCGCGCCGGTGGTCGGCGCGCTCCCCAGCGGCGTGCGCGGTGCGACGCCGCTTCTCGTCGGCGGCCAAGGGCGGCGGACAGGTGACCTCATCGAGGCTCTCCGCCTGTTGCGTGCGAACCTGCTCTTTTCCGAGGCGGGGATCCGAGGCCGGACGATCGTAGTGACGAGCGGTCTCGCGTCGGAGGGGAAGACGACCGTCGTGGCGAACCTCGGCGTTCTGCTGGCGCTCGCGGGACACAACGTGATTTGCGTCGACGCAGACCTGCGGCGCCCGAAGCTTCACGAGCATCTCAACCTCTCGCCTGACGGCGCGGGTCTCGGCGACGTAACTGAAGGACGAATCTCGCTCACCGACGCACTGCGGGAGGTCGTTCTGGGTATCGTGGCACCGCCGGAAGCCGCTGGGATGAAGATGCGCCTCGGACTTTCCGTGCGCACGGCTGCCGGGCCACCGGACGCGAGTCATGCCGCGAACGCTGGGGGTACGATCCTTCAGGAGCCGAATGGCGGACCAGGGCGGCTTCGCGTGCTCCTTGCCAATCACTCGCCCGGCGCGCCCCCTGATCTGTTGACTTCGGATCGGCTTGCGGAGCTCGTTGAGCGCCTGAATGCGCATGCCGATTACATCATCTTCGACGCCCCGCCGCTCCTCGAGGTCGGTGAGGGGTTTCCGCTTGCTCTGGTGGCCGATACCGTCCTCGTCGTCGCGCGAGAAGGTCGGACGACCGTCAGCACGGCCGAAGCCGTTCGTCTCACGCTCGAAGGCCTCGGCGTCTCGAAGGTGTCGATCGTCCTGACAGGGTCCAATGCCCGCCGCGCGTACTCGGGCAGATACTAACTAGCGGGCCGCCGACCCGATCGTCGGAGCCCGCTTATCGCGACACAACCAGGTGCTTCTACCGGCGCTAGCAGTCAGGCGCGTAGATCACGCGCATCTTGCCCCACGGGAAGGCGCTCGAGAACCCGACGGATCCGCCACTCAGGCCGACCTTCTGCCACGCGTCGTACCCGCGGCTGATGGGGTTCTCCGCGTAGATCGCAAGCGTTCCGGAGTTGTCGCGAAGGTACATGCCGTACTTCTGCAGCGCCTTCGCGACCATCTTCTGCCATGCCGGCAGAGCGAGCGCATCGACGTTGATCGTTGGGTCGAGCTGAAGCTGCGTGCCTTCGCGCAGCGACAGCGGATCGCTGCCCGTCGGGACATTGGCCGTCGCTGGACACACCGGAGGGCCGGGAGCGATGCTGGGCTGCCCGAAGACGAGCGCATGGTCGATGCGGCCCTGCAGGATCTCCTCAGGCCGGATGAGCCCGCCCAGGAGCGGGAAGTTCGCGGCGTTCGATGACGCCTTACCCTTCGGTGCGATCCCGTCGCCGTCCAGCGAGACGGCGGCGCCTGCGGACGAGGTCCAGGCGTCTGCCGAGGCGCTGTAACCGGCCTCCCACATGCCCCATTCGCGCTTGGCGACCGGGTCGTAGACGGCGAGATGTCCGTCGCCGGCCGGGTCCTGTTTGGCCGACGGTGGGATGCGGAATGCCCCGTACGCGCCGAGCGTGCAGGAGTACATCGTGCAGGGCACGTTGTATGCCCGGTTGGACGGCTCGGTTTCGGCGACGGCGACGCCCCACGAGTGCAGTGTCATGTTCGGGGTGCGGATGTACTTGGAGACCCAGTTGGACATGATCGCGGCGTTGTTCGGGTGGAGCGTCGGATTCGCCGGAAGCGGCCGGTTCCAGAGGCTCGTCGCCGCAAACGGGCTCGGGAATCCAGCCGCCGGCAACGGAAGCGTTACCCCAGCCACGGCCGCGGTCGAGACGACAGCGCCAGAGGTCGAGATCGCCTCGACGCGGTAGTCGTACGAGCTCTGCGGCCAGAGCTGCGCGTCCGTATAGGTCGTCCGGCTCGTGGTGCCCACGAGCAGGCCATTGCGCGTCACGCGGTACGTCGCCGCGCCGGTGACTGTCGGCCAGGACAGCGATACGTGAGCGTGGTCGACTGACATAGCCGTCAACGTTCCGACCGATGTGGTCGGCGGCGGCGGAGGTGGTGGCGGCGGCGGCGGTGGAGCCGGCGGCGATGGAGGCGGCGGTGGCGGTGGAGGCGGTGGTGGTGGTGGTGGTGGTGGAGGCGGCGTCGCCGGAGACGGTTCGGCAGCAGCCGAGGAGACGAGTGTGACGTCGTCGACCTCGAAGCTATTTCCCGGGCTGGAACGCCATGCGTACACGTAGACGTCGAGAGAGTTCCCGCTCGCAAGCGCCTTCCAGCTCAGCGGCTCGAACCTCTGCCACCCGGCGCTCGGCCTCAGGCAGCGCGCGGCGGCACCGACGACGGCCCCCGAGGCCGACCATTCGCGAATGCGCACACATAGGTCACGCGGGCCGGACTGGCTGCGAACGGCCGCCGTCGCGGTGTAGACGGCACCGCGGGTCGTCGATGTGACCGGCTTTGCTGCCGGATAGATCGAGAAGTTGTTCGCGTTGCCGGAGAGCGAGACCTTCGCGGCTCCGACCCCGGATGCGCCGGGACTCGTGAGACTCAACGTCGCGCGGTACCCCCTCCAGCCGGTGAGGGAGCCCTCGAAGCCTCCGTTGGCGGCGAGGTTGGTTGCGTCGGCGCCTGTAGCTGCGCCTGCGATCAGACCTGACGTGAGAAAAGCAGCGAGCGCGAAGCTTGTCGCGCAGAGTTTGGCGGCGTTCATAGCATCCCTTCGAGATCGATTGGTGTCGTTTTCGGGCCGCACGCTCGAGTTGATGCTCCCCATGCGAGGGAAAATCGGGGGTCGTAACGGGCGTCGGCGCCCGTTCACGGAACGGCGCAGGCGTCCGAGCTTGGGCTTTGAAGCGCGGGAGAGTACAGCAAGTACGTACTGCGCACGTCCGTAAACCCCTTCACGCGGCCGCGACAGCGGAGGCGGCGACGACGTGCCCAGCAGGGCCGGCTTAACTTGCCGATGCGGGGGCCGCGCGTTCCGACGCGCTAGCCTCCCGTGCCGTGCACGTCACCCTCACACGCGTCTGCACGAGCGAGCCGGGCGAGGCCGCGGCGATCGTCGGTGAGGAGATGGAGCGCTGGCTCCGCGCCGTCGAGGGGTTCGACGGATTCCTCATGTTCTCGCGCGAGGGGCGCAGCGTCGGCCTGACGTTCTGGAAGAGCCGCGAGCCGGCGGAGCAGCAGCGTCCGCTCCGGATGCATTTCCTCAGCCGCGTTCTGGCGGTGGCAGGCGTCGAGCTCGAGCGTTGTCGGCCGGGTCGGCTCCTTCGGTGTCTTCGACGGGTCGATGCATTTCGTCGTGTGGAGCCCTCGCCGCGGCATGCCGCTCGCACCAACGGGATCCGATTCGGCGGCCGGAGCGGGGAGGAGCGCGACGGCGATAGTCCAATCGCGCTTCCGATTCCTCTGCCCACGGACATGGACAACGGCGGCCTACCCCAGCGCTCGCGGCAGTGCTGCTGACCGCGCTCTCGCAGCAGCAGGACGAGCACGGGAGCAACCAAGTGGTCCGGCATCGCCCCTACCCTTTCGACGTGCCGTCATCCAGGCCCGCGAACGAGTCACTCGTCGATGGAGAGCCGATCAGCCCCGAACTCGTTCTGGTGTCACCCGAGCTCGGGAAGCGCGCGCGTGCGCTCCTCCGCGAGCCGCCATTGGAGCTACCGACGGCGCCGCGTCCTCGCCCTCCGCGGCCCGCGGTCGCAGCGGAGGCCGGAAGCACCGCGCCCGTCACGTCTTCATCCAAGCTGCGATCTCGCCTTGCGCCTGCGGTCGCGCTCGCCGCCGGCATCGTGGTCTTCACGGCCGGCGTCGCGGTCGGCACGTCACGCCCGAATGACACGCCGATCCTTCTTCCGGAGCGGGGCGCGACCCCCTCTGGCGCGCCGTCGCTCGGGACGCGCGCGGCAAGCAGCGGGCCGGTGCTCGGCTCGCAGACGACGACGCCCGGCGCTCGCGCACGTGGGTCCTCACGAGCGAGACCGGCTCCCACCGCTGGGGCTCGCTCGCGAGATCGAAGCCGGAGCAGCCCTCCTGTGCCGCTCAGGCCGATCGCCGGTGGCTACGTGTGGGGGCGAGGAAGCTTCTTGGCCACAGGCGCAGTGAGCCGGGTCGAGCTGTTCGAGCTCGCGACCGCGTGCGGGACGAGCCTCGTCGTGCCGCCGATGACTGTTGGCGCGAATGCTTCGTTCCGGTTCCGCGGGCGCGTGCGGACGACCGGCGGCGGCCCGTACGCCGTCAAGGTCACGGGCCGGTGGATCTCACGGGACGCGGTTCGAGGCAGTGTCCGCTACGGCTCCGAGACGTGCCCCCGGCGCTCGGTGGCGTACGTCGCCCGCCCCAGCTGCCAGCCGCTAGAACCGTGCGCCAAGCGCGAGGACGTCGGCGATGGAGGCTCGTGAGACCGGCAGGATGCCGAGCGTCTGCACCGACTTCGGCCCGCGGACTTGTGCTCGACCTCGCGATCGCGGCAAAGACGGCGAAGACCGTGTTCACGAACTCGGACGCCCGATAACGTCTCAGCCGGCCGCGCAGCTCCGAACCGACGCGCGTGACGCGAGATGAGCTCGGTCGGCTCTCGCGCGGCTTCGACTTCTCCTCGCGAACAGCTCCGCCTCGCGGGCGCGGCCGCGGTCGCCTGCCTGGGGGGCTTCGCCTTCCTGGCGGCGTTCGTTCCGCGCTCAGGGCCCTTCGCCTGGGAGGCCGGGGCGATGTATACCGACTCGGCCTGGCGGGTCGACCTCGTCGTCGGCGCGCCGGAGGAGACACTCCTCGGTCTCGGCCTCGCGATGGCGCTCGCGACCACTGCGGCCGCGGCAGTGCTCGCGTTACGGCGACGGTATCTCGAGGCAGCGACCCTCGTGATCTGTCTGCCGGCCGTACTCGTCCTCGACCCGCTCGTCAAAGGGCTCGTGCAACGAACGCCCGCCTATCCGGCCGGCGGCGACGAGTACTCGTTCCCGAGCGGAGCGGCGATGGTGTCGATGATCGTCGTGGTAGCGGTGCTCCTCGGGATCGAGCGCGACGGCGCCCGAATGGCAGCTGCGGCTCCGGTGGCTGCGAGCGTTCTCGTGTACGGCTGCGCGCTCGTCCTGTTCGGGTGGCATTACCCCACGGATGTGATCGCCGGCTGGCTGCTCTCGGCCGGTCTCGCCGCGGCCGTCTGGCTCGCCCTCGCTCCCTTGCGGCGGCGCCGGGCCTCGTCCCGGGCCGACCGCGGGCGGTGCGTTGAGGCAAACGCACCCCAAGCGCGCCTACCTGAAGGGAGGGCGGCACAGCCCGCCCGTGCTGATGGTTCTTCGCGGCGACTCTAGACGCACCCGCGCCGACGTCCTAGATTGGTTCTATGGCGAGCGGCAACTGGGCGCGGGGGGCCCGAGCATTTGCCGCGAATGCCTAGCGCCCACGAATGGATTTCGCCGGCGAACAGCCGGCGCGTGACGGCCGCCATACGAGGACGGCAGCCGGCACGCATGCATTCCCGAGACGGGACGGATCTTCCACGACGTCGGAAGCCGGAGCTGCCACTGACGCGCCGGTGATGGACATCGTCCCGTACTCAGCGCGCTACCGCCAGGCTGTTGAGCGGATGAACTCGAAGCTCGCTGCGGCCGGAAGCGAGTGGCGCTTCGACCCCGAGGAGCGTCCTCCGGACGCCGATCGCCGGCCGGTGTGGACGGAGAGCTTCATCGCCGTGGAGGGGGACGAGGTCTACGGGGGCTACATCCTCAAGCACCAAACGTTCTTCCTCGAGGGCGACCCTCACGACGTCGGCAACTTGCAGCTCCCACTCTCGCTCGGGCAGATCGACAGCGTCTTCGCAAACGTCTCGGTCGCGCTTCTGTTCGACGCGATGCGCCGCAGCCCCCGGCTGTACAGCCTCGGCCTCGGGTCTCCGGAGACTCAGTTCGCGCGGCTGCTGGGCGCCGCGAGGTTCCAGAGCATGGCCGTCCCGTTCTACTTCAGCGTCAAGTCCGCGAACCGATTCGCTGACCAGATCCGGCTGTCGCCGGACGCGGCGCGGCTCCAGAGGGTCCTGAGGGTGCTCGGCGCCGTTCGCCTCGCCGGTGCGGCGCTGGCTGCCCGCAGGCGCGCCGCCTCACGCGGTCGCCCACGAGTCATGCGTGGTGTGTACGACCGCGTGGAACAGACCGCGACGCTCTTGGACGTGGACGAGCTCTTCGGCGCGGAAGCGGCGTCGTACTCGCTCGTGGGCGACCGCCGTGCGAGCGCTCTCGGCTGCGTCTATCCGGATGCGGACGCCAGGTTCATCCGCCTCCTCGTGCACGCGCGGGGTGGCGTCGTCGGCTGGGCCGTCGTCCTCGACACGCGCATGCGGAACCATCGCTACTTCGGCGACCTGCGGGTCGGCACGCTCGTCGACTGCTTCGCGGAGCCCTCGAACGCGCCTGCCGTCGCGGCCGCCGTTGACGACTTCCTGGGCGAGCGAGGGGTTGATCTCGTGATCTCGAACCAGCTTCATGCCGCCTGGGGCGCGGCTCTCGAGCGCGCCGGTTACGAGACGGGTCCGTCGAACTTCTTCTTCTACGTATCGGAGGAGCTGAGTGCCGAGCTTTCGAGGATCGAAAGCTGGGAGGGCCGAGCTCATGTGAATCGAGGCGACGGCGAAGGGCCAGAGAACCTCTAGAAGTGCACGCTGCGAACGATTGCGGCGCACTGCAATCCGATGCAGAGTTGTGATGGCAAGCGAGGATGAAGAAAACGGGGGGCGTGACAGTGCATCTGTCGAAGGAGCTCGACTACATCAAGCTGATGGCTCATGGGCGAGAGAGCCCGCCGGTCGAAAACGCTGCGCGCGTCGCCGTCCTCGGCTTCTCCACGACGCAGTACTACTCCGCAGTGCTGAGGGGGCTCGGAAAGGTAGCGGGCTATCCGCTAGTGACCTACGAGCCGGAGTACAACACGGTCCAGCAGGCTGTCCTGGACGAACATTCGGATCTCTACGCGTTCCGACCGGAATTCGTCGTCGTGTTGACGGCGGTGCAGAGCGTCCGGGACATGCTTCTCTCGGTGGACGTCGGCGAACGAGTTCAGGCAGCCGAGCGCGCGGCAGGCGAACTCGTCGGCGTGCTCGCGCGCGCCGCTCGAATGCCGGGCGTGACCGTTGTCGTGAACGAGTTCGTGATCCCGTACGAGCGGGCCTGGGGCAACCTGAGTCCTCGAGTGGCGGGGTCGCTCTCCGATGCCGTTCGGCGGATCAACGACCGGCTGCGGGATCTGGCGAACGAGACGCCGAACCTGCACACGGTCGACTGCGACCACATCGCATCCTGGATCGGGAAGAGATCGTGGTTCGACGAGCGCTTGTGGTTCCACAGCAAGAGCTTCTGCCATCCGGAGGCCCTTCCGGACGTTGCGGGGCAGGCGATCGACATCTTTCGCGCGGTGCAAGGCAAGAGCCTCAAGTGCATCGCTCTCGATCTCGACAACGTCCTCTGGGGCGGCGTCGTCGGCGACGACGGGCTGGAGGGTATTCGGCTCGGTGAGCTTGGCGAGGGAGAGGCGTTCGTGCACTTCCAGTCGTGGCTCAAGGACTTGCGCCGGCGCGGGCTACTCCTCGCGGTGTGCAGCAAGAATGACGACGTCAACGCGCGCGAGCCGTTCGACAAGCACCCGGACATGGTTCTCAGGGAAGAAGACATCAGCGCGTTCGTCGCAAACTGGAACAACAAGGCGGAAAATCTCCGCGCTCTGGCACAGCGCCTGAACATCGGCCTGGACAGCATCGTCTTCCTCGACGACAGCCCGTTCGAGCGCAACCTCGTGCGCGAGCTCCTCCCTGAAGTCTGTGTGCCTGAGATGCCGGCCGATCCGGCCGAATTCGCGCCCTACCTTGAATCACTCAACCTCTTCGAGGCGACTCAGTTCAGTGACGAGGACCGACGCAGAGCCGACTTCTACCGTGACAACCTTCGCCGCGAGGAGCAGCTGGCGAAGTTCGAGGACGTGAACGACTACCTCGTGAGCTTGAGCATGGAAGCGGTGTTCGAACGGTTCGACGACCACCACCTGCCGCGAATTACGCAGCTCGTCCAGCGTACGAATCAGTTCAACCTCACGACGATTCGACACTCGGCCGCCGAGCTGAGCGCGTTTGCGGAGGACGAGCAGTACTTCCCGTTTTACGCGACGCTGTTAGACCGCTTTGGCGACAACGGCCTCGTTTCCGTCGTCATCGGAAAGCGTTCAGGTGCGTGGCTGGAGCTCGTGTCGTGGGTGATGAGCTGCCGCGTGATCTCGCGGCGGCTCGAGGAGTTCGTGCTCGACCAGCTTGTCGAGGTCGCTCGGGCGGCGGGAATCGAACGGATGCGAGGACGGTACGTCCCCACGAAGAAGAACGGCCTCGTCTCGAGGCACTACGAGCGGCTCGGGTTCCGCCTAAACGAAGAGCTCGGCGAGGGGACAACGAGCTGGGAGCTTTCCCTGAACGAGCACGCCGCGTCCGACGCACCGATCGCGAGGGCGGTCCTTGCCGGGCGTTGACGAGCTCATGAGCAGGCTGGCGGGCGTGTTCGAGGAGGTCCTCGGCCGGCCGGTGGAGCTGCGTCCGGAAACGACGGCCGCCGACGTGGAGGGGTGGGACTCAGTCGTGCACGTGATGCTGATCCTGGCCTCGGAACGCGAGTTCGGAGTCCGGTTCGAGAGTGCCGAGATCGCAAACGCGTCCAACGTCGGCGAGTTCGTCGAGCTCGTGGAGGCGAAGGTGCGCTGATGCACCTAGTTGTAGTGACCACGGACGTGTGAGACGCGGCTGATCGGCGGTCGGCCGCCGAGTGAGCCGTGTGGTCGTCGTCGGTTGTACCAG
>Ga0126306_10000534_pt1 | contig 17917 bp, 17 predicted proteins | sample Plot27_FD_92592 | JGI IMG/M metagenome (GOLD analysis project Ga0126306, IMG submission 92592) | Serpentine soil microbial communities from UC McLaughlin Reserve, CA, USA - Plot27 | ecosystem: Environmental > Terrestrial > Soil > Grasslands | place: USA: UC McLaughlin Reserve, Lake County...
CTCCTGGAGGGCTGGATGCAGCACATCCCAGAGAATGTTGCGCATGCAAGTACCCTTGGTATGGGTAGCTCGTGCTCGACAGCACAAGCCCAGGAGGGTCATGCCAGCCATTAGGGCCGATATCCTCGCCGAAGGCGACATGCACTGGATTGCTGCCGGAGCAGAATTGTCAATTTGCTAGCCGCTGACCTGGACAAATGAAGGCGTAGGCAAGGAAGTCACGACTGCCGGCGTGATCGGTCACTGCCCGACCCCGACCCTGCGGCTCGCGCACCTGGCGGCCAACATGGCCAGCCCAGCGACGAGCGCCAGCGCCCCAGCCAGCACACCAGGCAAAACGACGAGCCAACCCGGCTACGCGCTCGGTTCGGCAGGCCGCCTCGGGGCGGACATGGGCCTCCAGCGCAGGGTGACGCGTGGTCTTCTGCCCCAGCGGAATTCATGCTTGCCTGGTCAAGCCCCTGGGTTGGCGATGATGTCGGCGGCCACGTCGACCAGCTTGCGTGAGGAGGAGCGGGCCATGCGGCGCAGGACCTGGAATGCCTGGGAGGGAGGCAGCATCTTTCGCTCCATGAGCACGCCCTTGGCCTGCTCGATGACGATCCGGGTGTCCAAGGCGGTTCCGAGTTGGCCGGCCAGCCGTCGTTGCTTGACAGCATCGGCCGCGGTCACCAGCAGCCGCTCCAGCATGGCCGCGTGGGCGCTGATCGCCTGTGCCTCCCCCTCCGACCATGACCGTGACGAGGCGGCCACCACCGTGAGGACCCCGACAGGTCGCCCGTCGACCCGAACCGGGGCGGCCAGCACCGCCCGCACGCCGTGGCTGGCCACAACCGGACCCAACCGCGGCCAGCGCTGCCCGACACGGATGTCCGAGGTGGCCACCGGCCGCCCGGCGACGCACGCCTCCACTCCAGGCCCCTCCCCGAAGTCCTGCTCGATCCGAGCGAGCAGGTAGGCCGACCGACTCGTTGCGGTCACCCATCCCAGCGCGCCATCCTCCTCGCCCAGCGTCAGCGCGCCCTCGTCAGCGCCCAGGTGCCCGACGATCAGCTCAACCACCTCGCGCAGGGTGCTGGTGAGGTTGGGGACCGCGTTCACCGACCAATCGACCGGTGAGAGTGACTGGCCGGTCAGCAACTCGACCAGCACCTGGGGGTCGGCGCTTGCCCGCCCTGCGGCATCGGGCTGCTGGCGGAGCAGCCAGCGAAGTTCCGTCACCTGGTTGGTGTGGTCCCGGGCCAGGCCCACGGTGGCCAACACCGCCACCGGGGGCCGGTGGCGGGGCTGCAGGCACAGCGTCCACTCGTGCAACTGGTCTGACGCGATCAGGTGGCTGAGTTGTCTGCGGAGCGGCCGGCGCTGCTCGGCGGTCACGAAGGCGACCAGCGGCTTACCGACCAGCAAGCGGTGCTCGACCCCGAGCAGCTCCACAGCCCGCCGGTTGGCCTCCCGGACGACCCCGACCAGGTCGGTTACCAGATAAGCGGCCGGAGTCGCCTCAAACAACTCCCGGTAGCGCTCACGCTCGGCATCCCGTGTCCCCTCGGCGCTGGCTAGCTGCTCGCTGCGGACCCGGATCTCCTCGGTGACCCCTCGTTCCTCGACGACCGTGGCGAGCTCGGCGACCCGACCGGAAGATGTTGAAGCGACCGACCGGGGAACCGGTGACCTACCGCTGTCAGGAGACAGCGCGGCCTGAGGCTGACTCACGGCAGACCCCTTTCTCGCACACCTTGGCAGCGTCTCGTCTGCTTGAGAGCAAGATGCTCGGCAATGCCCGTCCCAACACCTCGACACATCACCCCGATGGGGGGAAATCCACGGGTGATCTGACAGTCAGCGCAGCAGGCCGAGCCGGCGGCTAAGGGCGACCGCTTCTGTGCGCGAGGAGACCCCGAGCTTGCGGTAGATGGCCTTGGCGTGGCTCTTCACGGTGTCATGGGAAATGTAGAGGGCTTGACCGATGTCCCGCAGCGACTGCGGGCCAGACAGCAGCCGCAGCACGTCGACCTCCCGGGCGCTGAGCGCCCCGGCGAGCTGGTCGGCGGGGCGGAACCGCCACGACATCGCCTTCAGCCGGCGGTCAAGCACGCCAAAGTCGATGCCGGTCGCCTCCAGCCGCCGGGCTTCCGCCAGTAGCTCCTGGACCCCTTCGGGGTCGTCGTCAGCCTTGCGGAAGGGCAGCAGCTCAACCAGGGCATGGAACCGCTCGAGGTGATAGCGCTGGGAGGCGAACGCGCGCTCGTGGGCCGCCCGAGCCTCGCGCAAGTCGCCACCCCTGGCCCGGATCCTGCCCAGCAGCGTGAAGGCGGTCCCCACGACCGGGCTCTTGGACAGCCCCTCGGCCTCGATCAGCTCCAGTGCATGGCGGCAGGCCGCCTCGGCCTCCTCCGTCCTGTCTTGGTCGTCGTGGATGAGCCCGAGCACCGTGAGCGACCGGATGATGGTGGTCTGGACCCGCGTGGACCGGCCGATGCGGATTGACTCCTCCACCGCGGCCTGGGCCTCCGCCGGCATGCCCGAGAGGTAGCGGCCGTAGCCGAGCGCCCAGGAGGCGGTCTGCCGCCAGGGGCTGTCCGGGTCGGGTTGCAGCGTGAGCACCCGCTGGGCGGCGTCCATCCTGGACTGGACACCATGGAACCCGCTGACGGCACGCAGCACCGCGATCCCCAACTCCAGCGACGGGATCCCCCCCGGCAGCGGCCCCTCGGAGGGAAGCCGCTCGGCGATGGCCAGCCAGTGGTCCAGCTCCACCGGGTCCTCGAAGGACAGGGCGATCCAGGCCGACACCAGGGCCAGCAGGGGATCGGCCGCCACGGCCTCCTCGGGGAGGGCCCCCAGCCAGCTCCGCACCGTCGCGATCCGCCAGCGGTCCACGTAGGCGACCCAGTGGCGGCCGATCAGCTCACTGGCCTGCGTGACGTCGCCGGCGAGCACGGCATGGTGGATGGCCTCCTCGGCAAACCCTGCCTGGCCGTACCAGGCGCTCGCCCGCCGGTGCAGGACCGGCATCAGCGCCGGCTCGGACACCCCCAGCTCGTGCTGCAGCAGTTCGCCGAACAGGTAGTGGTAGCGGTACCAGGCACGCTGATCGTCGAGGGGGACCAGGAAGAGGTTGGCCCGCTCCAGCCGGTCGAGGATCTCGGCCGAGTCTTCGCCTTGGGTGACGGCGTCGCACAGCGGCGCCGACAGCCGCTCCAGGATCGACGTGCGCCGCAGGAACGCCTGGGTCTCGGGCGGTTGGGCGTGCAGCAGCTCGGTCCCCGGGTAGTCGATGACGTGCCGGTTGGTGCCAGAGAAGGCCGCCACGCTGGCGCTGGGATCGGGGTGGTCCCTGAGTGTGAGCGCCGCCAGCTGCAGCCCGGCGGGCCAGCCCTCGGTGCGCTGATGCAAGGCGACCAAGTCGGCCCGGTCAAGCTGCACTCCGGCCCGGTCGTTCAGGAACGCCGCCGCTTCCTCATAGGTGAAGCGTAGGTCGGCGGCGCGTAGCTCACCCAGCTCGTCGCGGGCTCGCAGCCGCGCCAGACCCAAAGGAGGGTCCGATCGGGTCGACAGGACCAGCTGAAGGGTCCGGGGCAGGCGCTCGACGAGGAACGCCATCGAGCGGTGGCACTCCACGTCCTCGACCAAATGGACGTCGTCCAGCACCAGGACCGCCGGGTGGGTCAGCGCCACCAGTTCATTGACCAGCAACGGCAACACATCATCGACGAGGCTCGTGCCTGGAGCCTGCAACGCGGCCAGCGACTGGTCACCGACGGCCGGGTCCATCCTGTGTAGCGCCTCGACCACATAGGTCCACAGGCGCTTAGGGTCGTTGTCGCTCTCGTCGAGGTCAACCCAGCCGGCCGGCCGGTGTTCCTTCTCAGCGGCGCACCAGGCCGCCAGGAGGGTCGTCTTGCCGAAGCCGGCCGGCGCACTGACCAGAGTGAGCCGCTTGCTGGCCCCGGCGGCGAGCACCGCGGCGAGGTGGGGACGAGCCAGGATGTTCGGGCCGGGTGTGGGCGCGTGCAGCTTGGTCTCGAGAAGCATCGGTTGCTGAGGCGTGGGAGCGACGTCGGTGACCCCACGAGGGACCGGCCGTCCCTTCCCGCCAGCCCGCGCATCGTTCACCACGACCCGCCAGCGGTGGAGACGACGGCCGACGGCAGGGGCATGCTGGTCTGGGCGCCACCGACCGCGTCGCTTCGGCCCTCGACAGCATTCCACCAGAACGCTGTACCCGGTCCCATCATGCACGCTACCCAGTATCGACTCGGCGGCCCGACGACCAGTATCCACCGTCAACCGTCCAGCCGAATAACTTCACCCCGAACCGTCTGGGGTCCGGGCATTCCACGCCAACCGGGTGGACGATCCCAGAGTGCTCTGGGTGTCAATCACCTCAGCGACGAGCCGCCAGCCTTCGGCCGCCCCGCAGGACGGCCGCGTCGCGGTCACAGGTGAGGTAATGCCTTCTACCAGCGCTGTGCGGCCCAGCCCATCGTCACCTCTCAGCCACCGATCCCGAACGTCCGCCGGCGGGCGTCCACTCCGCGACTGTCAGACCATGCTGGCGCCTGACCTGAACCCTGACCAAGGATCCCACGCAACCACAGGCGCGGGTCGATGGCCATGGCCGTGGCCGCGGGCCTGGGTAGGCGTCCCAGGTAGTGGTGGACTTTGAGGGAGCCCTTGCCTGCTGAGTAGCAAGGCGAGGGCCATCGCGTGAAGCTCAGTGTGTTCCTGCCAGGGTTCACACCAAGGAGTTCGCCACGATGGCCCTTGACGAGTCTGCCATGACCGACCTGCTTGCGGCGCTGCGCGCCGGCGGCGGCCTGGACATCGTCCGTGAGGCGCTTGCGCTGGTTCTGCAGGCCTTGATCGACGCTGAGGCAACCCAGCAGATCGGCGCCGGCCGCTACGAACGATCGGCGAGCCGCACCGCCCACCGCAACGGCACCCGGGCCCGGCTGCTGTCCACCAAGGCCGGCGATGTGGAGCTGCGCATCCCCAAGCTGCGGGAAGGCTCCTTCTTCCCGGCGCTGCTGGAACCGCGCCGCCGCATCGACCGGGCGCTGCTGGCGGTGGTCATGCAGGCCTATGTGCATGGCACCTCCACCCGCAAGGTCGACGACCTGGTCAAGGCCCTGGGCGTGGATGCCGGCATCTCCAAGTCCGAGGTCAGCCGGATCTGTGGCGAGCTGGATCAGGAGGTCGAGGCGTTCCGGTCGCGCTCGCTGGCCCACACCGGCTTCCCGTACCTGTTCGTGGACGCCACCTACCTCAAGACCAGGGTCGACGGGCGGGTGGTCAACCGCGCGGTCGTCATCGCCACCGGCGTGACCACCGACGGCGGTCGCGAGGTCTTGGGCCTGGACGTTGGTGACTCAGAAGACGGCGCGTTCTGGACTGCGTTCCTGCGCTCGCTCAAGGTGACGTCCCGCCGCGTGGTGTAAGAGCTGGTAGCCGTGCGGGGTCAGCGTCGGGAGTCTATGCCGGCATGAGTTGTGCGGGCGTCACCCCTCGCAACACAGGGAGCCGCTCATCGGGAATGTTGCGTATGCAAGTATCCTTGCACTGGGGAAAGCTGAACCTCGATCCTCCAAGGAGCGGGCATGCCAGCCATCAGCGCCGACACCGTGGCCCTGCCCCGGGTCCCCGACCCCGACCCGACCGCCGTCGACCGCCCCGTGGTCTCGGTGACGACCGCACCGTCCGGCTTCGAGGGCGAGGGCTTCCCGGTACGGCGCGCCTTCGCGGGCGTCGACCTGCGCGCCCTCGACCCGTTCGTGCACATGGACCAGATGGGCGAGGTCGACTACGCCCCCGGCGAGCCCAAGGGCACCCCCTGGCACCCCCACCGGGGGTTCGAGACCGTCACCTACATGCTCGACGGCATCCTGCGCCACCAGGACTCCAACGGCGGCGGTGGTCTCATCACCGATGGTGACACGCAGTGGATGACGGCGGGTCGCGGCGTGATTCACATCGAGACGCCGCCGGAGGAGGTGGTCATGCGCGGTGGGCTGTTTCACGGGTTCCAGCTCTGGGTCAACCTACCGGCCAAACTCAAGTGGAGCCCACCCCGGTACCAAGACATCCGCGGTGGCGCGGTGGCGCTGCTCAGCTCGCCGGACGGCGGGGCGCTGGTGCGGGTGATCGCGGGCGAGGTCGCCGGTCACCAAGGCCCAGGCATCACCCATACGCCGATCGCGCTGCTGCACGCGACCCTGGCGCCGGGAGCGCAGGTGCGGCTGCCGTGGCGGCCCGACTTCAACGCCCTCGTGTACGTGCTGGCCGGCTCGGGGTCGGTCGGACCGAAGCGCCAGCCGGTGCGCATGGGCCAGCTCGCTGTCTACGGATCAGGCGACGTGGTCACGGTCGAGGCGACCACCGCCCAGGAGAGCCGCAGCCCTCAGCTCGACGTCCTGGTCTTGGGCGGCCAGCCCATCCGCGAGCCGGTGGCTGCGTATGGGCCGTTCGTGATGAACACCCGCCAGGAGCTCATCCAGGCGTTCGAGGACTACCAGGCCGGCGGCTGGGCTCGATCCCGGCTGAGCCACACCCCGGCCACGAGGTCCTCCGCACAGGCAGTACCGAGCCGCGGTAGCGCGCGACTCAGTCAGAGTTCCTGGCGGTCGCCAGGCTTCCAGCGGACCTCCAGCTCTGCGAGCTGCTGTCGGATCGTGTCCAGGCGTCGTTCCCGCTTTCGCTCATCCTCACCGCCCAGAAGCGCAGCGATGCGGCCGACGGCACTGGCATCGAGAACCAGAGGCAACCCTTGCTCCCGCAGCTCCGCCTCCACACGGGCACAGAGACGATCCTCGTCCTCCGCCGGCTTGCGTACCCGCTCCGTCACCTGAATGCCGCCACCTGCTCACATGCCAAACACATGTTCGGGCAGCCTACCACGGCTTGACGGGAGCGTAATAGTTGGCAACTATGCCAGTAGTTGACAGAGCCTCGAAGTCGCCGAGGGAGGCTGGCATGAAGCTCCGCCTGCTGTTCACCGACAGCGTCCCCCAGTCATGTCCAACGGTCTATGAGACTGACCGCGGAACGTTCGTCGTTCAGGGCGACACGTTGACCGACCCCGAGGCTCGAAGCGGGCTGGCGAACATGCTGCCGGGTGAGGATGCGGTGGAGGTGCCGCGGGCGACCCTGCTCGGCGCCGCCCGCATCGCAGACGGTCGCTCAAGGCTGGTCGCGCCGGACAGCGAGGAGTTCAACGAGCCCTTCCAGACCTTCGAGCACAGCGCGTTTCGGCTGGAGGCCCTGGACCGGTATGTCGTTCCGATCGAGGAGGAGCCGGTGCGGCGGTTCCTGGCCGGCGAGCCTGTGGACACGAGCTGGCTGGCACCGTACCTCACGTTGGTGCAGGAAGCGACGGCTGCCGGCAAGCGCTTCCAACGAATTCGGGTGGTGCCTGAGCCGCTCCCCGATGACGACTATCTGCGGTATGAGTTCGCCTACTACCCGCACACCATCGCCGCAGGCGAGGACATCCGGGTTCTATCCCGCGCCCAGGCCGAGGCGCTGGAGCTGCCGGACCGTGACTTCTGGCTGTTCGACTCACGCCTGGTCGCGCTCATGCGATTCGACCGCGAGGGACACCTGCATGGCGTTGAGCTGACCGACGAGCCGCAGGTGGTTGCCCACTGCTGCTACTGGCGTGACGCCGCCCTCCATCACGCGACTGGCTTCGAGCGGTATGTTGCCGAACACGGGGACTTAGACCGGCGTCCTAGGGAGGACGTTGCCCAACCACGTCCGTAGCGACTACCAGCAGGCTCGCGAGGCGCTTGGTGCCAGGTTCCGCCAGCTCCGCACCGATGCTGGCCTCACTGGCAAGCGACTCGCCGAGGAGCTCGGCTGGTCTCAGCCGAAGGTCTCCCGCATCGAGCGTGGCCAGCGCACGCCGAGCGAGGAGGACCTGCTCGCCTTCGCGCGAGTCGTCGGTGCGACGGCCGAGACGGCTGACGAGCTGCTTACGAGGGTGCGCACGGTCCATGCGGTCCACGCGGCGTGGCGTAGGCAGTTGGCCGGTGGTGCCGCTGTCGGCCAGCACGACATCCTAGAGCTAGAAGCCAGCGTGCGCTTGGTGCGCGCCTTTGAGCCGGCGGTGATCCCGGGCATGCTGGAGACTGACGAGTACGCCCGCAAGCTGTTCGCTGATGTCGTAGCCCTGTATGGCATCCCCAACGATGTCGAAGAGGCGGTGCGAGTGCGCCTGCGCCGCCAGCAGCTCATTCACGATCCCGCCAAGCGGTTCGAGTTCATCATCGGCGAGTCGGCGCTCCGCTCCCAGTTCTGCCCGCCGACGGTGATGCGGGCCCAGCTCGACCTGGTCCGGGCGCTGTCCAACCTGGAGACTGTCGAGGTCTCTATATTGCCGAGCGATGCCAAGCTGCCGTTCATGCCCCTGCATGGCTTCTGGGTCTTCGACGACGAGCTGGTATCGGTCGAGACCGTGCATACGCGGATCGAGGCGCGCGATCCGAACGAGGTCGCGCTGTACCTCCGTGTCTTCGAGCAGTTGAAGGCCGCCGCTCACGGCAGCGAAGCGTCCCGAGAGCTGCTGACCCGGGCAATCGAGGACTGGCGCCGCCTTGAGCCCGCACAACCTAGCGAAGTGTCATAGCCGTCATAATTACTTGACTGAGTGGCATAACCTTCTGCATACTGCCGAACACGGCAGGGCGCTCCGCCGCAGCGCAGCGTTGAGCAGGAGGAACGAATGGCCTCATCGACTGGTTGTCAGGGCGCCTACTCGACCCATCTGTATGAGCGTCGGCACGTTCGGCGGCTTCGGTGGCGAGACCTTCGACCGCGGCGCGGCAATGTCTTGTACTCCCAGCCCTACCTCGTGCTGGACCTGGGTCAGTTCACCGCCCGCTGTCGATGGTGCTTGTGGCAGAGCGCGCCCTGCGGTGCATTGGACGAGGCGCAGCTCGCTTACAGCCCCCACACCTGCCTGGCCGTTCGAGTCACCACTTCGGGGAAGTTCTCGGAGTGGAGGCCGAGGTGATCGGTCGCCGGATGGTCGGTGATCGGTGTCCTGAGCCCCCAGGAGCGAATGGTTCTGGTTCGGGGACTGGACCGACCAGCCCGTGCGCCTGCCTGGCGGGAGAGCCAGAACGGGGGTGAGGTCGAGGTTCTTGTAGCTGGCCGGGGTCGGGTTGCTGCCCGATAGGGCGCCCCCCGGCTCGGCCCCGGCTACTTCGCGGTTCTAGCCCGGTGTGTCCGGGCCGGGCCGGCGGGTGGGAGATGCCGTGTTGAGCCCACGAGCCCCGCCCCGCCGGCCGGCTTGTACCGGAGGTCAACGATGCACCAAGCACGCGTGAGCACCCGACCAATCGCCGACCACCCCCGATCCTACCTAGCCCACGACCCTGGCGTGCGGGTCGATGACACCGATACCTACCTGCGTGCGGCGGCCGCCCGGGAGCTGGAGGACCACCTGCGGTTCGAGCAGGCCCAGCGGGTCGCCAACGCCCGCGCATTGCTGGTAGAGCTCTATGAACGCGATGGGGTCCACGTCGAGGACGCCGAGGTGGACGCTCAGGCCGAGGATGTGGCCCGATTGGAGCGCGGCGACCGGTTCCTGCAGGAACTGGCCACCCAGCTCCAGCCGAGCGGCGAGCTGCTGGAGCGGGCCGCCGGCCTGGACGAGCACGAGTTGGGGGTGTGGCGGGCGGCGGCGGCCAGCCTGGTCGAGGCGTGCCCGCCAGCGCTGGCCCGACTGCGCTGGCGCATCGACGAGGCTCAGCGGGGCGAGCTATGCGGCCACGCCCAGCTCGTCCGGGCTGAGACCCAGCTTGGCGTGCGGCTCCGCAGCTTCGGTGTGGCCGGCCACCTATGGCATCGAAGCCAAGTCGCGGAGCTGCGAGGCAGGCTTGGCGAGTGCTGTCGGCAACGGCAGCAGGCTGAGCGGCGCCTTGCCTACCTCGACGCCAAGCTCCAGGTGATCGAGGCCACCGCCCACGCCCGGGCCGCCTGGATCACCGGCGCTCGTGAGGTCTTGGTTCGTGGGGTGGCCGCAGCCCAGGTCCTGGACGACCACGAGCAGCACCGCCACCGGGACAACCAGAGGCTGGTCGGGGCGCGCCTGCCCACACCTCCTGGCGAGGCTCGATGATGGCGGCCCGGGTGGTGGCGGTGGATCCGCATTCGGTGCGGCAGGCGGCGCGGGCTCGGGCGGTGGCCGGGTTGGCCCGCACCTATCCGGAGCTGTACCGGGAGCTGTACCAGCAAGCCCTGGCTCAGGCCCGCCTGACGCTGGACGCCCGCCCGGCCCACCAGCAGGCGAGCCGCCATGCCCGCATCGAGCTCAAGGCCCGCCTCCCCGAGGAGTACGCGGCCCGCTACCAGGCCGAACTGGCCCTGATCCAGCCCATCGAGCCGCCAGCGGTGGAGGCGGTCGACCGGCAGCGCGCGGCCGTGGCCCGGCTGCGCGCGCTGGTCCGGCTAGCCGACCAGTATCCCGACCTTGCCCGCCGACGTCTCCAGGCCGAGCAGGCCCGGCTGCCGCTATCCCCGGCCGATCGCGTTCCCGGGCGGCGCCGGACGCTGGCCTGGGTGCGGGCCCTTGACGGGCTGCGTGGCGTCTATCCGGAGCAATTCCTGACCCGCTACCTGATGGAGCTGGCCGGCCAGGTCGACCAGGAGCCGCCGCCATGACCCAGGACCGGGCCACCAGCATCGAACGGTCGCCCGAGCGGACCCTGGCGCGGATCTTGTCGATCACCGGGCGGGTCGCGGCGGCGACCCAGGGCCCCTGGGGGTATGTGCGGCCCTCGGGGGTGATCTGCGCCCCGGACGCCAGCGAGGTCGCCCGCTGCCTGCATGACCCGGACGCGACCTTCATCGCCTACGCCAGAGCCGACATTCCGTGGCTGCTCGACCAGCTCCAGGCCGCGCGGCCCAGCGATCCGACCCTGAATGAGCAGCTGCTGGATCGCTTTATCCTGTTGCGGGCCGCGATCCGGATGGCCAACGGCTGGCTGAACAAGCTGCCCTTGGCAGGGCGACGGGCTCCATGGCTTCGCCGAGGGTCTGGACCGCGAGCAGGCCCGGTGGGTGGGCCAGGTGATCGAGGAGGTCGCCAGCGTCCTGGACCCCGAGGTCCTCGGGCTCAAGGACGGTGGCTCGTGAACGGCGTGGGGATGTGGGCGGGGCCGCCGGCTGCCAGCGGGGCGTCGGCGGCCCGGCCCAGCCACCACCCACCCCAGGCGTGCGAGGAGGGGGTGGTCGCCCGACTGACCTGACCCAGCTACCCCGGAACCCGGACCGCATCACGACGACCACGTCCCCAACTCCTGGCCAGTTCGAGCCCGGACCAGCCCCAGCGGGTGGCCTTGCGGCCCACACGGCGCGTGAGGAAGCGCAAGGCCACCCCCAGCATCTGACCGACCGTCGCACAAGCTCAGGGGAAGGAGCTTGCATGCCCGCCACGACCATCCGACCCGAGCACCCCAGCCAGCACCCAACACGCGACCGGGGCCTGCAGAGCGCCCTGGCCGCCGTCGAGCAGCAGTTCGGCCCCTCCATCGTCACCAGCCCCAACGGCACCGCCACCACCCCACCGGCGGTCATCCCCACCGGCAGCCTGACCCTCGACCACGCCCTCGGCATCGGGGGCCTGCCCTGCGGGCGGATCACCGAGATCTACGGCTCCGAGGGCGTCGGCAAGACCACCCTCGCCCTCAGCATCCTGGCCCAAGCCCAGCGCGCCGGCGGGACCGGAGTGTTCATCGACACCGAGCACGCCCTCGACCTCGCCTGGGCCCAGAGGGTGGGCGTCGACACCCACCAGCTCCTGCTCTGCCAGCCAACCAGCGGCGAACAGGCCCTGCAGGTGGCCAACCTCCTGATCGGTTCCGGCGAGGTGACGGTGGTGGTCATCGACTCGATCGCCGGCCTCGTCCCACAAGCCGAGCTGGACAGCCAGATCGGCCAGCAGCACCCCGGCGCTCAAGCCAACCTGCTCAGCCAGGCCCTACGGCAGCTCGCCGGCCCCATCGCCCGCCACCAGGTGGCGGTGGTGGTCACCAACCAGCTCCGCCAACGGGCCGGGGTCCCCGGCCAGGCGCTGTACACCGCCGGTGGGCGGGCCCTTGGCTACTGGGCCTCGGTGCGCCTCCACCTCCACCAGCCGACCAGTGTGACCAAGCACGACGGGGTGATCGGCGCCCGCGTCCGGGTGCAGGTGACCAAGAACAAGCTGGCCCCAGCCTGGCAGGTCTGCGAGCTGGAGGTCCACAGCGACCACGGCCTCAGCGGCGAGGCCAGCCTCCTCGACCTTGGCCTGGAGGCCGGCGTGGTGGCCCAGCGCGGGTCCAACATCAGCTACGGCTCGGTCCAGCTCGACCGGAGCCGCCAGGCCGCCCGCCGCCACCTGCGCGACCACCCCGAGCTGGCCACACGCCTGGAGCGCGAGCTGCGGAGCCGCCTGAACCGGACCCCGACACCGACCGTGGAGGCGGCCGCCTCCTGACCCTGGGGGCCGGGCCGCGAACGGGAGGCGGCCCGGCTCCCACGATCACATGGAGAGGACCAGGACCATGAATGTTGTCCGTCAGCGCGCCCAGGCGGTCCTGGTGCTGGGGTTGCTCGGCGGCCTGGCCCGGCTGCTTGCGGTCGCGATCGACAACCACCGCGTCCAAGGGGACCTTGCTGCCATGGTCGATGACCGTCCCATCTGGGTACGGGACCAGCAAGGCGGCGGCGGGGTGCTGCCCGGCGGGGATGTCGGCGGCGACCGCCAGGTCTCGGAGTCGTTCAGCGTCCGCTTCCACCACCGGACCCGACCTGGGGTTCTGGTCACCTACAGCTACTACGCCGCCGTCGACGAAGAGAGCCCGACCACGATTACGGTCGAGCGCGAGACCGAGTACCTGGTCTGCAGCGACCCGGCTGATCCGGGCGGCAGTGAGGTCTGGTCGGCCTACCGCCACGCCACCCTCCCGGGCGGCTTCGCCAGAGTCCAGGCGGCCGCCGACGCCGCCTTGCGGGCCGCCCTGGCGCACCTGGTGTGCGAGGAGCCGTGGGCGGGCCGGCCGCCCTGGAGTCCCGAGCAGGAGAGTCCGCGGTGATGTGGACCGCCATCTGGACCGTGCTCGGGTTCGTGCTGGCGCTGGCCGTGCTGTTATTCTTGGGCGAGCCCATCCTGGATTTCGTTGCTGAGCAGCTCCGCGAACGCCGCGCGCACCGGCTCGCCCTCGAACGCGAGCACACCAAGCAAGCCACCCTCGCCCACCAGCGCGACGCCCTAGTCTGGCGTGAGCTGGAGCACCCCACCAGGAGCAGCGAGCAGGCACCCGAGGCCCGCTGAACCAGCCCCCCAGCCTCTAGGGGCGCCACCCGCGAAGCCTTCACCTGCACCGCAGGCGACACCCGCCCACGGTGAGCCCGCGCCGCCGCCGCTTCTCCGCGATCCCCACGTGAGGGCGTCCAACGAACAACACAGATTGGTATCTACGATACGGCTGCCGCCCCAGCCCGACGCAGCGCCGCTCCCGGCCCGCTCACATAGCCGTTGCCTACGTTGGCTCCGCGCACACCGTCCCCGCCCGAGGGCAAGCCCCGCGCTGCGGTCCTGCGCCGCGTTCCTCCGTGGAGGGCGTCGACGAACGACCACAGACTTGCACCATGGTGCGATTGACCGGTTTACGCATGCTTGGTAACCCTCGACTACCTTGATAGGTAACGAGGTGAGGAATATTTTGAGGCATGCTGCTTGGCATCGCCCTTGGCATGAAGTAGGGTATCGTGACGGCTCTTGGGTGGAGGCGTGCAGAGATGAGCGACAAGGCGAAGGTGGCACGCTCGGCCATGCTAGTGCTGGCACGCGAGTCCCGCGGCATGACGCAGGTAGACGTCGCCGCGGCCATGTCGTCGCTGGCCGGCGAGACCGCCGTCTCCCAGGGGTATGTCAGCCGGGCCGAGTCGGGCCGACTGGCGGTCAGCGGAGCGCGGCTGGAGCTGTATGCCAAGGCGCTGCGGTATCCATCGCAGCTGCTATGCATAGAGAATGATGTTCACGGGATCGGGGTCGGCCTGGTTCACCACCGCAAGCGCGCCTCACTTGGTGCGCAGGCACTACGACGCATCCACGCCGAGCTCGCTTTGTCCCGTCTCCACGTGCGTGCCCTCGTCGCAGCTGTCGCCAGCGAGCAGCGCCATCGGTTCCACCACATCACGGTCGATGACCTGGACACACCAGCCGATGCTGCACGCACCCTGCGCAAGGAATGGAAGCTGCCGGCTGGACCCGTCGCCCGCCTGGTGGAGGTGATCGAGGAAGCCGGAGGCTTTGTCCTCATCCGTGATCTTGGAACCCGGAAGCTGGACGCGGCGAGCCAATGGGCCACCGAGGAGGCGCCGCTGTTTCTGCTCAACCAGCAGGCCCCCACGGATCGCCTTCGCTGGAGCCTCGCCCATGAGCTTGGCCATATCGTCATGCACACCGAGCCGGGATCGTCGTCGGTGCAGGAGCGGCAGGCCGACGAGTTCGCAAGCGAGTTCTTGATGCCAGCGTCCAACATCCGCGCCGAACTACAGGGCGGGGTGGATCTGAACAAGCTGCTATCCCTCAAGCAGCAGTGGGGCGTCTCGATGGCCGCCTTGGCGCGTCGTGCCATGAGCCTCGGCGTCATCGGTGACTGGCAATACCGGAACCTCATGATCGAAATGTCCGCCCTCGGCTACCGAACGCAGGAGCCTGGTGCCATCGCTGCCGAGCGACCGTGGCAGCTCCGGACGATGATCACTCGTCTCGAGCACGAGCTGGGCTACAGCCCTCAACAGGTCGCCGAGCTTGTCGGCCTACTGCCCGATGAGCTGCATTCGCTGTACTCCACAGATACCTCGAATGTCGATAATATCCGGGAAGCCACATAATTCCTGAGGTAGGTTGATGACCGACTCATCCGTTCCGCTCCCTCGGCAGGGACTCTCGGTCCCCGGCGCACCCGCCAGGCAGGCTGCACGCGAGGCCAGCACGGCAGCCCAGAAGGTGGCGGAGCGAGTCTTGCTGCTTGACCGACCCAGGTATCTCGATGCGGCACCGCCGTACCTCAACCCGGATCATAGCGGGCTTGTGCTGTGCGGCCAGAATGCCGGCGGCCGGGCAAGAGAGCTTCGCCGCACTGGCTACGAGAGCATTCTGGTCATCGACCAAGCGGCCTACGAGACCGAGGCAGCCAGCGCCGATGAGCCGTTCGCCCTCCCTGAGGGGCGACTGTTCGGTGAGGATCTGGACGACGTGCTCCAAGAGCAGCTCGGCTGCGGCGCCGACGTCGCGGTGACACCCACGCGCTACATCCGACCGGGCGATGCCGACGCCCTCAAAGCCGTGATGCGTGCGGCCCGGGCCATCGAGCGCAGCGACGTCATCGTGACCGTTCCGGTGGCGATCACATGGCTCCGCGACGAATACCTGAGGCAGCTGATGGCCGTCCTGAAGGGCATTCCGCATCCGAAAGCTCTCATCTTGGGCGGTCAGTACAATCCGCTAGACGCCTTTGCCAACGCCCCGAGGAACCTGAGACACGTTGCCCAGGAGGTAGCCGACCTGGGACTGTGGCGGACGGATCTGGCCGCCTTCGACTGCATCGCCTACGGTGGGCTGTTCGCCGCCGTCGGCGCTGGCGGATCGGTGCGGCATCTGATCCCCGAGGACGAAAAGCCACAATCAAGCAGTTTCCCGGGTGCACACCTGCCGTCGGTGCTGGTTCCGGACCTGCTGCGCTTTAGCAAGGCCGACTGGCTGGCAACGAAATACGCCAACACCCTCCCTCCCCGGTGCCCGTGCCCGGTTTGTGGCAGGAGTTCTCTTGACCGCTTCAACCGCCGCGACGGCGAGACCCGGGCAGCGGCTCACGCCCACAATGCGGCGACCTGGAACAGTTGGCTTCCTGACCTATTCGACCACCAAAGTCCCGGGGACCGGCAGCTCTGGTGGAGGAACCGGTGTAGAGGGGCGGTGGAGGCTCATGAAGCCGAGAACGCCCGCATCCAGCAGCCGGGGGCGTTCAAGCCGCCGAGGGCACTGCGAGCGTGGGCGACCTTGCCCGTGTCCCAGCCACCCAGCCCTGACATGGCCAGTTCCACCGCCACGGACGCACAGGACGACGGTGGGCCTACCTGAGGTGCTGGTAGACCTCTTCAAGAAACCGCCATCCTGCAGCGGTGAACCGTCGACGTTGGAACGGGCGAGGCGTCACCAAAACCTCCGCGTCGGCGCTGTTCGTGACCACGACGCCGATGCCGTAGAAGTCCGCCTGCATTCGAAGGTCCTCGGTGTCGCTGGGCCACTGACGAAGCAGCATCACCCGCGAGCAGAACGGGGCGAACCGACCCACGACCTCCAATCCGGTTCGCCAGCCACGGGTGGCGATCACCGCCAGGTCGACCGCTAGCGGATACACCGCCTGACGAGTCACTGACGCAGCACTGACTGCCACAGCCCCAGGCGGCGCAACCCGTAACGCCGCCCTTTCCAATTGCGTCAACGACGCTACGGGCACGGACACTCCCACGGGAAGCCCCAGCAGCAACTCCAGGACCTCCGGGTGGCGAATCGCGCCGAGGTTCGCTCGCCTGCGACGGCCGTCCTCATGGTGGTCCAAGCGGTAGCGCAGCAACGCTCGTGTTCCCAGGATTGGGACCACCGCTTGCTCTCCCGCGACTGATGTCACGATCCTGGAAGCCGCGAGCGTGGCCTCGACCTCGAGCGACGCTCCCACCGCGCCTGCCATACTGTTCACCCTCTGAGGTAGGCATCTCTTGCCCGTACGTCGGGCTCAGGGACTCGCCGCGCCTGCGTTCCAGAATCACGGAAGCCACGGACCAGTGCGGCGACCGCCGCCCACCCTTGCTTCGGGACGACGACCGGGGCTTGGCGGCGACTGGACGGGTCGTCGAGTGGTCGGAGGCATCCGTCAGGGTCGGAGGGGAGCGGGCGTTCGATCGATGAAGGTCCAGGCTGGTTGCCAGGTGACCCTGGGCGCACAACCAGCGGGGATCGCCTGGGCATGGGAAACGACCTCCTCAGAGATCGAACACGCGTTCGACTATACGGCAAGCCGACCATCTGGGGAAGGTCGAAGTCCGAGCGACTGTCGGACATCAGGCACTACGACCAGCTAACCCTATGCACCGGCCGAGGAAAGCGCGAACCGGCAGATTGACGCAGGCGAAGCCGCTGCCCGCCGAGCAACAACCGTTCAGAGCCGCCGCCCGCTACAGACCAGGTAGGTGAGGACGAACAGGAAGCCGCCCTCATTGGCAACGCGGTCGAGCCCATCCTGCCACTGCCGCTTGTCGTCAGAGCCGAAGAGACCGCCAAGCTCGATCGCGTAGGCGACCTATCCGAGCAGCCGAAGGCGCCCCGCAGGTCGGGTGAGCACCAGCGGGAAGGCGGCCACCTGAACCTCCACCAGGCCCGTCGCCCGAGCAGGTGGGGGATGCGTCGGGTGAACGTGCCGTTGCGGTAGCTGGCGTCTCACCGCCATGCCTTCACCCCGGTGACCAGGTCGGCGGGAACGCTCGGGACCTCGATCACCAGCGATTCTTGATCCAGATCGGCGACCACGATTCGGCCGCAAGGGCGCGTGACGCAGACCATCTCGCCCAGCGCCCGCACGGGATCAGCCAACTGCTGCACGCCATCCAGTGAAGGACGCATCGTAGAACGGAAGCGCATGCGTCTCGCCATGGCAGGCCGGCGCACGAGCCCATCACCCAACACGAGCCTCGCCGACCCCGTTGAAGGCAGACGCGCCGCGCTGTCCGGCTTCGCTGGGACAGCCCGAGGATGAGGAACGGCCTCGCCTACGGCGCCGCTGCCGGGCCCCTGCACCCGGCCGCGGACCGGCCGTTGTCGCGGCCGTCCGGCCAGATCCCACGGCGCTCGGCGGCTCGCGTCAAG
>Ga0126306_10000535_pt1 | contig 17891 bp, 15 predicted proteins | sample Plot27_FD_92592 | JGI IMG/M metagenome (GOLD analysis project Ga0126306, IMG submission 92592) | Serpentine soil microbial communities from UC McLaughlin Reserve, CA, USA - Plot27 | ecosystem: Environmental > Terrestrial > Soil > Grasslands | place: USA: UC McLaughlin Reserve, Lake County...
GCTGGCCGCGCTCTCCAGCGTGGTGCCTCGAGGCCGGGGCACCCTGGAGCCGATTTCCGCGATCGTGTCCGGAGTGCTCCAGGGCAGCGGCGGAGCGGCGGATGGCTGGGCGCCGCACCCGTCAACGTGGATCGTCTCGATGGACTACGACTCCGGCAAGCGGGTCGCGTTCGGGCGGGACGGCGCGCCGCCGGCCGCGCTGTCCCAAGCGGTCACCGCGTCCTGCGCGATCCCCGGTTGGTACGCGCCGATCGAGATCGGCGGCCGGCGCTACGTCGACGGTGGCGCCTGCTCGTCGACGTCCCTGGACCTGCTGGCCGGGCAAGGGCTGAACGAGATCTTCGTGATCGCGCCAATGGTGTCGTTCGCTTACGACACCCCGTCCGGCGTCGCGGCCCGGCTGGAGCGCCGGGTCCGCAGGGCGATCACCCGCCGGCTGCTGCGGGAGGCCGAGAAGGTGCAGGCAGGAGGCACCCGGGTCACGATGCTCGGCCCCGGGCCCGAGGACCTGGAGGCTATCGGCGCCAACCTGATGGACGCCTCCCGGCGGGACGCGGTACTGAACACGGCGCTACGCACGTCGGCCGAGGCATGGCGCCGCGACGTCGACCCGTACGCTGTCGACGACGGCGACTCCACAGTGGCCAGCTAAGGACGGCAATGCGCATCTACCTGCCGGCGACCCTGCCAATCCTGGCTGACCTGCAGAAGTCCGGCGAGCACGGGCCGGCGCCGCTCACCGCCTTTGGGGTCACGCCGGCGCTGCGCGAGTGGTACACCGACGAGGACGAGGAGGAGCTGGAGTACGCGGCGTTCACCGACGCGGCGCGCGCCTCGCTCCGGCTGCTGGACGCCGACCCCGCAGCGCCGCGGCGGCGGGTAGTCCTCTCCGCCGACGTGCCGGACGGTGAGATCCGGCCGCATCCCGAGCTGGACCGGTCGGTGGTCCGGGTCGCCGTGCCGACGCCGCTGGGCTGGTTCGCCGCCGTGCACGTGGACAACGCGGACGCGGTGCCGGACGTGACCGCGGCGGCGAGCGCGATCGTTGCCGCGGACCTCGGCGACGACGACGCGCAGTTCGCGGTCGACGGCGCCGAGGGTCACGAGCTCGAGTGGTACGGCATCCAGGAGATCCCGGACCTGCTCACGTAGTCAGACTCACGTAGTCAGACCTGGGCCGCCGGCTCCGGCACCGGGCCGGCCGGCATCGGGCGGCGGGTGCGGAGCCGGCGTACCGCGTAGACGATCAGCGCGGTCGTAGCGCCCGCCGCCGCGGCGGCCAGGATCGCCGCGCCCTGCTGGCGGGCGAGCGCTCGGAGCGGGTGGCCCTCGCTGTCCAGGTTGTGCGCGACCGGCAGCGCGGCAAGGAAGGCGATCGGCGCCGCGACGACCTGCAGCAGCGCGCCGAACAGGCCGACCAGCAGGTAGTAGCCGAAGCCCGTCTCGCGTCGCCGCCGCGCGAGCCACCGGCAGCCGACCACCGTGCCCACGACGGCCGCCACCGCACGGATGATCGACCCGGCGACCAGCACGGACGACAGGTAGGTGGACAGCTCACCCGGGTCCGGGTCGGCGTCGACCAGGGTCCAGGAGACGATCGCGAGACCGCCGGCGGCGACGACCATCGCCACCAGGGCCGCGACCAGGCCGCCCAGCACGGCGCCACCGATGCGCACCGATCCGAGCACGCCACCGCCGACCGCCGCGACGAACGACGCGAGCGCGACCTTGCCGGCCACATCGGGGTTGATCGACGCCCAGGCGAGCACGGAGATCACCGAGCCCGCCGTGGCCGCGGCGCCGATGCCGTAGCCGATGCTCCGCATCGTGGTGCCGGACGCGTTCTCCCGCCGGCGGGCCCACCAGGCTCCGCCCGCAGCGGCGGACGCGCCCGTGAACGCGGCCATCAGGGCGAGGCCGGGTGCTTCGATGACCACCCAGCTGGCCGTGCCGACCGAGCCGGGGTGCGCGACCGAGAGGGCCGTTGCCAGCTCGATGAGCATGAGCACGGCGGCGCCGGTGATGAGTAGGTACGAGGTCAGACGGCCGGGCTCGGTGGGCACAGCGGTCGGGCGGGTTGCGGTGGGGGCGGACTCCACAGCGACTCCTCCAGGGGGAATAGCGGGTGCAGCGACAGGCGTCGTTGGATACAGGTCCGGGGAGCAGTCTGCCGGACGCCCCGGGGCCGGCGCATCCGCCCCATGTCAGGATGAAGATCTGAACCACGACTCGTCGACGACGCCGAGCCTTACCGGGAGAGACAGCCATGGACGCGGTCACCAAGGTCCCCGTGCCGGCCAATGAGCCGATCAACAGCTATGCGCCAGGCAGCCCCGAACGAGACGCACTGCAGACGAAGCTCACCGAGCTTGCCGGTGAGCGGATCGAGCTGACCCAGACCATTGGCGGTGAACAGCGCACCGGCGGCGGCGCAGAGATCGACGTCGTGCAGCCGCACAAGCACTCCCACGTGCTCGGCACCATGCGCAACGCCACCGCCGCCGACGTCAGCGACGCCGTGCGCGCCGCCAGGGAGGCCGCCCCGGCGTGGCGGAACCTGCCGTTCGACGAGCGTGCCGCGGTGCTGCTCCGCGCCGCTGACCTGCTGTCCGGGCCGTGGCGCTCGACGCTCAACGCGGCCACCATGCTGGGCCAGTCGAAGACGGCGTTCCAGGCCGAGATCGACTCCGCCTGCGAGCTGATCGACTTCTTCCGCTTCAACGTGCACTTCGGCCGGCAGATCCTCGACGAGCAGCCGCACTCCTCGCCCGGGGTGTGGAACCGGTTCGACCACCGGCCGCTGGAGGGCTTCGTCGTCGCGATCACCCCGTTCAACTTCACCGCGATCGCCGGCAACCTGCCGCTCGCGCCGGCGCTGATGGGAAACACGGTGGTGTGGAAGCCGTCGCCGACCCAGCAGCTCGCGGCGCACTACACGATGCGGCTGCTCGAGGCCGCAGGTCTGCCGCCCGGCGTGGTGAACATGGTCACGGGCGACGGTCAGGCGGTCTCCGAGGTGGCGCTCGGCGACCCGGACCTCGCCGGCATCCACTTCACCGGCTCGACCGGCACGTTCCAACACCTGTGGCAAACCGTGGGTCAGAACATCAACCGATACCGGACATACCCGCGGCTGGTCGGCGAGACCGGCGGCAAGGACTTCGTCATCGCCCACTCCAGCGCCCGGCCGGACGAGCTGCGCACCGCGCTGGTGCGGGGCGCCTACGAGTACCAGGGGCAGAAGTGCTCGGCGGCGTCCCGGGCGTACGTGCCACGGTCACTCTGGGAGAACGGTCTCCGCGACGACCTGGTCAGCACGATCGAGTCGCTGACCTACGGTGACGTGACGGACTTCCGCAACTTCGGCGGTGCGGTCATCGACCGGCGCTCCTTCGACCGGCTCTCGGCCGTGCTCGACCGGATCAAGAACGACTCGTCGACCACCGTGCTCGCCGGAGGTACGGCGGACGACAGCGAGGGCTTCTTCGTCCGTCCGACCCTGGTGGAGTCCAGCGACCCGGAGCACGAAGTGTTCACCACCGAGTACTTCGGCCCGGTGCTCGGCGTGCACGTCTTCGACGACAAGGCGTTCGACGCGGTGGTCGCGCAGGCGGCGGACGTGGCGCCGTACGCGCTCACCGGCGCGATCTTCGCCGACGACCGCGCCGTCGTGGAGCGGGCCAGCCAGGCCTTGCGCTTCTCGGCCGGCAACTTCTACGTCAACGACAAGCCGACCGGCGCGGTGGTTGGGCAGCAGCCGTTCGGGGGCGCCCGGGCGAGCGGGACCAACGACAAGGCCGGCTCGGTGCTGAACCTGCTCCGCTGGGTCTCCCCGCGCACGATCAAGGAGACGTTCGTGCCCCCCACCTCCCACCTCTACCCCCATATGCAGTAAGCGGCACGCCCAGCCGCCGACCGACTGCGTTGTCGTCGTCGCGCGTACAACTGAGTACGCGCTTCTCCTCCGCCTTGTCGGACCGACGGCTGGGCGCGCTCCACGTCAGATCAAAGGCCCAACCCGGGCGGTCTGACGGACGACGGCCGGGCGCGCTGCAGGTCTGGTCGTCCAGGCAGGGCCGCCGCGGACTGCCGGGGCGGCGACCGGCAGGGCGGCGGCTCAGCGGAGGGTGGGCGTTGAGGCTAGGGGGCCGGCTCGGGCGTGCTGGGCAGGGCTACCTGGATGGGAGTTGGCTGGCCCCGGCGGATGAGGATGCCGCGGCCGGGGCGGGTGGCCAGGCCTCGGGTGAGCTTGACGCCGAGGAGATCGCCGTCGGTGGGGCCGCGGGGGCAGAGCACCAACCCAGTGCGGCTCCGGCGCAGTGGAACGGTGAAACCTCGGTACGTGGCGTGCAGGTCTTCAGTCACCCCGGCGGCCAGAATGCCACAGCGTCCGTCGGCAAGGAGCTGTTCGAGGGTGGCGTCGACCGAGGTGTCGACGAGCTGGTCGGCATCATCCACCACGGTCAGGACTGAACCTGGTGCGCCGGCCACGGCCGCCCGCAGCTCGGGGCCGTCGTCCGGGCCGAACATGCCCAGCACACCAGGGAAGCCGGCGAGGTCGACGAGCGGCGAGCGTCTGGCCGCGACCACCGCCACCGGCGTGCCACGACCAAGATGGTGAAGCGCGGCGGTGTGCAGAGCCCCGGATCGGCCGCTACCCGGGGGACCGGCGACCAGCGCGCCCGGACCGTCCGCCGCGAGATCGAGCCCGACCGGTGCGGCATCGTCCCCGCCCACGCCCAGCACTGTCCACAGTGGCGACTGACCTGGCACGGATGGGCCGGCCAACTCGGCGAGCGTCACCCGCTCCGGCAGCGCCCGGATCCGCATCGGCCCGTCCCGAGCCGCCCTGCGCGCCGACGCTCCCGCCCGCGCCGGCCCTACCGATCCTGGCGTTCCGGCCCACCTTGCCGACCCCGCCGACGCTGCAGCTCGCGCCGACCCTGCCGAGCCCGCCGCTCCCGCGCACTCTGGCGTTCCCGCCGGCCCCGCAGCGATCGCCGCAGCTGCCACCGCCCGAACCACCGCCAGCTGCGCCGGCCCACGGGGATCGGCGTCGAGCAGCGCCAGCTGGACCTCGGTCACCGCCCCGTCCGCCGCCGGCACCAATGCCCGCCCGGGCGGCAGCCGCCCAGGCACCTGACGGGGCGGGATACCGGCGAGCCCGTAGCTGTCCGGATCCGGCATCCGCAGTACCAACCGCTCCGCCACCAGGGTCGCGGCGCGGGCGGTGAGCAACCCGCGGTCGCCGGTGAGGACGACGCGCAGCCCGGCGGACGGCCCCTCCCGCAGCAACCGGGTCAGCTGCTCCACCGGCCGGCCGTGGTCGATACCGTCGTAGGTCTGGACGAACCCCTCCCACGAGTCGAGCAGCAGCACCAGCCACGGCAGCCGCTCGCCGGGTGGCGCACCCGCGCGCTGCTCGGCCAACGAACCGTAGCCGGCGCGGGCGAGCTCCTCCTGCCGTTGGGACAGCTCAGCCTCGATCCGGGCCAGCAGCCGCTCGCCGCGCGCGGGGTCGCCGCGGGGAACCACAGCCCCGCAGTGCGGCAACGCCTCCAGGCTTGCGAGGCCACCGCTGCCGCAGTCCAGGGCGTACAGGTGCGCGTCCGTGACTGGCAACCGCCCGATGCCGGCGCCGAGCGTGCGAAGAGTGCTGGTCCGCCCGCTTCCCGGGCCGCCGACGAGCATCAGGTGCCCGCCGCCGGCCAGGTCGAACTCGTACCGTGCCCGCCGCTGCGCGGCCGGGAGGTCGTGCAGTCCGAGTGGCACCCGATCCACGCTTCGCCCGGTGCCAGCGTCGTCGGAGGTGACGTCGGCGATCGTGATCAGATCAGGGAGCGGCGGCAGCCAGGGGCTCGGTGGCGCGACCGCCCCGACCAACTCGGCGGCGCCGCGGACGGCGTCCACGATCGCGGCGAGATCGGTTGGCGCGTTCTCATCAGTTGCCTCGGCGGCGGTGGCCCGGGGCGCTCCGAGCGTCCGCCACGGGCTGCGTACCACGGTGGCCTGCTCGGCTCGTGGCCCTGGCGGCCGGCCGCCCACCCGCGCGGTCTGCAGGACCGTGAGCCCGCCGTCAGCAAGGCGCGCGCACGCCCTCCCCGGGGTGTTCCTGCCGATCCGGGCGGCGTCGGGCGCGTCAACCACGTCGACGCTCTCGGCCACGTCGGTGACCCGCAGGCAGATCCGCAGCGCCGTGTTGGCCCTGATCTCGGCCGAGACCACACCGGCCGGCCGCTGGGTCGCCAGCACCAGATGGACCCCGAGCGACCGGCCCCGCCGCGCGATGTCCACCAGCCCGGTGACGAAGTCGGGCAGCTCGGCGACAAGCGAGGCGAACTCGTCCACGACGATCGCCAGCCGCGGCAACCGTGCCGCGCCGCCGGCCTGGTAGGCCTGAAGATCCTTCGCGCCGGCGTCCGCCAGGACCCGCTCCCGGCGCCGCAGCTCGGCGCCGAGCGACTCCAGCGCGCGGGCGGTGAGGCGGGCGTCCAGATCGGTCACCAGGCCGACGGTGTGCGGCAGCCGGGCGCACTCGGCGAACGCCGCGCCGCCCTTGTAGTCGACCAGGATGAGGTTCAGCTCGTCGGGGCGGTTGCCGAGCGCCAGCCCGGCGATCAGCGTCTGCAGGAGCTCCGACTTGCCGGCGCCCGTGGTGCCGGCAACCAGCGCGTGCGGCCCGTCGGTAGCCAGATCTACGGTGACCGGCTCCGCTGCGCCCGCGCCGAGGACGCTACTGGTCGAGCGTGGCGCGTCGCGCCATCGCTCCGCGACCTCCGCCGGCGTCAGACCGTCCGGCGATACAAGGTCGAGCAGCCGCACCTCGGCCGGCAGCCAGCCGCCCGTTGCGCCGGGCGTGAGGTCCCGGACCGGGGCCAACCCGCGCGCACACCGGCCGATCCACTCCGGTGAGACGAGGTCGGCCAGGACATCGGTGAGCGCTTCGTGGCCACCCACCGCCACCTTCAGCCGCGAGCTGCACTCACCATTGAGCACCGCGGTGGCGCCGCACTCCTCGGGCAGCGCCAGAGCTTCGGCGGCCAGGCAGACAGCGAAGATGCCGACCGCGGGACCCTCAGCCAGCAGCCGCGCCAGGCCCGGCACAGCGCGCAGCCGGTCGGCGTGGTCCAGCACCAGGACCACGGCGCCGCCGTCCGCACCCTGCAGCCGCATGTCGAGGAGCACGACCAGCTCGGCCACCCGCGCCGTGACCTGCGCCATGCCGACGCCCAGCAGCGCCCGTCCCACCGTTCCGTCCTGGGCATGAGGAAGCCACCCGAACCAGCCCCAGCCACTACCCATGTCGTCCGTGAGCAGCACCAGCCGCACGTCACGGGGCGCGTGAAGCGCGGCGAGCTGGCCGACCAGCCAGCGCGCGAGCCCGTGCCGCCCGCCGGCCGGCCCCGCGAGCCCGAGCACCCCGACGTCCCGCAGCGGCACCGTCACCGGGACCGCGCACACCACCGGCCGCGGTGGGTCACCGCCACGGACCATCACGTTGGACGGCAGATCCCCGGTTCCGAGCCGCAGGAGAAGCGCGTCCTCGTCGTCCCGCCGCCGCTCCCAGAGCCGCGATCCCGGGCCGAGCACGGTGAGCAGCAGCGCGGCCGGATCGGGCGCCTCCTCGCGCCGGCGCGTCGTCTCGGCCGCCAGCGCCTCGTCCCGCTCCACACCAGCCCGTTCCAACGCCGCCGCATGCTCGGCCACCGCACGCCGGTGCTCCCGCCCGCCGGTGAGTCGGTCGCCCACCGCGTTCGCGGCGAACATCACCGGGGAGAGCAGCGTGAACAGCAGATACGCAGAGTTGCCACCGGTGACGAGCCACAACAGCCCGCCGATCACCAGCGGCGCGGCGACCATCACCCAGGGGAACCGGAACCGCGGCCGGCCCGGCGGAGCGGACGGGTACTCGACCTCCACGCGCTCGGGGTTGGCGAGGAGCCGGGGCGGCCGGTGCAGCCCCACGCCGCCGGCACCGTCGCCGCGCGTCGCGGCGGGCGGGTCGGTGGGTGCGGTGTAGACGAGCAGCGATGATCCACACCGGAGCAGCGCGCCTGGAGCCAGCGGAACCGGCTCCGCGCCGACCTCCGCGCCGTCGAGCCAGGTGCCGTTGGCGGAGCCGGCGTCGCGCACCCAGACGCCGTCGCCGCGCGCCTCGACCACCGCGTGCGCGCGGGACACCTCCGCGTCGTCGAGCCGTAGGCCGGCGTCGGCGCCGCGACCTACTACCACGTCGGAACGACCGGACAGCGTGCGCACGTGCCCGGCGGCCGGCCCGCCGACCACCCGCACCTGCCGCGGACCCGGCGACTCGGTGCGCCGGGCCCCCGCGCCCCCGAGCTCCAGCCGAGCACCGCTGAGCACCGGGGCGACACCCACGAGATGGGTCGGCGGGACCACCTGGCCGGCCACCCACACGGCATCCGCAGCCTCGGCACCTGCCGCGTCGGAGAGCAGCCCGGTGACCGCACCCAGGGTCGTTCCGGCCGGCGCGGTGAGCACCACGTCCACGCCGCGGCCGCCGCGGCGCGTGACCGTCAGCCGCAGCTCCACCGCGCACCGCCTCCTCTCGCCGTCCCGCCCCCACGAGGGTGCCGGATCCGGGCCCGATCCGGTTTTCGTTATCCACAGGGGCGCTCGATGTGACAGCGCGTCGCATCCGTGGCTGACGTGCGTCACGTCCATAGGGGTAGGTTCCGGGGTATGGCCGAGTACGACGCGCGCTTCGGTGAGCAGGGCGGACAGCTCACCTACGGCAGCTACCTCCGGATCGACGAACTGCTCAACCAGCAGCAGCCGCAGGCGGTGCCGGCGGCGCACGACGAGCTGCTCTTCATCACGATCCACCAGGTGTACGAGCTGTGGTTCAATCAGCTCCTGCACGAGCTGACCGCCGCCAGGGACGGCATGTTCGCCGGCGACACGTACACACCGCGGGTCAGGCTGGAGCGCTGCCACGTGATCGCGCGCGTCCTCGTCGCACAGGTCGACGTGCTCGAGACGATGACGCCGCAGGACTTCCTGGCGTTCCGGGAGCAGCTGGCGCCGGCCAGTGGCTTCCAGTCGGTCCAGTTCCGCGAGCTGGAGTTCGTCTCCGGCGCCAAGGACCCCGCGTACCTGAGGCGCTTCCGCGGCCTCACGGCAGCCGAGCAGGAGCGACTGCAGCGGCGGCTGGCCGAGCCGAGCCTCTGGGACGCCTTCATCGCCGTCCTCACCGACGCCGGATTCAAGGTCGACACGCCGGAGGATCGGGTCGTGGCGCTGCGCGAGGTGGCCTACGACCGGGCTCGCTACGGCGCGATCTGGGACCTCGCCGAGGCGCTGATCGAGCACGACGCCCTCTTCGCCCGCTGGCGCGCGCGGCATGTCCTGATGGTGGAGCGGCAGATCGGCACGAAGTCCGGCACCGGTGGCAGCAGCGGCGCCCCGTACCTCCGCAACCGGCTCGACCTGCGGTTCTACCCGGAGCTCTGGGAGCTGCGCAGCCAACTCTGACCAGGTTATCCACAGGTTCGCAAAGTGATTCAGCGGACGGGAGCGCGCCGCCGCTAGGGTCGGATCTCGCAGCGCGGCTACGAGGTTCGAGCGGGGGTGTGATGACGGCCGTCGAGATCGTCGACAACGAGGTCCGGGAGCTGATCCGTCGGCGGGGCGTGGATCCTGCGCGCGAGCCGACGGTGGTTCGCCGCCTCATCGACGAGGTGCTCTCCGACTACGCCGATCGCGCGCTCACCGGGGTCCTGCCCGTGCTCGCCGACCCGCCGGGCGCCGCTCGGGCCGTCTTCGACGCCGTGGCCGGGCTCGGTCCGCTGCAACGGTTCCTGGAGGACCCGGAGGTCGAGGAGATCTGGGTCAACGGTCCGGGCCGGGTCTTCGTCGCGCGGCGGGGGCGCAGCGAGCTGACCACGGCAATCCTCTCCGACGGTCAAATTCAAGACCTTGTCGAACGGATGCTGAAGCACAGCGGCCGCCGCGTCGATCTCTCCACCCCGTTCGTCGACGCGACGCTGCCCGACGGTTCCCGGTTGCATGTCGTGATCCCGGACATCACCCGCCAGCACTGGGCGGTGAACATCCGGAAGTTCGTCGTGCGGGCCCACTCGGTGGATGAGCTGGTCAGCCTCGGCACGCTGACGCCGCAGGCGGCCCGGTTCCTCGAGGCGGCGGTCGTCGCGGGGCTCAACGTGGTGGTCTCCGGGGCTACCCAGGCCGGCAAGACCACGGTGCTGAACTGCCTGGCCGCGGCGATCCCGGCCAGCGAGCGGGTGATCAGCTGCGAAGAGGTCTTCGAGCTACGGCTCGGGCTGCCCGACTGGGTGGCGCTGCAGACGCGGCAGCCCAATCTGGAGGGCGCCGGGGAGATCCCGCTGCGCCGGCTGGTCACCGAGGCACTGCGGATGCGGCCGTCCAGGATCATCGTCGGCGAGGTACGCCAGGCCGAGGCGCTGGACCTGCTGCTGGCACTCAACTGTGGCCTGCCCGGGATGGCGTCGATCCACGCCAACTCCGCCCGCGAGGCGATCACCAAGCTCTGCACGCTGCCGTTGCTCGCCGGGGAGAACGTCGGCTCGTCGTTCGTGGTGCCCACCGTGGCGTCCTCGGTGGACCTGGTGGTCCACATCGCGACCGAGGTCTCCGGCCACCGGCGGGTCCGCGAGATCGTCGGCGTGCCAGGCCGGGCCGAGGCGGGCGTCGTGGAGACCGCCGAGCTGTTCGCCGATAGGGGCGGGCGGCTCGTCAGGGCCGACGGCTACCCGCCGCACGTCGAGCGATTCGCCAGGGCCGGCTTCGACCTGCCGGCATTGCTGGCCCAGCAGCGCGGGCCCGCCGGGTCGCCGGTCGGGCCGTCGCACCGCGGGGCAGCGGCCGGCCACCGGCCACCGCCGCCGCCGCACCGGCCACAACGCCAGCCGGCTCCGCACCAGCCGGCTCCGCACCAGCTGGCTCCGCACGAGCTGCCGCCGAACGGGCCGCCGGTGCCGTCGCACCCCCGCCCGCCAGCCAATTCGTGGGAGGCATGAGATGGGAGCGTTCCTCGGGCTGCTGCTCGGACTGGGCCTGCTGCTGATCTGGCGCGGTGGCGGGCGCGCGAAGCCGGTGCTGACCCGGCCCCACCTGCGTTGGATGCAGCGCCGCACCGAGCGGCTGCGGCAGGCCGGCGTCGAGGGCGTCTCCGGCTGGCAGCTCCTCACCATCCAGATCGGCGCCGCGGTCGCCGCCGCGCTGGTGGTGCTGGTGCTCTCCCGCAGCGTCTCGGTGGCGGCCTGCTTCGGTGTGTTCGGCTTCTTCGCCCCGGTCGCGATGGTGGCCCGCCTGCACAGCCGCCGCCGCGGCGAGCTACGGGAGGTGTGGCCGGAGGTGGTGGACAACCTCGCCTCGGCGGTCCGGGCCGGGATGGCGTTGCCCGAGGCGGTGAGCGCACTCGCGGTCCGCGGCCCGGAGCCGCTGCGGCCGGCGTTCGAGCGGTTCGCCGCGGATTACCGCGCCACCGGCCGGTTCTCCGACTGCCTCGACCGGCTCAAGTCCGATCTCGCGGATCCGGTGGGCGACCGGGTGTGCGAGTCGCTCCGGCTCGCGCGAGATGTCGGGGGCACCGATCTCGGCCGGTTGCTCCGCACGCTCTCCACGTTCCTTCGCGAGGATGCTCGCACCCGCGCCGAGCTGGAGACGCGGCAGGGCTGGACGGTGAACGCCGCCCGGCTCGCGGTCGCCTCACCATGGATCGTGCTGCTCCTGCTGGCGACCCAGTCCACCACGTTGGACGCGTTCGACGAGCCGGTTGGCCGGGTGCTGCTGGTGCTCGGCGGGGCGGTCAGCGTGCTGGCCTACCAGCTGATGATGCGGATCGGGCGGCTGCCCGTGGAGAAGCGGGTGCTGCGATGAGCCACGCCATGGTGGGAGCCCTACTGGGGCTGGCGTTCGCGGCCGGGGTGCTCCTCGCCGTTCTCTTCTCCCCGCCGGTACGCCGGCTGCGGCTCGGTGACCGGCTCCAGCCGTATCTGGCGGACGCACCGCGCCCGTCCAGCCTGCTCGCCGGCTCCGCCCGGAGCGCGCTGCCGCTCGGTGCCGTCGGCCGGCTGGTCGAACCGGTACTCGAGGACGCCGCGGGGCTGGTCGAACGGGTGCTCGGCGGGAGCCGTTCGGTCCGCCGGCGCCTCGTCGCGCTGGGTAGCCCGCTGACCGTCGAGGAGTTCCGGGTCGAGCAGGTGATCTGGGGCGTGGCCGGCGTGGTGGCCGGGATCCTGGTGGGCCTCGGGCTGGGGGCGGTCACCGGCTCGGTGAGCGTCGTCGCGGTGCTGCTGTTCGGGATCACCGGTGCGGCCGGCGGAATCCTCGGCCGGGACTGGTGGCTCACCGCGCAGGTCCGCCGGCGGGAGCAGCTGATGCTGGCCGAGTTCCCGGTGGTGGCCGAGCTGCTGGCGCTCGCCGTCACCGCGGGGGAGGCGCCGGTCGCGGCGCTGGAGCGGGTGTGCCGGCTCTCCCGTGGCGAGTTGGCCCGCGAGCTGGAGACCGCACTGAACGAGGCACGGGCCGGCGCGACGTTGCCGGCCGCGTTGCAGACGCTCGCCAGCCGGACCACGCTCGATCCGTTGGCCCGGTTCGTGGACGGCCTGATCATCGCCATCGAACGGGGCACTCCGCTCGCTGACGTGCTCCGCGCGCAGGCAGCGGATGTGCGGGAGGCCGGCAAGCGCGCCCTGCTCGCCTCCGGCGGCCGGCGCGAGATCGCCATGATGGTGCCGGTGGTCTTCCTGTTGCTGCCGATCACCGTCCTGTTCGCTCTCTACCCCGGACTCGTGAACATCACCCTCCTCACGCGGTAGCCACGGCTCGTCGCCCCGCCGAGCCGGAACGCGTCGACATGCGCGCGGTCAGCACCGCAAGTACGGTCAGGGGGATGCGAGCGGAAGGAGCCGGCATGTCAGAAACTGGGTCCGACCAGATTCACCAGCACGCCTCCGAGCGGCACACCGGTTTCGCTGCGGACGATCCCCAGCTGGAGACCAACCGGGCCGAGCGGGCACGTCTGATTGAGGAGTTCCTGTCGGTGATGGACGAGGCCGGCAACCCGGGGCTCGAGCGGAAGCTCGGCTCCACGGTGCGCAGGCTCACCGGGCAGACCGCCGATGAGGCGTGGTATGCGTCGCTGGTCTCCGACGACGGTACGGAGCGCGAGGTTGTCGTCTTCAGCGACGGCCGGCATGGCTGGAGCGACGAGATCGCCTACTCGGACCGGCCTCGCAACAGCGACGACGAGATCACGCCGGAGCAGCTGCGGGCCGCGCTGACCGGGATCCTCGAGGAGCACGGCCTCAGCTGGCGTGACTCCGACTCCGCCGCCGACCGCTGACCGTCCCGAGTGCCGTCCTGATCGGCCGGTCGCTTCGAGGGCCTGCCGGTCGCGGTAACATCCGCGGCAGGCAGGAGCTAGCGGTCATCGCCCGTCTACCGGCCGCTTTCGAAGTTGTCCACAGGCTCCACAATGAACTAGACGCGAACACCGCCGAACCCTCTACGCTGAACGGGATCGGCGGTAGGGGAGCGCCCCAGCACCCCAGCCGCCACCACGGTGAGGAGGTCGGGGTGCGTCCGGATCGACTGTTCATCTGGCTGCTCGCGGCGGTGCAGAGCCGTCCCCGCGGCGACCGGGGCGACGTGCCCGGCTGGGTCATGGTCACCGTCATGACGTCCGGCCTGGTGGTCGCGATCTTCGCGGTGTTCCGGGACGCGATCACCGAGGCGGTGCGGAATGCGCTCAGTCAGGTCGTCTCCGAGACCGGCGGCTGACCGTGCGGCGGGCCCGCGGCCGGCGCCGCGACGAGGGCTCAGCGGTGGTGGAGTTCTCACTGGTGTCGGTGTTGCTGCTCATGCTGCTGCTCGGTATCGCGCAGGTGGCCGTCTACCTCCACGTCCGCAACGTGGCCACGGCGAGCGCAGCGGAGGGCGCCCGATACGCGGCCAACGCCGACGTCGATCCGGACGAGGGGGCGGCGCGCACGCAGCACATCCTCGCTCGCGCGATCGGCGCCGAGACGGCCGGGCGGCTGCGCTGTACCGGGGGCGCCGAGGACGGCCCGGGCGGCGTGCGGCTCAGCTCCGTGCGGTGCGTCGGCGCGCTCCCGGTCTTCTTCGCGCCGGTGGGCGACGTGCTCCCGCTCGACGTCCAAGGACACGCGGTCGAGGAGCAGGTGAGCGAGGAGCAAGGGTGACCGCCCGCAGGCGCCCATCGCGCGATTCCGGTGCCGCGAGCATCGAGTTCGTCTTCCTCGGGGTGCTGGTCCTGGTGCCGTTGCTCTACCTGGTGATTGCCGCGTTCGAGGTGCAGCGCAACGCCTTCGCGGTCACCCAGGCCGCGCGCGAGGCCGGTCGCGCCTTCGCGACCGCCGACGACATCGCGGCCGCGGACGCGCGAGCCCGGTACGCGATGGAGCTTGCCCTCCGTGACCAGGGGTTGGAGCCGGCCGGCACCGAACTCCGGTACGGGCCGGTCGGCGGCGGCTGCGCGGACGCTGGTGCCGCCACGCTGGAACCGGGTGCCGACTTCGAGGTCTGCGTCGTGCGGGTCTTCCGGGTGCCGGCCGTTCCGTCGTATCTCGACGGTGGCAATAACGCGGTGACCGGCCGATACGTGGTCCACGTCGACGATTTCCGGAGCGCGGGATGACCGCCGGCCACCGCACGGGGGACGAGGGCAGCAGCCTGCCGTTGGTGCTGCTCTGCTTCCTGGTCGCCGCGATCCTGGTCGCGGGGGTCACCGCGGCCTCGTCCGCCTTCCTTGCGCAGCGTGATCTGCAGGCCGACTGCGACGGCGCCGCGGTGGCCGCCGCCTCCGGGGTTGACCTGGACACTGTCTACGAATCCGGGCTCGCCACCGGCGACACGCTGCCGCTGGCCACCGAGCAGGCGCAGCGGGCCGTCGAGGAGTACGCCGCCGCGGGGCAGGACGGCGCCGACGGCTTCGCGGCGCACGCCGAGGTGACCGGGGAGCGGGTCACGGTGGCCTGCCAGCGGGTCGTGCCCGTACCTTTTGGGCGGCTCTTCGGGGTCGGCGGCGGGCTGGACCGTTCCACAGTGAGCACGGCCCGGACCCCGCTCCGCCCCTGATGGGCGGCCAGGCGGATCCACATTGGATGTCACGCAGCGCTGGATTCCGGACGCAGATCGTGGCAGCGTGGAGTCATGGCGGACAAAGGTCTCAACGCGACAGCGGCAGCCCTGCTGGGGCTGCTCCATGAAGGGGCGATGACCGGCGGCCAATTGATGGCCGCAGCGGAGTCGCGGCTCGGTCCGTTCTGGACCACCACGCGGAGCCAGGTCTACCGGGAGCTCCCGGCGCTGGCCGAGCGGGGCTACGTGCGCACCGGTAAGCCCGGGCCGCGCTCGTCCCAGCCGTACGCGATCACCGCGGCCGGCAAACGCGCGTTCTCCCGCTGGCTCTCCGAGCCGGCCGGGCGCGATCAGCTGCGCAACCCGCTGCTCCTGCGGGCGGCGTTCGGTGGGCTACACAATCCGAACCAGCTTCGCGAGCTGTACGAGGCCCAGGGCGACGTGCACACCAACCGGCTCGCCGAGCTGCGCGAGGAGCTGAAGGCGGCAAAGAAGGCCGACGACCAGTACCAGGTCGCCACGCTGGAGTTCGCCATCACCTACCAGCGCGCGCTGATCAAGTGGCTCGACTCGGCCCCGGGGCGCTGAGCAAGGACGCAACCGTGCGGCTGGTCACGCCGCACTGAACGGTGCCGCACCGCATGGTGCGCCCCGACGCGGCAGGTGGCCGCTTCTGCCGGCACGCGTGTGTCCGCACGCCTCTCCGCCCCGCCTGCGAGCACCCATTCGCCCGAATTGCCGGGCGGCAGAGGCCGAGCATGCCCGCTGACCGCGCCTCGACGCCGGACCGCGTAGGCTGACTATTCGTGGCTGCGGTGGATCTTTCCGAGGAACTCAAGGCGCTCGACGCGACGCTCACGTCTGTCGAGGCGGTGCTCGACCTGGACAAGCTCCGGGCCGAGCTGGCCGAGCTGAACAACTCCGCCGCGGCACCCGACCTCTGGGACGACCAGGAGAAGGCGCAGCGCATCACGTCACGGCTGTCCTTCGTCCAGGGCGAGCTGAACCGGGTCGAGGGCCTGCGCCGACGGCTTGACGACGCGGCGGTCCTGCTCGAACTCGCCGAGTCGGAGGAGGACCCGTCCGCGCGGGACGAGGTCCAGGGCGAGGTGACCGCGCTCCAGTCCGCCATCGAGGAGCTCGAGGTCCGCACCCTGCTCTCCGGCGAGTACGACCCGCGCGAGGCGCTGCTCACCATCCGCGCCGAGGCGGGCGGCGTCGACGCGGCCGACTTCGCCGAGACCTTGATGCGGATGTACCTGCGCTGGGCCGAGCGGCACCACTACCCGGTCGAGGTGTACGACACCTCCTACGCCGAGGAGGCCGGCATCAAGTCGGCCACGTTCGCCGTTCACGCCCCGTACGCCTACGGCACGCTCTCGGTCGAGCAGGGCACCCACCGGCTGGTCCGGATCAGCCCGTTCGACAACCAGGGTCGCCGGCAGACCAGCTTCGCTGGCGTCGAGGTGCTGCCGGTGGTGGAGCAGGACGACCACGTCGAGATCCCCGAGAACGACATCCGGATCGATGTGTTCCGCTCCTCCGGCCCGGGTGGGCAGAGCGTCAACACGACCGACTCGGCGGTGCGGATCACTCACCTCCCGACCGGCATCGTGGTCTCCTGCCAGAACGAGAAGTCGCAGATCCAGAACCGTGCTGCCGCCATGCGGGTGCTCCAGGCGCGCCTGCTCGAGCAGCGCCGCCGCGAGCAGAAGGCCGAGATGGACAGGCTCAAGGGCGACGGCGGCAACTCGTGGGGCAATCAGATGCGCTCCTACGTGATCCATCCGTACCAGATGGTGAAGGATCTGCGCACCGACTACGAGGTTGGCAACCCGCAGGCGGTGTTCGACGGCGATATCGACGGCTTCATCGAGGCCGGCATCCGCTGGCGGATGAGCAGCGGCGAGTAACCCGGCGGGCAGCCACAGCCCGCGGCAACGTGCTGACGCAACGTAATTTCCGCGGCAACCTGTAACGGAATGTCGGGGTTCCGCGATAGCTATGGCCCGCATGGGTTCCTCCGGTTCCGTCCCATAAATCTTCCTTATCCGGACCTTCTCCGCTGGCGGCGCCAGCGCGGGCTCCCCTAATGTCTGCCGCGGTGACCGGAATCGGTGGGCGGTGACCATCAGGCGGCGTGAACAACGAGGCTCGTCATCCGGGCTGAAAAGAGATGACGAGTCGAACAACCGGTGAACTCGCCTCCATTACTCGTCCGGTGGATCACACGAGGGGCTCGTTGTGCAGGTAATGCCACGCTCTTTACGGGGTACGTTGCGTCGTGGAATGGCGGTAGTCGCCGGCGCGACGATTGGCTTGATCGCGGTCGGCGCTCTCGCGAGCCCGGCCAGCGCCCACAAGGCGACAATCGAGGGTCGCGCGGACTGCGACACCTCGTCCGGCCAATACATCGTCCACTGGACGGTCTCGAACGACTTCGGTACCACGGCGACCCGGGGTCGCGTCAATGTGCTTCCGGAGGGCTCCAGCGTCGACCTGGAGCGGTACATCCCGCCGTACGGCTCCATCGAGGGCATCCAGCGGGTGCCCGGACACGCAACCTCGGCCGGCATCGAGTTGGACCGGGTCACCTGTGAGCGCGACAACTACGTGCAGGACAGTGGCCTGCGCAAGCAGATCAGCCTGCCCGGCAACTGCGGCGCACCGCCGCCGCCGGTCGAGCCGCCACCCGCCAAGCCGCCGGCGCCGAACCCGGACTGCGTCGCGGCCGAGAATGCCGAGTTCAGCCACACCTTCAACGGCGCGGCCGGCACGGCCAC
>Ga0126306_10000536_pt1 | contig 17889 bp, 16 predicted proteins | sample Plot27_FD_92592 | JGI IMG/M metagenome (GOLD analysis project Ga0126306, IMG submission 92592) | Serpentine soil microbial communities from UC McLaughlin Reserve, CA, USA - Plot27 | ecosystem: Environmental > Terrestrial > Soil > Grasslands | place: USA: UC McLaughlin Reserve, Lake County...
AGCTCCACCGACCGCACCATTGTGCGAACCGGTGATTCTTCTTGCTTGACGCTCCTCCCCGGTGGGGGAAGCGGCGGGCGTGAGGAAACTGAACTAGTTCTCAGTACGACTTCAACCTCTGCAGCAGCGCGTTGGTCCGTGGTCGCGGCTGAGCTGACCTACTGCCGCGGTCAGACCGAGCGACTCGCTGACGATGGCGGCGGAGTGCTCGATCTCTCCTGCGTCGAGATATGCGGTGGCGAGCAACGCGAGGTACCTCGCTTTGGTCGTTCGACGGGCTTTCCGTTGTGGAGCCGACTTGGCTCAACTTAGTGCGCAGCTGGTTGGCGCAGGATCTGCTCAAGAGCGCCGCGTAGGTCGTCGGGTAGGGGTCGGCAGCGGTGACCGTGTGCGAGCCGCTGGTGCCCCTGGTCTCGCGGCTGCTCTACCCGGCCGAACCGCACGCCCCCGGCGATGCCGACGATTCGGAGTGCCCGACGGCATAACCGCCCTACTGTGAGCTGGGTCACTGCCGGTCATGGGGTGCTGGCGCGTCTCGTCTCTAGTTGGTGAGCACAACGAACGGAGACGTCATGAAAATCTTCATTGCCGGAGCGTCCGGCGCGATCGGCAGCCAGCTCGTTCCCCAACTCGTGGCGCGCGGCCACGAGGTCGTCGGCACGACCCGCTCGGCTGCCAAGACCGGCGCGCTGCGCGCGCTCGGCGCCGAACCGGTCATCGTCGACGCGCTCGACCCGGACTCGGTGGCCGACGTGGTGGCCAAGGCCGAGCCCGAGGTGATCGTCCATCAGCTCACCGCGCTGAACGGAGCGATGAAGATGCGGAACGTGAAGCGGATGGCGGCCGCCACCAACCGGCTGCGCACCGAAGGCACCGACCACCTGCTGGCCGCCGGCCGCGCCGTCGGCGTCCGCAAGATCGTGGCGCAGAGCAACTACGCCTTGATGGAACGCACCGGTGGGCCGGTCGTCGACGAGAGCGGTCGGATCGATCCGAGCCCGCCCAAGGACCTCGAGGAGGGGGTGGCCGCGTTACGCCACCTGGAGGACGCGGTGACCGGCATTGCCTGGGCCGACGGCATCGTGCTTCGCTACGGTGGTTTCTATGGCCCGGGGACCGGCATCGAGGCCGCGCCGGACGCGGTCATGGCCGAGCTGATCCGCAAGCGAAGGGTCCCGATCGTCGGTGGCGGCGGTGGGGTCTGGTCGATGGTGCACATCACCGATGCCGCGTCGGCCACGGTCGCGGCGATCGAACGCGGCAAGCCCGGGATCTACAATGTCGCCGATGACGAGCCGGCGCCCATGCGCGAAATGCTGCTGGCGCTGTCCCGCGTGCTCGGCGCCAAACCGCCGCGCCGCGTGCCGGCCTGGCTCGTCCGGTGGCTGGCCGGCAAGGGCGCGGTGGAAATCATGACGCAGGGCCGTGGGATCTCCAGCGAGAAGGCTAAACGCGAACTGGACTGGACGCCGCGGTACCCGAGCTGGCGCACTGGTTTCACCGAGGGACTGGGCTGACGATATGTCCACCTCGGACCTGTACGCCGAGCTGCGCCCGCGGGCGTTTGCCATCGCCTACCAGATGCTCGGCAGCGTCAGCGAGGCCGAGGACGCGGTGCAGGAGGCGTTCCTGCGGCTGCACCAGACCCTGCAACGGGACGAGCCGATCGCCTCGCCGGGGGCGTACATCGCCACGCTGGTCACCCGGCTGGCCATCGACCAGCTCCGCTCGGCGCGGACGCGGCGGGAGCGGTACGTCGGCGAGTGGCTACCGGAGCCGCTGGTCACCGAGCCGACGCCGGCCGAGCACGCCGAGACCGCCGACTCGCTGTCGCTGGCGTTCCTGGTGCTGCTGGAAAGCTTGTCGCCGCAGCAGCGGGCCGCGTTCCTGCTGCGTGAGGTGTTCGAGTATCCATATGAGGAGGTCGCCGAGATCCTCGGCACCAATGTGGACAGTACGCGGCACCTGGTCGCGCGGGCTCGCAACCACGTCCAGCAGCGCCGACCGCGCTACTACGCCTCTCGGCAGCAGCGAAGAGAGCTGGCTCAGCGCTTCTTCGCCGCCGCCGAGCAGGGCGACCTGCGGGCACTGGAGGCGCTACTGGCGCACGATGTGGCGCTTCACGGCGACGGCGGCGGCAAGGTGCCCGCGCTGGGCCGTCCGGTCAACGGCCGGGAGCGCGTGGCGAAGATCGTGTTGGTCGGGATGTCCGCGCTGGCGCGCCTCGGCGTGCGCATCCATGTCACCGAGGTCAACGGCCAGCCCGGCGCCATGGCGATCGACGCGCAGGACCGGCTGGTCGGGGTCATGGGGCTCGACATTGCCGACGATCAGATCCAGACGATCCACTCCATCGTCAATCCCGACAAGCTACGGCACTTCGACCGGGTCGGCGACCTCGGTGCCCGGCTGCGCGCCGGCCGCCGATCCGGCGACGACGGCTGAACCACTGGTACGCCGTCACCGATGCTCTCCGGGGCGACTTCGACGAAGCGCTCGACGTGGTCGGCCACGCTGTCACCACCGGCCGGTCGCAGGCCAAGATCCGCGTCGTGCCCAGCCGGTCGCCCGCCTGCGTTTGCCGGACGATCACGCTGCGCCGCCGGCGCAGATCGGCATCAGGTTGGCGCCTCTGCGGAGGCGGCGGTCTGGTAACGATCGATGTCTCGTTTCCGCAATAGCGGATCCCGGTTACGTGAAGCCGTGGCGCATGAAACCGCAGTGAAGCCGCGGTAAACCGCGCTGGCTGCACACTCGGAGCATGACTACTACCCCACCCCAACCGGCGATCACGGCAACCGGGCTGCGTAAGTCGTTTGGCGACCATCTTGTGCTCGACGGCATCGATCTGCACGTTCCGGAGGGAACGGTCTTCTCGCTGCTCGGCCCGAACGGTGCAGGCAAGACCACCACCGTCCAGATCCTGTCCACGTTGATCCGCGCCGACGGTGGCGAGGTGCGGGTCGCCGGCCACGATCTGGCCCGGGATCCCGACTCGATCCGCGCCGCGATCGGCGTCACCGGCCAGTTCTCCGCGGTGGACAAGCTGCTCACCGGCGAGGAGAACCTGATCCTGATGGCGGACCTGCACCGCCTGGGTCGGGCGGAGGGCCGACGGAGGGCTGCCGAGCTGCTCGAACGATTCGACCTGGTCGAGTCGGGCAGGAAGATGGCCGCCACCTACTCCGGTGGCATGCAGCGCCGGCTTGACCTCGCGATGACCCTGGTCGGCGACCCACGCATCATCTTCCTAGACGAGCCGACCGCCGGTCTCGACCCGCGCAGCCGGCGCGGCATGTGGCAGATCATCCGCGACCAGGTGGCCGCCGGGGTCACGATCTTCCTGACCACGCAGTACCTCGAGGAGGCGGACCAACTCGCGGACCGGATCGCCGTCCTGGACCACGGGAGGCTGGTCGCCGAGGGCACCCCGGACGAGCTCAAGCGCCGCGTTCCCGGCGGGCACATCCGCCTGCAGTTCGCCGATGCACGCGGGCTCGAGTCGGCCACCCACACGCTCGGCGAGGTGTCGCGCGACAACGACGGGCTCACCTTGCAGGTCCCGAGCGACGGCAGCCTGCGGTCGCTGAAGACCCTGCTCGATCGGCTCGAGGACGAATCGATCGAGGTCGAGACCCTGACCGTGCACACGCCAGATCTCGATGACGTCTTCCTGGGCCTCATCGGCCATCACAAGAATGAGAGGGTCACGACACCATGACCACGCTGTCCTATGCCCTGACTGATTCGGCAACGATGCTGCGCCGCCAGCTCCGGCACATGCTGCGCTATCCGTCGCTGACGTTGCAGCTCGCCGGCATGCCGATCGTCTTCCTGCTGCTGTTCGTCTACGTCTTCGGCGGCACGTTGGGTGACGGGCTTGGCGGCCCGTCCGGGGGCCGCGCCGCCTACGTCAACTACGTGACTCCCGGCATCCTCCTGATGACGGTGGCCGGGGCTGCCACTGGGACCGCGATATCGGTTGCCATGGATATGACCGAGGGCGTCATCGCACGGTTCCGCACCATGGCCATCGCCCGGGTCTCGGTGCTGACCGGGCATGTCGTCGGCAGCATGATCCAGACGATGCTCAGCATGTGCATCGTCACCGGTGTCGCCCTGCTGGTCGGGTTTCGGCCCACCGCCGACCCGGTGGAGTGGCTCGCGGCGATCGGCGTGCTCGCGATGATCACCTTCGCGTTGACCTGGTTGTCGGTCGCATTCGGCATGGTGTCCAAGACTGTCGAGGCGGCGAGCAACCTGCCCATGCCCCTGGTGTTCCTGCCATTCCTCGGCAGTGGGTTCGTCCCGACCGACTCGCTGCCGGCCGGACTGCGCTGGTTCGCGGAGTACCAGCCGTTCACCCCGTTCATCGAGACCGTGCGGGGGCTGCTGATGGGCACCCCGATCGGCAACAGCGCCGCGCTCACGGTGGCCTGGAGCGTCGGCATCGGGCTGGTCGGCTACCTCTGGGCGAGGAAGTTGTTCAACCGGGATCCGACGACACCGTAGCCCGCCGTCAGATCTGATTACGGGCCCGCAGAGCCGCCACGGCGGCGGCACGCAGGTCCTCGCGGCCCAGGTCGGCATACGACGACACCGCGTCGTCATATGCCGACCTGTCGGCCTGCTCGGCCGCGTGCCGGGCGCTAGCCGAGGACATGGTCGGCTGGAATCCCCGCAGGAACCGGAAGCGCTCCGCCAAGGCGATCATCCGCGCACCCGACCTCGCGGCTCGGTCATCGCCGGTGCGCTCGGCGCGGTCGAGGTCGACCATGGCCAGCGCCAGCAGGAGCGCACCCCAGATCGGGAGGTCCATGATGAACGGCGTCGGGTTGACGGTCGGATCGGTGAGCATCGTCGACAGCTGGTGCGGCAGCTCGCCGGTGATCTCCTCGACGAGGTCGAGCCGGCCATGACGCGCATGGGCGACCACGGCAACGGCCTTGGCCTCCAGGGTCCACGGGTCCAGGCCGGGCGGATCGCTGCGCATAGTTGGATCCTGAGCGTTCTTCAGCCCGTCGACCGCCCGTCGCCACATGCGCAGACCGGCTTCGACCTCACCTCGCGCGAGCAGGATCTCGGCTCGCACTCCGAGGCCATACGTGAGCACGGTGACCGTCTCCTCCGCCGGGTTCGGCGTCGTCTGCTCCAACCACTGCTCCGCCTCGTCGATGGCGCCGAGCTGCAGGTTGGCGAGGACCATCCACCACCGGATCCCGACCACGTCCGACCATGTACCGAGCCGTTCGCACAGCGGCAGCGCCGCCCTCAGGTGACGCCGCGCCTCGTCACCCTGTTCGACCTGCAGGCACAGCTCACTGATCCGGGCATGGGCGAGAGCCCGCGGCCACGGAACTCCTCGGTTCTCGAATGCCTCGAGCGCCCGCCCGGCGGCCTTCAGCGCGCCGTCCAGGCCGCTCTCGTTCTCCCACAGGTAGCTTGCGATGCTGTTGGCGATACCGGCCAGCAGCGGCTCGTCGCTGTCGCACAGCACGTGCAGGGCCGAGAGATCCTCGAGTGCGACGCCCAGCGCGATGGCGACGGCTCGGACCAGGGTGCTCGGCGGGGCCGGCGGCAGCCGGCGCAGGGCGACCAGCGAGCGCACCGCGCGGGGACCCTGAATGAGGAACGTGTACGTGGTGCACAGTGTCAACGCGGTCCGGGTGACCTCGACGAGATCAGGCTCCGGCCGGAAGTGCGACAGAATCCAGGCGGTCTCCTCGACCAGCGCCGCCATGCGGGTGTAGTTGGACTCGATGGTCCACAGACCCCCGAGTACGGCGGACGTCGCCGCGACAGCGGCGCCGTCACCCCGGGCGAGCCCATGACGGAGCGCTTGCACGAGGTTGTCCTGCTCGGCCCGGACCCGCTCCAGGGACGCGAAGGGCTCGGCCCCGAAGAGCGACTCGTGGTGCGTCACCCCGAACTCACGCGCCCACGCGAGGAAACCACCGGTCACGCGCTCGGTCTCCCCGGCCGCCTCCCGACGAGCCGTGCTGAACTCACGCACCGTCTCCAACATCCGAAAGCGCGTGCCCGATCCGGTATCAGTCACCTTGAGCAACGACTGGTCCACCAGATGCTCCAGGACCTGCATCACGTCTGGGCCGTCTGAAACATCGCCGTCGCCGAGCAGGTGCCGCGCCGCGTCCGCGGTGAATCCGGCGGGGAAGACCGACAGCGCGCGCATCGCCGCCTGCCCGGCCGGCTCGAGGAGGTTCCAGCTCCAGTCGACGACCGCATGCAGGGTGCGGTGCCGCTCCGGCGTGTCCCGCGCGCCGCCACGCAGCAAGGTGAACCGGTCCCCCAGGCGACGGGCGATCTCGGCGACCGACATGACCCGGACCCGTGCCGCCGCCAGCTCCACCGCGAGCGGCAGCCCGTCCAGATGCCCGCACAACTCCTCCACCACGTCGGCGGGTAGGTCGACACCCGGGCGGGCTGCCCTCGCGCGCTGCCCGAACAGCTCGACGCTCGTCGGCAGGTCCAGCTCCGGCAGCAGGTACACCGATTCCGACGACAGGCCGAGCGGGGCGCGGCTGGTGGTCAGCACCCGCAGGTCCCGGGTCGCCGACACCAGAGCCTGCACCAGCGCAGCGACACCGCGGATGACGTGCTCGCAGTTGTCCAACACAAGCAGTGCGGGCCCGGGACCCAGAGTGCCCGCGATGCCGGTAAGGACATCCGACTGGACAGCGACGTGAGCGACCGGGGTGCGCCGGGATTCGCCGATGCCGAGGACCGATGCGACTTCACTGACGACGTCGTCATCGCCTGCGACACCGGCAAGCGCGACGAGCTGCACGACCCGCTGCTCCGCCTGCCGGCTCACGACATGCGCGAGGCGGGTCTTGCCCAGGCCGCCGGGACCGACGATCGAGGTGACGCGGGACGTGCGCAGCAGGTTCGCCACCGCGGCGATGTCATCGTCGCGGCCGAGCAGCGGGTTGGGCTCGTGCGGGACACCGCGCCGGACCACGGGCGCTGCGCCCTGCAGCAGCTGCTGGTACACGGCCTGGAGAGCAGGGCCGGGGTCGGTGCCGAGCTCGTCGCGCAGCGAGCGGCGGTAGCCGTCATACCTGGCCAGCGCCGCGGCTGGTCCCACCGTCGCCGCCTCGCAGCGCAGCAACTCCAGCAGGACCTCCTCGTCCCGCGGCCGCTCACGGACCAGCTCGGTAAGTGCCTCGACCGACTCAGCACGGCGACCCAGCCGCGACAGCGCCAGCGCGCGGGCGCGCACCAGCGACCGATACGTCGACGCCCGTTCCGCACGCAGCACAGACAACGGATCGTCGAGCACGGTGCCGCGCGGGACCCCTTCCCACCGCGCGAGACCGGCCTCAGCGTGCGCGAGCGCTGCCGCATGATCGCCGGAGCGGGAAAGCCGTGCGCTTGCCGACGCGCTGAGCAGGACGGCAGAGGTGTCGACCTGATCCTCGCTCAAGGACAGGCGGTAGCCGGTGGGTGTGCTGGCGATGACGTCGGAGCCCAGCTGGGCTCGGCCGCGGGAGACGAGGACCTGCAGCGCCTTGGTCGGCTTCTCGGGCTGCTCGTCCGGCCAGAGCCCTTCCACGAGCCGGGCGGTGCTGCAGCCCGAGCGCAGGTCGCCGGCGAGAAGCGCGAGTAGCCCGCGCAAGCGGGCACCGGTGATCTCCTGGTCGCGGTAGGACACCCGCGACAGCAGGATCAACTCGGTGGTCACGGGAATAAGGCTAGTCAGCCATCCGACGGCCAGCACGGGCCGCCCTTACCGCGGCTTCTGCGGTGGCGTGCTCCCGCTCGCCACCGTCGGTGTGCGCCCCAGTACGTCGCAGCGGCGGCCGGGATCCGAGGGCTCGAGCGAGGCCTGGGCTAGCCGCGACGGCCGTCGAGCCGGATCTTCCACGGGTCGATCGTGTCGACCCGCAGATGCGTCTCGATCCACGGATCGCGCGCGAGCGTGGCGCGGACGGCGTCCGCCGATTCGGCTTCGACGGCGAGCACCACGCGGTGCTCGTCGGCCAGCGGACCGCCCAGGACCACGAAGCCCGCGCCCACGAGGTCATCCATGAAGGCCGCGTGCGCGGGCCAGTTGGACTGCTCCTCTATCGGCCGCGACGGGTCCCACTGCGGGCCGGAGCGGCGGAGCAAGACGAGGAAGTTCGCCACGCCCGCGTTCTACCACACCTCCGGTCGCTCGCCGGCGCGAGTTGATGTCGGCATCTCGCGCCGGCCAACGGACTCACCTCTCTCTGCCGTCGGCCCTGGGATGGAGCTCAGGCGGTTCAGGTGGGAACGTTCCATTTCTGGTTGGCGCCGCCATGGCAGCTCCACAGCTGGAGCGGGGTGCGGTCGGCGGAGTTGTTGCCTGTGACGTCGAGGCACTTGTTGGCCTGCGGGTTCACCAGGTCACGGCCGCTGGTGTAGGTCCACCGCTGGGCACCGGTGCCGTTGCAGGTGTACAGCTGCACCCGGGCGCCGTCCGCTGTGGAGCCTCCGGATACGTCGAGGCACTTGCCGAGCGCGCGCACAGTGTCGCCCACGCGGGTCCACTGCTGCGCGCCGGTGCCGTTGCAGGTGTAGAGCTGCACAGTGGTCCGGTCGGCGGGGTTCGCGCCGGCCACATCGACGCACTTGCCGGCCAGCCCGGTGATCGCGCCGCCGCCACCGGAGCTGTACGCGTTGACCCGGACGTAGTCGATGAGCAACTGCTGCGGGAAGGCTGTGCTCGAGTTCGGCGGTCCCGGCCAGTTGCCGCCCACCGCGAGGTTGAGGAGCAGGTAGAACGGGTGGTCGAAGACCCAGCGGTTGCCACGTGTGTCGGCCGGGGTCTTCCGCGAGTACTGGATGCCGTCGACGTACCAGGTGACCGCGCCGGGCTCCCAGTCGACAGTGAAGGTGTGGAACCCGTCCGCGAACGCCTGGCCGTTCGGCAGTGTGTAGGTGCCCGTCAATGGGGAGCCGCCCGAGTAGCCGGGGCCGTGCAGGCTGCCGTGGACGGTGCCCGGCACGCTGCCGATGTTCTCCATGACATCGATCTCGCCGCTCGCCGGCCATCCGACCGAGCCGATGTCGTTGCCGAGCATCCAGAACGCCGGCCACATGCCCTGGCCGCGCGGCAGCTTCATCCGCGCCTCGAAACGGCCGTACGCCTGGGTGAACGTGGCCGCCGTCGTGAGCTTGCCGGACGTGTACTGGCACGAGCCGTACCAGCACCCGTATCCGGCCGGGTTGCCGCGGCGGGCGGTGAGGGCCAGGTGGCCGGCGCCATCGAGCGCGACGTTGTCGGTGCGGTTGGTGTAGTACTGCAGCTCGTTGTTGCCCCAGCCACTGCCGCCGATGTCATGCCGCCACTTGCCGGCATCGGGCGCCGCGCCGGCAGGGCCGTTGAATTCGTCGGAGAACGTCAGTGGGCCGACGGCGGCCTCGGCGCGCTGCTCCGGCGGGCTCAACGTGAGCGCGCCGGCGATCAGGGCGAGGGCGAGCAGTCCGCGCAGCCAGCGGGTCATGGCACGCTCCACTTCTGGTTGGCGCCGCCGGTGCAGCTCCAGAGTTGGAGCGGCGTGCCGTCGGCGGGGTTGTTGCCGGTGACGTCGAGGCACTTGCCGAGCGCGCGGAGTGTGTCGCCGGTCCGGGTCCACTGCTGGGCCGCGGTGCCGTTGCAGCCGTAGAGCTGCACTCGGGCACCGTCGGCGGTCGATGCGCCGGCCACGTCCAGGCACTTGCCGAGCGCCCGGAACTCGCCACCGGTCCGGGTCCACTGCTGGGCGGCGGTGCCGTTGCACGAGTAGAGCTGCACGGTGGTGCCGTTGGCGGGGTTCGCACCGGCCACGTCGACGCATTTCCCGGCGAGTCCGGTGATCGGGCCGGCGCCGCCAGGGCTGGGCGTGCCGCCCCAGGTGAACGTGGCGGACGTCTTCGTCGGCAGCGTGTACGTGAACGACTGGCCGCCCCAGTTCACCTTGACGGCCTGGCTACCGCCGGTGGCGTTGTACGCGATGAGCGACTTGGTGCCGTCCGGGTTACGCCAGGCGACGTCCGGCACCGCGCTGCCGGAGTTCGTGTCGATCCGGTACGCGCCGGGCTTCACGAACTTCGTGAGGTGCCCCATCGTGTAGTACTCGACCGTGTAGTCGACCTGCCCGTGGCGGCTCCCACCATTCTGGACGGTGATGAGACCGGTGCAGATCCCGCAGCCGCCGTTGTGCGGCCCCTGATTCTGGTCGAGCGCCAGGCTCCACTTGATCCAGCTCTTGTCCCAGTTCCGGGTGTAGTCGACCAGGTTGAGCATGTCCTCGGTCTGCTGGTTGCCGATCCAGTTACCGCCGGAGTGTTCGGTCATGTAGTGGTTGGCTGCGGGCCACTGGTTGTGCACGTCGGTCTGAGTGGCGACGTTGCCGCCGTAGCCGTGCCAGGCGATGCCGCCGAAGAGGGGGTCGTTGCGGATGCCGGAGTCGTTCATCTGCGGCGCGCCGTAGGCGTCCCACTGGTCCCAGTTCCAGTCGAGGATCAGGGTCTTGGTGGTGATGCCGGCGGCGCGGAACGCGGGGAAGAGGTGGTTGCTGGTGAAGTACCGCAGCCCCTCGCCGTTCCAGTGCATCGACGGGTACCCGCTGCAGCAGGTCGGCTCGTTCTGCACGGTGACGTAGTCGATCTTCACGCCCTGCGCGGCGTAACCCTGGATGTACTTCACGAAGTACTGCGCGTACATCGGGTAGTACTCAAAGCGCAGCCAGCCCTGGTTGAAGCTGTTGTTGTCCTTCATCCACGGCGGCGCTGTCCAGGGGCTCGCCATCACCCTGAGGTTGGGGTTGAGCGCCTTGGCCTGCTTCGTCAGCGCCAGCACGTCGGCGTCACGGCTGAGCGAGAAGTCGTTCAGGTCGCAACACGTGTCGTCGTAGGTGTAGCTGAACAGCGCCAGGTCGGAGGCGCCCATCGGGTTGCGCAGGAAGGTGAGACCGGCCCCGGTGACCGGGTCGAAGAGCATGCGCATCGTGTCGTTGCGGGTGGCCTCGCTGAGCGCTCCGCTGCCGCGCATCAGCCAGGCTGTCGTGTCGGTGAACGAGGCGCCGGCACCCTCGAACTGCTGGTAGGTGACGTTCTCGTTGACGGTGATCGTCTGGGTGCCGGCCGGGCTACTCGGTGCGAAGGCGATCGGCGCCTGCTGCTGAAGCCCGCGCGTCACCACCCGCCCGCCGCCGTCAGAGGTGGTTGTCAGCCAGACGTCGACGCGCTCCCCGGCGGTCGCGTCCGCAGACACGGCGACGAGTGCCCCGGCGACCAGCACCGCCACCGCGAAGAGACGAGGCATGCTGAACCCTCCGTTCTCCGGCCCGGCGGGCACGCGTCCGCAGGTGGCGCGGCGTTCGGCGCACGACGGCGCGAGGCGTGGCCAGCCCGGCGCTGGGCGGGTGATCGTGGGCGGTACGCGGGGACGTCGTACCGGTCCTGATCTGGGCCGGTATGTCCCTGGGGTGGGCTGTCAGGACGCTAGAACCACGCAGGGCTCCACGTCAATACAAGTGTTAAAAAAAGGTTCGCCAAATGGAAACGTGCCGGTGCTAGCGAGCCGGTGTCGGCGGATGGTCTCGACTCAGGCGGGTTCGTGGAGCGGAACCGGCTCGGCGCCCTCGCCGAACGGTGCCTGTCCGCGGCCGAGCAGCTGGGCGACCGGCAACGTCGCCGCGCCGTATGCGACGGCGTCCGGCCCGATCTGGCACAGCTCGATGGCGGTCTGGGCGAACGGCTGCCGTAGCGCGTGCTCAGCCGCCGCGGCCCGGATCCTCGGCAGCAGCCGGCCGCCGAGGGCGAGCCCGGCCCAGCCGCCGAGCACGATCCGCTCGGGGTTGAAGAGGTTGATCAGGTTGGCGATCCCGGCGCCGAGATAGCCGGCCGTCTCCTCGAGGATCTCGGCGGCGACGCGCGAGGTCTCGGCGGCGGCGATCAACGTGGCGATGCCGGCCTCCTCGTCGGCGTCGGGCACCACCTGGTCGCCGATCGCGTGGCGGTACCGGTCGAGCACGCCCTCCGCGCCGACATACGCCTCGAGGCAGCCCTTCGCCCCACACCGGCAGCGGCGGCCGCCGTACTTGATGATCGTGTGGCCCCACTCGCCGGCGCTGCTGGTGGCGCCGCGGTACATGCGGCCGTGGGTGATCACGGCCGCGCCGACGCCCGAACCGACGAGCGCGACGACGGCATGGTTTGCGCCCCGACCGGCGCCGAACCACAGCTCCGCCTGGCCGAGCGCCTTGGCGCCGTTGTCGATGAACAGCGGCGCCGTGACGCCGGCCCGGACGAGGCGCTCCAGCGGCACGTCCTCCCAGCCCAGACTCTGCGCGTGGACACGCGCCTCGGGCCCTTGCTCGACAACGCCGGAGACGCCGATGCCGACACCGAGCACGGATTCCAGCGCGACGCCGGCCTGCTCGGTGACCTCGCGGACGCCGGCGATGATGTGCCCCGCCACGATGGCCGGATCAGGGCGGCCCGGCTCCAGCGGGTGGTCAACCGTGGCCAGCGCGCTCATCATCAGGTCGAACAGCTCGACACGGACGCGGGTCTCGCCCACGTCGACGCCGATCACCGTGCCGTAGCCCGGGTCGACCCGGAGCAGCACGCGCGGGCGGCCGCCATCGGAGTCGACCGAGCCGGCCTCGACGACCAGCCCCTCCTCGACCAGGGCGCCGACCACGTTGCTGACGGTGGCGGGACTCAGGCCGGTGAGCTGGCTGAGGTGCTGCCGGCTCAGGGGTCCGTCGAAGTAGAGCTTGGACAGCAACACCGACCGGTTCCGGCGCCGCACGTCCCGCACGGTCGTCCGCTGGCCCTCGTTGGGATCCACTGCCTGGCGCTCCACTCTGTGCCTCGCTCGGCCCCGACCGTACCGGTCGCGATTATCTCGACGACAGTATGGGCGAAGTCGAATTGACTGCTAATTCAAGGTCCGAAGTAAGTACCCCGGAACGGCGAGGCGAGTCCGGCCTGGACGCGATGCACGTCCGCACCGTAATCAAGGCCGCAATGCCACTCACCCGGCGGTGTGGTGATCGAGAACTCGCGTCAGCAGTCGGGTCAACTCGTCCCGCTCCGCGGCTGAGAGGGCAGCGAGCAGCTCGTCCTGGACGCCGTCCACCATCGTCTCCAGCTGCCGGAGCTTCCGGAGACCGGCACGCGTGATGCTGAGCGTGTTGCGCCGCCGGTCGGCCGGGTCTGGGGTGCGCTCGGCCAGCTTCTTCTCGACAAGCTCATTGACCGTCGCAACGACAATCGCTGCGGTCGATGCCGCACCGCCGCCCCAGCGTGGCCTAGCTCGAAGGACCGAACTCGTCCAGCGCGGCCAGTAAGGAGTAGTGGTACCCGCGCGCGTCGGCGGCGGCGAAGCCCTCCGACGCACCGCCACGTGCGTGAGCAGCCAGCTCGGCGTGTTCTTCAGCCGGGCGGGAGTCTCGTCCGAGGTGGTCCCGATGGCGGGCAGCCTAGCAATCGTTGGCCCAACCCACGATTCCTGCATTGTTGGCCGGACCAACACCCCGGGCGGCACGGCAGAGGGCATCGACGGCCTGGTCGCGCAGGCGAGCAGAACCCATGCAGCCGAGACGGTCGACGCCTCCCACGCATCCGGTGTGCGCTTCATCGGCGAGCGGTACCGCTTCCAGGCGGTCAGGACTCCTGGGGGATGGCGGTTCTCCCGGGTGGAGTCCCACCTGCACTGGACCTCCAGCTCCTAGATGCCTGCTATGGCGACTGGGTAGCCAGCCTCCTCACCCCGGTAGCGTCGCGGTGAGACGAGTCTGGCTGCCCTGGCGCAGCTGCACCTGGGCGACGCGGGACACCGGAATGTCGAGCCGGTACCCGGCCGTGCCGGCACGGTTGTCCAGCTGGCAACTGTCCACCGTGCGGGCCACACCGCCCCGATCGAGGACGTGGATCTCGTACCGGCCGTCGGTCGGCGCGGATGTGACGGTGACCAGGAGCCAGGACGGGTTGCCCTGATAGAGGAAGACGGTGCCGGCCTGTTCGCCGGCCGCGACGACGGCGAGGATCACCCGCCGGGGGTGCCGGCGGCCGGGCCCCGCCGGCCGGCGACCGGGGTCCTGCCCGGGCGGTGGGCGGCGGCCGCCGGCCAGTCGACGCAGCGCGCCCGATCGCCGACGCCTGGCCGGGCAAGGTGCCGCATCCAGCCGGGCGAGGACCGCGCTCTCGAACTCCGTTGGCGGCTTCGCCGGCGGCGCCAGCATCAACAGCCCGTCGGCGACCTTCGCGAGCTCCGCCAGCTCCGTCCGGCAGGTCGGGCAGCCGGCGACGTGTCCGGTGGCTCCTGGCCGGTCACGAGGGGCAGCCCAGCCCGGCCGCCAGGCTCATCGGCGTCCCGGACACGACGCTGCACACCTACACCGGGCTGGACACTCACCGGCCTCGCGGCCGTCGCCGTTACCGTTGGCGCCCGCGCGGCCGGGACGTTCGTCCTGGAATTGGTGCGGGTCGACCGGGCCGACCTGCGATGGTTCATCCGCTGGCCGGCCGCGTTGATCACCGGTCGGTTCCCCCACCACCGTGGCCACTTCGACCCCGGACAGCGCATCGCCACCTCATGCTGGTGACTCTGCTGGCTGCGCTCGCCGCGAGCGGCGTGGGGTTGACGATGTTGTCGGCGGGCCCGGCTTCGTCTGGCTGCAACGGGTGCACCGCTGGGCCACCTACCTCATCACCCCGCTGCTGGCCGGCCACATCCTCATCGCGACCGGTCTCCTGCCCGGATACCGTGGGGTCGCCCGGTCCATGCACCTCGGCGGGCGGCTCTGCACGGAGACCGCCCGTCGGGTGTGGCCGGGCTGGCTCGACCGCCAGCTCGCCGACGAAAGCCAAGGGCCCGGCGCAGGCGGGTCCGAACTGCGGGTGACTGGCCGTGCGCTGCCCGTTGTGGCGTGTGCCGCCGCCCTCGCCGGCTTAACCGAACCGGACTTTCGGGGTAAACGTCGCTACGAGCGTCGTCCCTTGTATGCACAGAAGCCCTGAAAGTTCGGTTCTCGGTGGTGCCGGACGGGCGTCCACCCTCGCGCTCAGATGGGGCGGACCTGCTCGGCCTGCGGGCCCTTCTGGCCCTGCGTCACGGTGAACTCGACGCGCTGGTTCTCATCCAGCGACCGGTAGCCCTCGCTGGCGATTGCCGAGTAGTGCACGAACACGTCGGCCGTGCCGTCGTCGGGGGCGATAAAGCCGAAGCCCTTCTCGGGGTTGAACCACTTCACTGTGCCTTGAACCATGAAACTCGTCTCCTTCGGAAACGGGATGGCGGCCCGCACCGTGTGCGGGTCACCTACTGCAGCTGATCCGCTCCCGCCGGACGGGCCGGCGTACGGGCCCTTGCGACGTTGTCCGTGCACCAGACGGCGCTGTGGTTGCCGACTGGTCAGGTCGACGTAGAGTCGTTCGGTCGTTCCATCCGCTCCTACCCCGGCCGCTGCACGGTGACACGTCGCGGCGCGGGGTTCGGTTCCGGGCGGGCGGCATCGGAAAGCAGAAGAGCCGACATGTTCGTCGATCCCGAGAACGATCCACGGGAGAACGGGCCGTCCCTGGGCGTCGAACGCGCCACGCTCGTTGAGTACCTGCGCTATCAGCGCCTGACGCTGGAACTGAAGTGCTCGGGCGTCGACGCCGCCGACCTGGCCCGTCGCTCCGTGGAGCCCTCCACGTTGTCGTTGCTGGGCTTGGTGCGCCACATGGCGGACGTAGAGCGCAGCTGGTTCCGGCAGAAGATGGCCGGGCAGGATGCGCCCCGCACTTCCGCTCGGAGACCGACCCTGACGGAGACTTCGACGGCGCCGTGCCCGACCCCGAGGTTGTCGCCGAGGCCTGGAAGGTGTGGCGGGCCGAGGCGCCCGATCTCGACATCACCGGCAACGATCCCCGGCATGGGCCGGTCTCGCTGCGCGAGGTGCTGGTGCACATGGTGGAGGAGTAGGCCCGACACAACGGCCACGCCGACCTGCTGCGCGAGCGGATCGACGGGAGGGTGGGCCAGTAGCTGTCGAAGTCGGGTGCAACGCCGACGGATTACGCCCGAACCCAGGTCAGCCACCCCGAGCTAGCCGCGCTGACGGGATGAAGGTGAGCGCGGCCACGAAGATGCGGCCGCGCCGCACGTCAGCGGGTCCTGGCCATCCCGGAGAGTAGGCGGTACATGCACACCGTCGGCCACGCCTCGTTCGAGGTGATCGACGCCGCAGCCGTCGAAGACGCGATACGAGCGACCGAGCCGTGACCACATCCGGAATGATTGCCGCGTGATGACGGCCTCCCTCCGTCGCCGCGTTGTCTACGCGCTGGCGACAAACGACGGTTTCGAGGCGGCTGTGCGCCGTGCGCGGCCGCTGATGCGGGCGTCGTACAGCCGGGCGCGGCGCTACGTCGCCGGCGAGCGGTTCCAGGATGCAGTCGAGGTGGTCGAGCGGCTTCACAGGGACGGGGTGGCCGCGAGCATCGACTTCTTCGGCGAGCAGGTGGCGAACCCGGACGCGGCGCGAGCGGCGGCCGACGCCTACGTCTCGCTCGCTGGTTCCCTGGGCGAGCTACCCGTAGACACCTCTGTGGCGATCGACCTCTCGCACATCGGGCTCGACGTCTCCTCCGACTACTGCCGGCGCCAGCTGGAGCGGATCGTGGAGGCGCTTCCCAATGGTCGGCGGATCGACGTCGGCGCAGAGGACAGCTCGCGGACAGACGCCACACACGCCGTGGTGCTTGCCGCGGCCCAGGCCGGCGCGCCGATCCAGATGACGCTGCAGGCCAACCTGTGCCGCAGCGCCACCGACTGGCAGCGCCTCGTGGAGGCGGGACTCGCCATTCGTCTGGTCAAGGGCGCCTACGTCGAGCCGCCCGGGGTCGCGCTGGCATACGGCGAGGAGACTGATGTTGCATATCTCCACCTCGCGCATGCCCTGCACGAGGCCGGCGCCCGCTTGGCCCTGGCCACGCACGACCGGGTGGTCCGCGAGGCGCTCGTTGCCGCACTTGGCCCCACACCTGTCGAGATGCTGCTTGGCGTGCGGGGCGAGGAGGCCGCCAGGCTGGTCCGCCGAGGCGTGCCAGTCCGGCTGTACGTTCCGTATGGAGAAGGCTGGTTCCGCTACTGGATGCGCCGTGTCGCTGAGGCCCAGGGCACCTGAACGGGCGACTCGGCGCGGGCGGCGGAGCGATGAGCCGGACCGTCCCGCTGATGGCATGCCAAGCGGCACGCCGGGACGGCGTGCGCCTGGCTGGAGCCTTGCCGCGTGCTTCGGCTTTAGATGGCCTTGCCGCGCCTGCCGGTCAACCTGCCGCGCCGTGCGCCGGTCACCGAGGCGGCGATCATCACGAGCACAGCCGCGACAAGGATGCTGATGATCCACCTGATCCAGTCGATGCCGGACGTCGCCTCCACGCCGAGCGCGGCGGCGACGTAGTACCCGATGAGCACTCCGCCGATCCCGCAAAGGATGGTGAGCCACAGCGGAGTGTTGTCGCGTGAGCCTGGTGCGACCCACTTGCCGAGCAGGCCGATGATGATGCCCGCGATGATGACACCGATAATCTCCACCGTATGCCCCTTTCACGCTGTTGAGCCGGTCTGTTCCCAGAGCACTCCATACCCGCCTGGTGCGGATTGCTACCGCTCGTTCGAGCCGGCAGTGGATCCATGTCCCGTCGCGACCCTGTGGGCCGGCCGCACGGGGCATGGCGCATCCACGCCAGACGCGGGTTCAGCCGCACACATCGGGGTCGGCGCTCGTGTCAGCTAGGCAGTCTTCCCGGTGTCGGCGATATCCATGCGGGCGGTGATGCCGGTGACGTCCAGGACGCGCCGAACGATAGGGCGTGGGTTGATGAGAGTGATGGAGTGGCCAGCGAACGCCTCGCTGTTGC
>Ga0126306_10000538_pt1 | contig 17873 bp, 9 predicted proteins | sample Plot27_FD_92592 | JGI IMG/M metagenome (GOLD analysis project Ga0126306, IMG submission 92592) | Serpentine soil microbial communities from UC McLaughlin Reserve, CA, USA - Plot27 | ecosystem: Environmental > Terrestrial > Soil > Grasslands | place: USA: UC McLaughlin Reserve, Lake County...
CCCCGAGTCCGGCGTCAGCATGCCGGCCGTCAGACACTCCTCGAGGCAGTCCCCGGCGTCGCCGGCAAGGGCGTCCAAGAGCCAGAGCTCGACCCGCGGCGGCGCGACCGCCACCGCCCCGAGCAGCGTCCTCGCCGACGGACTTACGCGCGCCACGCGGGCTAGCACCGCGTCACGAACCGTGGGCGGGATCTCGCCCTTTCCGGCCGCCAGCACCTCGGTGACGAAGAACGGGTTGCCGGCGGTCGTGCGATAGAGCTCGTTCGCGTCGAGCCCCCGCGGCTCGGCGAGCTTCGCCACGGCCACCGGGGAGAGCGGCGCGAGTCTCAAGCGGCCGACCGCTTCGCCGGTGGCGAGCCCTCCGAGCACCATCCGAAGCGGATGCCCGCGGTCGAGCTCGTCGTCCCGATAGCTGGCGAGCACGAGCGCGGGAACCGTCGCTACCCGATGAGCGAGCAGCCTGAGTACGTCGAGGGTCGCCTCGTCCGCCCAATGCAGGTCCTCGAGCACGACCACGTTGGGCGGGCGGGCGGCCAACTCACGGTTGAGAGCACCGACCACGTCGTGAGCCCTGGCGCCGCCATTCGCGACCTCCGCAAGCTCGCCGCCGGTGAGCTCGGCGATGTCGAGCAGAGGCCCGAGCGGACGCGGCGTGAACAGCGGCTCACAGGCACCCCAGAGGAACCGCGTGCCGTCTTGGTGCTCATCGCAGAACCGCCGCAAGAGCGAGGTCTTTCCCACTCCCGCCTCGCCTGCGACGAGCACAAGCCGGCCCTGCGAGCCGCCCGCCACGTGGCCGAGCAACTCATCGAGCGTGGAAAGCTCGCGAGTCCGCTCGAGCAGCCCGCCGCGTTCAGCCGACATAATTGCTGTGTCACGCGTCCATCTTCGCCAGGGCTCATCCTCCTCCCGTTGGACCCAAAGATCCAGCGTCCAGAAGAACTCACCCGTGCAGAACCCACGAACTCAGCAGCGGGCGCTGGTTCGCTCGCCGCGGACTTGACACACTCCGCGAGCGAGGCGTTGGGCGCTCAGTGTCGAGGCCTCGGAGCTGGTCCCAGATAGGCCGCCCCAGTCATGCGCGCGACCATTTACGTCATCCCCGGCTCGTCACCATCGATGGCGGGGCGGCTCATGCTCGAGCACAAGGGAATCGACTACCGCCGGCGGGACCTGGTCGCCGGCTTTAGCCGGCCGATCCTGCGGTTGGTCGGGTTCGATGGCATCACCGTGCCCGCCATCAAGCTCGACGGCGAGCGACTCCAGGGGACGACGACGATCTCCCGCGCACTCGATGCCATCGTGCCCGAGCCTCCCCTCTTCCCGGCCGATCCGGAGCAGCGCGAGGCTGTCGAGCGAGCCGAGGCCTGGGGCGACGAGGTGCTCCAGCCCACGCCCCGCCGGCTCGTGTGGGCGGCGCTGAGCCGTGAGCGCTCCGGGGTGCACTCATTCCTCGAGGGGGCGCGCCTCGGCATGCCGGCGGGCCTCGCCGCCAGGACCTCGGCGCCAGTGGTGCAGCTCTCGAAGCGGCTCACCCGCGCGACGGACGACGCGGTCCGCGGCGACCTCGCGGCCGTACCCGGGATGCTCGACCACGTCGACCAGCTGATCGGCGAGGGAGTCATCGGCGGAGCGGCCCGCAACGCCGCCGACTACCAGATCGCCACAAGCGTTCGTCTGTTGCGCACCCTCGACGATCTACGCGAGGCGATCGACCGTCGGCCGGCCGGACGCCTGGCCCGCGAGGTCGTGCCGGACTTCCCAGGCCGCGTGCCGCCCGCCTTTCCGACGGACTGGCTAGCCGGCATTTCCTAGCCGCTTCCAGGAGTGCGGAAGAGCGTATCCCGCCGGCTCCTTCGACCATGACGTCCTCCTAGAGACCCGCCAGCACTGCTGCTGCTCGAAGGCCCCGGGGTCGTTCGGAACTCGACAGCCGTTGGGGGCGGTTGCCCTATTCAGGCCCCAAGCGCATGGAAGCGCCGGTGCCGACGGTCCTAGCTTCAGCTCGAGACGCGGAAACAAATCAGGGGTGGGCTTGCCCATCCGGTATGCGAGCGGCCCGTCGTAGCCGCCGCCGCTGCCGTGCGTGGGCATGCCGAAGCTGGCACCGAGATCGGGTGCGATCTCCGCCGCCGCACGAGCGCGCACCTCCACCCGTTCCCGCCGGGCGCGCGTGGGAAGGCGCACCTCGGCCTCGCCGTGCACGCTCACCGCGACCCGCGTGGGCGCGAAGAGCGCTCCCGGGAACGACACCTCAACCCTGTGCGGCGGTACGCCGTTGCGACGCGCCCCGCGCAGCGCCGCCGCCCGAGCCATAGCGAGGTATTCGGCGTTCGAGAGGTGGTGCGGGTTCGGGATCCCGCCTTCGAGGAACGCCGGCTCGAACAGCCGCGCGTAGTTGCGGCTCATCACCTGCGCGGCCGAGACCGCCGCGAGGTCGGCTCCCCGCTGATGCTTCCCCTTCGCCCCAAGCGCCTGCCCGAAGGCGAACAGGATCAGGACACCCGCCAGAACCGCGGCGAGCACGCCGAGGAGGAGCAGCGACGCCTGGCCCGCCTCCTCGCCGGCCGACCCGCCCCTCCGATGCCTGTCCCGAGCCATCGGCGGGGACTGTCCCGCCCAACGCGTCACCGCTCAACACGGGCGTGGAACAAGCCCGTGACAGCGCCGTGACGATCGCGTCAACGTCCGTGCCCGCGAACTTGACAGCGCGGCGCCCGCGGCGCTGGCCGAGTCCTCCGCACCTCCTGCCGACAAGGTCTCGGCGGTTTTGTCCGAGAGGGAGCACCCGGCGACGAGCTCGACCTCCCTCACGCTGCCCGAGCTCGAGCTCCAGCTCGAGCCGAGAAGGCTAGACCGGCTTCGGCTTCTCGCGCGGGGGCGTCCGCCCGAACCTCCGCGGCTCCGCGCGGCGAGGCCTTGTCGGGGCAGCGGCTTCGGTGCCCGCTAGTGCTGGCCGAACACGTCTTCCTCCGACTTGCCCTCGAGCAGCTCGATGAACCGCTCGCACCCTTGGCCTTCGCTTCGGCTCGAATGCGCTTGTCCGGTATCGCGCCCTCGATCATCCCGTCCAGCCACTCAGCCATCAGAGCGAGCAACCTCTTCACTTCTGCGTCCTGCTCTCCCCATGGCGCCTCGACCCCGCCAGCTGCGCGCAGTACACCAACTGGCCTCGCTGGCACATGGAGTAACGAGAGAGAGAGGAGGAAAAGAGAGAAGACGAAGAGAGGCAAAGAAGAGAAAAGGAGAGAAAGAGAAAGAAGTCTACAAAAAAAGCCCCATGAGACCCCCCCACTTGGGGGGTCTTCAAGTCTTACTCCTAAACCAATGGTGGCTGCTTGGATTTCCTGGTCGACGCGAGGTTGCGGGCTAGCCAGCCCGCGTCGCGCATGGAAGAGCGAACTTGAGACGCCAGGAAGGCGAATACATGGACGGCCTCACCCGGTCCCAGTCGCCGGAGCAGTCGACTGCGACCTTGACGCGGAACTCTGATGGCATACCCCCGACACGTGGGTATACCGCTGGACCCGCGCCCGGCCTAGGGCGGCCGACGGTTGACGGCAAGTTTCTCGGCGTCGCTGGTCGGCGGCTCTGGCTGCGCGGCACCACCTACGGGACGTTCGCCGGTAGTGACGAAGGCCACGACTTCGGCCCCAGGGCCCAGGTGGAGAGCGACCTCGCTGCCATGGCCGCGTCAGGGATCAACGCGCTCCGGACCTACGCGGTCCCGCCGCGCTGGCTGTTGGACGTCGCAGCCGAGGCCGGCATATGGATCCTGATCGGCCTGCCCTGGGAGCAACACGTCACGTTTCTCGACGAGCGCCGCCGAGCTCGCTCGATAGAGGATCGGATCCGGGCTGGCGTCGCAGCCTCCGCTGGTCACCCTGCGGTGCTCGGGTATGCGGTGGGCAACGAGATCCCAGCCGCCATCGTCCGCTGGCACGGTCGTAGGCGGATGCAGCGGTTCCTGCGCGAGTTGCATCGCGCCGCCAAGCTCGAGGACCCAGCGGCGCTCGTCACGTACGTCAACTTCCCGAGCACCGAGTACCTGCAGCTGCCCTTTCTCGACTTCGTCGCGTTCAACGTCTACCTGGAGGACGAGCGGGCGCTCGATAGCTACTTGGCGCGGCTCCAGAGCCTCGCTGGCGAGCGGCCGCTGGTGATGGGCGAAATCGGACTCGACAGCCGCCGCCACGGCTTGTCGCGTCAAGCCGACGTGTTGAGCTGGCAGGTGCGGCGCAGCTTCCGCGCCGGCTGCGCCGGCACCTTCGTCTTCTCGTGGACCGACGAGTGGCATCGCGGGGGTCACGAGATCCGCGACTGGGACTTCGGCCTCACCGACCGGGAACGACGCCCCAAGCCGGCACTCGGAGCGCTCCAGCGCGCCTTCGCCGCGGTCCCTGTGAACGAGGCCGTGGAGCTCCCGAAGGTCTCAGTCGTGGTGTGCACCCATAATGGGGCAGCGACCCTCGCCGAGTGTCTGGGCGGCCTGTTCCGCCTCGACTATCCCGACTACGAGGTGATCGTCGTCGACGACGGGTCCACCGACGCTTCCGCCGAGATCGCCGCCGACTATCCGGTGCGCTTGATTCGCACCGAGAACCACGGACTCAGCGCCGCGCGGAACGAAGGCCTCGCGGCGACGACGGGCGACATCGTCGCCTACATCGACGACGACGCGGTTCCGGATTCGCATTGGCTGCGTTACCTCGCCACAGTCCTCCTGGACTCCGACTTCGCGGGCGTAGGAGGCCCCAACGTCCCGCCCTCCGGAGATGGGGATGTTGCCGCCTGCGTCGCCAACGCCCCCGGAGGACCGATACACGTACTGCTCTCCGATCAGGTGGCGGAGCACATCCCTGGATGCAATATGGCCTTTCACCGGTCCTGGCTCGAGGCGGTCGGCGGATTCGATCCCCAGTTCCGGGTTGCAGGCGACGACGTGGACGTGTGCTGGCGACTACAGGAGCACGGCGGCACCCTGGGGTTCCACCCCGGGGCACTCGTTTGGCATCGCCGCCGCGCGACGCTGCGACGGTTCTGGCGCCAGCAGCGCGGCTACGGTGGCGCCGAGGCCCTCCTCGAGCGCAAGTGGCCCGAGCGCTACAACGTCGCCGGCCATCTGACCTGGGCGGGGCGGCTCTACGGACGCGGGCTCATGCCTGGCCTGCAGCGCTCCCGCATCTACTACGGGGTCTGGGGCACGGGCGCCTTCCAGCGGTGCCTCGACCTGCCGCCCGGACGGCTGTGGGCGCTTGCGGGGGCGCCGGAGTGGTATCTCGTCGTCTTCGGCCTTGCGGCGATCACGGCGGCCGGCGTGTTCTGGCGCCCGCTGATGCTCGCGTTGCCGCTGCTCGCATTCGCCGTCGGCCTGCTGCTCGGGCAGGCCGTGGCCGGCGCGGCGCGGGCCGACTTCCGCGGGCTGGGCGTGGCCACTCGGCGCCGCAAACGACGCCGTGCGCTGACCGCTCTGCTCTACCTCATGCAGCCCGCGGCGCGATTGGTCGGGCGGCTGCAACAGGGGCTCTCGCCGTGGCGCCGGCCCAAGCTGTCAGGCGCCGCGCCGCCCTGGCCGCACACCCATTGCGTCTGGCTCGAGCACTGGAGATCTCCGGAGGACCGCCTCGCGAGCATAGAGCGCGCATTGCGCGCTGCCGGGGCGCGTGTGAGGCGCGGCGGGGAGCTGGTGCGCTGGGATCTCGAGGTCGCCGCTGGCGCGCTCGGCGCCGTCCGGGTTCGTGCCGCGGTCGAGGAGCACGGTCAGGGGCGGCAGCAGCTGCTTACCCGCGTCTGGCCGCACGTCCGGCGGATCGTGGCCGTGGGCGCGGCCGGGCTCGGAGGCGTGGCACTGCTTGCCCTCATCGACGGGGCCTGGCCAGCAGCCGCGATGCTCGGTGGCACGGGCATCCTGCTGGTGGGCGGCTCGCTCGCGGAGTGTGCTCGAGCGGCGGCCGCCGTCCGGCGGGCGATCGACGTGGCGAGAATGATTGGCGTGGGGCCCGGGGACGGGTCACCGCGGCGCGATCCGGTCCCGGTCGAGCCGGGGCGGCCGCCAGGGCTGAGGCGGTTGGACGACAGCCTGCGAGCGGCGAAGAGGCGGTCGGCATGACGATCGCGGTCACCGGCTGCCATCGCGAGCTGCCGAGCACGTTCCCGCTCGAGACGCCGGAGAACTCGGGAAACATGATCCACGGCAACGCGCCGTTCGAGATGTTCGACGACTGCTTCTCCCGCCACGACGGCCGGTGGCGGATAACCGGCGCCAAGACCTTCCAGGAGTTCGTCAATCGACACTGCAGTCACCTCATCGTCACCCTGGCGAACACCTTCCGGCTCAACACGGACGATGGGACTCGCTTCCGGCGATTGCACAACTCCCTTCTGGCGATCGAGAAGCCGATCGTCGTCTTCGGCATGGGCGTGCAGTCCATCTCCGACGATCTCACGGCCGCGACACTCCCTGCCGAGGCGGTCGACCTCATGAAGTTCCTGGGAGAGCGATGCGCCTTGGTCGGGGTGCGCGGCGAGATGACACGGCAGGCTTTCAAGCACTTCGCCGGCGTCGAGAACACGTTTGTCACGGGATGCCCCTCGCTCTTCTCCCGCCCAAGGCAGGTTGCCGAGGTGACTCGCACGCTCAACGGCGGTACCACCGGACAGCCTGCGTATTGCGGCACGCAGCTGCGCCGTGCGGAGGAGAACCGCATGCTTCGCCGCGCGATTCGGGCGGGCGCGTTTCTGGTCGAGCCGGTGAACAAGCACAACCATCGGTTCTACGTCGACGTGACACAGAACCGATCAGAGCCGCGCGTGCCGTACTTCCTGGCGGACTACGAGTCGACTGACGAGCTGCGCGCGTACTTCGCGTCGAGGTATCGACTATTTCGGCAAGTCGAGCCTTGGTATGACTTCACCCGCGAATCGGTCGCGTTCACCTACGGCACGCGGTTCCACGTCAACATGGCGTCGGTGCTCGCCGGCAAGCCAGCTCTCTGGGTAACTCATGACGCCAGGACGCGCGAGCTCGCGGAGTTCCTACACCTGCCCTCCATTCCGATGGCTGACGCCGCCGAGCTCGAACCGTACGACGTGCGGGAGTACCTCGACTACGACGAGTTCTTCGCCCACATAGGCGGTTTATTCGACAACTTCAACGAATACCTGGCGATCAACGGGTTGCCGGAAATCGAAAGGATCGCCCTCTAGGGCGCCTGCAAGTCGCAGATGAAGCCTCGGATCCCACGCCCGTGGCGGAGGAAAAAGGCAAGCCCGTGGGTGTTCTTCGCGGACTTTCCCTGGGTGCTCCGCTACCTCCGCCCGCAGAAGCGCCTCGCGGCTGGGGCGCTCGCGGTGGTCCTTGGCGCGACGGCGGCGTCACTGCTTCAGCCGTGGCCGCTCGCGCTGATGGTGGACACCGTTCTCGGCAACAAGCCGCTCCCGTCGCTGCTCGGATTCCTGGAAGGGGTCGACCGCTACACGCTGCTCATGATCGCGGTCGGGGCCGGGGTGCTCGTAACCGGGCTACAGAGCGGGTTCGGCGTCATAGACGACTACGTCAACACGAAGCTCGGGCAGAGCATGGTGCTCCACCTGCGAACCGACCTGTTCGAGCACGCGCAGCGGCTCTCGCTCGCCTATCACGACAAGAAGCGCACAGGTCATCTGATGTATCAGATCAATCAGCAGGCGTCGGCGCTCGGGAAGGTCACGACGTCGATCCCGCCGCTGTTCCAGAGCGTGCTCACGGTGGTCGGCATGTTCGCGATCACCTACCGGATCGATCACACGCTCGCGTTGCTGTCGCTGACCGTCGTCCCCTGCATCTACTGCTCGGCCGGGTACTACACCCGTCGGATCGAGCCCGAGGTCAGGCGTGTGAGGACCCTCGAGGGCCAATCGCTGGCGATCGTCTACGAGGCGATGGCGATGCTCCGGGTGATCGCGGCCTTCGGACGCGAGCGCTACGAGCACACGCGCTTCCGGCGCCACGCCGAACAGGCGCTCGACGCGCGCGTGCGTCTGACCGTGCGACAGACGATGTTCTCGCTCGCGGTCACCGTGATCACGGCCATGGGCACGGCACTGGTGCTCGGCGTCGGAGCTCATACCGTGCTGGGGCGCGAAATGACGGCCGGCGAGCTCCTCGTGGTGATGGGCTACGTCAGCGCCATCTACAAGCCGCTCGAGCAGATCAGCCAGATCGTCAGCGGTCTGCAGGAGCAGTTCATGACGATGCGAGGGTCGATCGACCTGCTTGAGACCCCGCATGACATCAAGGAGCGCCCGGATGCCAAGGCGCTGTCGTGCGCCGCCGGCCGCATCACGTTCAAGGACGTGACCTTCTACTACGCGAAGGGCCGAACCGCGCTCAAGCACGTGAGCTTTGACGTCGCGCCCGGCCAGCGCGTGGCCATCGTCGGTCCCACCGGCGCGGGCAAGAGCACCCTGCTCAACCTCATCCCGCGCTTCTACGACGCGCGCAAGGGGCGGGTCCTGCTCGACGGGACCGACGTACGCGACGTCACGCTCGACTCGCTGCGCGCGCAGGTGAGCATCGTGCTCCAGGAGCCGCTGCTGTTCTCCGCCTCGATCGAGGACAACATCCGCTACGGCCGGCTCGATGCGACCACCGAGGAGGTGATCGAGGCGGCGCGGGCGGCGAACGTGCACGACTTCATCGAGCGCCTCCCGGAGGGGTATGAGACGAAGCTCGGCGAACGCGGCGCCCAGCTCTCTGGCGGCGAGCGCCAGCGCATCTCGGTGGCACGGGCGTTCCTAAAGGACGCTCCGATCCTCATCCTCGACGAGCCCACCTCCTCGATCGACTCGAAGACCGAAGCGGTCATCCTCGAGGCGCTCGACCGTCTCGCCGAGGGCCGGACGACGTTCATGGTCGCGCATCGCCTCTCGACCGTCGGGGATGCGCACCTCATCCTCGTGGTGAAGAACGGCGAGATCGTCGAGCAGGGCGGACATGACGAGCTCATGGCGGAGTCCGGGCTCTACCGCGAGATGTGGGACGCGCAGAAGCCGGGAGGGCGCCCGGGGGCGCGCCGCCGGCGCGCGCCGGGCCCCGAACGGCCGATCGTGCTGCTCGGGATGATGGCCAAGGCGCCGGTCCCGGGGCTGATCTGGCAGACCGTCCACTACCTGCTCGGCCTCAAGCGGCTCGGCTTCGATCCGTACTACGTGGAGGCGCACGGGCGCACCCCGGCGATGCTGATGGGATCCGCGGACGACGACGGCGCCGCACTCGCGGCAAGCCTGATCGCCGACGTGATGCGGCGCTTCCAGCTCGGCGACCGCTGGGCCTACCAGGCGCTGCAGGATGGCGGGCGCTGCTACGGGATGAGCCAGGAGAAGCTGCTTCGGCTCTACCGGGATGCCGAGCTCGTGATCAATCTCCACGGCGGCACCCATCTGCCGCCGGAGCAGACCCCTGGCGACCGGCTCGTCTACCTCGAGACCGACCCGGTGCGGCTGCAGATCCAGCTCCACGACGGGGTGGAGGAGGCGCATGCGTTGCTGGCCCAGCACGCCGAGTTCTTCACGTTCGCCGAGAACCTCGGCCGCCCCGGTTGCGATCTGCCGGTGCCGGAGCGATTTCCCTTCAAGGCCACGCGGCAGCCCGTCGTCCTGGACGAGTGGGCGGGACGCGAGCTGTCGAAGCCGTCGCTCGTGACGACCGTCGGCAACTGGCGGCAGCCGTGGCGCACGGTTCGCTACCGCGGCCAGAGCTACAGCTGGACGAAGGACGAGCAGTGGCGGGGGTTCATGGACCTGCCAGCCCGCTCCGGCGGGGCGTTCGAGCTCGCGCTCAGCGGGATCGAGCCGTCGCAGGCTCAGGAGCTCGAACGGCAGGGCTGGCAGGTCCGTGCCGCGATGGCGTTCGGAACCGACACGTCCGCCTACCGCGACTACATCGCCGGGTCGCGCGCGGAGTTCACCGTGGCGAAGGAGCAGAACATCCGGTTCCGCACCGGCTGGTTCAGCGACCGCAGCGCGACGTACCTGGCGGCCGGCCGGCCGGTCGTCGCCCAGGACACGGGCTTCGGCGACGTGCTTCCGGTCGGCGATGGCCTCTTCGCGGTCCAGACCGTGGAGGAGGCGGCCGACGCGTTCGAAGCCATCGAGCGCGACTACGCCCGGCACAGCGATGCGGCCTCGGAGATCGCACGTGAGTACTTCCAGGCGGAGCGAGTGCTCGGGCAACTCGTCTCCGACTGTGGCGTTGTCGCGCCTAGGCCGGCGAGCCCGCGGGCGAACGGCCGGCCGGCACGCCCCAGGGAGCTGTCGAGACGGCGCACCCGCGACGTGGTCACGCGCATGGCGCCCGAGGGCGCGACGGTGCTCGTGGTCAGCAAGGGCGACGACGAGCTGCTGCGGCTCGAGCGGCGCCGCGGCTGGCACTTCCCGCAGGTGGCGGGCGGGGTGTGGGCCGGGCACCACCCCGGCGACAGCGCCACCGCGATCGCGCAGCTCGAAGAGCTCCGCGCGCGAGGAGCCGACTTCATCTTCTTTCCGTTCACGTCGCTGTGGTGGCTCGATCACTACGAGAAGTTGCATCACCACCTCGAGCGCAAGCACACCCCGGTGTTCCGCGACCCGGAGCAAGGGGCCCTGTTCGATCTCCGTCGGCCCAATGACCGCGTAGGAGGAAGTGCATGACCAGCGTCAGCGTCGTCATCCCCTGCTTCAACCTCGGCACCTACCTGCGCGAGGCTGTCGACAGCGTCCAGGCCCAGACGCGTGCAGCCGACGAGGTCGTCGTCGTCGACGACGGCTCGACCGACGAGGGGACGATCGAAGCGCTCAACGGCTTGCGCGCCGAGGGCTTGATCGTGTACCGAACCCCGAACAGGGGCGCGCCCCGCGCGCGGAACTTCGGGATCGAGCGCTCGCGGGGCGACTTCCTGCTCTGCCTGGACGCGGATGACGTGCTGCTGCCCGGGTTCCTCGAGCGTACGGTCGACCTACTCGCCGCCTCGCCGGACGTCGGCATCGTCGCGACCGAGGTCGAGTTCTTCGGCAAGACCAGCGGGACCTGGAGGCCGCCCGGCTACTCGCTATCCACGATGCTCTGGCGTAACTGCCTGCCGAGCGCCTCGCTGTTTCGGAGGACCTGCTGGGAGCAGGCCGGCGGGTATGCGCCCGCCCTGCCAGCGTGCCAGGACTGGGACCTCTGGCTCTCGATCCTCGAGCGTGGCTGGAGGTGGGCGGTGGTGAACGAGTCGCTCTACCGCTACCGCCGGCGCGACGGCTCGATCTCCGACCGCCGCGAGCGGGAGCGGCCGCAGATCCTCGCCGATATGATGCGTCGCCATTCCGCGCTATACGGGAAGCACGCGATCGACGCGATCGTCGAGCTCGACGCGGAGCTGAAGGACAAGAGCGAGCGGCTTGCGCGGTTCAGGCGCGACAACGCCGCGAAGGCAAAGCAGATCGCTGCGCTCGCCGAAGCCGCGCGACCACCCGAGCACGAGCAGGTCCAGTCCTTCCGCGCGCTCATCGAGGCCCACTTGCCCGAGCGGGCGACGGTCCTCGTGGTCACGAAGGGCGACGCCGATCTGCTGAAGGTGGGCAACCGAGAGTCGTGGCATTTCCCGCGCCGCCCAGATGGCAAGTGGCTGGGCCACCACCCCAAGTCCGACGAGGCGGCGATCGCGATGCTCGAGGAGATGCGCGCCGCGGGCGCCGAGTTCCTGTGCTTCCCCAGAGACGAGCGATGGTGGCTCAAGCGCTACGACCGGTTTCGCCGCTACCTCGAATGCGGCCACTCCGCGATCGCGCGCACCGAGGAGGGGGTCATCTTCGACATCCGCCACGAGATCCCCCGCCGCGCGTTCTCCGTCGTCATCTGCACCTACCGGCGGCCCGACTTCGTCGCACGGTCGATGCGCTCGGTCTTCGAGCAGACCTACCCCAAGGATCGCTACGAGCTGATCGTGGTGAACAACGCTTCGCCCGACGACACCGAGGAGGTCGTACTGGAGGCCGCCAAGGACTCCCCGGTTGCGTTCACCTACCTCGTCGAGGAGCGCAACGGCCTCTCACACGCTCGCAACCGCGGCATCGCCGCCGCGCGGCACGACTACGTCGCGTTCCTCGACGACGACGCGATCGCCTGCCCGGACTGGCTGGCGACGTTCAATGCGGTCATCGACGAACACCACGCCATGGTCGTCGGCGGCCGTGTTGAGAAGGCATTCGAGGACGGCTTCGAGCCACCGGACTGGTTTCGCTCTCAGTACCCGAATCACATGTTCGGCGTCAACTACCGCGATCGCGGGCGCAAGGAGAAGGTGTTCCGCATCCGCTATCCGCTGTACCTCGGCGGCGGCAACGCCGCGTATGCGCGGAAGCTCTTCGGTCACTTCGGCGGCTTCGATCCACGGCTTGGACGGGATGGGAAGTCGCTGCGCGCCGGCGAGGAGTCCTACCTCAACCTGATTCTCGACCGGCACGACATCCCGATCTACTACACCGATGACGCTTGGATCGACCATTACCTGGAGACGTCGCGCCTGACTAAGAAGCACCTCCGCCGCAAGGCGTACTGGTCCGCCGCAACCAACGCCGTCATCCACCCGATGTTCTTCGGCTTCCCGGAGGTGCGCGGGCGGACCAAGGAGAACCGCAAGGAGATCCGGCGGCGCCTCAAGGAGATCCGATCGGAGCCACGCAGCCCCGAGAACTTCAGCCGCCAGCTGCGCCTCGTCTACAACGTCGCCTTCCTGTGGCGCTTCCACCTTCGCTACCTCGGCTACCGGGTCGGCCGCTACCGCAAGAAGCCGCAGCACGTCAGCTGGGGCGTCGCGCAATGGATCGAGGAGGTCCGCTCGTGGCCTGACGGGCCCGCGAAGTATGAGCGGTTGCGCGACCTCGCGCTCGAGGCGGGCTACAACGAGCTCGCCGAGGAGGCAGAGCGAAAGCTCAAGGCCCCTCCGTCGAGACCGAGCAAGTCGGTCCCCGCGAAGGCTCTCAGCCAGCGGGAGTACGAGCGGCTCGCCGAGCGCGTGCGGGCACGGGTCGCCGAGCAGGTGCCGCCGCGTGCACACGTCGCGGTTGTCAGCAAGGGGGATGAGCGGCTCCTGCGGATCGACGGCCGGCGCGCCTGCCACTTCCCGCAGATCGAGGACGGGACTTACGCAGGCCACTACCCGGCCGACGCCGCGGCGGCAGTCAAGCAGCTCCAAGAGCTGCTTGACCGAGGCGTCACGCATCTCGTTTTCCCCTCAACGTCGCTTTGGTGGCTCACGCACTACGACGCCCTGTCGGAGTATCTCGACGGGCGCCACGAGCGGGTCTGGGAGGAGCCGGATACGTGCGTCGTCTACCGCCTGCGCGAGAACCACCTGAGCGCCCCGGTGGCGTGAGCGCGCCAGAGATCAGCGTGTGCATTCCGGCTCGCAACGCCGGGGCGTTTCTCTCAGAGGCAGTCGAGAGCGCACTGACGCAGGAGCGCGTCGCCGTGGAGGTCATCGTGCATGACGACGCATCGACCGATGGCTCGGTCGATGCGCTGCCCAACGCCGCGGATCGGCGCCTCCGCGTGCAGCGTTCCTCCGTGCATCGCGGGGTGGCCGCGACTCGCACCGCCCTCGTCGCTCAGGCGCGGGGCCGGTACGTGTCCTTCCTCGACGCGGACGACATCCTGCTTCCGGACGCGCTCGCACGCGCTCGCGACGCACTCGGCGCGCGGGCGGATGCGGTGCTCGTGCATGGCTACTTCGACGTCGTCGATGTCGACGGACGGCACCTGCCGGACTGGGAGCCGCCCTTCCCCGGCCCACGGGTGTTGCGCGCGACGGCAGCGTTCGACGAGCTGCTGGCCAGCAACTTCGTCACCACCTCGACCGCGACGGCGCGCCGCGCGGCGCTCGTTCGAGCGGGCAGCTTCGGCCGCCGCATCGGGTCGAGCAGCAGCGACTGGGACATGTGGCTGCGGCTTTCGCGGTTGGGCGACATCGTGTACCTGCCCGAGCGGCTGGCACGCTACCGGCAGCATCCCGAGAGCATCTCCAGCGGCACCCGCGCGAGTGGCGAGCGTCTGAGAAGCGACGCGCGCGTCGTGCGGCGCGCCCTGCGCTCAGGGACCGTAAGCCTCCGTGCCCGCCGGCGCGCCCGAGCTGCCCTGACGGCCAAGGCGGTGATCCAGGCGGGCGAGGCGGCCACTCGTCAGGACCGGCTTGGCGCCGTGCGAGCGATGGTCACCGCGATGCGCGGCGATCCGCGACTGTGCAGGCGCGCGGCGGCCTGGGGCCTGCTCGCCGACCATGCGATGGGTCGCGAACTGGGGGTCTATCGACGCTCGAAGCGCCTGATGAATCGCTGCGCACGCGACCTTGCCGGGGCGCGAATCGAGGAGCGCGTCCGCCGTCTGGCGAGTTCCGACCCCGCCTACGAGGCCTCGCTGGAGCGGGCGGCGGAGACTGTTCGGCGCGTCGTCCCACGCGCTGGCCACATCGCGGCGATCGACAAGTGGGACCCCACGCTGCTCGCGCTGGCCGGTCGCCGCGGTATGCATTTTCCGGATCGGCGGCGGATGCCCGACTACCCGGTCGACAGCGACGCCGCGGTCGGTCATCTCGAGTCGCTCAGGGCGGACGGCGTGGACCACCTCGTCATTCCCGCATCCTCGGCCTGGTGGCTCGAGCACTACAGCGGTCTCCGTGAGCACCTCGAGCGGCGGTACTCCTGTCTCTGTTCCGACCCCGACTGCTCCGTGTGGAGCCTCCAGCAGTGAGACGGGCGAGCGATCCACTCGTGGTGATCGCGGGGTGCGTGGCCCAGAAGCCGCGGCACGGCGGGCACACGTGGCAATTCCTCCAGTACCTGCTTGGGTTCCGCAGCCTTGGCTGGGAGGTGTTGCTGGTCGACGCGATGGACGAAGGGCACCCGGCGGATGGCGCGCGCTTCCTGCGCGACCTGATGGCCCGCGTGGGACTGCCCGATCGGTGGGCGCTCGCGTGCGGGGACGGACGCTGGCTCGGACGATCACGCGAGGACGTGCTCGCGGCCGTGGCTCGCTCCGCCTTGCTGGTCAACGTCATGGGCTACCTGCGCGACGAGCAGATCCTCGACGCGGCGCGGCTGCGTGTGTTCCTGGACACCGACCCGGGGTTCGGCCAGATGTGGGCGGAGCTCGGCCTCCACGATGCCTTCGAGGGCCACGATGCCTTCGTCACCATCGGCGAGCGCATCGGGCGCGCCGACTGCACGATCCCGACAGGTGCACGGGACTGGATCACTACGCCACAGCCGGTGGCGCTGGAGGCGTGGCCCGTGAGTCCGACCGACGGCGGTGCCTTCACCGGGGTGGCAAGCTGGCGTGGCGCGTACGCTCCGATCGACTTCGAGGGGGTCGGGTACGGGCTGCGGGTTCATGAGTTCCGGCGGCTCGCGGACCTTCCGCGCCGCACGAGTCTCCCCTTCGAGCTCGCCCTCGACATCCACCCGGACGAGACGAACGACCTCGAGCTGCTCGCGAACGGAGGCTGGAAGCTCGTCGACCCGCGCGTCGCGGCCGGCGATCCATGGACGTATCGGTCGTACGTTCAGGGCTCGCGAGCCGAATTCGCGGTCGCCAAGGGGATGTACGTCCAGTCGCGGAGCGGCTGGTTCAGCGAGCGCAGTATGTGCTATCTAGCGAGCGGGAAGCCCGTCGTCGCCCAGGACACCGGCTTCACCGAGTTGCTGGACACGGGCGAGGGCCTCCTCGCATTCCGCGATCTCGATGGCGCCGTGGATTGCGTCGAGGAGGTATGGCGGAGCCCTCGGCGCCACGCGCGGGCCGCGCGCGCTCTCGCCGAGCGCCACTTCGCGGCTAGCCAAGTCCTTCCGAGGCTGCTCGATCGGCTCGGCGTGGCGGCCGGCTGATGACGGTCGCCATCGTCAGCGGGGCGGTCGCGAACAAGCTCGGAAACGCCGGCGCTGCGTGGACGCGCCTCAGCTGGGCGCTGGGCCTCCGGCGGCTCGGGTTCGACGTGCTCTTCGTCGAGGAGCTCGCGGCCTCCGGCGCGTGGCGGAACGAGGCGGACTGGTTTCGCACTGTGATGCAGGCAGGAGGGCTCTGGGGGAGCGCCCTCCTGATGGAGCGAGGGTCCGGTGAGACCGTCGGTCTCTCCTACGCGGAGGCGCGGAACCGTGCGGATGGCGCCGGGCTGCTCGTGAACATCTCGGGCCACCTGCGCGACCGCGAGCTTCTGCGAGCGGCCCGACGGCGCGTCTATGTGGATCTCGATCCCGGCTACACCCAGACCTGGCATGCGGCGGGCTGGGACGTGGACCACATCGCCGCCCATGACGGTCACGTAACGGTGGGCGAGCGGATCGGCGAACCGTCCTGCCGGGTGCCCGCGGACGGCGTGCGCTGGCGTGCGATCCGTCAGCCCGTCTGCCTCGAGGACTGGCCGGTGGCGGCGGGCGATCCGTCGCGCCTTACGACGGTCGCCAGCTCGCGTGGCTCCCTCGGCACCATCGAGGTGGCGGGGCGGCACCGGGGTGGCAAGGTGCACGAGTTCCGTCGGTTCGCCGAGCTCGCCACTCGGGTGCCGCAGAGCTGCGAGGTCGCCCTCGAGACCCATCCCGCCGACACACGGGATCGCCTGCAGCTCGTGGACAATGGCTGGCGCGTGCTCCGCCCGGCGGAGGTCGTCGGCTCGCCGCACGCCTTCCGGCACTACATCCAGGGCTCTGGGGGCGAGTTCTCAGTGGCGCAGGGTGTCTACGTCGCCACCCGCTGCGGGTGGTTCTCAGATCGGACCGTGCGGTATCTGGCCTCGGGCAAGCCCGCGCTCGTGCAGGACACCGGGTTCAGCGAGCGCTATCCGGTGGGCGAGGGACTGCTCGCGTTCTCGACGCTCGAGGAGGCGGTGAACGGGGCAGCACAACTGGCGGCCGACTACGAGCGCCACGCTCGCGCTGCGCGAGCGCTCGCCGAGGAGTACTTCGCGTCCGATCGCGTCCTCGGCGAGCTGCTCGAGGCCGAGGGAGTCTCCCCGTGAGCGCCGATCGCCTCCGCGTCCTGATCAGCGGGATGGTCGCGGGCGTGCCCAACCACGGCGGCGCGAGCTGGGCGGTACTGCAGTACGTGCTGGGCCTGCGCGAGCTCGGGCACGACGTCATGCTGATCGAGCCCGTCGAGGATTGCGAGGACGTGCGCCGCGACCGCTACTTCCAAGATGTCGTGAGCCGGTTCGAGCTCGAGAACCGTTCGGCGCTGGTTCGAGGTGTCGGCGAGCGAACCACCGGGGTCTCGCACCGCCAGCTGCGGCGCTTCGCCGGGTCGGCGGACGTCCTGCTCAACATGGCCGGGATGCTGCGCGACGACGCCCTGGTCGAAGCGATCCCTGTGCGCGCGTACGTCGATCTCGATCCAGGCTTTACCCAGCTCTGGCAGGAGATCGAAGGGATCGACATGCGGCTCGACGGTCACACCCACTTCGTGACGGTGGGCCTGCGCATCGGCCGCGGGGCGAAACGGGTGCCCACGTGTGGGCGCGACTGGATCGTCACGCTGCCCCCCGTAGTGCTGCGCCACTGGCCGCGGGGGGGGCAGGTGCGCGAACAGGCGTTCACCACGGTTGCCAATTGGCGCGGGTACGGCTCAATCGACCACGATGGGGTTCATCTCGGCCAGAAGGCGCATTCCGTGCGGGAACTGCTCGGGCTCGCAACCCATCCGCATCGCCGGATACAGCTGGCGCTCGCCATCCATCCCGACGAGCGCGATGACCTCGAGGCGCTTGCGGCGGCGGGCTGGGAGCTGTCCGACCCGGATCAGGTTGCGGGCACGCCGGATCGCTACCGCGAGTTCGTGGCAGGCTCATTGGCCGAGCTCGCCGTCGCAAAGAGCGGGTACGTGGCCTCGG